>ERZ888423.1350-NODE-1350-length-21341-cov-4.902753_pt1 | contig 21341 bp, 24 predicted proteins | sample MGYA00520523_ERZ888423 | MGnify/ENA primary metagenome ERZ888423 (study PRJEB32303, sample SAMEA104408611) | aquatic metagenome | biome: Brackish water; feature: Pelagic; material: water | place: Baltic Sea | collected 2014-06-08T10:24:00 | depth 30,27 m ...
GAGCGAGGCCGAGATACTTAGCCGACCGGCCGCGCGATTGGGGGGAGGGGTCATGCAAAAAGCCCCTCGGGCGGGTCGGCCACAATGCGGCGACTGGCCAGATCAACGGTCGGCACGATTGCTTGGGTAAAGGGCAGCAAAACAGAGCGGTTGGGCCCACCACCAGGGGGTGGGCCACTGACCTCAAGCAGGTCGGTGGCTCCATGATTGTGCACGGCGCTGACACGCCCCAGCAGGGCCCCACCCGTATCGCGCACCTCCATGCCGATAAGATCAGCATGATAAAATTCATCATCTGGCAGCGAGGGCAGGCGCGCCCGATCGGCAAAAAGCCGCAGCCCCTTCATCGCATCAGCTTGTTCGCGGGTGGCGATACCGCTCATCCGGGCGGAAAAGCCATTAGGGATTGTGCGCGTCAGGCGCAGCGTAAAGCTTTGTTTGCCATCTTCGCTGTAAAGTGGGCCATAGCTGGCAATGGCTTCGGGCTCAGCGCAAAAGCTTTTAAGCCGCACCTCACCTTGAACACCAAAAGCGCCCGAGATGGCGCCCACGCAAATGCGGTCTTCTGCCATGCCTGCCCCTTTCGGCGGTCTGTTTGCCTGTTCCGCGGCGCGTGTCGGCAAATGCAGGCGGGGGCAAACGTTGCCCCCGCCGCTGTAATCTTATTCCGAAGCTTCAGCGGCTGCTTCGACCGGTGCTGCGGCAGCTGCGGCTGCGGCTTCAGCCTTTTTTGCCTTTTCGTCAGCACGGGCTTTGGCTTTTTTGCCCGGCACGGCGGCTTTGGGGTTGTTACGTACGGTTTTGGGCAGCACGTCTGCTGCTTCCAGCATGCGCGCGACGCGCTCGGTCGGCTGGGCGCCATGCGACAGCCAATGTTTGACACGATCAAGGTTCATCTTGACGCGCTCAGGGCTGTCTTTAGCCAGAAGCGGGTTATAGGTGCCCAGCTTTTCGATGAAACGGCCATCGCGCGGCATGCGCGAATCGGATGCGACGATGGCGTAAAACGGGCGCTTGTTCGAGCCGCCGCGGGCCAGACGGATTTTCATGGACATGTGTCAGTCTCCTTAGGGTTTATTAAGGGTGGCAGTGCCACCTATTTTTGCAGTTTCTCGTGATGCCTGATCACTTCGGATATGATGAAGTTCAGGAATTGCTTGGCGAATTCGGGGTCAAGATCGGCGTCGCGGGCCAATTGCTCTAGCCGGGCGATCTGTCGGGATTCCCGATCGGGATCTGAGGGGGGCAGGGCGTGGCTTGCTTTCAGCTCGCCCACCGCTTGGGTTTGTTTAAACCGTTCGGCCAGCGTGTAAACCAAAATGGCATCCAGCCGGTCGATACTCTCGCGGTGCTCTTTCAAAAGAGCCTGGGCCAGGGCGGTTGCGTCTGTCATCATTTTTTCTTTCCAAAGCCGAGGCCTGACAGGCCGGACGGCAATTGAAGCCCCTTGCCCATCCCCCCCAAACCAGCAAGCCCACCCAGGCCACCACCCATCTTGCCCTGCATGGCTTGAGCGGCGGCTTTCAGCGCCTCGGGGTCCATGTTGGCCATATCCGGCATCCCTCCCTTGGCCCCAGCCCCAGCCCCGCCGCCCATCATGGACTTCATGGCTTGTTTCATCATGCCGCCCTTGCCCATCTTTTTCATCATATCCGCCATCTGGCGGTGCTGTTTCAAAAGACGGTTCAACTCGGACACTTCCAGCCCGGCGCCTGTGGCGATCCGGCGTTTACGGCTGGCTTGCAGCAGATCAGGGTTTGCACGCTCGCGTTTGGTCATCGAATTGATCAGCGCAATCTGCCGGCGCAGCATTTTGTCATCAAATCCGGCTTCGGCGGCGGCTTTTTGCATTTTGCCCATGCCGGGCAACATGCCCATCACGCCCTGCATGCCACCCATTTTCATCATCTGATCCAGCTGGCTTTTCAGGTCGTTCATATTGAACAGACCTTTTTGAAACCGCTTCATCATCCGCTCGGCCTGTTCGGCCTCAAAGCTTTCTTGTGCCTTTTCGACCAAGGCCACGATATCGCCCATGCCCAGAATACGGCCTGCGATCCGTTCGGCTTCAAAGGTTTCCAGCGCGTCGAGCTTCTCGCCCAAACCGACAAAGCGGATCGGCTTACCCGTGACCGCGCGCATCGATAGCGCTGCACCGCCGCGCCCATCGCCATCCATCCGGGTCAACACGACGCCGCTGATGCCCAGCTTGCCGTCAAATTCGGTTGCAACATTCACCGCGTCTTGGCCGGTCAGCCCGTCGACCACCAGCAGCGTTTCGCGCGGGTTGGCGATGTCGCGCACAGCCTGAACTTCGTCCATCAGCACGTCATCAATGTGCAGACGCCCAGCTGTATCAAGCAAATAGATGTCATAGCCGCCCATCGTGGCCTGCGCCTTGGCGCGGCGGGCGATTTGGGGGGCAGATTCGCCTTTGATGATCGGCAGCGTGTCAACGCCAATCTGCGCACCCAAAATTTGCAGCTGTTCCATGGCTGCGGGGCGGTTGGTATCAAGGCTTGCCATCAGAACGCGTTTGCCGTCGCGCTCTTTCATGCGTTTGGCTAATTTGGCAGTGGTCGTGGTCTTACCCGAACCTTGCAGACCCACCATCAAAATTGGCGCAGGCGGGTTGTCGATTTTCATCGCCTCGGGGGCGTCCGTGCCGCGCAGCATCTCAATCAATGCATCATGCACGATTTTGACGACCTGTTGGCCGGGTGTGACCGAGCGGGTGACCGCTTGACCGGTGGCTTTTGTTTGCACTGTGGCCACAAAATCGCGCGCAACCGGCAGTGACACATCGGCTTCAAGCAGGGCCACACGCACTTCGCGCAGAGCGGTTGCGACATCGGCATCGGACAGGGCGCCCTGCTTGGTCAGCCGGTCAAACACGCCACCAAGGCGTTCGGACAGGTTCTCGAACATCAGCGGCCCTCCATGACCGGTTGCAATATGCCGGGCATACCCGACGGCTCAAAGCCCAAAGGCACCCGTGGGCGCAACGCGCTGACGGATGGCGATCCCCGCAAAATGCGACGGGACCGGAAGCTTGCACCTCCGGGGATGGGGCATGCGATAGGGGATCGGGCCGCGCAAGTCAAGGCATCTGCCGGGTGGGCATTTTCTGGTGATGGTGGGCTGGTCAGATGGGTTGGGGGTGCTAAAACCAGTTTAAACCAATCAGCCATCAGGTGAGCAGACGTGCAAGACGGGGTGCTTTATGTGGCCGAGGGGCCCGACTATTTAACGCTGGCGGTGGCATCGGCGCAGAGCGCGCGCGCAGTTATGCCCGATCTGAACATCGACATCTTTACCGATGGCACTCCGCCATGTGGTCTGTTTGACCGGGTGCATCCCATTCCGCAGGGACTGATACGCGCAAAAATAGAATGCCTGCCGCTGTCACGGTTTGACCGGACGCTTTATCTTGATTGTGATACGCTTGTTCTGCAGCCCTTTGGTGATTTATTTGACATTTTGCGGCGCTTTGCACTGGCGCTTTGTCATGACGTGCGTCGTGCGTCAGATCTGATCCGGCAGGGGCATTTGGAAGCCACCCCTTATGCGTTTCCGCAGATGAATGGCGGGGTGATCTTGTATCGGTCCGGTTCACAGACCGCAGAGTTTTTTGCGCAATGGGCGCAGCGCTATGCCGCCGCAGGGTTCGAACGCGATCAGGTGACCTTGAAAGATTTGCTATGGGCCAGCGATGTGCCATTTTATGTGCTGCCGCCTGAATTTAATTTGCGCCGTGTGACGCTGCTAGATGCTTGGGAACCGCTGGATGCCCGCCCGACCATTGTGCACAGTCACCGTCTGTTGGATCACCTGCGGGTTCAGGGGGCCGAAAGGGTGCGTGATTTGGCCGGGGTTCTGGCGTTAGAGCGGGTGGCGCTGCAGCAAGAATGGGCGGCAGTTAACCTGCGCGCTGCAGATTGCCCGGCTGATGAGGACCCAAGCCTGCGGTTTGCGCGGGCGCAGCTGCGCTAGGTGGCTATGCGTCTTTGAACCAGCCCCTTGCACCTCTGCCAGATCGGGCAGATCATATGCATGATGTGCGTTTTGCCAGGTGGTGGTGTTGATGTCTTTTGAAAGTTGGGATGAAATCTGCACTGCCTATCATGTGGCGCGGCTGGGCACGGTTTCGGGCGCGGCCGAGGTTTTGGGCGTGCATCATGCCACGGTGATACGCCATATTGACGCACTTGAAGCCCGACTGGGTGTCAAACTGTTTCAACGTCATGCGCGTGGCTATACGGCGACTGAGGCTGGGCAAGACCTACTGCGGGTGGCGCAGGCCACTGACGCACAGTTGGCCCAGTTGTCTGGCCGGTTAAGTGGCCAAGATGCCCAAATGGCGGGTGAATTGGTTGTGACGTCTGTTGATGGTCTGGCGGGAGTGTTAACGCCGCTTTTGGTGGGGTTTCAGCACCAAAATCCCGCGTTGCGCCTGCGATATCTCAGTAATATGCGGCTGTTTCGGCTGGAATATGGCGAGGCGCATGTTGCGATTCGTGCCGGCGCCATGCCCGATCAGCCAGACAATGTTGTTCAGCCCTTTATGCAGCATAGCGTCGCCCTTTATGCCAGCCGTGCGTATTGCGCCGCCCATGGGCAGCCAAAGTCTGAGGCAGACTTGGCAAGCCATCGCTTTGTGGCCCAAGATGATGCCACAAGCCGCGCGCCGTTTTTGCAATGGCTGCACGCGCAAGTGCCACCCCAAGCGATCACCTTTCGCGCAACTGAAACCGCCGCGCTGCATGCGGCGATCTTGGCGGGGGCGGGCATCGGGTTTTTGCCAGTTGCAGATGCGGCAGATCAGTCAGACTTGGTTCAGGTCATGGCGCCGCGGGATGAGTGGCGGGTGCAGCTTTGGCTGGTGACCCATGTGGATCTGCACCGAACGCCCAAGGTGCAGGCCTTGCTTGGCTATTTAAAGGCTGCCGCCCGCATCGGTGACCCGCGGTGAAGCGTGTCATGGCTGGGCATTTGGGCGGGCATTTGGCGATGCTGGCATTTTCGGCGCTGGTGGCGGGATCGTTCAGTCTGGGTGGGATGGTGGCCAATGATATCAGCCCAAGTGCGCTGAACGCGCTGCGATTTTTTCTGGCGGCGGTGGTGATTGGCGGACTGGCGTTGGTGACCACCGGACTGCCGCGCCGCGCATGGGTGGCGCCGTGGCGCTATGCTATTTTAGGGGGCATCTTTGCGGGCTATTTTGTGTTGATGTTTTATGGGCTGAGAACCGCAGCCCCTGTGGCAACTGCGGCCGTCTTTACCCTGACCCCTGTCATGTCGGCTGCATTTGGCTGGATATTTTTGCGCCAAACCATGACCGGCCGCATGGCGCTGGCGCTGGCGATTGGCGTTGCGGGGGCGCTTTGGGTGATTTTTCGCGCTGATCTGGCCGCTTTGCGCGCGTTTGAGGTGGGCGAGGGCGAGGTGATTTATTTCTGGGGCTGTGTTGCCCATGCCGCCTACACGCCGCTGGTGCGGCGATTTAACCGGGGCGAGCCTACGATTGTTTTTGGTTTTGGCATCATGTGCGCGGCCTGTGTTTCACTTTTAATCTGGGGGTGGGGGGATATCTGGGCCACGGATTGGGTGCGTTTGCCGACACGGGTTTGGGGCGTGCTGAGCTATTTGGTGATTTTTGCCACCGCCGCCAGCATGCTTTTGCTGCAAATCGGCTCAATGCGGCTGCCTGCGGCCAAAGTGATGGCCTATACCTATCTGGTGCCCAGTTGGGTGATTTTGTGGCAAATCGGCTTGGGTCGGGGGGCACCGCCGCTGATGGTTGCGGTGGGGGTTGGCCTGACCACCCTTGCGTTGGTGTTGCTGCTTAAACCTGACACTGCCAGTGGCTAGCGATCTAAACTGCGCAGCTTATGTGGGCCTGTCATCCGTGTGATCTTGGCACAGTTCTTGGGCCAAAAACGCCTCAAACGCATCAAGGTCTATGGGTTCAAACTGTCCAAAGCCCTGCATCCACACCGTTGCCGCGCGCAGTGCATCGGGCTGCAATTGGCACCATTTTACCCGGCCACGACGTTCTTGCACGATAAGTCCGGCATCAGCCAGTATCATCAGATGCTTTGAAATGGCCGCAAGCGACATCTCAAATGGTGCAGCCACATCGGTGACGGCCATGTCATCTTCCAGCAACATCGTCAAAATCGCCCGGCGTGTGGGGTCTGACAGGGCCGAAAAGACAAGATCCAACACGGTGCTCATGCGACACATCTGCCCGCATCCAGCCCCAATCGTCAACCATTTGGTTGAATAACCGCAAAGACCAATTTTGCCCCATCAACGGGTGTGGTGGGGCTGCGACATCTGCGCACCTGCAGTTTTTACAGCGTAAAAACAATAAGATAATCAAATTTCTGCAGTGGCAAAGGCCAGTTGACTCCGGGCGCGCGGCTCACTAGGAAAGCAACGCAGCAGGTTGGCAATTTTTGTTGGTCTGGAAGCGGAGGCAGCCATGGCTGATGATCCTGATGGCGATGCGCTAAAAGCGCTCGAGAAACGGATCGCTCAGGTCAAGGCAGGCCCGGCTTCGAAAAAGAATGGACAAGACCATCACGCAATGGCTCAGCAGGGCTGGCGTATGGTGATAGAGCTGGTATCGGGTTTGGGTATCGGCTTCTGCCTGGGATATGGGTTGGATGTGCTGTTGGGCACGATGCCGATTTTCTTGGTGGTGATGACATTGGCAGGCTTTGCCGCGGGGGTCAAAACAATGATCCGCACGTCAAAGGAACTGCAAGACGAAACGCTGGCAGACATATCTGTCAAAGACAAAGGGGAATAAACGTGGCGGCCGAGGAAGCACAAACCGGTCTGGTGTTCCACCCGATGGACCAGTTCATTGTAAAGCCGCTGTTTGGTGGCGATGCGATCTATTGGTACACACCCACCAATGTCACGCTGTGGATGGGGCTGACGGTATTGGCCGTGGCGCTGCTTTTTGTCATCGGCACCCGGGGGCGCGCGGTTGTGCCAACCCGGATGCAGTCGGTCGCGGAAATGGGCTATGGCTTTGTCTATAAGATGATCGAAGATGTCACTGGCAAAGAAGGGTTGAAGTATTTCCCCTATGTCATGACGCTGTTTTGTTTCATCGTGTTTGCCAATTTCGTTGGCCTGTTGCCCAAAAGCTTTACCACCACATCCCACATCGCTGTGACAGCTGTTCTGGCTGTTTCGGTCTTTGCTGCCGTAACCCTTTTGGGATTTGCGAAAAAAGGCGTGGGGTTTTTGGGGCTGTTTTGGGTGTCGTCGGCGCCTTTGGCGCTGCGCCCGATTTTGGCCCTGATTGAGGTAATCTCATACTTTGTTCGGCCGGTCAGCCACTCTATCCGTCTTGCAGGCAACATGATGGCGGGGCACGCGGTGATTAAAGTCTTTGCAGCCTTTGGCGCCATTGCCGCGATTTCACCGCTGTCGATCCTTGCGATCACTGCGATGTATGGGTTGGAAATCTTGGTCTGCTTCATTCAGGCCTATGTCTTTACCATTCTAACCTGCGTCTATCTGAAAGACGCTGTGGGCGATGCCCACCACTAAGGTTCAACCAAATCTTCAGCCAATCAAGAAACAGGAGACTACTATGGAAGGCGAACTCGCTCTTTTGGGAAAATACATCGGTGCTGGCCTGGCCACGATCGGCATGGGCGGCGCTGCGATGGGTGTGGGCAATGTTGCCAGCAGCTTCCTTGCTGGGGCGCTGCGCAACCCGTCAGCCGCTGCTGGCCAGACCGCGATGCTGTTCATCGGCATCGCATTCGCTGAAGCGCTGGGGATCTTTTCGTTCCTCATCGCGCTTTTGCTGATGTTCGCCGTCTAAGAACTCGCTGCATCTAACGTTCGGGTGGGCTGACAGGCCCGCCCGACGCATTGGGGGCAAAGGGGAAAGACATGGCGACACAAACGCAAGAAGCCGTGGCGCACGGCGCTGACGCGGCCGGACATGTGGCTGCAAACGTTGGCATGCCACAGCTGGATATTTCGACCTTTTCCAACCAGATTTTCTGGCTGGTGGTCACACTTGTCTTAATTTACATGCTGCTGTCGCGTGTGGCTCTGCCGCGGATCGGGTCGGTTTTGGCCGAACGTCGTGGCATGATCACCAGCGATATTGCGGCTGCTGAGGAGCTGAAAGAAAAGGCTTCCGAAGCAGAGCAAGCCTATCAAAAAGCGCTGGCAGATGCGCGCAACGAAGCGGCCCGGATCATCGCCGAAGCCAAAGCTGAAATTGCCAAGGACTTGCAGCAGGCCACTGCCCGCGCAGATGAGGAATTGGCCGTAAAAGCAGCCGAGGCCGAAAAGCGTATCAGCGCCATTCGTGCGTCGGCCCTGGAAAGCGTAACCTTGGTTGCACGTGACACAGCCGAAGCGGTTGTGGCGGCCTTTGGTGGTGCTGTCGATGCAAAAGCTGTGGAAACGGCCGTGGCCACTCGGTTGAAAGGCTGACACGATGACACGTATTCTTATCGCGGTGACGGCTGCCCTGTCTGCAAGCCCTGCGCTTGCGGCATCGGGGCCGTTCTTTTCGCTTCACAATACTGATTTCGTAGTGACACTGGCGATTTTGCTGTTCGTTGCGGTTGTGGTCTATTTCAAAGTGCCGGCCACCCTTGGCGCCATTTTGGACAAGCGCGCCGCAGGCATCCGCGCCGAACTGGAAGAAGCCAAAGCCTTGCGTGATGAAGCGCATGCGCTGCTGGCGTCTTACGAAAAGCGCCAGCGTGAGGTTCGGGAACAATCTGAGCGCATCGTGGCAAACGCCCGGGATGAGGCGATGGCCGCTGCTGCCAAAGCAAAAGAAGATCTGAAACAATCGATTGCACGCCGTGTGCATGCGGCAGAAGAACAGATCGCATCCGCCGAAGCCAGTGCAGTGCGTGAAGTACGCGACCGTGCGGTCAGTGTAGCGATCGCTGCGGCCGGTGATCTGCTGGCTGCGGGCATGACTGCCAAGGCCGGCGATGCATTGATTGCGGCATCCATTGCCGAAGTCGAAGACCGTCTGCACTAGGGTCTTGTGCCCTTAATCTAAAAAGGCCCGGCGATCTCGCCGGGCCTTTTTTTATTTTAAATGTTTCAAGGCTGGTGTGTCCAACCTGTCGGATCAGATCAGTTAGTGGGGCGGATGATAATTTCAACCCGACGGTTCATTGCCCGCCCATCCACAGTCAGGTTTGATGCGACGGGCTGATCTTCGCCCATGCCATAGGTCACCACGCGGTTTGGCTGCACACCGTTTCGAACCAAAATTGCTGCAACCGAGGCGGCGCGGCGCTGCGACAAATCACGGTTATAGCTGGCGGACCCAGTGTTGTCAGTGTGCCCTAGCACCTGAACTGTGCTGCTGGGGTAGCGTTGCAGGTTTGTGGCCACGGCCTCTAAATCGCGCGACAGGTCTGGGCGCAGTGCCGCGCTGTCGGTGGCAAACAGAATGTCTTGTGGCATGGTCACGATCAGCTGACTGCCCGTGTTTTCAATGCCCACATTGGGGTTACCAATCTGGCGGCGCAGATCAGCCGCTTGGGCATCGAGCGTCTGCCCGATCGCCCCACCAATGGCGGCACCAAATCCGGCACCCACCACGGATTTTAGCAATTTGTCATCGCCCTTGCGTGTGGCGCCATAAAGCCCACCGATCATTGCGCCGGTCATGGCCCCAGACTTGGTGTTTTGGTTTGGCGCGGCGTAGGGGTCAACGCAACCGCTCAAGCCTAGTGCGGCGATGGGCAGGCAAAGGGTCAGGGCACGCAATTTCATGGGGTTACCTTTGAAAATAGGAAACAGGAAAGGGCTGCATTAACGCAGCACACAACCATCAGCATAGCATCGAGCCCACCAATTTGCCAGCCCGCGCAGGTTTCGTGGGGTCACGCTTGCGCGATCGCGGCGATTGTGGTGCCTGTCGGTGGTGGCGCTGCGTGGTCTGCACGGACGGCCTCCCATGCCAGCATCGCGCGTTTGATTGGCAGACCCCAGTGATAGCCACCCAAAGCGCCCGATTTTCGCAACGCCCTGTGACATGGGATCACCCAGCCAATCGGGTTGCGCCCGACCGCTGTGCCGACAGCCCGCACCGCCTTTGGGCTGCCGATGGCAGCAGCGATCTGGCCATAGGTGGTGACTTGGCCCGGGGGGATGGCCAGCAGCGCCTCCCACACCTTGATCTGAAATGGCGCGCCGATCAGGTGAAGGGTCGGGCGATTTTGGGGCTGGGTCGTTGATGCCGCAAATGCAGCGGCACCGCGTTGGGCGGCGCTGTCATCGGGCAGCATTTGCGCCGCGGGCCATCGCGCCTGCATATCGTTCAGCGCTTCCAAGAGGCCCGCATCGCCTAAAAAGCCCAACCCGCACAGCCCACGCTCTGTTTGCACCGCCAAGGCAGGGCCAAAGATGGTGTCAAAAACTCCATACCCCAATGTCAGATCGGCGCCGCCGCGCGCGTAATCCCCTGGGCTCATTGCCTCCCAGCGAACGAACAGATCATGCAACCGGCTGGTGCCAGACAGGCCGGTACCAACGGCGGTATCGAGCACCGTATTGCGGGTCGCGAGCAGCGCTTTGGCGTGGCCGAGCGTCAGATATTGTTGATAGCGCTTGGGCGACACCCCCACCCATTGCGTGAACACGCGCTGAAAATGGGCCACGCTCATCCCCATTTGGGTGGCCAGATCGGGCAAGGCCAGCGGTTGGGGGGCGGCATCAATCACCGCAATCGCGCGCGCGATTACGGCGTAATGATAGGCGTTGGGCATGGGGTCGCTGTCTGTTTGCTGCATGGCGGGGTCCTCTGATCTTGGTGATAGGGCAGGTTGGCCGATATTTCGACCCGGATTATGCGCAAATAGGCCCAATGGTTTCTTGCCTTGGCCGGGCCTGCGGGCCATAGAAACAAGTATGACCAGACAGCTTGACTACCCAACGATCTACCAGATTTTTACCCGGTTTCAGGCCGCTGCGCCCGAACCCAAAGGTGAGCTGGACCATGTGAACGCGTACACGCTGCTGGTCGCTGTGGCGCTGTCGGCGCAGGCCACCGATGTTGGCGTGAACCGTGCCACCAAGGCGCTGTTTGCCAAGGTTGATACGCCGCAAAAGATGCTTGATCTGGGCGAGGAAGCTTTGGTTGAACATATCCGTACCATTGGGCTTTTTCGCAACAAAGCCCGAAATGTCATGGCGATGAGCCGAATCTTGGTCGAAGATTACGCAGGTGTCGTGCCCAGCTCACGGGCGGCGCTGCAAAGCCTGCCCGGTGTGGGGCGCAAAACCGCCAATGTGGTGCTTAGCATGTGGTGGCATTTGCCCGCGCAGGCGGTGGATACGCATATTTTTCGTCTGGCCAACCGTATCGGCATAGCACCCGGCAAAACCGTTGAAGCGGTAGAGCGTGCTGTCGAAGATCAAGTGCCCGCTCCGTTTCAACACCACGCCCATCATTGGCTTATTTTACATGGGCGCTATGTCTGCACCGCGCGTAAACCCAAATGCAGCACCTGCTTAATATCAGATCTGTGCCCCTATGAGGAGAAGACCCAATGAAACCCTATCAGGTGATTGGTATTGGCAACGCGCTGGTGGATGTGATTGCCCCGGCGTCAGATGCGTTTTTGGACCAAATTGACGTGCAAAAAGGTGTGATGCAGCTGATCGATATGGATCGCGCGGTTGCGCTTTATGGCCAAATCGGCCCCGCACGAGAAGTGTCTGGTGGCTCGGCTGCCAATACCATTGCAGGCTTTGCCCATTTGAGCGGACGGTGTGGCTATATTGGTAAGGTTCGCGATGATCAGCTGGGGGCTATTTTTGCCCATGATCTGCGTGCGCAGGGGGCAGATTATGCAACCATTGCGGCGCCGGCCAGCCATCCAACCGAAACAGGGCGCTGTATCGTTTTGGTCACCCCGGATGGTGAGCGCACGATGAGCACTTATTTGGGGGCCACCGAATTTCTGGGCCCCGATGACATCGACTCCGATCAGATGGCGCAAACGGATTGGATTTATCTTGAAGGCTATCGCTTTGACGGCGCTGCCAGCCATGAAGCGTTTGCCAAGGCGATTGCGGCGTGCAAGGGCGCGGGGGGGCGCGTGGCCATCACGCTGAGTGATCCGTTCTGCGTCGATCGTCACCGCGATGCGTTTCGGGCGCTGATCCGCGCCGACGTTGATTTGTTGTTCGCCAACCGCGCAGAACTGTTGTCGCTGTACCAAACCCAAGATTTTGCCGCCGCCTTGCGGATGGCGGCAGATGATGTTGCGATTGTGGCCTGCACGGACAGTGCCGATGGCGCGCATATCTTAACAGCGGGCCAGCATTTTCAAGTGCCAGCCGTGCCTACGAACGTTGTTGATGCAACGGGGGCTGGCGACCTGTTCGCAGGGGCATTTATGTGGGGATTGGTAAATGAGGCCGCGCCTGATCTATGTGGCCATATGGGCTGCATCGCCGCATCAGAGGTGATCAGCCATATCGGTGCACGGCCCGAATCCAACCTGCGCACACTCTTTGCCGAACACGGTGTTTTATAGCGGCCCGGATGGTGGTGAATGCTCTACGGTGGCGCGGCTGAATTGCCGAACTGTCCAATAGGCCAGACGCCGCAGAAAAACGGGTGACAGGCGGGCGGCGCCGCGCAACAGGGCATTGCGGATGGTTTCAAATCGGGACAAAAAACCGATCTGGCGCTGGTATTTCAGCAGCGCCAGCTCACCGCGAAAGAATGCAGGGCCCCGTCGGTGCAAATGTTCGGTGCCCGTGCGCATGTGCAACAACACCTCGGGCTGGATGGCGATCCGCCCCCCCCGGCGCAGCATCAGTGACCACAGCGCGTAATCTTCGCAGGCGATTTCGGGATAGCCACCCAAAGCCATGACTGCTGACTTACGAAAAATTGCTGCTGGATGGTTCAACGGGTTGCGCAGCCGGGCATAGCGCTGCAGGGCATCGGGGGTTGTGGGAGGGCAGCGATGCCCCAAAATTTTTGTCAATTTTGCATCACATTCGGCAATCCATGCGCTGCTTGCAGCAAGATAGGGGTGGGCCTGCATAAAAGCAATTTGGCGGGAAAATCGGTCCGGGGTGCTGCGATCATCTGCATCCATCCGGGCGACCAATTCGTGTTGGCAAAGCGGCAGGCCTTCGTTCAGTGCCCCGCCCAAGCCACGGTTTTGCGGCAGCATCAAAACCTCAAACCGTGCACCAAGCATACCTTGCCACGTCGCCAGAACGGCGGCTGTTTCATCTGTGATTGGGCCATCGCCCACCACCACGATTTGATCTGGGCGCACGCTTTGATTTGCCCAGATACTGTCCAAGGCGCAGCCCAGATGGGCGGGCGTGTCTTTGGCGTAAACGGCCATCAGCACGCTGAACTTTGGTTGGGGGGGCATGGTGTTGCGCTTTCTGCTGTTTTTCCCAGTTTTAATCATGACCTGCGACCCAGAGATTAACACCCTGCCAATTGCCCTTTGCTGTCATCGTCGCTACATGACAGAAAACAAAATCCCGCGTGCGGCACTTCGGAGAATGAACACATGGCATCCTATCAATACGTCTATCACATGGAAGGTGTGTCCAAAACCTATCCGGGTGGCAAGAAATGCTTTGAAAATATCCATTTGAATTTTTTACCGGGCGTCAAAATCGGGGTGGTCGGTGTCAACGGGTCGGGTAAATCGACCCTGATGCGGATCATGGGTGGAATCGATAAGGATTTTCAGGGCGAAGCGTGGTCGGCCAAAGGCGCGCGTGTGGGCTATTTGCCGCAGGAACCTGAGTTGGATGCCAACCTAGATGTGCGCGGCAATGTGATGCTGGGTGTGGCCACAAAAAAGGCCATTCTTGATCGTTATAACGAATTAGCGATGAACTATTCTGATGAAACCGCAGATGAAATGGCTGATTTGCAAGACCAGATTGACGCTGGCAATCTTTGGGATTTGGACAGTCAGGTTGACATCGCGATGGAGGCGCTGCGCTGCCCCGATGATGGTGCTGAGGTCAGCACGTTGTCGGGTGGTGAAAAGCGCCGTGTGGCGCTGTGCCAATTGTTGTTGTCAGCGCCTGATATGCTGCTGTTGGATGAACCGACCAACCACCTTGATGCTGAATCAATTGCATGGCTGCAAAAGCACCTGATTGATTACCAAGGCACGATCCTGATCGTGACCCATGACCGCTATTTCTTGGATGACATCACCAGCTGGATCCTTGAACTCGATCGTGGCCGCGGCATTCCCTATGAGGGCAACTATTCCAATTGGTTGGAACAAAAGGCCAAGCGTCTGTTGCACGAAGCCCGCGAAGACAAAGCCCGCCAGAAAACACTTGAAAAAGAACTTAACTGGATTCGCGCCGGTGCCAAGGCGCGCCAAGCCAAGCAAAAAGCGCGTATTTCGAAATATAATGAAATGGCTGGTCAATCGGTGCGTGAACGGATTTCGACCGCACAGATCATCATTCCCAATGGCGAACGTTTGGGCGGTAAGGTGATTGAGGTTGATGATATCTCCAAACGCATGGGCGATAAGGTTCTGATTGAAAACCTGTCATTCTCAATCCCGCCGGGTGCGATTGTGGGGGTGATTGGGCCAAACGGCGCGGGTAAATCGACGCTGTTTCGTATGATCACCGGCCAAGAACAGCCTGACTCGGGCGAGATCAGCTTTGGTGACACGGTGCAGCTGAGCTATGTCGATCAGTCGCGCGACAGTCTAGATGCCAATAAAACCGTTTGGGAGGAAATTTCAGACGGGCTTGATATTGTGATTTTGGGCGATGCAGAAGTGTCCAGCCGGGCCTATTGTGGGGCGTTCAACTTTAAAGGCACTGACCAGCAGAAAAAGGTGGGCCTGTTGTCAGGTGGTGAGCGCAACCGTGTTCATATGGCGAAATTGCTGCGATCTGGCGGCAATGTGCTGCTGCTCGATGAGCCGACCAACGATCTTGATGTTGAAACCCTGCGTGCTCTGGAAGATGCGATCGAAGATTTTGCCGGTTGTGCCGTTGTCATCAGCCACGACCGTTTCTTTTTGGACCGTCTTTGTACGCACATTCTGGCCTTTGAGGGCAATGCCCATGTCGAGTGGTTCGAGGGCAACTTTGAGGCCTATGAAGAAGACAAGGCCCGCCGTCTTGGACCAGATTCGTTGCAGCCCAAGCGGGTTCTCTATAAAAAATTCACCCGCTAAGCGTGGATTGATCGCAGCCCCCTGCCATTTCGGTGGGGGGGTGTAATCGCGCTTGAACTCTGCCCCATGGCGGTGGTATCAAAAACTCAGCGCGGGCGTTGTGTAATGGTAAGACCTTAGCCTTCCAAGCTAAAGACGCGGGTTCGATTCCCGCCGCCCGCTCCATTCCTTGGAAAATATGTTTTTTGCAATGCTTCGGCTGACGCTTTGGGCGTGTTGCTGGGTGCGACGGGCCGTTTGTGCTTGGTATAAAAAATCATGCTCCCTTGCACAAAAGACCAACGCCCCAACTGTGTGCAGGGGTTTGGGTTTCTCTTCTGATTTTTTGCAAATATCAGGACAAGGCATCGCGTTTCGTGCCCAGCCAAGGACGTTATCCCACCTTTGGCATTTGACGGACGAAAAAATAGAATATCTTTGGGGTCTTGATCGCTGCTGGAAAACGTTCCTGTGGCTTTCTCTTATATGGCACATCAAAAAGGTTCCCTGATATGAGCAAGATCGTACAAGAGGTCGTTGCGGCCAACAAAAAATATGCGGCTGATTTTGGTGAGAAATCAGAACTTGGGCTGCCGCCAGCACGGGGCTTTGCAATTTTGACCTGCATGGATGCCCGGCTTGATCCTGCCAAATATGCAGGACTGGCCGAGGGGGATGCCCATGTCATTCGGAATGCGGGTGGGCGCGCCAGCGATGATGCGATCAGATCGCTTGTCATTTCACACAAATTGCTGGGCACGCAGGAATGGTTTGTCATTCACCATACCGACTGTGGTATGGAACTGTTCACGTCAGAGATCATCGGGGATTTGCTGGAAACCAGCCTGAAAACCGCAACAATCGACGCCGATGGTTGGAAAAATCAAACGACTGAGGGTGGATCGGTTGCAGGGAAATACATCAACTGGCTGACATTCAAAGACAATGCGCAGTCGGTTTTAGAGGACGTTGTGCGCATTCGCACCCATCCTTTGGTCCCCGCATATATTCCGATCTATGGCTACATCTATGATTGCAAGACGGGATTGTTGGTTGAGGTGCCCGCCGCCTCGCAAGCGGGGCAGGTGACAGCCTAAGATATCGCTGCCCCCGCCGCAAAATTTGTTGGCGGGGGTTTGACCAACCGTTGCGAGCCCCTATCTTTCCAATGTAGAAATAGAACGCGGTGGTGGGGCTATGGTGCGATGCTTGGTGGCTGTTTTTTGTGGTTTTTTGGCAAACCCAGCGCTGGCCAATGATTTTATGCCTGTGCGCGATCGGTCTGAGTTTTTAAACCTGATACAAGAAAAACAACTGCGCGTTGGGCTGTATAATCTGACGCTGCATGTGACACCCGATGGGAAAATCCATGGGCAGGCATTGGGCTGGGGCATCACTGGCACGTGGGATTGGCAAGATGGCTATTTTTGCCGCAACATGGATTGGTCGGGGTATGAAATTGGGCCTGATTGCCAATTGGTCGAAGCCCGGCAGGGCAAAACCCTGCGGTTTACTGCTGAAAAGGGCACGGGCAAAAGCGCGTCGTTTCGCCTGCGCTAAGCCTGGCTGTGTGGTTTGTTAGATTTGGCTGTTTTGATAAAGTTAAACGGGGGCTGAGACCCCAAAAAAATCTTTTGCCCCCCTGAACCTGCCGCCCTATCCTAGCCGAAATCGGCCACCAAAAGCCGAAGGCTTGTGCCGATGTGCCACGCCGCAACGACCAAGGGAGGATGGCAGAAAATGTCGCAACATTTCGATGTGCTGGGGCCAAACGCGGCCAATTATGTGGCGCTGACGCCGCTGTCTTTCATGGCGCGCGCGGCTCAGACTTTTGGCCCGGCTGAGGCCACGGTTTATGGCACACATCGCCGCACCTGGGCCGAGGTTGCTGCACGCTGTGGGGCGTTTGCATCGCGTTTGGTGGCCCATGGCATCGTACCCGGTGATACGGTGTCGGTGCTTGCGCCCAATATCCCGCAGATGTTTGAACTGCATCATTCGGTGCCGATGGCGGGGGCTGTGCTGAATGCCATCAACACCCGGCTTGAACCTGAAACGGTCGCCTATATCCTTGATCACTCGGGGGCAAAGCTGCTGATTGCAGACACGGCTTATGCTGATCTTGTGCAGGCGGCCTTTGCGCTGATGGGGCGCAGCTTGCCGGTGATTGATATTTGCGACGATCAGGCCGGTGGGGCCGCAGGCTTTGGCCAAGCCGATTATGAGGCTGAGATCATAGCCGGTGCGCCAGATTTCCGCCCCATATGGCCCGCGGATGAATGGGCACCGCTGGCGCTGAATTACACATCTGGCACATCTGGGCGGCCCAAGGGCGTGGTGTATCATCACCGTGGTGCATATTTGATGAGCATGGGCACGCTCGTGTCGTGGAATGTGCCAGTGGGTGCCACCTATTTGTCGGTGGTGCCGATGTTTCATTGCAATGGCTGGAACCATCCTTGGGCGATGGCGCTGATTGGGGCGCGGTTGGTTTTTACGCGTGACCCGGCACCCGCCCGCATTCTAAAGGCCATCGCGGATGAGGGGGTTGAATATTTCGGGGGGGCACCGGTTATTTTGGCGATGTTGGCTGACAGCCCTGACGCGCCCGCACAGCCCTTTTCACCAATGGTCAATGTCTTTACTGCCGGTGCGCCACCGCCGCCTGCCGTGCTGGAAAAGTCGAAAAAATTGGGCTTTAAAATCACCCAAGTTTACGGGCTGACCGAAACCTATGGCCATATTTCTGAATGTATTTGGCGTGATGAATGGCAAGATTTGACGCCGGCCGAACAGGCTGAAATGCAGGCCATGCAGGGCGTGGCAATGCCAATGGTGGAAGCCGTACAGGTGTTTGACCGCGAAACTGGCCGCGAGGTCCCCCATGATGGTGTCACCCAAGGCGAAATTGCGGTTCGGGGCAACACGGTCATGAGTGGCTATTTCAAAGATCCCAAAGCCACCCAAGATGCGTTTGCCGGGGGGTGGTTCTGGTCTGGGGATGCAGCAGTGGTGCATGAAAACGGCTATATCCAGATCCGTGATCGGTTGAAGGATGTGATTATTTCGGGGGGTGAAAATATCTCATCGGTTGAGATTGAGGCAGTTCTGCATCGCCACCCCGCGGTGCAGGCCGCAGCAGTTGTCGCCCGCCCAGATCCGCGTTGGGGCGAGGTGCCCTGCGCCTTTGTTGAACTGCGGATGGGCCACAGCCCCAGCCCTGATGAGATCATGGTGTTTTGCCGTGGCCAATTGGCAGGATTTAAAAGCCCAAAATTGGTAGTTTTTTGCGAATTGCCCAAAACATCCACCGGCAAAATTCAAAAATTTGTGCTGCGCGAGCAGGCGCGGCAGCTTTGACACATCTGTGACCTTCCGCCCTCTTGGCCTTTGGCGGTCAAGCGCCTAGATTACCTACATGATTATTGAACTGGGCCATCTTGCTTTGATTCTCGCCTTTGCACTTTCGCTGGTGCAAATGGTCGTTCCCATGATTGGTGCGCACAAAGGCTGGCGCCCGTGGATGGATATCGCCAATCCTTTGGCCAAGATACAGTTTTTGCTAACGGCAGTGGCGTTCGGGGCCCTGACCTATGGCTTTGTTGTTTCTGATTTTTCGCTGAGCGTGGTGGTGGCCAATTCGCACACAGCCAAGCCTATGCTTTACAAAGTAGCAGGGGTCTGGGGTAACCACGAAGGCTCAATGTTGCTTTGGGTGTTGATTATCACGCTCTTTGGGGCTGCGGCGTCCGTTTTTGGAGGGGGGCTGCCTGACGCGCTGCGCGCCCGTGTTTTGGCTGTGCAATCGGCGATTGGCGCTGCTTTTTTCGCCTTTATCCTGTTTACGTCGAACCCGTTTGAACGGCTGGCTGTGCCGCCGATGAATGGGCAAGATTTAAACCCGTTGTTGCAAGACCCCGGTTTGGCCTTTCACCCGCCGTTTCTTTATCTCGGCTATGTCGGGCTTTCGATGGCGTTTAGCTTTGCTGTCGCAGCATTGATTGAGGGTCGCGTGGATGCGGCCTGGGGGCGCTGGGTGCGGCCTTGGACACTGGCGGCTTGGGTGTTTTTGACAATCGGTATCGCGCTGGGGTCATGGTGGGCCTATTACGAACTGGGTTGGGGCGGATTTTGGTTTTGGGATCCGGTGGAAAACGCCAGTTTCATGCCATGGCTTTTTGCGTGTGCGTTGCTGCATTCAGCGATCGTGGTTGAAAAACGTGAGGCTTTGAAAAGCTGGACAATTCTTTTGGCAATTTTGGCCTTTGGCTTTTCGCTGATTGGCGCGTTTATTGTGCGCTCGGGCGTGCTGACATCGGTGCATGCCTTTGCCAATGACCCTGAACGCGGCGTGTTTATCCTGTTTATCTTGGCGGCATTCATGGGCGGCGCTCTGACGCTTTATGCGGCGCGGGCGGGGGCGGTGATGCAGGCGCGTGGTGTTTTTTCATCGCTTAGCCGGGAATCTGCGCTGATTTTAAACAATGTTATCTTGGCGGTTTCAGCCTTTGTGGTGTTTGTTGGCACGGTTTGGCCGCTGGTTGCGGAAATGCTGTGGGGGCAGAAGCTGTCGGTGGGGGCACCGTTTTTCAATATGGCGTTCACGCCATTCATGCTGGTTTTGGCGATCGTGCTGCCGCTGGGTGCTTTGATCCCGTGGAAACGTGCGCCGCAAGCTGGCCGGATGTGGGGGCTTTTGGCGCCGGCCTTGGTTCTGGCCGTTGCCGTTGGGTCATTGGCCTTTGCGTTGCAAACGGGCCGTTCTGCACTGGGCCCGGTGGGGCTGGCGCTTGGGGTGTGGTTGCTGGCGGGGGCGTTTGTTGATTTGTGGCAGCGTGCTGCGCGTGGTGGGCCGTTTGCGCGTCTGGGGCGCATGGTGCGCTTGCCGCGTGCTGATCTGGGCCGGGCGGTGGCGCATGGTGGTTTTGGTGTGACAATGATCGGTATCGCCGCGATGACCGCGTGGCAGACCGAAGACATTCGTGTGACAACGATTGATGCCCCCTATGAGGTGGCGGGTTATACCATCACGCTTGAACGTGTGGCCGACCTTGATGGGCCAAATTACCGCACGACGATGGCGCAGATGCGGTTTGAGCGCCCCGGTTATGCGCCCATCACGCTGCTGCCAGAAAAGCGGTTTTACCCGGTGGCTGCGATGCCCACGACCGAGGCTGCGATTGACAATGGGATCTGGCGCGACCTTTACGCGGTGATTGGTGATCGGCAGGCCGATGGTGGCTGGGCGGTTCGGGTCTATGTTAAGCCGCTTGCCAATTGGATTTGGTTGGGGGCGCTGATGATGGCCATTGGCGGTGGGCTAAGCCTGTCAGATCGGCGGATGCGTTTGGCAGCGGGGGCGGCCAAGTCGCCCAAACCCAACCTTGCGGTGCCTGCGGAATGATAGCGCGTTGGGTGCTTTTCTTTGGCCTGCTGGCGCTGCCGGTGTGGGCTGTACAACCTGATGAAATGCTAAAAGACCCAGAGCTTGAGGCCCGCGCCCGTGCGTTGTCGACCAATCTGCGCTGTTTGGTTTGTCGCAACGAATCTATTGATGAATCGCACGCAAGCCTTGCGCGTGACCTGCGAATTTTGCTGCGTGAACGCCTGGCTGAGGGTGACACTGACACCGAAGCGGTTGCGTTTTTGGTAGATCGTTACGGTGAATATGTTTTGCTAAAGCCGCAGATGCGCGGGGCCAACCTGATCTTGTGGTGGGCGGGTCCTGCGATGTTTGTGGGTGGGTTGATTGTGGCAGGGGCCTTTGTGCGCCGCCGCCGCCGCGCTGAACCACAAGCCATGCCCCTGACGAAAGAAGAGGCCGCGCGTTTGCGCGACCTCTTGCAAGATCAGGGCTAGGCGCGCTGGGCGCACTTAGCGTTTTTCGATATCAATATAGTCGCGCGCCGGTTCGCCGACATAGAGCTGACGCGGCCGACCGATGCGCTGGGTCGGATCTTCGACCATTTCTTTCCACTGTGAAATCCAACCCACGGTGCGGCTGACTGCAAAGATTGGGGTGAACATCGATGTTGGGAAACCCATCGCATCAAGAATGATGCCGGAGTAGAAATCGACGTTTGGATACAGTTTTTTCTCGATGAAGTATTCATCCTCAAGCGCAATCCGCTCAAGCTCTTT
>ERZ888423.1352-NODE-1352-length-21313-cov-5.241039_pt1 | contig 21313 bp, 15 predicted proteins | sample MGYA00520523_ERZ888423 | MGnify/ENA primary metagenome ERZ888423 (study PRJEB32303, sample SAMEA104408611) | aquatic metagenome | biome: Brackish water; feature: Pelagic; material: water | place: Baltic Sea | collected 2014-06-08T10:24:00 | depth 30,27 m ...
GCCCTGGTCACGCCGTTCAAGGACGGCGCGTTGGATATTTCAACGCTGAAAAGTTTGGTCGACTGGCACGTGGCCGAAGGATCGCACGGGTTGGTGCCTGTGGGCACAACGGGCGAAAGCCCCACGCTTAGCCATTCCGAACACGGCCAAGTCATTGCCGAGGTTGTAAAAGCCGCAGCTGGCCGCATTCCAGTGATTGCAGGCGCTGGGTCAAACAACACGTCCGAAGGGATCGAACTTATCCGCCACGCCCAAGCCGTGGGCGCTGATGCGGCGCTGGTTGTCACGCCCTATTACAACAAACCCACGCAACGCGGATTGATTGCGCATTACACCGCCGTGCATGATTGTTGCACATTGCCCATCATCATCTACAATATTCCCGGTCGTTCGGTGGTGGATATGTTGCCAGACACCATGGGCGTCTTGGCAAAACTGCCACGAATCGTCGGTGTGAAAGACGCCACAGGCAAGATCGAACGCGTCAGCCAACAACGCGCCAGCTGTGGTGCCGATTTCATTCAGATGTCGGGCGAAGATGCCACAGCCCTTGGGTTTAACGCCCATGGCGGCACGGGCTGCATCAGCGTAACAGCCAACGTGGCGCCACGTCTGTGCGCCGAGTTCCAAGAGGCCACGCTGCGTGGTGATTATACCACCGCATTAGAATACCAAGACCGCCTGATGCCCCTGCATGAGGCGATTTTTATTGAACCAGGTTTGGTTGGCGCCAAATATGGTTTGTCAAAGCTGGGGCTTTGCAGCCCCGAGGTGCGCCTGCCCCTGACCGAATTGCAAGACGCCACCAAGGCCCAGATTGACGCCGCAATGCGCCATGCAGGCCTGATTTAACAGCTGTTCTTGGGCTGGTTACCAGCCCAAGAACCTTGCACAAAGCACCCGACCCTTGATGGCCGATCAGATCGCCACATAAGTGCCCGAATGTGCACTTTATCATGACGCGTTTGCGCCACCGCACCTCTTTTGAACTGCGAGACCTTGGGGTGTTTGTGTCGCCATTAGGTCTGTGGTTGATCTGGCTGCGTCATTGGAAACCAAAATGGACAAACGCATTCCAAGACCCTTGTGGGATTAAACCAACAGGTGTGGGCGCAGGTGTCGCTGGACAGGTCGTAAAACTGCGCACCCAGTCAAAATTTTCTTTGTAAAAGAATCATCATGAACCCGGCTGCAAGCCTGATTTCTGTTCATCTTCTTTAAAGAGCTGCCGAAAGCTTTGAGCGCATGAAAAAGTTTTGCCTGGACAGAACCGACATCCGAATTCTGAGTGCCATCCAAAAGCATGGACAACTAAGCAAAGCCAAACTTGCTGAGATTGCAAATATTTCCGCAACGCCCTGTTGGGCCCGTCTGGATCGACTAAAGGCTGCGGGGTTCATTCGCGGATATCACGCAGATATTGCGCTGGACCAGATTACCAACTTTACCCAAGTTGTCGTGACCATATCCCTGACGCACCACCGAAAATCAGATTTTGATCGCTTCGAAGCCTTTATCTGTGGCCTCGACGAGATCATCGATTGTGTCGCAACCGGCGGTGGCATGGACTATGTCATTGAAACCATGACCCCTGATCTGGCCGCGTTCCAGGCCTTAATGGATACTTTGCTGGCGGCCGAATTGGGGATCGACCGCTACATGACCTACATCGCAACTCGGCGGGTCAAATCCAGCAGGCCGAACCTTGAAAAGCTGATCACAAGGGATCGCAGCTGACGATCCCCGACCAATTGGCCCAATCGGTGCCAAAAAAACAGTCTGATCAGTCTTTGCCAGACCCATTTTCAGGCCACATTCGTGCTGCACCCCAGTCTAGATCTTGGACAGATCAACACAGTCTGCGGGCAATTTATTCCGTGGTCAGCAAATGCGAGAAACACCATGAAAGCAGAAGATTTTGGCTTTGGCACACAGATCCGAAAATCACCCTATTTTGACGCAAGCGTTCGTTGGGGCGCCAAGGGGTTTTCGGTTTATAACCACATGTATATCCCGCGCGATTTCGGCAACCCCGAGCAAAACTTTTGGAACTTGGTGAACGACGCGATTTTGTGCGATGTGGCCGTCGAGCGTCAGGTTGAGATCACCGGGCCAGATGCTGCAAAATTCGTGCAGACGCTGACCTCGCGCGACCTGTCCAAGATGGCTGTGGGCCAGTGCAAATATATCCTGATCACCAATGCCGACGGCGGCTTGCTGAATGACCCAATTCTGCTGCGTCTGGCCGAAAACCATTTCTGGATATCGCTGGCCGACAGTGACATTTTGCTGTGGGCGCAGGGCGTGGCGGTGCATGCCGGAATGGATGTCACCATCGACGAGCCGGACGTGTCGCCGCTGCAGTTGCAAGGCCCAAAGTCAGGCCAAATTATGCAGGCGCTGTTTGGCGATAGCATTCTGGATCTAAAATACTATTGGCTACGCGAGCTTGAGCTGGACGGAATACCGGTGCTGGTGTCGCGCACAGGCTGGTCCAGCGAGTTGGGCTATGAGATCTATCTGCGCGACAGCGCCCATGGCGATGCTCTGTGGGAGCGGATCATGGCGGCAGGCGCGCCCTTTGGCCTGAAGCCTGGCCACACATCCTCGATCCGCCGGATCGAGGGTGGGATGCTGTCGTATCATGCAGATGCAGACAACAAAACCAACCCCTTCGAGCTGGGACTGGATCGGTTGGTCAACCTTGATATCGAAGCAGAGTTTATCGGCAAAGCCGCGCTGCGCCGCATTAAAAAACAAGGCCCAAGCCGCAAGCAGGTTGGTCTGATCATCGACGGTGAACCTCTGCAGGGTCCAAACACGGCTTTCTGGGATATCCTGAAAGACGGTGTGACTATTGGTAAGGTCACCTCAGCGATTTACTCACCACGCCTGAAAAAGAACATTGCGCTTGCGATGATCACCGCACAAAGCGCTGTTCTGGGATCAGAGGTCAAGGTCGTAAACAAGTCGGGCATTGTGAACGAGGCCGGCACGGTCAGTGCCACAATCGTAGAACGTCCGTTTTACGACCCAAACAAAAAGCTGGCAGCCGCCTGACCCTATTTCCAAAGCAGAGGCCTGAACCATGTCAAACCTTGCAATTGAACTGCACTGGCAGCGCGCTGAGCCTGATTTTAAGCCCGGAAAATATTCGGCTGAACATGTTGTGCGCTATAACAACCAGTACGAGGTTCAGGTAGACGCCGCCGCAGACTGGGGCGGCAAACCCGAAAACACCAACCCCGAACAGGCTCTGGCATCGGCCCTATCGAGTTGCCACATGATGACGTTTTTGGCCTTGTCGGCCAAGGCAGGCTGGCCCGTGGCCAGTTATCACGACTACGCCGAAGCGCATCTTGGAAAAAACGCCAAGGGCCAGATGTCTGTTACCCGCATCGACCTGCATCCTGTGGTGCGGTTTGATACAGGATTCAACGTGGATGAGGCGGCCCTTGCAGAAATGCAGGACCGGGCGCACCGCTATTGTTTTATCGCCAACACCCTGGCGGACAGTGTTGAAATCAACATTCTGTAAATCGTAAAAGGGGGGCCTGATCCGTGCAAGAATCCATGCAAAACAGCGACATCGTGTTGCGTGAGTTGGACGATCACGGCGTTTTACGCCTGACAATGAACGATTCTGGGCGGCGCAATGCCCTATCCGAGGCGATGCTGTGTGCCTTGGGTTCGGCCTATGCCGAGGTTGGCCGCGACCCCGCGGTGCGCGTGGTCATTCTGGCCGCAAATGGTCCCGCGTTTTGCGCGGGGCATGACCTAAAGGAAATGACAAAGGGTCGCACGAATGATGATCACGGCCGGGCGTATTTCACGAAAATTATGGGCATGTGTTCGGGTGTTATGCAGGCCATCGTTAATTGCCCCAAGCCTGTGATTGCCGAGGTAAAGGGAATTGCAACAGCTGCAGGCTGCCAACTGGTTGCAAGTTGCGATCTGGCCATCGCCGCTGACACTGCGCAATTCAGCACACCGGGTGTGCATATCGGTCTGTTTTGCTCAACCCCGATGGTCGCGCTGTCGCGCAACGTCAGCCACAAACATGCGATGGAAATGCTGTTGACGGGTGATATGACCCCAGCCGCCCGCGCTGCTGAAATTGGCCTGGTCAACCGCGTCGTTGCCCCCGAGGCGCTGCATGACACGACGGTGAAACTGGCGCGCAAGATTGCGTTGAAATCCAGCATGACTGTGGCCACCGGCAAACGCGCCTATTATGCCCAGCGCGAAATGGGCCTGTCTGATGCCTATGATTACGCTTCTGGTGTGATGGTAGAGAATATGCTGACCCGCGATGCGGCAGAAGGCATCACCGCCTTCATCCAGAAACGTGCGCCCCAGTGGCAGGATGTCTGAGCCCATGCAACCCAACCAATATAACACTGATCTCGATCGCAATACGGCCAACTATCAGCCGCTGACACCACTGACTTTTCTGGAACGTGCCGCGTGCGTTTTTCCAGACAACACGGCGATGGTGTACGGGGCGCTGCGGCGCAGCTATCGCGCGTTTTACACACGCTCACGGCAACTGGCGTCAGGGCTGGCGCAGATAGGGATCGTTCGGGGGGACACCGTTTCAGCGCTTTTGGCGAATACCCCCGCGATGCTAGAATGCCATTATGGCGTGCCAATGTGCGGCGCTGTCTTACATTCCATCAACACCCGTCTGGATGCAGCAATCATCGCCTTTCAACTTGATCACGCGATGTCACGCGTCGTTATCGCTGATCGAGAGTTCATGCCGCTCTTGCAAGATGCGCTGGCATTGGCAACGGTCACACCCATTGTGATACAATATGATGACCCAGAGTTCACCGCCGCAACCACCCCTTTTGATGGCCTCGATTACGAAGCATTTTTGTCCAGTGGTGATCCAGACTTCGCATGGTTGATGCCCGAGGATGAGTGGGACGCGATCGCCATCAACTATACCTCTGGCACAACCGGCGACCCCAAAGGGGTGGTATCGCATCACAGGGGGGCCTACCTGCTGGCACAGGGCAATGCGCTTACGGCCTCTATGCCAAAACACGCGGTCTACCTCTGGACGCTGCCAATGTTCCACTGCAACGGTTGGTGTTTTCCTTGGACCCTCTCTGCCATCGCGGGCATCCATGTCTGTTTGCGGCAGGTCCGGGCAGAACCAATCTGGAATGCGCTCGCAGACGAGCACGTGACCCATCTTTGCGGCGCTCCAATCGTGATGTCTTTGATTGTTTCAGCACCCGAACGGGTCAAGCGCAACCTTGGGCACACAGTACAATTTTTTACCGCCGCAGCCCCACCCCCTGAAAAGGTGTTGGCAGATATGAAGACTTTTGGTTTTGAGGTGACGCACCTTTATGGCTTAACCGAAACCTATGGCCCGGCCGTCGTGAATGATTGGCACAAAAGCTGGTCAGACCTGCCACTTGACCGCCAAGCCACACTGAAATCCCGACAAGGTGTGCGCTATTTGCCGTTAGAGCAGTTGGACGTGCTGGACCCTGAAACACTGCAGCCCGTGCCACGCGACGGCAAGACAATGGGTGAGGTCATGTTTCGCGGAAACGTCGTCATGAAGGGATATTTTCGTAATCCCAAGGCGACCAAAGAGGCCTTTGCAGGGGGCTGGTTTCATTCGGGTGATCTTGGCGTCATGCATCCCGATGGCTATATCCAACTCAAGGATCGCTCCAAAGATATCATAATTTCAGGTGGCGAGAACATTTCTTCGATTGAGGTCGAAGAAACGCTCTATCGGCACCCTGCCGTTGCCGTTGTAGCGGTCGTGGCAATGCCGCATGAGAAATGGGGCGAAACACCCTGTGCCTTTGTTGAACTGGCGCAAGGGCAACACGTCGATGCCGCCACATTGAAAGACTGGTGCCACACAGAGCTTGCAGCCTATAAAGTTCCAGGCCGCTTTGTGTTCATGCCTATTCCAAGAACATCGACTGGAAAAATCCAGAAATTCTTGTTGCGTGAACAGGCTCTGTCGCACAAATCAACCTAAATCGCGGCAAACTCAGCATTCAAGCTGATCCGTGCGGCATTCACCCCCTCTACGTTTAGCGCGCAAAAGCTAAGGCATATCGCTCAAATCACGTTAAGGCGCGACTGGTTCAGAAACGATCATGACCTCAGCGCGCGGGGGCACCAAGAAACGCATAACGATAGGCCAGGGCAACACCGCCAGCCCCACCCACAATATTTCCCAACGTAACCAAAGCTAAATTTGTCACTGCCTGCGCAGCAGTCACATCTGATCCAGCAAACCATCCCTGTGGGAAAAAATACATATTTGCGATCGAATGCTCAAGCCCAAGCAGGACAAAAGCGCTGATTGGCCACAGGATCGCCAACACCTTACCCGCAACAGTTCGGGCCGCAAAGCTCAGCCAAATTGCAAGACATACAAGCACATTGCACAATGCGCCTCGAACGAAGGCCGCCATTGGATCCAAAGTGGCTTTGGCATCTGCAATCGAGACGGCCATAGCGTTCAATGGCCCCTCCAAAAGGCCAGAAAAACCAAAAGCTACGGCAAGACCCACCGCGCCTACGAGATTTCCAAGATAAACAACTGCCCAGCTCCGCAGCAATTGGCCAACAGATATTTTTTGGTCAACAGCCGCCATAACCATCAAAGCATTTCCGGTAAATAACTCTGCTCCACCGACAATCACCAAAATGAGGCCAAGCGAGAACACCAATCCCCCCAGCATCCGCGCCGGGCCAAATGTTGTATCAACACCAGACATTACAGCCGTATAGGCCGCCCCGCCAAACCCAATAAACGCGCCAGCAAGGACCGCGAGCACAAACATCCGCGACAACGGAAGCTGTGCCTTGCTTACACCAGCGCCCTCCACCAAGGCGGCAATCGTCGCGGGCTTATAGGCATCAAAATTTTCATCGTTGGTCATAAGCCCATCTTTAGAGCACTTATATGGGAAAAAAAGGCTATTTCAGCTGACAGTGGCCAGCCAATACCCACGCATAAAACCGCCTATTTGTGTGACGGCAGGCCCACAGCCCTCTGGACCTCATTCATCAACATCATCCACGCATGAAAAATTGGCTGCCAAATCCGCAAACCAACATCACAAAGGGGTGGCTGCACCTATTACGTGGCCACGGCACAATTGCGCAACATCAGCTGCAACGCAGGGGGCAAGAAACCATAAGCAAGGGCGCCCGTAGTGGCCCCGATGATATTATCAAACTGTCGCTTGCCAAGACGTTATTATAAGAATGACGGTGCAATTTTCATCAGCTATCGTAACGTTGAAAAGCAATAACGCGATGGCACAGCTGATGATGAAAAACAGCGGCAAACGCATCCTTTCATTGACTAAAAGCAATACAGATCCATGACGTATCACCCCCAAAAATATTTGATTTATACGCCACAAGAAAGAGGATGAAAAAATGAACCCCACCAACCGGGAACTTCTGACATCTAGCCACTGGGGGACCTATTGGGTGGATGTGGATGACGACCGGGTGACGGCATTGCGTGATTTTGGGGAAGACCAAGATCCATCACCAATCGGCCAAGGTATTATTGATGTTTTGTCAGGGCCAACTCGGATCACGACACCGATGGTGCGCAAAGGCTGGTTAGAGGGTGGCGCAGGGGCGGCGCGCGAAAAGCGCGGCCAAGAGGACTTTGTTGCGGTGACCTGGGATGAGGTCAATCAACTTCTTGCTGATGAGTTGAGCCGGGTTCGACGCGACTATGGCAATAGGGCAATCTATGCTGGGTCGTATGGCTGGGCCAGTGCTGGCCGGTTTCACCACGCACAAAGCCAACTCAAACGTTTCCTCAATTGTATTGGCGGCTGCACGAGTTCAAAAAACGCCTATTCCTACGCCGCAGCCGAAGTCGTGGTGCCCCATGTTTTGGGTACGTTCCGCGGTTTTATCGATGCGTCAACAAGCTGGGAATCCATCGCCTCTGATTGTGATTTGTTTGTCGCATTTGGCGGGGTGCCGCTGAAAAATGGCCAAATCAGCCAAGGTGGCACGGGCGCACATGTCCAAAAGGCTGGCGTATCTGCGGCATACAAGGCAGGCGTGCAATTTGTAAACATTTCACCGCTCAGATCAGACGTGATGGACGGTATAAACGCCGAATGGCTGGCGCCGCGCCCCTCGACGGATGCTGCACTGATGCTGGGGTTGGCGCATACGCTGATGGTCGAGGCTTTACATGACCAAGCATTCTTAAACCGCTATACTGTCGGCTTTGAGCGCTTCGCCGCCTATCTGGCTGGGCAACAGGATGGCATCGCCAAAAGTGCCGATTGGGCTGCTGACATCTGTGCGCTGCCCGCTGACACGATCCGCGATCTTGCCCGACGCATGGCCAAAAGCCGCACCATGATTTCGGTGGCATGGGCACTGACGCGTCAGGATCATGGCGAACAACCCTATTGGGCTGCAATCACGCTGGCGGCAATGCTGGGGCAAATCGGTTTGCCCGGAGCCGGTATCGGCTTTGGGTATTCGGCGGTGAACAATATTGGATTAAACCGGCAACAAATCGATTACGCATCGTTTCCACAAGGCAAAAACCCGGTCGATGATTTCATCCCAGTCGCCCGCCTGACAGACATGTTGGAAAATCCCGGCGGTCGGTTCGACTATGACGGCCAATCCTATGAATATCCTGATATTCGCTTGGTATGGTGGGCCGGGGGCAACCCATTCCACCATCATCAAGACTTGAACCGAATGCGCGGGGCCTGGGCCAAACCCGAAACAATCATCGTCAATGAATGGTGTTGGAATGCGCTGGCAAAACATGCTGATATCGTGCTGCCTTGCACCACGACGTTCGAGCGTTCTGACATCGCCATGTCCCCAAAGGATCCGTATCTGGTGGTGATGGATCAAGCCATCAAACCCATTGGGCAAGCGCGGGACGATCACCAGATAATGTGCGGCATTGCCGCCAAGTTGGGCGTCCAAGAGGCCTTTACCGAAGGCCGTTCCGCTGCAGAATGGCAACGCTGGATTTGGGACGATTCACGCCAACGCGCGTCACAGGACGGTATAGAACTTCCCGATTGGGACAGTTTCCAACAGAATGGTTGGTTCAAAGTGCCAGAACCGAACAAACCAACTGTCATGATGGAAGAATTTCGTAACAACCCTGACGCCAACCCACTGGCCACCCCCAGCGGCAAAATTGAGATATTTTCTGAAAAGATAGCCAGCTTTGGTTATGATGACTGCCCGGGCCATGCGGTTTGGCTGGAACCGTTCGAGTGGTTAGGCCGTGCCAAGCCAGATCAACTGCATATGATTTCCAACCAACCCCACAACAAGCTGCACAGCCAACTTGACCACGGATCGGTGAGCGAAGGGGACAGACCACACGGCGTAGAACCCGTCACCATGCATCCAGCAGACGCCAACGCGCGCAATTTAAGCGCGGGCCAGATCGTCTGCATTCACAACATACGCGGGGCATGTTTTGCCGAACTTAATATCAGTGCTGACATTCGCCCCGGGGTTATCCAGATCGCGACGGGTGCGTGGTATGATCCTGACGGAAATACATGTCGGAAGGGTAATCCCAATACGCTTACACCTGACAAAGGAACATCAGCCCTTGCGCAGGGCCCAATCGCACATTCATGCTTGGTAAGCGTCAGTTTGCGTTGATTTTCACGCAGGATTAAGCGGAACTTTTAATCAAAGCTGATATGCCCAAAGTGTTGCTGCTTTAAAGACAGCTTTACGTCTTGGACGGGATGCACTTGGTATGTGTTTGGGCGCAAAGGCATTTTGGCCCGCCCCTTACGGCTTACCGTTTGACCAGCGTTGCTCTGCAGTCTTTCTTTGACCTGGGGTGCGATGCCTGGCTTCCACTAGCAGGTCACGGGTTCACACCGTGGGACGGATGTTGGCACAGCCCAAGATAACGTAAACCACCGCATGCGCCGCGTGAATGGTCGCGGCGCATGCGGTCTACTACGTCAAAAAAATTCCATTAAATCGTTGTGTTACGAACACCCATACAAACCTCATGACAGCCAATCAGGCCGCCACACCCCGCCGGGGCAGACGCCAACCGGGCCGAGCAAAGTGGCAGGTATAGCCGCCGGGATTGTGAACCAAATAATCTTGATGCTGCGGCTCGGCGGCCCAAAATGCGCCAACGGGCACAACCTCAGTTACCACTTTTCCCGGCCACAAACCGCTGGTATCGACATCTGCAATCGTATCCAGCGCCGTCTGACGCTGTGGCTCAGACGTATAAAACACAGCCGAGCGGTACTGGCTGCCACGGTCATTGCCTTGGCGGTTTACCGTAGAAGGGTCATGGATTTGAAAGAAAAACTCTAAAATCGTCCTAAAATCGATCAGTGTCGGATCAAACACGATCTCAATCGCTTCGGCGTGGCCCGATGTGCCAGTTTTGACATCATAATAGGTGGCATTGGCAACGTGCCCGCCACTGTAGCCCACTTGCGTTGCCAAAACGCCAGGCATACGGCGGATCAGATCCTGCATCCCCCAAAAGCACCCACCCGCCAAAACGGCCCGTTCGGTTTGATCAGCCATCACATCCCCCTTGCTGCATTAGAAATTAATATGGCGCAGTTCTGAAGTTTCGCAACAAGTCTTGCCTGAATTTTCGACCCAAACTGGCTGGACCCACATTTTTTTGCATGCTATCACTTTGCAGAATGAATGTTCATTCTCATATCTTTTCTTTATCCACGAAATGCCGGCCATGAACGCCCCTGTCCTGCCGATTGATCCCCGTGCCTGCGATATCCTTGATAGGGTCAAGGCTATTTTTGCGCAAAAGGGCTTTGACGGCGCATCGATGAAAGATCTGGCGCAGGCCGCAGGCATGTCAGCTGGGAATTTTTATCGGTATTTTCCCTCCAAAGATGCCTTGATCGCCGGATTGGTGGAACGCGATGTTGAAGAGGTGCGTTGTGAATTTGCCCGTATCCTGACATCACAAACGCCGCGTCAGACATTCCATGACATCGTGCGGCAACGGGTGGAACAACCCGACCCAACACGGGGCCCAATATGGGCCGAGATTGAGGCCACAGCCCTGCGACGCCCTGAAATTGCCGATATTCTTTCACGCAAACAGGCAGAAATTCAGGGTTATATCACCGCAGCCTTTGCCGTGATTGCCCAACTGCCGATCCCCGAGGCAGATCGCCGCTTTGGCGATCATGCCAAACTGATCATGCTGCTGGTGCAGGGCCTGACCACACGAATGGCACGCCCGGTGCTTGATGAAAGCCCCCAGCCAGATCACGGTTTGGCGGTTCTAGTGATCGATATGATCAACCGAATTTTGTCTGAGCTTGAGACCAGCACTCAAAGCCCTAGGTCGATCATCAACGCCTCTTCTGTTTCTGACAATGTTTTTTGAAAGCCATCACACCATGCGCCCTCTTCTCGTTTTATTTAGTTTTTGGATAGCCGTATGGGGTATTGGCGCGCTTCCCGCAGCGGCCCAGACACCGGCAACGACGCTTACTGGCCCAAGCATCAGCGTGGTGGCTGTTACAAGGCAAACCCTGTCTGACCGGGTGGCGGGCTCGGGTCTGGTGGCCGCGCTCGAGCGTGTGCTGGTTCAGCCACAAATCGAAGGCCAGATGATCCGCGATATAAGCGCTGAGGTTGGCGACAGGGTCAGCGCAGGCCAACAGCTGGCGCTTTTGTCAGACAGCGCGTTGGTGTTGCAAAAAAGCCAGCTGCTAGCGGCGCGCGCCAGCGCCGAGGCTGCCGTGGCACAAGCTGCCGCCCAACAGGTTGAGGCCCGCGCCACTGCAGATGAGGCCGCGCGCATCCGCGACCGGGCCACGTCTTTGGCACAATCGGGCACCATCAGCCGGGCCACAGTTGACACCACAACTGCCAATGCAACGGCAGCGCAAGCCCGTGTGACGATGTCCACCCAAGCCCTGCTGGCCGCACAGGCCCAAGTGGCGCTGGTCGATGCACAAATTGCCAATGTTGATCTGAACTTACAGCGCACCTCGGTCACCGCACCGGTAGATGGTGTGGTGTCAGAGCGCAACGCGATTGCTGGCGATATAGCATCTGCCACACGGGCACCGATGTTTGTGCTGATTAGAAATGGCGCGCTAGAGCTTCGCGCCGATGTTGCAGAGCAAGATATTTTGCGGCTTGCCCCCGGCCAAACTGCAACCCTGCGGGTCACAGGCTTAGATGCGCCATTGATGGGCACCGTGCGCCTGGTGGAACCCACGATTAATCTCATGACGCGCCAAGGCAGCGTGCGGATAGCCATTGAGACCCCAGAAAGTGTTCGCGCCGGTATGTTTGCCGAAGCCGATATTTTGGTCGCCCGCCGCGAAACCCTGACCCTGCCAATCTCAGCGGTCAGCGGCACCGGGGCGAACACATCGGTGATGCAGGTGCGCGACGGGCAATTGGCGCAGGTCTTTGTGAATACGGGTATTCGTCAAGACGGTTTGATCGAAATCAGCGCTGGACTATCACAGGGTGATATCGTCGTCGCTCGCGCCGGGTCTTTTGTGCGCGATGGTGACAAGATCACACCAATCTTGGCCGGGCAAACCCCCGCACCATTGTCAAACTAGGGGGCTGATATGAATTTTTCCGCCTGGTCGATCCGCAACCCTATCGCGCCGGTGCTGGCGTTTGTGTTGTTAATGGTGGTGGGCTGGCAGTCGTTTAATGCGCTGCCCATCACCCGCTTTCCCAATATCGACGTTCCGTTGGTGGCAGTGTCGGTGGCTCAGTCGGGGGCCGCCCCAACCGAAATGGAAGCCCAAGTCACCAAAGAAATCGAAGATGCCGTAGCGGGCATCACAGGCGTGAAAAACATCACTTCAAGCATAAGTGACGGCGTGTCGACCACAGCGGTGGAATTCCGTATGGAAGTGCCCACCGAAAAAGCGGTGCAAGATGTCAAAGACGCCATTGACCGCATTCGCGGTTCGCTGCCTGGCCAGATTGAGGCACCGATTGTTTCGCGGATTGAGGTTGAGGGCCAAGCGATTATGTCTTTTGCGATCGCCGCACCCGACAAAACGCTGGAAGAGCTGTCATGGTATGTCGATGATACGATCAAACGCGCCTTGCAAGGCAAGGCAGGCGTCGGCCGGATTGACCGCTATGGTGGGGCTGATCGCGAAATTCTGATAGCTCTTGACCCGCTGCGGCTCGACAGTTTCGGGCTCAGCGCAACGGGCGTTAACGCGCAGTTGCGGCAGGCCAATATCAACCTCGGATCTGGGCGCGGCGCGTTGGGTGCACGCGAACAGACCATTCGCACGCTGGGGGATGCGGGCTCGGTTGCGGCGCTGGAAGATACGATGATTGCGGCCGGTAATGGCCGCCATGTCCGACTGGGCGATTTGGGCACGATCACCGACACCTATGAAGAACTGCGCTCACAAGCCCGGTTTAACGGTGAACAGGTTGTGACTTTTTCAGTGTTCCGCGCCAAGGGCGCCTCTGAGGTCAGCGTGGCCCGTGTGGTGGAAGAAACGCTGGATGGTCTGCGCCAGGCCCACCCCGATGTGCAAATTTTACCCGTCGATGACACGGTGTTTTACACCTATGGCAACTATGAGGCCGCACTGCACACATTGCTAGAAGGCGCGTTATTGTCAGTGATTGTGGTGCTGCTGTTCTTACGCAATTGGCGGGCCACGTTGATCACGGCACTGGCGTTGCCATTATCGGCAGTTCCCACGTTCTTTATAATGGATTTGCTGGATTTTTCGCTGAACCTTGTCAGCTTTTTGGCCATTACGCTGGCAACCGGTATTCTGGTCGATGACGCGATCGTCGAAATTGAAAATATCGCGCGCCATATCCGTATGGGCAAAACCCCCTATCGCGCTGCCATTGAGGCCGCCGATGAAATCGGGCTGGCGGTGATTGCGACAACATTCACAATCGTCGCGGTCTTTGTGCCCGTATCGTTTATGCCGGGCATTCCGGGGCAATATTTCCGGCAATTTGGTTTGACGGTAGCGATTGCAGTTCTGTTTTCGTTGATGGTGGCGCGGCTGATTACGCCAATGTTGGCGGCCTATTTCATGCGCGACAAAGATGCGATGCACGAAGAGGCTGAAGATGGCACCGTTATGCGGCTTTATCTTGGGCTGGTGCGGCACACGCTGAAATGGCGCTATTTCACCTTGATGGGCGCTTTGGGCGTGCTGGCCGTTTCGGTGTTTTTCATGGTGCAAATCCCCGGCAGCTTCCTGCCCCCCGAAGATGTATCCCGCATACCAATATCGGTCGAACTGCCCCCTGGCACCGCCCTGTCTGAAACCAATCGCGTGACCAGCGAGATTGAGACGCGATTATCAAAGATTAATGGGGTTGAGGGCGTCTTTGTGCTCTCGGGCAGTTCGCCCACCGGAGATCTTGATGTGCGGCGGGCCTCGATCACCGTCATCTTGAAACGGTTGGATCATTCGTTGTTGCGCCGCAGCACAGAGATTTTGGCACGCGTGCCAATCTTGGGCTACGCAGTGCCCACCCTAGCCCCAAATGGCCGGGTGCGTCCGCAGGCCTCCATTGAAAAAGAGGTCTTTGCTCAAATCGCCGATATCCCTGATATTCGCGCATTCAAGCTGAACGACAGGGGGCAACGCGATATTTCGTTTTCCATTCTGTCAAGCAACCCCGAGGCGCTGACCGAAGCGATATCGCGGTTGGAAAAGGCGCTGCGCGGTGACCCGTTGCTGGCCAACGTATCAAGCACCGGCGCCTTGCCCCGCCCCGAGGTTCAGATTACCCCACGCGCTGATCAGGCCGCACGGCTTGGCATCACAACCCGCCAGATATCAGAAACGATCCGGGTTGCGACCATCGGCGATGTCGATGCGGCCTTGGCCAAAGTGTCACTGGATGGCCGCCAGATACCGGTACGGGTGCGGGTTGAGGGCGATCTGAAAACCGATATCAACCGATTGGGTGCGCTGAAAATTGCTACCGCCACAGGCCAGACCGTACCACTGTCCGCGGTGGCCGATATCACGATGGGCGAGGGTGCGGCGTCAATCAGTCGTTTGAACCGTGAACGCATTGCAACGATTGGCGCCAATCTGCCCGAAGGTGTGGTGCTGGGAACCGCTACAGCCCGGTTCAAAGAACTGGCCGAGGCGGTCGAACTGCCCCCCAGTGTCCGAATCTCTGAGGCCGGCGATTCAGAAGTGCAGACCGAACTATTTGCCAGTTTTATCAATGCGATGATTTTGGGATTGTTGCTGGTTTTGACCGTACTGATTTTATTGTTCAAATCCGTCATACAGCCTTTTACCATTTTGTTTTCACTGCCATTGGCCATTGGCGGTGTGGCGGCAGCCCTGATTTTGACCAATTCAGCGGTATCTATGCCGGTGTTGATCGGGATTTTAATGTTGATGGGCATCGTCACCAAAAACGCCATTTTGCTGGTTGATTTCGCCATTGAAATGATGAGCCAAGGCATGCCCCGAATTGACGCCATGATGGAGGCGGGCCACAAACGGGCGCGGCCGATCGTCATGACCTCAATTGCGATGTCGGCAGGCATGCTGCCGTCGGCGCTTGGTGTGGGCGAGGGCGGGGCGTTCCGCGCCCCGATGGCAACCGCCGTGATCGGTGGTATCATCGTGTCAACCGTTCTAAGCCTTGTGGTCGTTCCCTCTTTCTTCCTGATCATGGATGATCTTAGCCGACTGATTTCACGGCTGTTCAAAAACATGATCGGCGAAAAAGAGGCCGAACCCATACCACCTACAGCCGACGCCCTTGGTCAGATGTTACACACCGCCCAAGTCGAAATTGACACGCTAAATGACCGGCTCCATCGTTTGGAAAACGCACACACGAAAACACCACCACTGGTGCTGAACCCCAAGCTGCATGTGGCGGAATAGCAGTCAATCCGCCGCACAAAAGCCCTGAAAAAGCCTGAATTGTCCGTTTTGTAAATCTGGACAATTCACGCAGTTTTGGTGCCATGAACAGCCCTCTTCCCCATATCACAGCCCCCCGCACCCCCCAAACTTTGCAAGAGACCGGACTTTCGCAAATTTTGACGTGTGATATTTTGCTGAAAACCATGTTTCGCATGGGAATTGAACATGTCACCAGTTTGGCAAAAACAATCTGTCTGCCGCAAACGCTGACGCAGGAACTGGTTGAAATTCTGCGTGGCCAAAAATTGCTTGAGGCCACAGGCACGCTGCACGCCACATCCAGTCGCGAAATGGGCTATAAACTGTCAGATGCGGGCAAGGCGCGTGCATTTGATGCCCTGGCCCAATCTGAATATTTTGGCCCGATGCCAGTGCCGCTGGCGCAGTATCGCGATCAGGTCCGGCGCCAATCTATCCGCAACAACCGGTTGACGCGCGATAATCTGGAAGCAGCGATGCAGCATCTGATTGTGCCCAATACACTGCTGGATCAGTTGGGCCCTGCGGTGGGATCGGGGCGGTCGATTTTGCTGTATGGGCCACCGGGCAACGGCAAATCATCCATCGCCAACGCTCTGCGTGATGCAATGGGGGAACAGATTTATGTGCCCCACGCGCTGGAATATTCTGGCCAAACCATCAGTTTTTTTGACCCACTTGTACACACCCGTATGTTTGAAACCCACAGCAATGAAAACGCACTGCGGTTGGGCGATCACGCAAGGATCGACAGCCGCTATACCCTGTGTCGTCGCCCCGCCGTGGTAACCGGGGGTGAGTTGATGCTGTCTATGCTTGATCTTGCCTATAATCCCGTTTCACGCACTTATCAGGCCCCACTGCAGCTAAAGGCGTCGGGGGGTATTTTCATCGTGGATGACCTTGGGCGCCAAAGCGAACCGCCCCAAGATTTGATCAACCGTTGGATCGTTCCAATGGAAATGGGCTATGATATCCTCAGCCTGCAATCGGGTGAAAAGTTCATGGTGCCCTTTGACACGCTGGTGGTGTTTTCTACAAACTTTCACCCCAACAAACTGTTTGATGGGGCGGCGCTGCGGCGGATTTTCTTTAAAATTCTAATCAACGGGCCAGATCAGGAACTGTTTTTAAAAATCTTTGCCATGACCGCGCGGCGGCGCAAAATGCCCCTAGACGAGGCCGCGATGCTTTATCTGCTGAAAGAAAAATACCCTAGCATCAACAATCTCTATGCCAACTACCATCCGGTGTTCTTGATCGACCAGATCATTGCGATCTGTGATTATGAAGGCATCCCATATCAGATGTCACCCAACCTGATTGATCGCGCATGGGAAAATCTGTTCGTTCAAGACACAGCCATCGCGCATTAACGTCCTGCACCAAAAGCTGGCATCACTCACCCGGCGCTTGCCCATCAAAAGTCGCACCAAGCGCTGCGTGAAAGCGGCGACTGACAGGCACCTCAGGCCCATCTTTCAGCACCACCACAAGATTGCCACCGCGCCGTTGCACCTGCGCAATCGCACGGCGCGCCACCCAATGCGAACGGTGCACCTGCAACCCGTCTGCACCTTCCAGTTCATTGAGTGCATCAACAAAGCGCATCAAAAGCTGCGCACTGCCCTGTTCTGTCCACACATCAACATAGTGATCGCGGACAGACACCCGCACCAAAGGGCCACGCACATCATCGGGCACACGATCCAACAGACGGGGCGCGGCAACATCACCAGCAGCTAGGTCAATGGGCGGGGGGTCTGCTGCCCGCGACAGCACGTTTGGGGGTGTTTCAGCCGGGCCAGCGGGCCTGTCAGCCATAAGGTCGATGGCCAGATGAGTGGCTGTGTAAATCGCCCACCCGCTGAGCCAGACGGCCCCCGCCGTGGCAGGCGCAAGTTTGACCCAAGATTGCCACCAATGCGCCAAACCACACACCAGCGCAGTCAGAACCGAGGCAAAGATCATCGCCCCCAACAACAGCCGCGACACTGCGTTAAGCCCCGGCAAAAGCCGCAGAAGCCCGTGATGCAGCACGCTAAACCCCGCCAGAGCACTGGCACACAAAAGGCCCCAAAACAAAAAGCGCATTAAAAGTGGCATCTGTGCAAAGGTGCCAAACGGCCCAGAAAGCGCCAGAATAAAGGCGCCAAGCCCCAAAACAGCCAGAAATTTTGGCGAAATTTCAGACACCAAACCCCGGACAAAGGTAAATTTCTTACTGGTGTAAACTCATAAAAAACAACTTATGAGTGTTTTTTATCAGCTCAAGAACAACCGTGCAATATTTCTTTACGTTTGCCGGGGTGACGTGTTTTGGGTCAGGCTGTCAGGCCCTCGGGTTCAGGCAGGCCATTGGCGCGACATGTCGCGGTCAAGGTATTGGCCAGCAAACAGGCAATGGTCATTGGCCCGACCCCACCCGGAACCGGCGTGATCGCGCCCGCAACAGCCGCAGCCGAGCCAAAATCAACATCGCCAACCAGCACGGTTTTACCACCACGCTCAATCCGGTTAATGCCCACATCAATCACCGTGGCACCAGGTTTGACCCAATCGCCCGGCACCATTTCCGGGCGGCCCACCGCTGCAACCAAAATATCAGCCGCGCGGCAAACGGCAGCCAGATCGTGGGTGCGCGAATGGGCGATGGTGACCGTGCAGCTGTCGCGCAGCAACAACTGGGCCATCGGTTTGCCCACAATGTTTGAACGCCCCACCACCACAGCCGACAGGCCCGACAGGCTGCCGTGATGATCACGCAGCAGCATCAGACAGCCCAGCGGCGTGCAGGGCACCATTGATTTCTGCCCCGTCGACAGCAAACCAACGTTTGAAATATGAAAGCCATCAACATCTTTGGCTGGATCAATGCTGTTGATCACAAGATCTTCATTGAGATGCCCGGGCAGCGGCAATTGCACCAGAATACCATGTACAGCCGGGTCGGCGTTTAGGGTGGCAATCAGCGCCAAAAGATCTTCCTGCGATGTGTCGACCGCCAGCCGATGTTCATAGGAATTCATGCCCACTTCAACGGTCTGTTTACCCTTGGATTTTACATAGACTTGGCTCGCCGGGTCTTCGCCCACCAACACCACCGCCAAACCCGGCGTCAGACCATGCTGCGCTTTCAGCCGGGCCACATGTTCGCCCACTTGGGCACGCACCTTGGCCGCAAAGGCCTTTCCGTCAAGAATTGTTGCGGTCATTTTGGGTTCCTTATGATCTGGGCGGGCATCATCTTGGCTGATGACATCAGGTAAGTCATCACCCCGTTTGCAAAGAAAACAGCCCTTTGGCAAGCGTTGCCACACAAAGCACGCTCACCCCGCACCAAAGATGCAGGGTGAGCGGCCAACTTTTTAAAACAGGCCTTCGATCTGGCCCGCATCATTCAGGCGGATGGTTTCCGCCGAAGGCACCCGGGGCAGGCCAGGCATAGTCATGATTTCGCCACAAATTGCCACGACGAAACCAGCGCCTGCAGACAGGCGAACCTCGCGCACCGGGATAGAGTGTCCGGTCGGTGCACCACGGACGTTTGGATCTGTGGTGAAGCTGTATTGGGTTTTCGCCATGCAGATCGGCAGATGGCCATAGCCTGCGGCCTCCCACACTTTCAACTGATCACGGATCGATTTATCGGCCACAACCGCATCAGCATGATAGATATTTTTGGCGATAGTTTCGATCTTTTCAAACAGCCCCATGTCATCAGGGTAGATTGGCGCGAAATCAGCGACGCCGCTTTCGGCCAGATCAACCACGTGACGTGCCAGATCTTCGATGCCCGCTGACCCCTGCGCCCAATGCTTGCACAAGATTGCAGTGGCACCCTGCGCAGCGACATAATCTTTAACCGCTTGCACTTCGGCATCGGTATCAGACACAAAATGGTTGATCGCCACCACCACTGGCACGCCAAAGCTTTTGACGTTGGAAATGTGACGGCCCAGGTTCGGGCAACCGCTTTTCACCGCCTCAACATTTTCGGCACCAAGATCAGCCTTGGCCACGCCACCGTTCATTTTCATGGCACGGACAGTGGCAACAATCACTGCTGCAGATGGTTTCAGGCCAGCCTTACGACATTTAATGTCAAAGAATTTTTCAGCCCCCAAATCAGCACCAAAGCCAGCCTCGGTTACGACATAGTCTGCAAGTTTTAGCGCAGTTGTCGTGGCAATGACCGAGTTGCAGCCATGCGCAATATTGGCAAAGGGCCCACCGTGCACGAAAGCCGGGTTGTTTTCCAACGTTTGCACAAGGTTCGGCTGCATCGCATCTTTCAACAGCACCGTCATGGCGCCATCAGCTTTGATATCACGGCAATAAATCGGCTTTTTCTCGCGGGTATAGGCAACCACGATATCGCCCAGACGTTTTTGCAGGTCGTCCAGATCACGCGACAAACACAAAATGGCCATCACTTCTGATGCAACCGTAATGTCAAAACCGGTCTGGCGCGGAAAACCATTGGCCACGCCGCCCAAGTTCACAACCGTATCACGCAACGCACGGTCGTTCATATCCATCACCCGACGCCAAACAATGCGACGCAGGTCAATTTCAAGGCTGTTGCCCCAATAGATGTGGTTGTCGATCATCGCGCTCAGCAGGTTGTGCGCGCTGGTGATGGCATGGAAATCGCCCGTGAAATGCAGGTTCATTTCTTCCATCGGCACAACTTGCGAATAACCGCCACCTGCGGCCCCGCCCTTCATGCCAAAGTTAGGCCCCAGTGAGGCTTCACGGATACAAACGACCGCATTTTTACCAATGCGGTTCAAACCATCGCCCAGCCCCACGGTGGTTGTGGTCTTGCCCTCACCTGCGGGTGTCGGGTTGATGGCGGTCACCAAGATCAGCTTGCCCTTTGGTTTATCAGCCAGCCCTTTGATAAAATCTTGCCCAATCTTGGCCTTATCATGGCCATAGGGCAGCAGATGCTCGGCTGGAATACCCAGTTTGGCGCCGATCTCCATGATCGGTTTTTTGTTGGCTTCGCGTGCGATTTCGATGTCTGACTTGACGGCCATTATGGTCTCCCTCATGGGGGGAGGATGATCCCCCGTTGCCCATTTTGGGTATAGGCTTGGGACAGATTGTCACAGCCTGATTTCCGACCTATGGCGCGTCGGATGCGCCAGAAACGCCACCGTCGCGGGCAAATTGCAAATAGGTCCAAACCGGTTGATCAGGGATATGCAGCGTTAAATGATCACCTAGGGCGATTTTTCCAGGGCGTTCGACCCAAGCGGTGACCCCCCGGCGCCCGGTGGCCGCACGTTTAAACAGCCGCCCGGCGCCCGGGTGTTCGGCCTCAATTTCTTTGGCAGGGAATTGACAGGGGCGGTTTTCCATAT
>ERZ888423.1353-NODE-1353-length-21312-cov-9.425366_pt1 | contig 21312 bp, 15 predicted proteins | sample MGYA00520523_ERZ888423 | MGnify/ENA primary metagenome ERZ888423 (study PRJEB32303, sample SAMEA104408611) | aquatic metagenome | biome: Brackish water; feature: Pelagic; material: water | place: Baltic Sea | collected 2014-06-08T10:24:00 | depth 30,27 m ...
CACTGCTCACTCTGTCAACGCCTTTGCTAGCAAAAGTTTGCACTTTCTCAGAATGGCAAGCCAGTATTGACTTTTCCATAAACCCGACTAGGTTGGTCAGGAATACATCCCTCTGGATGTATCCCCCGTACACCCATAGAAAGCTGGCCCAAGACATGGCTCTTCAACTCGGCGATACCGCACCCAACTTCACCGCCGCCACCACCGATGGCGAGATCGACTTCTACGATTGGAAGGGCGATAGCTGGGCAATCCTGTTTTCTCACCCCAAGGACTTCACCCCTGTATGCACCACCGAACTTGGAGCCGTTGCTCGCCTGAAGCCCGAATGGGACCAGCGCAACGTCAAGGTAGTCGGACTGTCCGTAGATGAACTCACGAATCACGCTGCATGGTCAGCTGACATTGAAGAGACTCAGGGCTCGGCAGTGAACTTTCCGATCATTGCCGATACTGACCGTAAGGTCTCCGACCTGTACGACCTGATTCACCCGAATGCCAGCGACACTCTGACCGTCCGCTCGGTGTTCGTCATTGGTCCAGACAACAAGGTCAAGCTGATCATCACGTATCCAGCGTCAACTGGCCGCAACTTTGACGAGATTCTTCGAGTCGTTGATTCCCTTCAACTCACTGCAAAGCACAAGGTCGCAACGCCGGTCAACTGGAAGCATGGCGAGGATGTCATCATCGCTGGTGCCGTGAGCGACGAGGACGCAAAGCTGCAGTATCCAGGTGGATGGAACGCAGTGAAGCCCTACCTCCGCCTAGTTCCCGCACCGACCGACTAAACAATGAGGTAGTGAACGGGGCAACAGCGAGTACCAAACCAGCAGCAGATTCCTCTGGCTCTGCTGCTGGCAGCTACCCATATGTGTTGATCCTCGCAATTTGTTCTGCCCTCGCGGTGTTGATCTCGAACATCTCTGGCATCGCGTCTGGTGACGATGGGGTTGGATACCGAGCAATTGCAGACTCGCTGCTCAACGGGCAGGGATACGGCTACTTCTTGGAGCGGCCGGTCACTATTTGGCCGCCAATCTGGTCAACATTGATGGCCGGGGTTGCATGGGTCACCCCGCTCAACACGATGGGTGCAGTAATCCTGCTCAATGCTGTAGTTGCGGCCGCAGTGGTTGTTGTTGGCAACCGCTTGCTGCGCCTGTTCGTGAGCAATGCGCGCTTAGTTCTACTGGGAACGCTGGTCTTGGCTTTCGGTCCGTCAACCATCGGCCTCGGCCATGTTCTGATGACCGATATGGCCTTTGCACTTCTGGTCATGACCTGGATGCTGACGCTGATGCGTTTTAGGCGCACGGGATCACTTGCCACACTCGCTTTGTCGGGGCTCTTGGTCTGGGTTGGATTCGGCCTGCGATATATCGGCTTGGTCTTGATTGCTTTCGGCGGACTCTGGCTGCTGCTTGACCAGAACCGCAGCTGGCTCATGCGAGTTCGCAACGGAGCCATCTATGGGGTTGTCTCGATCATCGCACCAGGTTTGTGGATGGCTCGCAACTACTCCATCGATGGCACCTTCACTGGTGAACGTCACCCATCAGCACGAGGGTTAGTTGATAACGGCTTTGATATTGCTGCCACCCTTGGCCGGTTCTTGATACCCGGTCTTGGCAACGGACTGACCAAGATTTGGGCCGCAGTTGGTCTGAGCGTTCTAGCCGTTGGCCTGTACCTCGTTTGGCGAATTCTGCAAGTACCTAGGCCAGGACAGTCAACACCGGCACCACTTCGCACCGGGCAGATCTTCCACCGGCTCATCAAAATTCCTGGTACCACTCTGGGGCTGTTGTTGTTCTTCCCGATCCTCTATATGACGTACATGCTCTATGTGCGAACCACGACTGCACTCAATCAATTAGATCTGCGACTGCTGTACCCGGCGTACTTTCCACTCATGTTTCTGGCGCTTGCACTCATCGACCGCCTACCGCGACTGAACAGCGCAGATACGGAATCCAGTGCAGATACTGGAGCCGGCACAGATACAGAAGCCAGCGCTGATGCGGCAGTACCGAGCAAGACCGGTTGGTTCAAACTGGGCTACGGCGGTGCACATGTCTGGGCTGCGGCGAATATTGCTGCTGGCTTCGTAGCCATGATTGCCTTCGCTGCTGGCCACCCGTACTTCATTGGTAACTACGAGGCAGATGTATTCAAAGAGATTCGAGCCAATCCGGCACTCGAGGCGCTACCAGCGAACTGCAAGCTGTATTCCAATCTTCCCAACGGCCTGTACCCCAACTACGGACCTCAATGGAGTCCACAGCGGCGCGCATTGGAATCAAGCGAACAGATTCCGGACCTCGAAGAAATCACTGCAACGCTGGACAGCACTGATTCATGCTTGATCTGGATTGATGAGCCTCCGGTCTACGGACACTTGTGGACGCTGCAGCAATTGCAGACTCGGCTTACGCTCACGGAGTTGGCACAGAGCGGCAACCTGAGCGTGTACCGCATGCAGGCTCCCCGCTAACGGCCACATCAGCATCTGCCCATCTCAGTATCCGCGACCCCAGTATCCGCCACCCCGGTGCTGATCTGATCAAGACTAAGAGTGTGCATCCCCGCTTCACTGTGGTGATTCCTGTACAAAATCGAGCCGATGTAGTGGGCCGCGCCATAGCGAGCGTTGTCGCACAGACATTTGCTGATCTGGAACTCATTCTGGTGGATGACGGATCCACCGACGACAGCGTCGCAGCGGCTCGCGCAGTTGCCGATAAACGAGTCCGTATTTTTCGACAAAAACAACAAGGCCTAGAAGCCGCTCGCTCTGCTGGTATGCAACAAGCCAGAGGAAGCTGGGTCTTGTTCCTCGACCCCGATGACGAGGTTGCCCCGGCTTGGCTGGCCCGTCTGGGTCGACTCATTGATTCCACACAGGCCGAGTTGGTGAGTTGCGGAGGAGAACAGTTCTACCGAGACTGCACTCAGAGCACCTTTCGACCAGTTCTCCTTACGCCCCAACCCGTAGACCCAGCGAGCAAATGGCATCACCCGGTGGATCACGGGTACAAGGCCTGCTTCCGGTCAGGAACATTCGCTGCGAGTCGCGAACGTCTCGAACAAGTTGGCGCCTTCAGGCCGCTTATTGAGCAGAAGTCCTCTCACCTATTGGTGTCTACCGTGCAGTCAGCCGGAGTTGGGAACCTTGGCGTTGACGAGGCGGCCCAAGCTTCAGGGCAATGCTTCAGCCCAGATACTTTCGATCCAGCTAGCCGGCAAGAACCAGAAGTAGTTCCAGCGTTGAGCCTGCTCGAAATCGGCCAACGACTCGCTGCAGCAGTGATCCAAGATGGCCACATCATCAGTTACACCCCGGAACCATTGGTCAGGTGGAACGAAGCACCAGATGGGCCCTGCGCAGATGGTGATGCACTCCGCTTGAGTTGGGCATTGCAGGCTCTCGACGCGATGGCGCGCACGCCGATTCCGGATCCGATGTTGCTCTCCCGCTATGCAACCATCGGCGGAATAGCTGCAGCCAGACTGCGTCAGCACACCCAGGCGCGTTCCATGTTCAAACTAGCTAGGCAGGCTTCACCCGAGGTCGCCAAGCATTGGACGCGTTGGGCTGCCTCCTGCATTTCACCAATTTCGAATCGGATTTGGCAGCCAACCCCTGAGCATTCTGCAGAATCAAGCGTGCCTGTGCTTTCCGAGGAAGCCTCACTGCTGAGCAGTCCCGATTTGTTCGCTCAGGCCGCTAGCGCTGCCTAGAGAAGGCCGCGCCGGGGCGTAGGTACCCAGCGAACTACAATCGGAACTTTCTGATGCAGGTTCTGGTGCACCTTGTGGTGCACGTTCTGCTTCATCAGTGCGGATCCATCCGTCCGAACGTGAAGGACTACTCACCATGAGTTCAACAGCGACCGAAACTGCCGCAGCAGGATCTATCGAGGCCAGCAAAATCTATGGCGACGGCGATACCGAGATTCGCGCCCTCGATGGAGTCACCGTCAGCTTTGAACAGAGCCGCTTCACTGCGATCATGGGACCGTCTGGATCAGGCAAGTCCACGTTGATGCACTGCCTCGCTGGACTCGACCGCTTGAGTTCTGGCCGGGTCTTTATCGGTGACACGTACCTTGACGACCTGAGCGAGAGTCAACTTACGGAGTTACGCCGAGACAAGATTGGCTTTGTGTTTCAGGCCTTCAACCTGATTCCTACCCTGTCTGCACTCGAGAACATCACGTTGCCTATGGACTTGGCTGGCCGAAAGCCCGATAAGCAATGGATGGATACGGTGATCGATACTGTGGGGCTCCGACCACGCCTTGACCATCGCCCCAGCGAGCTTTCTGGTGGCCAGCAGCAGCGAGTTGCCGTTGCTCGTGCCCTTGCGAGTCAGCCGCAAATCGTGTTCGCAGATGAGCCCACCGGAAACTTGGATTCACGATCAGGCACGGACTTGTTGGATTTCATGCGCCACGCCGTGGCTGACCTAGGTCAAACCATTGTGATGGTGACCCATGATCCAAGCGCCGCTGCGCACTCAGACCGCGTGATCTTTCTTGCTGACGGCAAAATTCGCGATGAGATGATCGAACCCACGGCCGACCGGGTGCTCGATCTGATGAAACAACTCGGAGACTGAGCGCCCATGTTTAGGGTTGCACTCAAAGATATCCTTGCTCGCAAGCGCCGACTTGTTACCACCGGCTTAGCAATCATCTTGGGAATTGCGTTCTTGACTGGTACTCAAGTGCTCTCGGGTGTGCTCAAGCAATCAATTGAATCTCTGATTGGCACTTCCTATGAAGGCGTTGACGCTGTGGTTCGCTCACCTGAGAAACAAGACTTGGGCTTTGGCCAAGAAATCCGCTCACCTGTTCCTGAAGCACTCGTTATCCAAGTTGATGAGGTCAGTGGAGTTCGCAAGGCTTTGGGTGTGGTGGAAACCACCTCAGCACAGCTAGTCAGCACCAAGGGCAAGATCGTTGGCTCCAACTTTGGTCCACCAACCTTGGTCTACAACTGGCTCGATGACCCACAGCTACAAGTGGGCAAGCTCACTGAGGGTCGCAAACCAACTGAAACAACCGAAATGGTTCTGGACTTCACATCGGCCAAAGATGCCGGATACAAAGTTGGCGATCAGGTAACCGTCTCTGCGCAGACGGGTAGCGAGAAGTTCAAATTGGTTGGGCTTATGGGCCTGGGTGAAGACGGCAATCTGGCTGGTGGGGCCAAGATGATGTTCTTTACTACGCCAACAGCGCAACGCCTTGCCCAACTGCCAGCACAGTTCAATTACATCGCAGTTGCCGCTCAAGAAGGAACAAGCCAAGAGGTTTTGGCTACTGGCCTTGCCGCTGCGCTACCAGATTCCCAAGTGGTGACCGGTGAGAAATTCACCCGAGAGAATCAGAAGTCGGTTTCGCAGTTTGTCGATATCCTCACCACCTTTGTTTCGGTGTTTGGCTACGTCGCACTCTTTGTGGCCTGTTTCATTATTTACAACACCTTCTCGATTCTGGTCGCTCAGCGAACCAGAGAAACCGCCTTGTTGCGGGCAATCGGTGCGAAACGAAAACAAGTACTGCTAGCCATTGTGCTCGAAGCAGTACTCGTAGGACTCGTTGCCTCGGTGCTTGGGCTCGTCGGTGGTGTGGCGTTGGCCTCGGTACTGAAGGCCTTTGTGGGTACCCTCTTCACTGTCCAATCAGGGCTTCCGGCACTGACTTCTCGCGCCATTGCGACGGCATTTATTGTGGGGGTCGGAGTGACCGTTCTCTCGGGGCTTGTTCCCGCTTGGAGATCAACCAAGGTGCCACCGATTGCAGCCTTGTCCGAGGTATCGGTAGACAAATCGAGCGTTTCACGCCCGCGGATTATCTGGGGAACACTCTTCCTAGTGGGCGGAACTGCCCTGCTTGGTTTGGGCCTTGCAGACGCAGGACCAAACCCACTCGTCCTCTTTGGTCTGGGAGCTGTGCTGTTCTTGGTATCTGTGGCCGTGATTCTGGGCCCATTGATTGCGGCACCGTTTAGCCGGCTTCTTGTCTGGCCTTTCACCCGGGGAACAGCAATTACGCCTCGGCTCGCCGGTGAAAACGCCGCTCGCAATCCACGCCGCACAGCGGCTACTGCTGCTGCGCTCACCATTGGTGTCACCCTCGTTACCTTGATCGCAGTAATGGCAAGCTCGATCAGAGCCAGCGTGGAGTCGACGGTCAACTCCACCATCTCGGCCGACTTTGTGATCAACTCGAGCACCTTCTCGATCGGCACCGGTATCCCCACCACTGCTGTGGTGCAGGCCCGGGAAGTTCCAGGAGTAGCCCTAGCTAGCCCAGTGCGCTTTGCTCCCTTCCGACTGATTGATTCCTACTCTCAGCAGCAGGCAGCCGCCAACCCTGCGAAGGAGCAGCAGAGCCTTCTTGGTGCGGGAGATGCCGCACCTCCCGGCGCGGACGAATTTCTGCTCGGCATAGAACCGCTGAGCTACTTTGAAATCAATGATGTCGGTACCACTGCAGGTTCACCGAAGGATTTGCTGCCGGGAACCTTTGCTGCGGAACTTAAAGAGGCTGAGAAGCGCGGCTGGAAACTCGGCGACAAGGTGCCGGTCTACTTTGCCAAGACTGGTGTTCAAGAACTCGAACTTGCCATGACCTTCGAGCAGAACGCCGGCGGAGGCAGCTACTTGTTGCCCCTAGCCACCTTTGAGGCGAACGTCCTAGCCCTGTTCAACACCGACTTCGTTGTCTACGTCAAGGCCGAACCCGGAGCCGACCTAGCTCAGGTTCGCAAACAACTCGACGCGATCGTTGCTGACTCTCCCGCAATCTCGGTGCAGGATCTCGGCGAGTACGCCGATGCCCAGACTGCACCGTTCGATACCTTCTTGGCGGTCGTCTACGGACTACTCGGCCTAGCCGTCATCATTGCCCTAATCGGCATCGCCAATACGCTGTCGCTGTCGGTGCTTGAGCGCACTCGCGAGTTGGGCTTGCTGCGCGCTGTCGGCATGTCTCGCAAACAGTTGCGACACACCGTTATTGGCGAATCGATGATCATTGCCGTGTTCGGAACCGCGATCGGGCTCACCATCGGCATCATCTTCTCGTTTGCCTTGTCAGTAGTGATCTCGGCTGATTCACCGGGGATTTTCAAATACACCTTGCCCGTTAACCAGCTCGTAATCATTACGCTCGTGGCTGCACTCGCGGGAGTGCTTGCCGCTCTGGCACCAGCTTGGCGAGCATCTCGCCTTGATGTGCTCAAAGCAGTCTCGTCTGTGTAAGCAACTGTATGACCCACTGAGTATTCAGGAGTTCCCAAGCAATGTCTGTTGACCCCGCAGATCTACCAACAAGCACTCGTGAGTTTCTTGCAGAGCGACACCTAGCAACGCTGACTACCCTGCGCGCCGACGGGTCGCCACATGTGGTGCCCGTGGGTTTTTCTTATGACATTGATGCGCGCCTAGTACGAATCATTACCTTTCCAGGGTCAGTCAAAGTTCGTAATGCCGAGCGCGGCGGTCGGGCAGTTGTGAGCCAAGTTGACGGGGGGCGCTGGCTTTCCCTTGAGGGAACGATCACCGCTACCCAAGATCCCCAGCGGGTGGCTGCCGCCGTAGAGGGGTACAGCTACCGATACCAAGAACCAAGCGAGCGCGCAGATCGTGTGGCGCTAGAGATCTCAGTAGATCGGATCCTCGGCCGGGCCTGACTGCCTGACAGCCTGGGCCGCGCCTAACTGCCCGGATTACCTGCTCTGTTTATTAGGCAGTCTGTTCATTAGGTTGCCTGTTCATCGGGCAGGTCACGAGCGGCGCGCACTGCAGCAACGGTAGCAACTGAGGTTGCAGTGAGCAGTGCCACAACTCCGAGCGCTGCGACTGCCACTCCCACAAGATCAAGCCCAGTAACGAGCACTGCCGCTCCACAGGCTGCCGCTATCGCTCCACCAATACCAAGTGGACCCGCAGCAGCCTCATGAGCCACATACCAAGCCTCATCAGATGCTCGGGTTACGGGTAAACGAATCCCGACAAACTTGTTCGGAGAGAGTCGACGCTGGGAACCAAGCCAACAAACCCAAAGTTCTGCGGCGCCGATGACCACAAGGACCACTCCAACCACAAGCCCCCAGGCAGTCTGCTCAGTCAATCTGAGCAATATCGGTAGCAGTCCAGTAAGCCTTCATCTCTGTGACGAGTCCATCGTCATTGAAGGTAAAGACATCAATAATGTCCACTGCAAACTTTGCGCCGCCCATCGAGGTAATTGCACGAAGGGGCGCAGCTGCAAAGTGATCAACCGCTCGAATAGGACCAGTCACCACAAGTTCGAGCGACTCAGCAAACTCGTGAGTACCGGCAAAGAACTCGCGCACTGCTGCCCGGCCAACAAAGGCTGGCTTATCTACTGGGTCAGCGACTACGGCATCCTCGGCAAAGATCGCTGCGATGGCGTCAATATCGCCTGCACTATGCGCAGCCGCATAGGCAACGACGACTGCCTTCATCTGGTCGGTAGTGAGTTCATTGGTAGACATAGGTTGAATCTGTAGCAGAACTTGCAGGGCTTCTCCTACTTGAGCAGGGCTCTGCCTACTTGAGCAGGGCTCTGCCTACTTGAGCAGAGCTCCGCCTACTTGAGCAGAGCTCCGGCATCAACGGGCAGCGTTACCCCGGTCACGTAGCGAGCCTCGTCGGAACAAAGCCAGAGCAACGCATCAGAGATGTCTCCAGGTTCAACCCACGGAATATCCATCGGCTGTTGTGGGCGAAGGAACTCTGCGGCATCTGCGACGGTTGGATTCTCCATATCCATACGAACCAGCTTGGGAAACAGATCGTTCTGAATCATCGGGGTGGCCACCGAAGTCGGATGGATTGTGTTGACACGAATCTGATTCGGGGCCAACTCAAGAGCTAATGAACGCATGAACCCGACTACCCCATGCTTGGCCGCGTTATAGGCCGGGCAGCCATAAAAACCTTTGAGGCCAGCTGTTGAAGAAGTGATCACAATCGCCCCACCCTCATTTTGCTGAATGATCTTTTTCATGCCAGCCCGCACAGTGTTGAACACGCCAGTCAGATTGATTCCAATGGTTTCGTCCCACTGCTCAGAGGTAAGAAATTGGGTTGGGTTTGGAGAGTACGTTCCCGCATTCGCCACAATGACATCTAGGCGGCCAAAGCGCTCGTAGCCAGCGTTAACTACCTCACGCAGCCGGGGCAGGTCTCGCACATCTCCCACTTCGGCGTGCATGACTCCGCCTGCAGATTCCACAAGCTTGACGGTCTCTGCAAGGTCGGCCTCGGTGGCAAGGGGGTAGTAGCACTCAGGCAAATCTGAACACACATCTACGCCAATAATTTTGGCTCCCTCAGACGCGAACTTCACTGCATGAGAGCGTCCTTGGCCACGAGCTGCACCCGTAATAAAAACGACTTTGCCTTCAAACCTAGCTGGACGTTCTGCCATGATGCTGATCCCTCTACTAGTGCCGGTGCCGGGCGAGCTTATGCCCCTTTACTCAGACCTTTGTATCCTTCTGTGAACCCGACGGCACGCAGTGCCTCGGCCCAAGAAGAAGCGTTGGCTGATTCACCGTCGATGGTTTCTATTCGTAGCCTGCGAACCCTTGAACTACTACTGCTAGATCCACCGAAACCTGTCGCGCTCGCAAACGACCCCAGCATCTGCACCCAAGAGTCATGCCGAGATGCTGCTTCGAAGGTGAGGAGCCGCTTGCCTCCACGCTCGAGATAGGCGCAGAGGTCACCATTCACGATCACTGCATAGGCACCGATCGCTCGGGATGGTCTGCCGGAACTCTCTGGCCAAGGCAAAGCGGCGCCGAAGGGCTGCGCAGGGTCCGTTGCGGCAAGCACCCAAGCGTCAGGCCTATCAGCAGCATCAGTCCTATCAGCAGTATCAGTCCTGTTAGCAGTATCCGACTGAGTCATAGCCCGAAGCAGGTCCACGGCCCCAGGCTTGGCGAACTGCGCCGCACCAAGGCCATCCACGAAATACCCGCGACGTACCTGACCACGCTCCTCAAGCAGTTTCAGAACTGGATACACCCCGGCAAATCCCCCCTCTACCCCTTCGGCTAACGCCATCTCTCGGGTGAGTACGCCGTAACGCTCGAGCAGTTGAAGTGCGCGTTGTGTCACGAACTCGGTTGGGCTTGGGGCCGGTAAAAAGAGTTGTGCCGTCAACGACCAACGACCAGCCCCCGCTGGCGGGCCAAGCCGTGAAACCCGCAACGAGGCTCGAGCAGCGCTGCTGCTAGGCCTACGCGAACGAGACCCCGATGCAGAACGAGATGCAGACCGAGATGTAGAGCGAGGGGAACCGCCAGATGCTTTGGCTCGCAGTGGAGAAAGCGAATCACTGGTCACCTCTCCAGCCCAGACCAAGTCCCAGAGCGCCTCGAGAACACTCTGGTCGTCATATGGCAGCGATGCAGCCGCCACTGCTGCTGTGAGCTCCGCCCAGAACGATGCTCCGTGAGTGCTGAGATGAGCTCGAAGCACATGGTGATGTGGTTCATCGGTGCCAGATTCCTCAGCTGTCGCTACTGCTGGCACTAAAGCTGCAACCTGATCGCGAAACATCAGGCGCACGCGACCGTCATGCGCCCCAACTGCCCCAGCTCCAAGCCAGACCACCTCACCCGTGGCACAGAGCAGGTCGAGATCAGCTGAGGAGAAGTTCTTGACTCGTTGACACAGTATGTCTGCCTCGATCAATGATCCCGGCAAGGCCGCTCCCTGTAACAGGCCAATCGCTTCGGCCACGGCATCTGTTCCGCTTCGTCCCGATCCAATCCCTTGCCATCTTGGCAAGAAGCGAGCGAGTGCCGCCGAATCAACTGGCTCGACCTCTTTACGCAAAGCTGCAAGCGAACGACGTCGCAACCTGCGCAGGACCTCGGCATCGCAGAACTCAACCCCCGATCCACCCGGAAGAAATTCACCAGTGAGCAGACGTTGCGTGCCTACGAGTTCAGCTAGCGACAGGCGGGCTATCTCTTGGGAGATCCCTAAGCGTGCTGCAATCTGCGCACTCGTGAAGGGTCCATGTGTGCGAGCAAAGCGCTCTACCAAATCTCGGAGCGGACTCTCACCACTTTCTACTGAGACTGAATCAGTGAAGGCAGTCGGTAAGCCCACAGGAATAGCAAGGCCAAGGCCATCACGCAGGCGAGCAGCATCCTCTGCTGCGCTATAGCGCTGTTCGCCGGCCATGTTGACAGTGATGACTCGTCGTCGTTCAACAAGGTGCTCGAGCCATGTCTGGAGGACCTGCGGCGAAGCTTCGCCGATGCGTGCAGCAAGTTCGACTTCGGTGAGTGGACCAAGCACGCGAAGCAGGTCATGCAGTTCGTCTGCGTCACGGGCGGCACGGTCAAGAGTGAGACGCTGCAGTTCCATCTCGACGAGATCAACAACCTCTGGATCTAATAGAGACCGAAGTTCCTCTACACCGAGGAGATCCCGCAGCAACTCCCGGTCTAAGGAAAGCGCCGCGGCCCGCCGTTCTGCGAGCGGAGCGTCACCTTCGTACATAAAGACAGCGATCCAGCCAAAGAGCAGCGAACGCGCAAAGGGTGAAGCAATGGGGGTTTCCACCTGAACCACGCGAATCCTGCGAGAGCGAACCTCACTCATGATCAACCGCAAGGCCGGTAGGTCAAAAATATCGTTGCAGCACTCTCGGGTGGTCTCGAGCAGAATTGGAAAGCTGGGGTATTTCGAGGCCACCGACAGCAGATCGGCTGCCCGCTGTCGCTGCTGCCACAGTGGGGTGCGCTGGCCCGGTCGGCGCCGTGGCAACAGCAGAGCTCGAGCCGCAGCCTCCCTGAATCGGGCAGCAAAAGCTGCTGTTCCTGGAAGTGCTGCAACCACCTCGGACTCGACCTCATCTGGGTCGGGGAACAACAACTCCATGGGCAGGTCTTCTGCTGCCTCGGGTAAGCGAACCACGATGCCATCGTCAGACCAGAGCACTTCAGCGCCGAAACCATCGCCTAATTCGGAAGAGAAATGCGCATCGAGGCGTGTGCGAATGATGGTGGCCCAAGGTGCATGGACTCGCGAACCAAACGGTGAGTGGATACACACTCGCCAATCACCGATCTCATCTCGAAAGCGTTCAACGAGCAGCGTCCGATCAGAGGGAATCGCCCCCGTGGCCTGAGCCTGCTCATCGAGATACGTCAACAGAGTGCTGACTGCGGCATCGTCAAGGGCATGACGTGTGCGCAGTTCTGCTTCGGCCTCTTCTTGAGGCAGGGTGGAAATCCTTCGCAGGAATTCACCAACTGCTCGCCCTAATTCGGCCTCACGCCCCGGGCCATCACCGTGCCAGAACGGCATTTTTCCGGGCTGCCCTGGAGCAGGGCTGACAATCACGCGCTCAAAGGTGATCTCTTCGATTCGCCAAGTTGTGGCCCCGAGTAGAAAGGTTTCGCCTACCCGAGACTCATAAACCATCTCTTCGTCCAGCTCGCCCACTCGAGTGCCCTCGGGCAAGAACACTCCAAAGAGACCCCTATCTGGGATGGTGCCGCCTGAGATAACGGCTAGGCGTTGGGCTCCTGCGCGACCGCGCACGGTGCCCGCTAAGCGATCCCACACCACACGGGGTCGCAGTTCGGCGAACTCTTCGGCCGGGTAGCGACCAGCAAGCAGATCAAGGGTATTTTCGAAGAGCTCCCAAGACAGCGTGGAGTAGTTCGCCGCTGATCGGCACAGATCAAACAGCTCAGTGACCTGCCACTCATCGAGCGCACAACTCGCAACAATCTGCTGCGCCAGCACGTCAAGTGGATTCACCGGAACCTTGGTGTGCTCAATGAGGCCCTCCTGCATCCGCTGCGCCACCACTGCAGCCTCGAGTAGATCCGCTCGATGCTTCGGGAAGATCCGCCCGCGACTCGCTACTGCGACTTGATGACCAGCGCGGCCGATGCGTTGCAGACCCGCAGAGACAGAGCCCGGCGAGGCCACCTGAATGACCAGATCTACAGCCCCCATATCGATGCCGAGTTCAAGCGAACTCGTGGCCACAAGACCCTTGAGCTGACCGCGTTTCAGCTCGTCTTCTACGACGAGTCGGCGCTCGCGAGACAGCGACCCGTGATGCGCCTTGACGAGTTCTTCACTCTCCCCGTCCGTCGCGAGAGCTTCGGGCTCGTGACTCCCCTGTTCTGCTGCAAGTTCATTGAGCCGACTCGCCAACCGCTCGGCCATTCTGCGCGCATTCACAAACAGCAGCGTGGAACGGTTCTCTTCGATCAACTTGAGCAACTCGGCATCCATTGATGGCCAGGCCGACCCAGAACCGGCATCAAGTTCTGGCACCGGAACCACCACCGAGAGTTCGAGTTCCTTGCGCATGCCTGCATCCACAATGGTGACCGGCCGCTGAATCGGAGCCTGATCACTAGGAGTGAACCCTCCTAGGAATGCTGCAACGGCCTCGAGTGGCCGCTGGGTGGCCGAGAGCCCGATCCGTTGCAGCTTGCGCCGAGTCTGATCGCGAGCCGTCCTGAGGTACTCCAAGCGTTCAAGGCTCAAACTCAGATGAGCACCCCGTTTGGTAGGTGCAAGAGCATGGATCTCATCCAGAATCACGCAATCCACGCTCACTAATGACTCACGAGCGGCAGAGGTGAGCATGAGATAGAGCGACTCAGGGGTAGTGATCAGGATGTCGGGCGGAGTGCGAACTAACGCTCGGCGCTCAGTGGCCGTGGTATCTCCGGTACGAACTCCGACTGTGGGTGCAACAAATTCAAGACCAAGCCGCTGCGCTGCAAGGGCAACTCCTCGAAGTGGACTCTGCAGATTTTTCTCTACGTCAACTGCGAGCGCACGCATAGGCGAGATGTACAGCACTCGCACTCCCGCACCAGGCTCACTCGGAGAACCAGGCTCGCTCGGAGAACCAGACTCGCTCGCAGAACCAGACTGGTCGCTAGCTTGAACTGAGCGGGCGCCGAGAGAATCAATGGCCCACAAAAATGCCGCCAAGGTCTTGCCTGAGCCCGTAGGGGCACATAACAAGGTGTTCTCCCCCGCGCTGATCGGCCCCCAGGCCTGTGCCTGGGCCGCAGTTGGCTCTGGGAAGGAAGATTCAAACCAAGCACGCACCGCCGGAGAGAAAGGTGAAAGAGAATCTCCGGCCATTGCCCTACGCTAGTGATATGGCAGGTGCAAGAGCGAAAGAGTTCCATCCTGCATTCGAGGAATACTGCGAAGCTATCTGGGAACTGCGCGAAGACGAGATCGATGTCATTCAGGCCAGAATCGCTGAGCGAGTCGAGGTGTCTCGGCCTGCAGTTTCCGAGATGATCCGCCGAATGGAGCAGGAGCAACTGCTGATCGTCGGCGACAAAATCACGCTGACCAAAACTGGTATGGCCCTAGCCGAGCGGGTGGTTCGCCGCCACCGCCTAGCCGAGCGATTCCTGACCGATATTTTGGATCTCTCTTGGGCCGATGCTCACCTTGAGGCAGGCAAGTGGGAACATGTGATTTCGGAGTCAGTGGAGATCGCCCTAGCGCGAGTTCTAGGAGACCCGACCACCTGCCCGCATGGCAATCCCATCCCCGGGGCCAACTATGAGGCCCCGGATTCGTATCCCTTGCGAGCCGTACCTGTGGGGTCGGCATTCACGGTGAGTCGCATACCTGAGGAACTGGAATTCACTCCGGGTCTCTTAGACTTTTTGGAAGAAAACTCCCTGCTTCCTGGCCACTCAGGAGTCCTGACTGCTCTGTCCCCAGATGGCACTGCAACAGTCAAGATCGACGGACAGCACGTTGGAATCGGATCCTTCGCAGCGGAGCGAATCCTAGTGATTGCCTAGTCCAACAGGACTTCTGGTAGCTGCCCCGTGTGGATCACGGTGAGGCGTTTAGTGGAGCGAGTGAGCGCAACGTAGAGCGACTGCGCTCCGCGAATTTGCTCATTGAGGACGCGCTTCGGTTCAACCACCAGCACCGAGTCCAACTCGAGGCCTTTGACAAGGTTCACGGGAACCACTGTCACCTGTTTCTCTAACCCCTGCCTTGTCGCTCGGCCGTAATCGATTCCTGCCCGACTCAGAGCCGCGTCAATTTGTTCAGCCATCGACTCAGGGACGATCACACCAATGTTTCCCGAGCCGATTGTCTTGAGTTCATAACGGACTCGCTCAACTACCTCGGCTTCGAGTTCGCTACTCGCCACACCCAAGATCAGCGGTGGCTCACCCGTGTGACGAATAGATTGAGGAGGGGCAATGCCCGGCGCAGCCAAGACCAACATTTTGGCGGCAAGTTCCATAATGGGACCTGGAACCCTGTAGCCGATTGTTAGATCAGCTCGACGGGGCGGCCTGCGGTCCGGCAGGTATTCGAGTACTGATTCCCAGCTCTCATGTGGCCAAGCACCAGTTGCTTGTGCAATGTCACCCACGATGGTCATAGAGCCATTCAATGAACGACGGTCCAGCATTCGCAACTCCATCGGAGACAAGTCCTGTGCCTCATCAACCACGATGTGGCCAAAGGTGCGAACTGCGTCAGCCTCACGGTGCTTCGGACGTGGTCCAAGCAATTCGAGCGCCTCATCCAGAAGCGGTACGTCGTCTGCTGGAAAAACGACTTCGTTGGGAACATGGCTGCGCTCCCGGAACAACAGAGGCCACTCGGAGTCTTTGAGCCGCCCGCTTCCAGCAGAACGCAACAATCCACGCGATCCGAACAAGTCGTTCAGTAACTCGGCCGGAGTGAGCACCGGCCACATGCGTTCGAGCGCCTCAATGACAGCCGGGTCACGGCGAATGCGCTCGCGGATGGCCTCGAGCGTCTCTTCGCTACGCGAAGTGCTCGCGAGCCGTTCGAAGACCAACTGCTCGACATGGCGCCGGCCGGCATTGTGAGTACGAGAGCGCCGGCGGGCCTGCTCGATAATGTCAACGGAATCCTCGGGGGTGAGTACCAAGAACTGCAATCCGTATGGAATCCGAAGCGACTCGCGTAGCGGATGTTGACGGTCGCGAACGGCTCGGCGAATCACGTTGATCATGCGGCTATCACCTTTGACCCTGCCAACCTCGGTTGGGTCATGGCCGCTTGAGCGAATCGCTGGCACTAAGTCGGCTAGCACAGCAATCTGGATTCCTGCCTCGCCTAATGAGGGCAGCACCTGCTCGATATAGGACAAGAACACACGGTTAGGCCCAAGCACCAACACGCCTTGACCTTCGAGCGGAAATCGCTGTGAGTACAACAGATAGGCCGCCCGATGCAGAGCAACAACGGTCTTTCCTGTTCCTGGGCCTCCTTGAACTACCAACACGCCTTGCAGAGGGGACCGAATGATTCGATCCTGTTCGGTCTGGATCGTGCCAACGATGTCTGACAACTTGCCCGAGCGTGACTCCTCGAGTGCAGCGATCAGTGCGCCGTGGCCCTGCACCTGACCCTGATCGAGTGCCGCAGTGGCAGACCCAAACAGTTCGTCATCGATTCCGAGCAGCGTCTGACCGCGGCTAGCAAAATGGCGACGGCGACGCAGCCCCATGGGGTCAAGGCCCGTTGCCCTGTAAAAAGTCTCGGCCAATGGCGCTCGCCAGTCCACAACAATGGAGTTGCTCTTCTCATCCGCTACAGCAATGCGGCCGATATGAAAGCTTTCTCCTTCTGGATCTTCCTCTGTGGGCTCAGTATCAACCCGACCAAAAATCAAGGAACGCTCACCGAGTTCGAGTTGGTGCAGGCGCACACCCACTCGCTCCCACACCACATCACGCTCATAACGATTCTGATACGTGCCACCCTGCCCATCAACGACACCCTCGCGCATGGCCTCGGCAACGGCGCGAGCGCGCTCCAAGCACAAGTAAGCATTGTCTATATAAGCCTGCTCAAGTTCGAGCTCGGGGTGATTTGCCACGCGGTCTCCTGTATGAGCCGGTCGGGATCAGGGGATCGATAAGTGTACCTACTCCCCCGGGCACAGAAAATCGGGTTCCCCAGCGCCCGATTACTAGCCCAGCCACTTAGCCCGACTACTGGCCCAGTTCCTCGCCGATCTCACGAAGAGCCGACCGGAGCGCGAGTCGCAGACGGCGCGCTTGGGACGCGTCGAGATGCGCAACAAGGCCTGTTGCTGGGGCTCCGAACTCCTCGGTGGTTAGTTGAATTCGAGGGGTGGCATCGAGGTAGTCATCACAGACTGAGACTGCCCAGTTCAGGGGCAACATTTCGGCTGCATCCTCGGGGTCAACCGGTGGAACAGGAATTTGATCGTCGTCGATACTGCGGCGCATGTGGCTCCCTGATGGTTATGGCTCCCAAGATGACTGCTCCCAAGATGATTGATATAGATGATTATGGCCCCAGATGGGAGAACTTAGGGTACGCATGATTGACTTACACAGGATGACTCAAGCTCATGCAGACTCTATTTTTATTCGTGCTTGCACTGGCCTAGCAACTGAGCGCCCTCCGGTCTGGTTTATGCGCCAGGCAGGACGTTCCCTTCCCGAGTACCGCGCTATTCGCGGCACGGGCACCATCCTTCGTGCAATCGCTGATCCCGATTTGGCCACAAAAATCACCCTGCAACCAGTGCAGCGTTACGGCACCGATGCAGCGATTCTGTACTCAGACATCATGACTCCCGTGCACGCAATTGGGTTCGGGGTAGACATCGCTCCGGGAATCGGGCCGGTGGTTGAGCACCCCTTTCGCTCGCGAGCGGACCTGCAGCGGCTTCGTCCGCTCGACGCAGAGGCCGACACTCCCTATGTGGTGGAGACAGTTCGAAATTTAGTAAGCGAACTCTCGGTACCGCTCATTGCCTTTGCTGGAGCCCCGTTCACTGTTGCGAGCTATCTGCTCGAAGGAAAACCGTCTCGTACGTATGTCAAGACCAAGGCGCTCATGCATACCGACGAGGCGCTCTGGTTTGACCTGATGGATTCCCTAGCGGACTTGGCAATTGACTCGCTCCGATCGCAGATCAGTAACGGTGCTGCGGCAGCGCAACTCTTTGATTCCTGGGCGGGTGCACTCAGCCCGAGTGATTATGAAAAATTCGTGCTTCCAAGCTCAACCAAAGTCATGGCTGCGGTTGCCGAACTTGGGGTGCCGCGAATTCACTTTGGTGTAAATACTGCCGAGCTACTCGGATTGATGGCATCCGCAGGAGCAGAGGTAGTCGGCGTGGACTGGAGAACCCCGCTCGACGCAGCTCGCACCCGTGTGCCCGAATCGGTGGGCCTACAGGGAAACCTTGACCCAGCTCTGCCCGCTGCCGGATGGGGACCGACTGAGCCTGCTGTGCTTGATGTACTCGCTCGTGGCAAAGGAAACCCCGGGGGGCGCGGTGGTCACATCTTCAATCTGGGCCACGGTGTACTTCCTGAAACAAACCCAGAGGTCCTCGAGCGAGTGATCGAACTCATCCACTCCACAACTCCATAAAGGCCAAAGAGATGACTCCAGATAGTTCAACTGACGCACTACAGATCGGCATCCTTGTCATGGCGTATGGCACGCCCTCAAGTCCCGAGAACATTCCCGAGTACTACACGCATATTCGCCGTGGTCGGCCACCCACTGACGAACAGCTGCAAGACCTGATCAGCAGGTACGCGGCTATTGGCGGGATCTCTCCGTTGCGCGAACGAACCCAAGCTCAGCTCGATGCAGTTGAAGCAGCGCTCAAGGTCCTAGCCGGTGACTCCGCACACCCCGAATGCTTCTTGGTTCAACTCGGCCAAAAACATGCTGCTCCGTTCATTGAAGATGGGGTAGCAGCGCTAGTTGAGGCCGGAGCCCAGCGCATTGTTGGTCTAGTCCTTGCCCCGCACTATTCCGGGTTCAGCGTGGGGCAGTACCAGGCGCGAGCCTCGAGCGCCGCAGAGGAGTTCGGAGTGCCCTTCGTGGGGCTCGATTCTTGGAGCCTGAACGAGGCCTATCTCACGCATCAGGCCAATTCGGTGCGGGAACAACTTCAGAGATTGCCGACCAACACGCACGTCTTTTTCACTGCGCACTCCCTGCCCGAACGAGTGCTGCTCGATGACCCCTACCCAGAGCAGCTTCTAGCTTCGGCGGAAGCAATCGCAGAGCGTGCTGGATTAGCCAGCAGTAATCAGGCCAGCAGTAATCAGGCCAGCAGTAATCGAACCTGGAGCATCGGTTGGCAATCTGCCGGACGCACCCCTGAGCCTTGGCGGGGCCCAGACATTTTGGACTGCATCAAAGAGGTGGCTGCTAATAGCTCGGCTGAGGGGGTCCTGGTGGTGCCGCAGGGCTTTACTGCGGATCACCTCGAGGTGCTATTCGACCTAGATATTGAAGCTGCTGACCTGGCCGCTCAACTCGGCTTGGCCTTTGCTCGAACCGAGGTGGTCAATGCTGACTCCGCAGTGATGGCTGCGCTCGCCTCGCTGCTGTTTAACCTCGCCGAGATATGAGCCAATTGCTCATCATCGGCGGCGGCATCACTGGTCTGGCTGCTGCTTGGGAAGCCGTGCAGTTTCCCAGAGTTGAAGTCACCCTGATTGATGCTCAGCCTCGACTGGGTGGCAAAATTCTGGGCTCGGAAATCGCCATTACGGATGAGCAGTCCTTGATGATCGACGAAGGCGCTGATGCCTTCTTGGCCCGTGTGCCAGACGCAGTTCAGCTCTGTAAAGAGCTTGGCCTTTTCGAAGAGTTCACTCACCCTGCAGTCGGCCGAGCCCAAGTCTTTCTGGGGGGTGAGCTTCGATTCCTACCCACTGACACTGTGCTGGGAGTGCCCCTAAATTTTGAGTCGCTCGCTGCGAGCGGACTGATCTCGGCCGCGGCCGTGGAGCGCGCCAGCTCAGAGGTTGATGTCGATTGGCCCGCGCCCACAGGTGATGTGTCCATTGGGGAATTCCTGACCGAGCGATACGGGCGCGAGCTAGTGGAACACGTGGTTGCTCCTTTGATTGGTGGCATCAATGCCGGGAACGTGGACAGGCTCAGCTTGCAGGCAGTCACCCCGCAACTCTTTGCGGCCGCTCGTGGCGGCGGCAGCTTGACCCTGGCTCTGCGTAAACAGCAACAACAGTCCCTTGCTGATCCGACGGATCCTGTCTTTACTGCTCTGCTTGGTGGCACCTCAGTCCTAGTTGACGCGCTCCACGATGCCCTCGAAGCCAGAGGGGTCCAGATCCTTACTGAGTCCGAAGCAGTGAGCTGTTCGCAGTCAGACCAAGGCAAGATCCTCACTGAGTTGAGCACCGGGACCATCTCATCTGACGAGGTGCTGATCTGCACCCCGGCTGCCAAGGCCGCTCACCTACTTCGCAGCATCAGCCCAAACACAGCAAGGCTGCTTGAACAAATTTCCTATTCCTCAGTTGCGTTACTCACGTTCGTCTTTAACAAAGAGTCGGTACCGGGCGAGCTACTTGCATCTGGGTTTTTGATTCCCCGGACGGCTCAGTTGCTCATGACTGCTGCCTCGGTGGGGTCAACCAAATGGGCTCATTGGGATGATGGGAAACACGTTGTGCTGCGAGTTTCTGCTGGTCACTCGGGTGATCTTCGAGGCGCAGAGCTGACAGACGAAGAACTCATCTTGGGCTTGCAAGCTGATCTGCAGACCACCTTAGGAATCACAGACCCTGCAGTCGCCACTCGGGTTTCTCGGTGGCCCGATGGATTTGCGCAGTACGAAGTTGGGCATCTGCAACTCATTGAGAGCATTGAGCAATCCCTGAACAAAGATTGCCCGCAGATTTTGCTCGCAGGTTCCTCGTATCGGGGCCTTGGGATTCCCGCATGCATCGAGCAAGGCCGAAGCGCCGCCGCCAAACTCGTAGACAGCTAACTGTTGCTGTCTCAGCTACTGCTGTATCAACTACTGCCCAAGCTGAGCTCGCGAACGTCACCTTGCACTGTTTGCTCGGCCGAGTTCCCAAACTTCAAGGTGATCTCAAATGGCTTGTTCAGGTCTAGTGCCTTCTTCAAGCCGACCACCTGAATGTACGCGCCGCTCTTGGTCAAGTTGACTGTCTGCGAAGGAACAAGAGATACAGGTTCATCTGGCACCAAGGTTGCCGACTCAGCCCAGTCTTCTGAGATGCTCACCCCAACGAGTGAATCCTGAGTTACCCCGCCAGTAATGCTGAGCGAGACCATCACGTCTTGGCCTGCTTCGGTGGGAGGAGCGAACACGTTCGACACACTGGGCAAGGTCGCAGGTGCTGCAGTTGTGGTCGTGCCTTCAGCCTCGGCCCCAGCCTCGGCCTCAGTCGTCGTCGTCATCTCAGACT
>ERZ888423.1354-NODE-1354-length-21308-cov-7.052651_pt1 | contig 21308 bp, 21 predicted proteins | sample MGYA00520523_ERZ888423 | MGnify/ENA primary metagenome ERZ888423 (study PRJEB32303, sample SAMEA104408611) | aquatic metagenome | biome: Brackish water; feature: Pelagic; material: water | place: Baltic Sea | collected 2014-06-08T10:24:00 | depth 30,27 m ...
ATCACCTTTGATAGTCCTGAACTTGGTGTTGGAACCGCCCCACGTCTGGGAACCGCTGCCGACGCCAACATCATGACCGCCGGCTGAACGACCACGTTGATTCACCAGGCTGGTCGGTGACCTCGCACCCTGGCCTGTTCCGACCACACCGTGAAACCACACCGTGAAACCACATCATGAAATCACATCATGATGTTTTGATTATCGGGGCTGGTCCTGCGGGGGCTGCGGCTGGATATTGGCTGGCCGCCGAAGGCTTCGACGTCGTCATGGTCGACGAGCAAGTTTTCCCCCGCGAGAAAACTTGCGGTGACGGACTCACCCCCCGAGCAGTCAAGCAGGTCAACGACATGGGTCTCGGCGACCAACTCGCCCAGTTTCACCGCTACGACGGGTTGCGCGCCACGGGCCACGGCAAATCTCTTGAACTGCACTGGCCATCACATCCGATCTACCCGCAACACGGTTATGTCGTGCGACGTCGCGAACTCGACACCATGGTCGTGCGCAACGCAGTCGCCGCTGGAGCAACTTTGCTTGAGGGTCACGAGGCGCTCGCCCCAGTTCTCGAACGAGGATTCGTGCGCGGTGCAACAGTGCAAGCAAAAGATTCAGACACTCCGATCGACATCATGTCGCGATACGTGATTGTTGCCGATGGAGCAAATAGTCGCTTTGGTCGCGCTCTCGGAACCTTCCGCACTAAAGAATGGCCTTACGGCACAGCAATTCGTAGTTACTGGGAAACGCCACGTCATGAAGAACCGTGGATTGAATCAGCACTTGATGTGAAGGATCGTCACGGTGATTCGATGCCTGGATACGGATGGATCTTTCCGATTGGTGATGGCACTGTCAACATCGGTGTTGGTTTGTTGTCAACATTCCGCGATTTCAAAAGTGTCAACACCACCCACCTCCTCAACGAGTTCGCGCATACGGTTGCCGAACGTTGGGAAATTAATCCCGATCAACCAACCGACAAAGCAATGTCGGGTCGCATTCCTATGGGTGGTTCAGTCGGACCAAAATCAGGACCAACATATCTAGTCATTGGTGATGCAGCAGGAAGTGTTAATCCGTTCAACGGTGAGGGCATTGACTACGCCTACGAAACCGCACGCATGGCCGCACAAGTTTTGACCGAAGCAATTCGCAACAACGATCCAACTGCTTTGCAGCGTTACCAAACCATGATTGATGATGAATACGGTCAGTACTTTAAAGTTGCGCGGTTGTTCGCGCGAATCGTTGGGCGTCCGGCCATCATGCGCGAGTTATCTCGTGTTGGCATGAATAATCGAACGTTAATGGAATGGGTAGTGCGCATCATGTCAAACTTGTTGCGACCCGATGAGATTGGTCCTGCTGAAACTGCTTACAAAGCAGCCGCGGCAATTGTGCGACTTGCGCCCAACGCGTAATTCAAAACATTTCTCTATTGGCCGATACATCGAACTGCTGATACTTGTGATTGTGCAAGGTCAACAATGACAACATGTCGATCAGCAAACTTTTGCACGAATGCTGCGAGGTTCGGAGTTTCTTCCGTACAGCGTCGCACGACTTTGTCAAGCAACGGTACTTCCCAACCATTCACGAGCTGCGCGTAAGTCACACCATCAAGCAAGGTTTCAATTGCTGGTAACTCAAGTTCGGTTGTTCCTTCAGCGGGAGCAGCTACCAATGCAAACCACACCACGCCATCACCGAGAGTGTCGGCCAACAACACACACGCATTGAGTGCTTCCGGAAACAAACACGACGATTCAGCCAATGTTCCATCGGCCAATGTCAATACACGTCCGTCTTGCAATACTGCGGTGGCGTCTCCCTGCGTCGAACCACCAGATACTGACCACGTTCCATCTGAACGAATCGTTGACGTTAGCGCAATCAAGTCAATCCGTCGCGAACTGGCATTCAGCACTACTTCAATCGGGCTACTGCCTCCTTGGCAGGCCCAGAGCAATCCAGTCAGAGCGAAGAGCACACCAAGGGCAGCCCAATATCGCCAACTCAGAAACTGTCGCACGCTCTGATCGTAGGGCTTCAGGCAGTCGCAGCGCGGGCAGCTCGATGAAAACGATCGGCTAAATCATTCATCACTGCGTCGGTATGACCAAGACCAACAAAGATTGCTTCGTAAGCACCAGGGGCCATCGCAACACCTTCGTTCAACAAACAATGAAAGAGTCGTGCGTACAACGCTTCATCAGTTTGCTTGGCTTCATCAAAATTTATCGGTAGACGAGAAGCACCCAGTGCATTGCCTAGGTAGATACCTACCAAGGTGCCAACACGTGACGTGGTAACTGGTAAGCCCGCCGCGGTCGTTGCGTCAGTAATCAGACTTGCTAGTCGAGTGGCACGTAATTCGAGTTCGGCGTAAACATCTGATGTGAGTTCGCTCATGGCGGCCAATCCAGCAGCAGTGGCCATGGGATTACCAGCCAATGTTCCGGCGTGGAAAACTTTGCCGAGCGGAGTCAGATTTTCCATGACATCACGACGACCGCCCACTGCACCAATAGGTAAACCTCCACCAATGACTTTGCCAAAGCAGGTGAGGTCGGGCTTGACGTTAAACCGACCTTGCGCGCCATCTATTCCTAAACGAAAACCAGTGATGACTTCATCAAAGACCAAAAGTGCGCCGACACGATCACAGGCAGCACGCAGCCCTTCGAGGAAACCAGGTGCTGGCGCAACGACTCCCATATTTGCCGCCACCGCTTCGACGATGACGCACGCGACAGTTTCATCAATTTCTGGGACCACGTTGTATGGAACCACGATGGTGTTCGCAACTGCTTCGGGAGGAACACCCGCAGTACCTGGTATGCCAAGTGTTGCCACACCGCTTCCGCCGGCGGCTAACAAAGCATCAGTTGCGCCGTGAAAGTTGCCGTCAAAGATGATCACTTTTGATCGGCCAGTCAGCCCGCGCGCCAATCGCACCACCGTTGAAGTTGCCTCCGTGCCAGAGTTCATGAAACGCACGCGTTCGCACGAAGGCACGCGCTCACTGATTGCTTCAGCCAATTTCATTTCACGCGGTGTCGGAGCGCCAAATGAAGTTCCGTCTGGAGCAGCATCACGAAGTGCCGACGTAATCGCCGGATGAGCATGACCCAAAATGACGGCACCATAACTCTGCACTAAGTCGATGTACTGCTTACCTTCGACATCGTAAACATGTGCGCCATCGCCACGTGCAACCACATACGGTGAACCGCCGACGGCCTTAAACGCACGGATTGACGAGTTCACTCCACCAGGGATCACACGAGTTGAGCGTTCAAAGACTTGTTTGTTTGAAGGTGTTCCGGCTCCGGTACACACAATGGGATTGCAACTGGCAGCAACGCATGCCGTGGCATCACAATACGGAATTGATGACCGCTGTTGAGTTGTCATTGGTTTCAGCCGTTCGCTAGCTCGGCGTACCAACGCGCGAGGTACGTCAAAATAATGTCTGCGCCAGCGCGCTTAATTGCGGTGAGATGTTCAGTCGCCACCACATCGTGATCAATCCAGCCATTTGCACTTGCTGCTTTAATCATCGAGTATTCGCCACTCACGTGATACGCCGCAACGGGAACATTCACGATTGAGCGCACAGCAGCGATGACATCTAGATATGCCAATGCGGGCTTGACCATCACCATGTCGGCACCTTGTTCAATATCTGCTTCAACCTCGGTGAGGGCCTCGCGCGCGTTACGCCAGTCTTGTTGGTAACCCTTGCGATCGCCACCACCAACGATTTGCACATCCACAGCCTCACGGAACGGCCCGTATAAACCAGACGCATATTTTGCCGAATAAGCAAGGATCGATGTTTCAACATGACCTGCTTGATCAAGAGCGCTACGAATCACACCGACTTGACCATCCATCATGCCGCTCGGAGCAACGATGTGAGCGCCAGCGTTGGCTTGAGCGATAGCTGCCTTGGCATAAATCTCGAGAGTCTTATCGTTGTCGACCGAACCGTGACCATCAAGAATTCCGCAGTGACCATGGCTGGTGTATTCATCAACGCACAAATCAGACATCAACACCATGCGGTCACCAAGATCTGAACGCAAATCATTCAGCGCAACCTGCACGATTCCGGCTGGATCAAATGCTCCCGAGCCAATTTCGTCTTTCTTGGCTGGGACACCAAACAGAATGACTGACTTAATACCAAGGTCGGCAAGTTGACGAACTTCCTCACGCAGGCTGGCTCGTGAATGTTGCACAACGCCTGGCAGTGACGTGATCGGAATCGGAGCGTCAATACCTTCGCGAACAAACAAAGGCGCAACAAGATCATTGACATTCAGACGAGTCTCAGCAACGAGATCGCGCAAAGCCTGGGTGCGGCGCAAACGACGCGGACGTGACACGGGGAAGCGTGCGGACATGGCCCCAGCCTACGGTCGGTCAGTGCTTAACGACTCGCCAGTGCCCGCGAGGTTGCTTCCACAAGACCGGTCAATGACTGTTCTGTGGCAACAACAACATCAGAGATGCCAATCTCAGTGAGTGCTGTTGCGGTCATCGGACCCATCGCCACCACCACCTTGGGCATCGTGGTTCCGAAGACATCATGCCAAGCCCGCACCGATGACGCTGAGGCAAAAGTGATGGCATCGGCGACAACGATCTCGGTTTTCCGGTCTCGGTCGGGTGTGATGGGAATCGTGCGATAGGTCATTACTCGATGAACAGTCCAACCTTTGTGGCGAGCCGCCTCTTCAAAATCAGTTCCTGCCGATTCGGCGACAGCTAGGAGAATTCGCCCCGAGCCAAATGGAAAACTTTCACCCAGTGATCGACCCGTCTGCACGTTCGGAACCAAGTCAGCGCGGCCAAGTGCAGCTGCAGTTGCTGTTCCGACTGCTCCCACCTTGAAGTGTTGCCGCACCGACGTGATTGAAGAAATTGCTTCACGAAATCGATGCGCGCCCTCGGGCGATGTCACGACTACCCAGTCGTAACTCTCAATGTTGTTGATTGCCGTGCGTAAATCGCGACCGCCATCAACGGCATCAACAGTCGTCGTCACCGGAATTTCAAGAACCTGCGCTCCTTGATCGTGCAACAAAGTTGTCAAACCGCCCGCCCGCTCAGTCGCACGAGTCACGATGATCGTTCGACCAGCAAGCGTGAGCGAGTTGGGTGTCATATTTCAGCCAGCGACAGCATCTCGGGCGACTTGCGCCGCACGTCGCGCCGCCACGAGCAATTCCTCATGTGATGCAGTACGTCCAGTGGGCACGGTCGCAAAGTGGTGCTTCTGTCCATCGTCAGATGCCAAGTACACCAGCATTTTTTCGCCGTCGTCGTAGGCCCCAACAGGTAACGAACAGCCACTACCTAATTCAGCGAGGAATGCGCGTTCATGTTCTACCGCGCGACGTGAAGGCGCATCATCAATGGTCGTCAAAATGGTGCGTGTCTGCTCATCATCAATGCGACATTCAATTGCAACACAACCTTGACCAACTGCTGGCACCATGACATCAACGGTCATGTACTCATTAATGCGTTCAGTCCAGCCCAAAATTTGAAGAGCAGCCGCCGCCATCACGATTGATCCATCCGTCGGAATTTTCTCAAGCCGGGTCGGGATGTTGCCACGTAGTTCAACGAATTGAAGATCGGGTCGTATCACCGACAATTGCGAGCGACGACGGACAGATCCCGTGGCGATAGTTGCACCTTGGGCTAAATCACCGAGTGCACGACCTACCAACACATCACGGGGATCTCGACGTTGGCCAAAAGCACCAATACACAAACCGTCGGCCGGAGTTGACGGCAGATCTTTTGCGCTATGCACTGCAATGTCAGCACGACCAGCCAAAACGGCAGCCTGAACCTCTTTCACAAACACGCCTTGACCACCGATGGTGTGCAGGGGGACATCTTGTTTTTGATCGCCAGTGGTATCAACAAAAACAAGTTCAACTGTTAAGCCATCATGGGTTGCTTCAAGTAATTGACCAATCGTAGTTGCTTGCGTGCGAGCTTGAGCCGAACTACGAGTCGCAATTCGAAGCACGCTCATCGTGTCACTGCGATCATTACGAAAGATCAAAAAGATCGCGAACAGCCGCAGAGTTGCGTTCACCACGCGGCGTACCCGCATCATCTTTCAGACGTACCGACATATCGTGCAACAACTTGGCCACGATTCCTTTGGTGACCGCGTCAACTGCATCTTGTTGTTCGGGTGTCAGTGATGACAATTTTTTAAATTGACGATCAATTTCGGCGGCTCGCACTGCCTCGGCTCGCTCGTGCAACTGCGCAACCAGTGGTGCAGCCTGGCGAGCGGTCGTCTCCATATTAAAACGTTCAATTTCTTGCACGATGATGTCGCGAACAGCGAATGCTTCAGTTGCCCGTTGCGCTTGACCACGAGCAGCCCAGTCACGCAAATTGTCAAGATCAAGCAAAGTCACGCCATTGATATGGGCCACTTCAGAATCAACGTCGCGAGGAACCGCAATATCAACAATGAACAAAGGACGGTCCGCTCGCAGCGCCATCGCATTCTTGACCATGTTCGCGTCGATGACGGTAGAACCTGCACCGGTACATGTGACGACAACATCGGCCTCATTGAGTGTTTCAGCCAGGCGATAGAACTCAGTGACCGAGCCATTGACACGGTCGGCCAACGCCTGCGCCTTGGCGATCGTGCGATTCGTCACAAACACTTTGCCAACACCTGAATCGGACAATGCGACAGTGACGCCTTCACCCATATCGCCGGCACCAACAACAAGAACAGTCAAGCCGTCAATTGCGCCAAGGCTTTCACGCGCCATGTCAACCGCGGCATGACTCACACTTGACGTATGACGACCGATTGAAGTTTCGGTCCGAGCACGCTTACCAGTTTCGATTGCGTGGCGGAACAAGAGATTTAAAGTTGAGAGCGCTCCACCTTCACGCTGAGAGCGTTCCCATGCCGTGCGCACCTGTCCGAGAATTTCGCTCTCACCAAGCACCGCCGAATCGAGACCCGAAGCGACTTCGAACAGGTGGCTGATCGCGGCATCATCGTGCTGGCTATAAACATGCGGAATGAGTTCGTCGGCTGAGAATCCACCGAGGTCGCAGAAGAAATCGCGCAAGTCACCATAGGCACCATGAAACTTCTCAGCGACGGCGTACACCTCGGTGCGGTTACACGTCGACAACACAACGACTTCACGAAGATTGGGTCGTTCCATCAAACCGTGCACCGTCTTAGCAATTGCGTCGTCGGCAATAGTGACCCGCTCCAACAGGGAAAGGGGCCCAGTCCGGTGATTCACCCCGAAGACGACGATCGACACGGCTATTACCTTATTCCCTGTGACCTTTTGAGGTACCTATGCGCATGGGATTTCAACCGACTTCTGATTTAGGCGCTGGCGCTCTTTGATGAGGCGATGGCGGTTTGGCGGGTTTGGCGTTGCTGCTCGTGATAGCTCAAAATCTGCAATTCAAGGGCTAAATCGACCGTTCGGACCGTAATTCCGAAGGGAAGTGTCAACACGGCAGGTGAAAAGTTCAAAATACTGGTGATTCCGGCCTTGACTAGGCGTTCGGCCACATCTTGGGCCGCATCGGCTGGAACCGCAATGACTCCGATGGACACTTGGCGAGAAGCCACGACCTGGGGTAGTTCATCGATGTGGCGCACCCGCACTCCGCCGACCACTCCACCGATTTTGACGGGATCAATGTCAACGACTCCGGCGACGGGAAAACCCTTTTGTCCAAACCCGCCATAACCCGACAGTGCTTGACCCAAATTGCCCGCACCAACGATGATCACGGGCCATTCATGATTGAGTCCAAGTTCTCGTTCGATCTGAAAAACCAAGTAGCGAACCTCGTATCCGATGCCACGGGTTCCGTAGCTTCCGAGATAACTCAAATCTTTACGAACTTTGGCGGCATTGACTGCAGCAAGTTCAGCAAGTTGTTCAGAGGAGATTCCGGTTGTTTCATTTTCGGCGAGATCGTGAAGAATCCGAAGATAAATCGGCAATCTGGCAACTGTCGCATCAGGGATTCGGCGTCGGGGGCGTTCGGCCATAGTGAAAACGCTACGCGTCACCACGAGAAGTGGCGAGTTCTCACCACTCAAACTTGTTGATAAACGATGGTCATCGGTCACCGCTGTCACCACAGATCACGGGACGCCCACTCCCTTGCCATCCACTCTGCTCTAATCTCACAGTGTGACACTGAATGCCGCTCTCGGCGCCGCTGCAACCTTGGTCGCCCTCGCTTTCAGCATTTCAACTTTTGATCGTTGGTTACGACGCCGGCGCCCACACGATGGTGCCTGGAGTTTTTCGCTTCTGTTGTTTGCAGTTGGTTCGTTTGCTCTTTGGTGGGCCGAGGCTCGCGGCTGGAGTCTTGGTTCATTCCGCGTTTTCTTTTTGGCTGGTGCAGTGCTGAATGTTCCGTGGCTCGCACTCGGCACTGTCTATTTGTTGTTCGGTCCACGCATTGGTTACATCACTAAACAATGGCTGATCACATTGTCAGGGGTCGCCGTTGGTGTCGTGCTAATCGCTCCAACTAAATCGAGCGACCTCGGGGGGCAAACCATGCCGAAAGGTAGTGAACTGTTTGGAGTCGCACCACGTGTTTTCGCAGCAGTTGGTTCGGGTGTCGCAGCACTGGTGATCATTGTTGGCGCCATTTGGTCAATCATTCGCGTGACACGTGGTCGTATGCCGGCAATCAGCGAAGCAAACCGACACATCACCAGCACTCGTCGCCATGCCACCAGTAATTCATTGATCGCCCTCGGCACTTTGGTGTTATCAGGAAGTGGAACCTTGGCCGGTCGAATGGGCGAAGATCGCGCTTTTGCCATCACATTACTGGTCGGAATTGTCGTACTGTTTAGTGGTTTCTTGGTGGCTTCAAATCAGCCCAAAAAGTCACAACGAGCGACGCAACAACTTACCGAAGGTATTGCGCGGTAGTTCGTCCACGATCAACACTTTGTTCGGACACTTATAGCGCGCCACATGGTCATGGCAATGATCAATCAGTACATCTTCATCAACATTTGCACCCTTGTGTAACACCACAAACGCTTTCACTGCCTCGCCAGTTGTTGGGTGAGGAACGCCAATCACACCTGCCTCAAGTACCGCCGAGTGACGCTTCAATACTTCTTCAACTTCGGCGGGATACACATTAAATCCTGACACGATAATCAAGTCTTTCGCGCGGTCAACGAGATACAGATAGCCGTCATCATCAACCATCGCGATGTCACCAGTGTGAAGCCAACCATCTTTATCAATCACTCGTGCCGTGGTCACTGGGTCGTTCCAGTAGCCCACAAACACATTCGGGCCTTTGACAAGAACCTCACCACTGTCACCAACTGGGACATCATTGCCCTCAGTGTCAATAACTCGCACTTCAAGGCCTTCTACTGCCCGACCGACCGACCCACGTCGAGGTTCAATACCGACAGAACTTGTCACAACTGGTGCGGCTTCAGTGAGTCCGTATCCCTCACGCAAATCGATATCAAATTTGCGCTTCAAACGCTCGGCTGCATCTTCAGGCATCCGAGCCGCGCCGGTGAGTGCCATACGAACCGTCGCAAATGCCGAGGCACTCACATCTTCCATCAATGAGATCGCAATCCACACCGGAGGTGCACCAGGAACAATGGTGATTTTACGATCAATGATGGTTTCAACTGCAGTAACTGGATCGAATCGTTGAATAAGCACAACGCACGCACCAGCCATCAGTGACATTCCCAAGACAACGTTGAGTCCAAAGATGTGAAACATCGGCAACACACCAAAAACTACGTCACCCTCTTTGATGTGATCACTTGTCGAATTGTTCTGACAGATATTTTCGAGCAGGTTGCCATGCGACAAAGTTGCAGCTCGGGGCGAACCAGCGGTTCCACTCGTAAAGATCAGAACCGCCGGAGATGGTGCGGGAAGACTGACCCATTTTGTGGCTGGACCATCTAAAAGATCATCAAACACATGAAGCGCAATATCGCCACTCAACAATGTTGCACTAATTTGATCGCTCGCGATGATGTGGCGCAGCGAAGTCAGTTGTGATCGATCAACTCCTTGAAAAGACGCAACACCTGATGGTTCAACGATGACCGCGATTGGATCAACACTGATCAATTCAGATTCAATTTCGGGGCTCGGGCTCAGCGGGTTAAGTGGCACCGCAATCGCGCCGGCACCGATTGTTGCTAAGTAGGCAATGACGAAACCTCGCCCATTACCGCAGACCATCGCAACGCGATCACCGGCCTTCACGCCAAGGTTCATTAATGAGCCGCGAAAACCTTCAACCTGCTCGCGAAGTTCTCCGTACGTGGTGGTGCGACCCTGACTGAGGAATGCGGGAAGGTGAGCAGCGTGTGAATCAATGATCGATGCCAAGTTCATTGCGGCCTCCTGATCTACAAACGCATCAGCGAAATGATTCCGGCAACAAAGATCGCACCTAACAAAATGGCCGTCGTCAATGTGGTTGCTGGACGCATGACCTAACCATAGTGATTCTGGTGCAGGATCGTTGCGTATTACGCAACGATCCTGCACCAGAATCACAAAGAAATTTACGTTTTAGAGGGATGGGCGAAGGGTAACTGGGGTTGAAACGACCGGTTCAAGACCGCCCGGTTGCAACGTGACTTGCTGACTCTCACCTAATCCCAATTGATCAGTCGCTGATCCACTATCAACAGCAACACACAACAGTCCAGAAGAATCAACGACTAACCCGGCAGCACCTTGACCCAGTTCGGCGTACGACCGCGCCACAACAAAGTTGCGGATGGTCTCACCAAATGAAACTCGGACGCGCTCAACAGGATTCACCCATGAACTTTCAAGATCATCAAGGCTCACATTGAGTTGACAATTTCCGAAGCGATCAACCCACAGCACTTCACATTCAAAGCCGCCGTTCTCTTCGCGCGGGATCGGAACAATGCCCGGCAACAACAGCGACGAATCAATTTCGGTGCCGACATCAAAGAGACCTTCACCATTCGCCAATAGGGCAGCAATTGGCGCAAACACATCACGTGCCACAAATGTTGCACCGGGTGAAGCAAGATGCAACTCATCACGATCTAAAACCACAGCCCGTTCGGCACCACCAGCAAGTGCAACTCCTGGCGCTAACACTCCGTTATCAGGACCAATAAAGATTCCTGCTCCACCAGCGACTTCAACAGCAACAAGCCGACGATCAAACGCTGCACCCGGATCAACTGCCGCAATCACAATTCCTTCAGTGAGATACGGAACCGCGCGAGCCAACGACAACGACGCACCACGCGTATCAAACGGAGCAATGCCATGAGTGAGGTCAATCACCACAACATGCGGTGCTGATTCGCGCAACACCGCCTTCACGACACCAACGTGTTCTGACTCATAGCCAAGATCAGATAAGAACGAAACGGTGTCATAAGTACGACTCACGAACGACAGTGTGTCAGTGGATCACCAAAAATTGCGAGCCGTGAAAACTTCCGAGAATGCGACAGGGCCGGTGTCAACCCCCCGATGACACCGGCCCAGTCGGCGCTGCTCTTTCGAGCGCGTCTTCCAGCTTTTCAGCTAGCGGTCTTGTGACCTGCGACATACCCTAGACCCGCTTTGCCCCAAATGCGAAAATTTGCGCAGAGATTTTTTCCTGCACAATTTTTTGAGCCCAAAGCGAATATTTCACTCAAAAACTACCGATTTCCCAGCTCACGACTGCGGTCGGTCGCGGCCTTGACGGCCTGAATGAAAGCAGCCCGCACGGCCTCGGTTTCGAGCACCGAAACCCCAGCAGCAGTGGTTCCGCCAGGCGAAGTGACGCTGGCGCGCAAGTCGGCTGGGGCTTCACCTTGAGCCAACAACTTGGCCGAACCAGCAAACAACTGACGCACCAAAGTCTCGGCCGTCGCCCGCGGCAAACCGGAGGCCACTCCAGCGTCCATCAGGGCTTCAGCCACCAAGAACAAGTACGCCGGACCACTACCAGCCAAACCAGTCACCGCATCAAGTTGCGATTCGGGCACCCGCACCACGAGACCAACTGAACCAAGCACTGCCTCGGCCCACTCAATATCGCTTTCAGTGGCATGAGCGCCCCCCGCAATTGCCGAGGCCCCTTCGCCCACTAACGACGGCGTATTGGGCATGGCGCGAATGACTGCGACTCCAGTTCCACAGGCCGCCTCAAGAGTTTTGATCGTGACACCCGCAGCGATCGACAACACTCGAACTGCTCCAGCCGCAACGGCCGATTGCGATGCCGCTGGCACATCGGGCGGCTTCACGGCGACAACCGCCGAACCACACGGAGTGATGAGCGGAGAAATGGTGACACCAGGGAACATTGCGGCCAACTGTTCGCGACGAGCCGCAATGACTTCAACGATCACCAAATTGGCGGGCGATACAAAACCCGAAGCCAACAGGCCTCCGGCTAAAGCTGCGCCCATATTGCCGCCACCAATGATGGCCAAAGTTGAAGAACCCGAGGAGTTGCTCATACCTTCACGCTAACGCCTCAGCGCATTCTGTTCGTGCGGTCTCGCTGGCACGGACTTCCCAATCAACACCAGCGAGACCGATGCAGTGTGGGCGAGTCCCCAGTCGTACTGGCGACAACGACTATTGATTCATGAAACGCGATGCGTAGCCAATAGCCAGCAACGGGCGGAAACACTGTTCAACTTGGGCATATAGCGAGCCCACAATGCGATCCAATTCTGATTCGGCGAGACCACTGAGTGGCAACTCACCGCGCAAGTACACGGCGTCTTCAAGACCCAAAGAGAAATGTGCACCGATCAACTTGTCGTTGCGTCGCAGCAAGTTCTCGTTGAACTCCGCGATATTTTCCTCGGGTGCGGGCATCACATAGGTCTCGTAACGCAATGTGCGCTGGCCAAGTGTGAGCCACACCGTAATGAAATCTTTGGTGTCACCCCTCATGCGCACGTACCAGCGCGCTCGATACGCCGGATCAGGGTCACCGTGATCAATCGCCAAAATCACTTCGTCTTCGCTCTTCATTTTGGCGAGCCACTCGTCAACTTGACGTTCGATAATCGCCAGCGATGCATCGCTGAACAAATCGCTCACGAGCAGTTCACCAACGTACGTGAGGTGATGTCCGAGTAGACACGGCGCAAACGCGCCGCCGCAAAGCTCCAGGTGTAACGACGACCTCGTTCGGCAGCCGCAGCACTCATCGATGCCGCGAGTGTCGGATTGTTCAATAATTCAGCGGTGTATTTGGCAAACATTTCAGGATCACGATCGGCAACTAGGTAGCCCGTCATTCCGTGATCAACCAGCGACAACAAACCACCAACTGCATTCGCAATCACTGGAATTCCGCAAGCCGCTGCTTCGAGTGCAACCAGTCCAAAACTCTCCGATCGGCTCGGCACCCAGACTGCGTCGGCCGCACGGTAATACGTTGACAACATGTGATGAGCCTGTGGCTCAATGAAATGCACTTGTTGGGTCAAACCAAGTTCATCAATCAGCGCATTCACCCGCGCAACTTCAGAGTCGCCTTGCATTCCACTCGCACCACCAACGACATACAACGAAGCATCGCGGCGATTCAAAGCAGCCAACGCACGAACTGCAACATCAACACCCTTCAGTGGCTGAATGCGGCCGACGAATAACAACACCGGACCATCGCCCATCCCTAAAGCAAAACGTGCGCCACGCTTATCGCCAGGCGTAAAGAAAGCATGTTCAACACCAGGCGCAACGATTTCAACAAGTCCTGGTGGATTGCCATACAAACGGCGGAACTGATCTTCTTCTTGATCACAGCTCACACAAATGGCATCGGCACAACCAATGATCTGTGCTTCAGAGCGTTCACGACGTTCGGGTTCGGGGTCTCCGCCTTCAGCCTTCACGCGCGCCAACGTGTGAAAGGTCGTTACTAAAGGAATTCCGAGTTCGTGCTTGAGCGAATGTCCGGCAACGCCTGACAACCAATAGTTGGCGTGCACAACATCGGCTGCGTGGGCATGACGAATGTCGTCCAACACGAAATCGGTGAAGGTCGGAATCATTCCCTCAAGTTCTTCTTTGGGCAAATCAATTCGACCGGCCGGCACATGAACCACGCGGTGATTTGGTTCGACTAAAACTTCTCGCGGCAATCCACTGCGCCACTCACGGGTATATGTAGTGACTTCAACGCCAGCGTGAGCGAGACCCGCAACGAGTTCGCGCACGTACACGTTCATACCGCCCGAATCACCAACGCCTGGCTGAGCCAGCGGCGAGGTGTGGAAAGAGAGCATGGCTACACGCGTCACAGACAATGAAAACTATCGGTGGTCGGCCAACTTTGCCTGAACGTGCCCCAAGATGGGCCCTCTGTGCAGGACTTTAGTTTTGCAACAAGGTGTCAACCGAGGCGTCACCATCGCGATAGCGACGCACCAACTCGGCGGTTAAGGCATCAATACGATCAAACAGCTGTCGACGAATCTCAGACTGCGTTGACTCAAAGGCCTTCAAACCACTCTCCAGAGCCTCGAGGCCCGCATCATCAAGATCGGCCATATTGTCAAAGCCCAACTGATCGCACAACGCATCAAACTCGGTGAGCAACGGATGATCGGCGCTCACTTCGGTGTCACGGGGCGGTCGAGCCGAACCCGTGCTGGGGGCAGGTCCAACACCTGAACGCACGATTTCAGCCACCGAAACAGTGCCCGTGCCATCGGCTTTGTGTTGACGAACTGCTGTCACCAAATCAACACGACCCTGTGCCAAACGACGAACGAACGACACCGCGTCTTCTTGTTTGCGCAACGCATCGCGTTCGGCACGTAAATCGGGCAACGATAACGAACCTGGGTTTCCGAGGGGCTTGGCAGTCATATTCATTCGAATCCTCCAGAGACGGGGGGCAACACCGCAACTTCATCTTTATCGCCCACGGCGGTCGAAGTGGGTACTGCTTCACCATTGAGCCAAATTCGACAGGTCGGCAGCAGGTCAGCAAAGTTTTGCCCATATCGAGCGATCGCATTGGCGATCACCGCATCAACCGTGGCGCCGTCGACCGTATCGTTTGAAGTACCAGCCACTTCTCGGGCTTGAGCAAAGAGACGCAGAGTTGCCACCTCGCCGAGCGTACCCGCACTACCCTCGTGGGTTGTGCCAGTTGAACCCTCGAACCAACTTCAAACCCGAATCTTGGTTCTGAGGCATGGCCAAAGTGAATGGAATGCGACTGGTCGCTGGCAAGGCCAGGCCGATCCACCCCTCACCGCCCTCGGTCGTGAACAAGCCCGACTCGCCGGCGGACTGATTGCCACCGAATGCCCGACTTTTGACGTCGTCGTCACGAGCGATCTTGAACGAGCTCGATTCACCGGAGAAGCCATTGCCTCCGCCATCGGCTGCTCAACCCACCGCCTTGACCCGCGGTGGCGAGAAAATCACGCCGGCGAATGGCAAGGCCTGACTCAGGCCGAGATCCGTTCACAATGGCCGGGTTATCTCGAGGCCGATCGCCGCCCACCCAATTTTGAAAGTGTCGAGTCAACGACATCGCGCGCCCTTGAAGCACTCAACGACATCGTGGCGCACAACACGGGTGGTTGTGTTTTGGTGATTTCACATGGCGGCGTTCTGCGTCTGATGCGCGAACACCTCGGGGGTGGACAACAACGCTTTCCAAACTTGGCTGGATCGTGGTTTGAACACACACCCAACGAGGGTTGGGAATACGGGTCGTTGTTGTTTCCGTTGCAACTCATTGCCGATGAACTTCGCAACACCGGTGCAGTCGAATGAGCGACATGACAAGTGACACCGACTCAGATAATTCTGAGCTCAAACTTTTTGATGACTCCACCGTTCAAGCCGAACCATTTCAAATTGAAGTCATTCGGTCAAAAAAGCGTCGTCGAACCGTGAGTGCACAGATGCATGGCGATGTGTTGCGCGTTTCGATTCCGAGTTGGATGAGCAAGAGCGAAGAGGCCACCAATGTTGCCGAAATGGTGCGTCGGTTCAAACGAAAAATTGCCACGCAAGAAGTTGACCTCACCGATCGGGCACGCATTTTGGCAAAGCGCTATTCATTACGTATACCCGACAGCATTGAATGGGCAGAAAATCTCACATCGGTCTGGGGACTTTGTACACCGTCAACAAAAACCATTCGTATGTCCACTCGCCTCATCGGCTTTCCGTCATGGGTGCTCGACTACGTGATCGTTCACGAATTAGCGCACTTGCATGTGTCAGGACACGGTCCTGATTTTTGGGAAATCACTCGCCGCTACGACAAGACCGAACGCGCCATCGGATATCTCATTGCCAAATCTGGTGATACTGATGACAACACCGACAAAACAGATACAGATACGGCTCACGAAACGGAACTTAGTTGAACGTTCGCAACAAAAGTTATTTCGCTGATCGGTTTCTAGATGATTCATATTCAGAAGAAACTCGACGTCATGTCATTTCGCTCACGGTTGCCCGCCTGACGTCAAATGCTTGCTTCCGTTTTGCGCCACCATTTCTTGCAAGCATCTCTGACGATTTCAATATCAGCTTGTCCCGACTTGGACTCGCACTCATGATCACCGAACTTGCGATGGGTATTTCGCCAATTCTTGGTCGTTGGGTCGACCTTTTACATCGTCGCACTGCCATGGCCGGAGGGTTACTTGCGATCTCGGGTGCCGCCACTATCGCCGCGGCAAGCCCGTCGGTCTGGGTCTTTGTTCTCGGCATTTTGCTCATCGCTGTTGCCAAGTTCATTTTCGATATTGGTCTCGCGTCATGGGTCAACGACCATGTTGAATACGAAAAGCGTGGCCGAGTCATTGGTATCACCGAAACATCGTGGGCTCTCGGCTTACTGATTGGTGTGACTGCAATGGGCCTCGTTGCCTCTGCCAGTTCTTGGCGTTGGGGTTATGCGGTGGGTGCCATCAGTGTGGCCATCTTGGGTCTCGTTGTCGCGACACGACTTGATGCACATGATGTTGCTGGTTCGCAACGCTCGCGCAACACCATCAAACACAAGATGCCATTAAATGGCTACTGGATTTTCGGTGCCATGTTTTTCTTAATGGCGGCCAGCCAAACTTTGTTTGTCACTTTTGGTTCGTGGCTGGAAGATGAATTTGGTTTTACCGAAGCCGGCATTTCGGCGGTTGTCTTTGGGCTAGGTGCCTTTGAACTATTGGCTTCGGTCACCAGTGCGCGGCGTACTGACACCTGGGGTAAAGAACGCAGCACCATATTTGGCGCAGCTTTCATTTTGCCCGCTGGGTTGTTGCTCACATTCGGTCACAACAACGCAGTCTTAGGCTTGATTTTGTTGGGCATTTACTTGCTCGGCTTTGAGTTTTCCATCGTGAGTATTCTGCCGCTGGCCGCCAATCTCATTCCAGAGTCACCTGGTCGCGGGCTTGGCATTGTGCTAGCCGGCGGAACCTTAGGCCGAGCCGCCATGTCCTTTGGCGGCACCGCGGCCTACGACAAATTCGGCATCAATGTTCCATCGTTCATCGGCGCAGTTTGTGCCGCTGGAATGATCGCTTGCATCGTTGCGTACGGACGCACCGCTCACGGCATGTCTTAACAAGGACAGCAACGTCTAACTACACACAACTCCGTCTAGTTAACCGCGGTAGCCGTTTGTGATTGGTAGGCGACGATCTTTGCCAAACGCTTTTTCAGAAACCCGCACACCTGGCGGGCATTGACGGCGTTTGTATTCATTAATGTCAACGAGTCGCGCAATACGCCGCACGATGTCTTCGGGGTGGCCGAGTTCAATGATTTCCGCAGCGGTGCGATCTTGCTCGACATACAAAGCCAAGATCGGATCAAGCACGTCGTACGGCGGCAAACTCTGATCGTCGCGTTGATCGGGACGAAGTTCGGCCGACGGTGGCTTGGTGAGCACCGATTCGGGAATGATTTCGCGACCAGCACGTTGATTGACATAACGGCTCAAACCAAACACGTCGGTCTTCAACAAATCTCTAATGACTGCGTAGCCACCAACCGAGTCGCCATAAATCGTGAAGTACCCAACCGCAAGTTCGCTCTTGTTTCCGGTCGTCAAAACCATCCAACCAAACTTGTTTGACAACGCCATCAAGATCTGTCCACGACAGCGGCTCTGCAAGTTTTCTTCAGTGAGGTCGGCTGGCTTGCCCGCAAAACTTGGTGCAAGCATCGACAAGTACGCCTCAAAAACTGGCTCGATCGAAATGGTTCGACAATCAATACCTAACGCTTCGGCCAAAGCATACGCGTCGGTCTTTGAACCATCCGATGAATAACGCGACGGCATTGCCACACCATGAACATGCTCGGCACCTAATGCATCAACGGCAACAGCGGCAACAATTGATGAGTCAATTCCGCCCGACAAACCAATCACGACGTCGGTGAACTTGTTCTTACGCACATAATCACGCGTACCCAACACGAGCGCTCCGTACATTTCCGCGTAGCGATCACTGATTGGTGCAACCATTGCGACTCGTGGTTCATCAATGTTGATCTCAACAACTGTCAATCCACTTTCAAATTGCGCAGAACGACTCAACAATGTTCCGTCGGCTGCAAATACCATTGATGAACCATCAAAAACTAATTCGTCTTGTCCACCAACTTGATTCACATACACAATTGCGCATTTGTTTTCAGTGGCACGTGTGCGCAACATTTCTTCACGTTCAAGCAACTTGCCACTATGAAATGGCGAACCGTTGATGTTGATGTTGATTTGTGCACCAACACGAGCTTGCTCACTCACCGGACCATCGGCCCGCCAAATATCTTCACAAATCGACACTGCACACTTCACACCAGCGACATCAAAGACACGATGTTCGCCGGCACCTGGTTCAAAGGTGCGCTCTTCGTCGAACACGTCGTAGTTCGGCAATAAACGTTTGTGATACACGTGCTGAATCGTGCCGTTCGCGCACACTGCAGCTGCGTTGTAAATCACTGGTCGACCAGAGTCCACCTGATTGCCGACGCCCGAATCAACGAAACCAATCACCGCCACACACGAACCAGTCATCTTGGCGAGGTCTTCAACCACAATGCGATTGTCGCGAACAAAGCCCGGTCTCAAGACAAGGTCTTCGGGTGGGTAACCCGTCACTGACAGTTCGCTAAACGCAACAATGTCGCACTTCGCAGCAACGGCTTGCGCATAGAGGTCGGCGATCAACGTTCGATTACCCGCCAAGTCGCCCACGGTGGGGTTCATCTGAGCCAAGCCGACGCGCAAAGTTGCCACGCTTGCGAGGCTAACCGCACAGTCAGTGTGGGCGTTCGGACAGTTTGCGGTTACCGTTATGACTGCGGTTTTCGTTCGTTGGTTTCTCTGAGCGGGTCGGTCGTTTTTCGACATGGTTCACACAGCGTTCACAATTGGGCAACGACCGAGAAATGCCCCCCTGCGAACCTTTCGCTGCCCCATACAACTATCCCGGCATCGCCGGACCAAATCCCTGGAGGACCAAGTGGCCTATCAAGCCGAATACATCTGGATCGACGGCACTGAGCCGACACCGTTGCTCCGTTCAAAGACCAAGATCTTGGCTGACGACGTCACGACCCCTCCGAACTGGGGTTTTGATGGTTCGTCAACCAATCAGGCATCAGGCGACAAGTCTGACTGCGCCCTGATTCCCGTGTTCACTTGTCCCGACCCCATTCGTGGCGGCGACAACATCCTCGTTTTGTGCGAAGTCACATCGGCAACCACCGGCAAGCCCCACGCCACCAACACCCGTGCTGCGTGTGCCAAGGCTGCCAAGAAGTACGCCTCTGACGAAATGATCTTCGGTATTGAGCAGGAATACACCATGCTTCGTCCCGATGGTCGCCCCCTCGGCTTCCCCGTCGGCGGCGGATTCCCCGAACCGCAAGGTCCGTACTACTGCGGCGTCGGCACCGGCCGCGTCATTGGTCGCGAGATCATTGAAGAGCACACGCAGGCTTGTCTTGATGCTGGCCTCATGATCGAAGGCACCAATGCCGAAGTGATGCCTGGTCAGTGGGAATTCCAGATTGGTGCTGCTGACGCCCTCACCGTGGGAGACCACATGCACGTCGCTCGCTGGTTGTTGCACCGCATCGCCGAAGATTACGACGTAGTGATCTCATTGGCCGCTAAGCCGCAAAAGGGTGACTGGAACGGAGCTGGTGCTCACACCAACTTCTCGACCAAGGCCATGCGCAACGACAAGGACATGAAGGCCATCACCGCCGCCTGTAACGCCATTGGCAAGAAGGTCATGGAGCACGTCACCAATTACGGTCACGACATCGAAAGTCGCCTCACCGGTAAGCACGAGACCGCTCCGTGGAACAAGTTCAGCTACGGCGTCTCCGACCGTGGTGCTTCACTCCGTATTCCGTTCCAGGTTGAAAAAACTGGTCGTGGCTACGCCGAAGACCGTCGTCCAAACGCCAACATGGATCCGTACACCGTGTGCCGTCTCCTTCTTGAGACAGTTTGCGGCTGAGGCCACCGACCTTGCCTCGTCTGATCGAGGTGCAAGCAATGTGAACTGGGGGCTGGGGAAACTCAGCCCCCGGTTTCATTTTTGAGTCATTTATCAAAACAGTAAAGGCAGACTAGAAGTATGAACATGTTGAATCAACAGCGTGACTATGTACTTCGCACCGTCGAAGAACGCGGCGTGCGGCTCATTCGTTTGTGGTTCACCGATGTCTTGGGCAACCTCAAGAGCTTCGCCATTAGTCCGGCCGAACTGGAAAATGCTCTTGAAGATGGCATGACCTTTGACGGTTCATCAATTGATGGTTTCTCACGCGTGCAAGAAAGCGACGTGCTCGCAATTCCCGACCCCAACACATTTGTGATGTTGCCGTGGGCCGACAACAAGGCACCCGAAGCGCGTGTGTTCTGCGATATCTACAACCTTGATGGTTCACCATTTGGTGGTGACCCGCGTCAGGTGTTGCGCCGCAACTTGCAACGCGCTCAAACCATGGGGCTCGATTTCTTAATCGCTCCCGATATGGAGTTCTTTTATTTCGCTCCACCCGAAAATGGTCAGCCACCCAAGCCGCTTGACGAAGCATCATTCTTTGATCTCACAACGACCGACGTCACGGGTACGTTGCGCAAAGAAACCATTCGCACACTCGAGACCATGAGCATTCCGGTTGAGTACTCGTTCCACGAAGATGCTCCTTCGCAACACGAAATTGATTTGCGCC
>ERZ888423.1355-NODE-1355-length-21305-cov-9.954071_pt1 | contig 21305 bp, 17 predicted proteins | sample MGYA00520523_ERZ888423 | MGnify/ENA primary metagenome ERZ888423 (study PRJEB32303, sample SAMEA104408611) | aquatic metagenome | biome: Brackish water; feature: Pelagic; material: water | place: Baltic Sea | collected 2014-06-08T10:24:00 | depth 30,27 m ...
CAGGAATTATTGAAAAATCGCTATTTTTCATTGCGGCGTCACTTTCAACAGCAGTTTTCTACTTGAAATAATTGACCTAAAATTTCACAAATTTATTTCATAATTACTGAGATATCAAAGTATTTTTTAGTATTTTTACCAAAAATAATTGCCTTTTGAAATATTTTGTATACTTTTTTTTATCATTCTACTATTTTTTAGGAATTGGTCAGGAAAAATATTCTAAAGAATATTTTCAACCTCCTTTAAAAATACCAATCGTACTTTCGGGCACTTTTGGCGAGCTTCGCAATAATCATTTTCATTCAGGTTTAGATATTAAAACCCAAGGGAAAGAAGGATTGGAGGTAATTTCGGTAGCAGACGGTTATGTTTCAAGAATTAAAGTTAACCAATTTGGTTATGGAAAATCAATCTATGTTACACATCCAAATGGATTCACATCAGTATATGCACATTTAAGCAAATTTGCTCCCAAAATTGAATCGTATGTAAAATCTATTCAATATAAAAAAGAGTGTTATGAAATTGAAGAAACGAGATTCAGTGAAGATACTTTTCCGATTGAAAAAGGAGAAATCATAGCTTTTTCTGGAGATACAGGAGGTTCTGGAGGGCCACATTTGCATTTTGAAATTCGCGATACTGAATCAGAAAAAATCATCAATCCGTTGTTTTTTAATTTTGCTATTCAAGACACAATTGCACCTATTTTTCAAAGTGTAAAAGTCTATTCTTTGAGCGAAAATTCTCATGTAAATCAGCAAAATAATCATTTTCAATTGCCCATAAAAGAAATTGCTGATGGCGAATATATTGCTGATAAAATTTCTGCTCAAAATTTGATTGGTTTTGGTTTGGAAGTTTTTGATAAAACAAATAGTGCTAATAATAGACTGGGGATTTACAGTCTTGAAATGCAGGTAAATGGACAATCAATGTATTATCACGATCTTGAAACATTTGATTTTGCTGAAAGTAAATTTATCAATCTTCATATTGATTATGAGCATTTTAAAAAATATAAGACTCGTTTCCAAAAAACATATTTGGAGCCAGCAAACGCATTATCTACTTATAAAAATGTAATCAATTTTGGGAAAATCAATATTGAAAAACAATTTAATTATACTGTAAATATCATTGCTAAAGATTTTTATGGAAATGCAAGCATGCTGAAAATTCCAGTTGCAAGTCAAGAAGCAGCAACTATTTTAAATAAAAAAAAGGATTCCACAGCTTTTAAAATAATTGCTAAAAATTTCAATAAATTCAGTGTTGAAGATGTTACCATTGCATTTCCTAAAAATACTTTTTACGAAAACACTTATTTAGATTTTAAAGTAGAAAACGGAATTGCAAAAATTCATAATCCAACAATTCCTTTGGATGATTATTTTACACTTACTTTTGATGTTTCAAAATACAGTGAGGAAGAAAAAAAACAATTATATATTGCTAATGTTGAATATCCAAAATATCCAAGATATTTGTACACTAGAAAAAAAGACAGTATATTTTTCACTACAACTAAATATTTAGGTAACTATAGTTTACTTTTTGACAATCAAAAACCTACTATAAAATTAATGTATTTAAAAGGTGGTCAATGGGTTTCAAATTCAGAAACATTAAAAGTAAAAATTAATGATATTGGTTCAGGAATTAACACTTATAGAGCAACCATTAATGATGAATGGATTTTAATGGAATACAATCACAAAACAGGAATTCTTACCTATAATTTTGATGATAAAAAGTTGGTTGGTAGCGAACATCTGTTTAAAGTCGTGGTTTATGATAATGTTGGAAATACGAACGAGCTTTCTTCTACGTTCTTTAAAAAACAAGTAAATTAGCCTTTGTGAAAAAACTATTTTTTTTAGTCCTTTTAGTACCTAATTTTTTGATGGCTCAAAAAACAACTATTTTAAAAGGCTCCGTTAAAAACAATCAAAAAATTCCTGTTGAAAAAGTTTCTGTTACTTTCGGAAGCACAGGAACTGAAACTGATGAAAATGGAAATTATTCCATCAGAATTCCCATTGATACTGAAATTATTGTTGTATTTAGTCACGTTTCTTACCGAACTTTAACCGAAAAAATAACAGCAAACAACAGAAATGGAATTCGCTTTTCGCCAATTCTTTCTTTAAAAACGGAAGAACTCAAAGAAGTTGTCATCAAAGACAATAAAAAAGAAGCACAAGGAATTACAAAAATTGATATCAATAAAGTAAAAAATGTAGTTGGACCCAATGCTGGTGTTGAAAATATTTTAATGACCTTACCTGGCGTAAGTAACAACAACGAATTAAGTACTCAATACAATGTTCGTGGAGGAAATTTTGATGAAAATTTAGTGTATGTAAATGGTATTGAAATATATAGACCATTTTTAATTCGTTCTGGTCAACAAGAAGGTTTGAGTTTTATCAACACTAATATGATTCAAAATATCAATTTTTCTGCAGGGGGATTTCAAGCAAAATATGGAGATAAATTATCATCGGTTTTAGACATTACGTATAAAAACCCTACAAAAACTGCCACTACAATTGATGCAAGCTTTTTGGGAGGAAGTGTCACTTTTGAAGGACAATTTTTAAACAAAAAACTAAGTACTATTTCTGGAGTTCGTTACAGAGATAATAGTTTGTTTGTAAATAGCCAACAAATTGAAATAAACTTTAGACCCAAATTTACAGATGTTCAATCTTATCTTTCGTATGAATTTTCCGAAAAGTTTAGTTTGAATTTTTTAGGAAATTTTTCTTTGAATAATTACAATTACAAACCCCTTTCAAGAAGAACTCGTTTTGGAACAGTAGCCAATCCATTGGAATTAATTGTTTTTTATGCGGGTCAAGAACAAGATAATTATTTGACTCTTTTTGGTGCTTTTTCGGCAGATTATAAAGTAAATGAAAACTTTACTTTAACCACAATTGCATCAAGATACAATACCCAAGAAGAGGAATATTTTGATATTGCAGCTCAATACAATCTGGGTGAAGTAGATGCTAATATTGGTTCTCAAAATTTTGGTGATGTGCAATTTTCTCAAGGAATTGGATCGCAATTAAATCATGCACGTAATGATTTAGATGCTTTAATTACGAATTTTGAAATCAAAGGCTACATCAATAAAGACGAAAAAAAATGGACTTTTGGAGCAAAATATCAAAAAGAAGACGTTAGAGATCGAATTAGAGAATGGGAAGTGATTGATTCTTTAGGTTTTTCAATTCGTCCCCCACATCACACAGAAAATAACCAACCTTATGAACCTTTTGAAGGCGAAATTGTTCCTTTTCAAAACATCAGAAAAGACAATAATGTGGCTATTAATCGTGTTTCTGGATTTGTTCAATTTGACCAAAGAACTTTTTGGAACGAACATGAAATTTTTTATAACATCGGAATTAGGAGTCACAATTGGAGTGTTACTGGAAATGGAATTGACTCAAAAAATCAAACAATTATTAGTCCGAGAGCACAGTTTGCCATCAAACCAAATTGGGACAAAGACATGCTTTTCAGAATTTCTGGTGGTTTATATGCACAACCTCCATCTTATCGTGAATTGCGGGATTTTGACGGGAATTTGAATGTGGATGTAAAAGCACAACAATCTTTTCATTTCGTTTCAGGAATGGATTACAGTTATGAAATGTGGGAACGTCCTTTCAAATTAACAGTGGAAGCTTATTATAAAGATTTGAATGATGTAAATGCGTATTCTATTGATAATGTGCGAATTCGCTATAGAGCAGACAATGCCGCAACAGCTTTTGCTTACGGAGTTGACATACGGTTGAATGGTGAATTTGTCCCTGGAAGTGAAAGTTGGGTGAGTTTGGGTTATTTGAAGACCGAAGAAAATATCAATAACAGAGGATTTATTGCAAGACCTTCTGACCAACGAATTAAATTCGGAATTTTATTTCAGGATTATGTTCCTAGTTTACCAAACCTAAAAGCGTATTTAAATTTAGTGTACAATTCTGGTTTGCCTGGAGGTTCTCCTGCTTATGCAGATGTGTATCAATACCAACAACGTTTACGCGATTATAGACGAGCAGATATAGGAATTTCTTTTGTTTTTGTTGATGGAAACAAAGCCTATCAAAAAGGATGGTTGTCAAATTTTAAAGAATTGACTGCTGGTTTAGAACTCTTCAATATGTTTGATATTCAAAATGCCATTACTAATACTTGGGTGAGAGATGTGTATTCTAAAACACAATTCGGAATTCCTAACTTTATGACTGCCAGGGTTTTAAATCTTAAAGTAAGTATGAAATTGAAATAAAAAAATGTTTTCTTTTTATGAAAACGCTTTTTATACATTTTGAAAAGGAACTAATTTCCTAGAATTTGAGAGGAATGTTCTTTGGTTTTCACATTTGAAATAACTTCTTCAATATAACTATTTTCATCAATTATAAAAGTAGTTCTATGAATGCCATCGTATTCTTTTCCCATAAATTTTTTAGGACCCCAAACACCAAAAGCCTGAATTACTTCTTTATTTTCGTCAGCAATCAAAGGAAAAGGAAGTTCGTATTTTTCAACAAAACTTTGTTGCTTTTTTGCTGAATCTGCACTTACACCCAAAATATCAAAGCCTTTTGCTAAAAAAAGCACATAATTATCTCTCAAATCACAAGCCTCAGTTGTACAACCAGGAGTACTTGCTTTTGGATAGAAAAATAAAACTAATTTTTTTCCGAGATAATCGTGCAAACGAATCGTATTTCCTCTTTGGTCTTTTGCCTCAAAAATTGGTGCTTTGTCTCCTTTTTTTAATGTTGTCATTTTGATTGGTTTTAAAAAGTTTAAAAGTACAAAGTTTATAAAGTTGTTTCAACTATAATTTTTAAAAAGAAATGTTAAAATAACACTACTTCTCATATTCAAATTTGCTTTTCTACTTCTTTAAAAATTTAAAAATCTATAACTTTGAAACTTATTAAATAATAATTTAAATGACTAAAAAAGAACGTGTTTATTTTATCATCCAAAAACTACAAAAATTATACCCTGAAATCCCAATTCCATTAGATCATCAAGATCCTTATACTTTATTGATTGCAGTATTATTATCTGCACAATGCACAGATGTTCGTGTTAATCAAATTACACCAATTTTGTTTGCAAAGGCCGACAATCCTTTTGATATGATAAAACTTTCTGTGGATGAAATTAGAGAAATCATCAAACCTTGTGGATTATCTCCCATGAAAAGCAAAGGCATTTTCGGATTGTCAAAAATTTTAATTGACAGTTATAATGGTGAAGTTCCACAAAGTTTTGAAGCGCTTGAGGCCTTGCCCTCTGTTGGTCATAAAACTGCAAGTGTTGTAATGAGTCAAGCTTTTGGAGTACCTGCTTTTCCGGTAGATACGCATATTCACAGATTGCTATTTCGTTGGAATTTAACAAACGGAAAAAATGTAGTTCAAACAGAAAAAGATGCCAAAAGATTGTTTCCAAAAAATTTATGGAACGATTTGCATTTGCAAATTATTTGGTATGGAAGAGAATATTCGCCTGCAAGAGGTTGGGATTTAGACAAAGACATCATCACAAAAACAGTAGGAAGAAAAGCTGTTTTTGAGAAATATTATAAAGGAAAAAATTGATTTGTTTTATTTAAATATAAAGACACAGTGTTTTTTTTAATATTTTTCCCCATTACGAAATTAAAGGGGCTTAAAAAAAACCTCAACGTTCGTTGAAGCTATTTCCACTCTTAATTCAAATTCAATTCAATTAAATTTTTTGATTTTGTTTTTACAATAGTTAGCGATTTAGAAAAATTAATCAAAAATTGAACTGTTTCTTGTTTAGGTTGCATCTGGGTTTCAGATGTCTTTTTAGTGTAAAGTTGCATCATATATTTAATTTAAAGTTTTGATTCTAAATTAATAACGATACACTTTTTCGTTTATTATTAGTTAATTAAAATTATATTATGTTTTTCAATTAATTTTCTCATATTGATGAGCGCATAACGCATTCTTCCCAGAGCTGTATTGATGCTAACACCAGTGTTTTCGCTGATTTCTTTGAAACTCATGTCTCTATACATACGCATAATCAACACTTCTTTTTGTTCTTCAGATAATTCATTAATCAATTCTCTGACATTATCAAAAATTTGTTCTTGAATAATTTGTTTCTCAGCATTCAAAGAATCATCACTAATAATTGAAAAAATATCAAATTCATCCGAATTTTTAAAATTCGGCATTCTGTTATTTTTTCTAAAATAATCAATGATTAAATTATGTGCAATTCGCATCACCCATGGTAAAAATTTACCTTCTTCATTGTAATCACCTTTTTTTAAAGTTCGGATTACTTTGATAAAAGTATCTTGAAAAATATCATCACTAACGTTTTTATCTTTTACTTTACTATAAATAAAACTAAAAAGGCGTTGTTGATGTTTTTTGATAAGAATTTCTATACATCTTTCATCTCCAAAAATATAATTCTTAACTAATATACTATCGGAATTTGTTTGTGTTTGCATAATAACTACTTTTTTGAAAGAAAATATTCTTCTTTTTTTTTAATTTATTACTAATTTAAAAAGTAGTGTTCAGGTATATGCTTTTTATTTTAAAGATTATAGAAGCTCAAATATAAAGTTAATTTTTATAAAAAACAAACAATTTTAACTATTTCAAATCAAAACTTTTTTTAGTACGTGATTTTATTGGTATTTTTATAGCTAATTTTTTGACTTACATGAAGAGAGATTTAACGACTATAAATCCCAAAGAAAACATCATTATCAAAGGTGCAAAACTCCATAATTTAAAGGATATTGATGTAGTTATTCCTCGAAATAAATTAGTAGTAATTACAGGACTTTCTGGGTCAGGAAAATCAACATTGGCTTTTGATACTTTATATGCAGAAGGTCAAAGACGATATGTAGAAAGTTTATCTTCATATGCAAGGCAGTTTTTGGGAAAATTAAACAAACCCAAAGTAGATTATATCAAAGGAATTGCGCCTGCAATTGCCATTGAACAAAAAGTAAACGCTACAAATCCTCGTTCAACAGTAGGAACTTCTACAGAAATTTACGATTATATGAAATTGTTGTTTGCTAGAGTTGGCAAAACTTTCTCTCCTATTTCTGGCAAAGAAGTTAAAAAAGACTCAGTTTCTGATGTGGTAAACTTTGTGCAAACTTTTCCTGAAGACACAAAATTATTGTTGCTTTGTCCCATCACAATTTCCGAAAATCGAACTATCAATAATGTGTTGCAAGTTTTGGAACAACAAGGTTATGCACGAATCAAATGGAAAAATTCGATGTATAAAATCGCTGATTTTCCAATTAAAGATTTCAATAATGAAGTACTTTTTTTAGTGATTGACAGGATTATTAACAAAAAAGACGAAGAATTTTACAATAGATTGGGTGATGCGATTCAAACTGCTTTTTTTGAAGGAAAAGGCACTTGTTTTATTGAGAATTTAGACACTAATTCCACTGCTGAATTTAGTAATAAATTTGAATTGGATGGTATTTTATTTTTAGAACCCAACACGCATTTGTTCAATTTCAACAATCCTTATGGCGCTTGTCCAACTTGTGAAGGTTATGGAAATATCGTTGGAATTGACGAAGATTTGGTAATTCCAAATACAAGTTTGTCAATTTTTGAAGATGCTATTTTTCCTTTCAAAACAGATTCGTTTTTTCATTATAAAAAAGATTTAGTAGCTGTTGCTTATAAATTTGACATTCCCATTCACAAACCTTGGTTTGAATTGACCGAAAAACAAAAAGAATTGGTGTGGAATGGCAATAAAAGTTTCTTTGGAATTCATGACTTTTTTAAGGTATTAGAGGAAAAAAGCTATAAAATTCAAAACAGGGTGATGCTTTCTCGTTATCGAGGAAAAACAAAATGCAGCGCATGTAACGGAAAGCGTTTGCGAATCGAAGCAAATTATTTAAAAATCAACGAAAAGACAATTACGGATTTGGTGACACTTCCTTTGGATGAATTATTCGAGTTTTTCAAAAACGTCACACTTTCTGAATACGACGAAAAAGTTGCCAAAAGATTACTGATTGAAATCAAAAATCGTTTGCAGTTTTTGAATGATGTTGGATTGAATTATTTGACACTCAACAGACCTTCCAACACACTTTCTGGTGGAGAAAGTCAGCGAATTAATTTGGCAACTTCTTTGGGAAGTTCGTTGGTGGGTTCTATGTATATTTTGGATGAGCCCAGCATTGGATTGCATCCCAAAGACACTGAAAGATTGATTGGTGTGTTGAAAAACTTACGAGATTTAGGCAATACAGTAATTGTGGTTGAACATGATGAAGACATTATGAAGCAAGCTGATTATATCATTGATATTGGTCCTGAAGCAGGAACATTTGGCGGAAATATAGTTGCTGAAGGTACATTTGACGAAATTTTACAATCCAATTCTTTAACCGCAAAGTACCTCAATAATCAATTGAGAATTGAAGTTCCAAAAAAACGAAGAACTTCTAAAAATAGCATCCAAATTATTGGCGCAAGAGAAAACAATCTCAAAAATATCGATGCGACTTTTCCTCTGGAATGTTTGACAGTAATTACTGGCGTTTCTGGTTCAGGAAAAAGTACCTTGGTTAAAAAGATTTTATTTCCAGTAATACAAAAAAAACTCTTTGGATATGGAGATAAAATCGGTCAACAAACTGCGATCAGAGGAAATTTTGAATCTATAAAACATGTCGAGTTTATTGATCAAAATCCTATTGGACGTTCGTCAAGGTCAAATCCTGTGACATATATCAAAGCGTATGATGACATCAGGGCACTTTTTGCCGCTCAAAAATTAGCGAAAGTCAGAAATTATCAACCAAAACATTTCTCTTTCAATGTTGAAGGTGGCCGTTGTGAAGTGTGCAAAGGCGAAGGCGAAGTTACTATTGAAATGCAATTTATGGCAGATGTTCATTTGGAATGTGATGCTTGCAATGGCAAACGATTTAAAAAAGAAGTCCTTGAAATCACCTTTGGCGAAAAATCAATTGATGATATTCTGAATTTAACAATTGATGATGCAGTGGCTTTTTTCACAGAAAACCTAACGCCCAAAATCGCTCAAAAATTAAAACCTTTGCAAGATGTTGGCTTGGGCTATGTTACTTTAGGGCAATCCTCTTCTACCCTTTCTGGTGGTGAAGCACAGAGAATCAAATTGGCGTCGTTTTTAGTAAAAGGTACCACCAAAGACAAAGCCCTTTTTATTTTTGATGAACCAACCACAGGATTGCATTTTCACGACATCAAAAAACTATTGGCATCGTTCAATGCATTGATTGAAAGAGGACATTCTATTGTCGTGATTGAACACAATATCGAGTTGATAAAATGTGCAGACTATATTATTGATCTAGGATTAGAAGGAGGAAATAGAGGAGGAAATATCCTTTTTCAAGGCACACCTGAAGCATTGACGCTCAATAAAGACTCATTTACAGCACCTTATTTAAAAGAAAAATTAGGGTAATTATTTGAAAATGATATATTTGAAGGAGGAAAAACTAAAAATTAAACAAACTTACACATATTAATTTTGTCATGTGCCAATTTAAGAAACGCAACATTTAGAAACAAAATAGAATCATTTTCAAAACAAATTTAATTTTTCAATAACCCATAATGCAAAGTAATATCGATTTTATTCTCTATACCTTGCTCTGAGATGGTATCCTGATCTCGCAGCGGAAAAATAAGAAGCGAATATAAAAATTCGCAATAGCAAACTAAAAATCTACCACACTTGTTTTAATTTCTTGCGTCCGCAGTTTAATCTCTTGCGTGGTCAGTTTAATTTTTTGCTTCCTTTGATTGATATATTAACTTTTTTAAAAGAAAACTAGCAATTATTTAGCTATCAAACTCACTCCCACTCTCAATTTCAGTAGGAATTCTGGTAGGTTGAAACCATTTTGCAGTGAAATTACCTTCTAGTTTGATGGCATTTCCTGTGACTCTTAGCCAACTTCCTTCACGCAATCCCAATACAGGGGTGTCATTAAAAACATGAAATTCTTTGATACGGGTTTCTCTTGTTTCGCCCATGTGCGTTGAATTGGGTAAAGGATCTATAAAATGCGCGTTGATGTTAAAAGGCAAACAACCTAGAGTATAAAAACTTGGAGGATACACAATAGGCATGTCATTGGTGGTCATCATAGAAACGCCACAAATATTTCCTCCTGCACTTGTTCCCAAATAAGGAGTTCCGTTTTCAAGTACTTTTTTCAACAGAGCAAGAATATCGTTTTTATACAACTGATTGACCAATTCAAAAGTATTTCCTCCACCTGTAAAAATTGCTTTGGCATTTTCTAAAGCTTCTTTTTGATTGTCAAATTGGTGAATACCAATTACTTTTTTAGAGATTTTTGCAAAAGCATTTTTTACAATTCGAGTATATTCATCATACGAAATTCCACTTGGTCTTGCATATGGAATGAAAAGTACTGTATCAGCATCTTTGAACAAAAGGCTTATTTCTGGTAACAGATAAGCTAAATAATCACTTCCATACACTGAAGAAGTACTTGCGATAATCATTTTTCTCATGTTTCAAAAATAAAATAATTTTACAATTATCGCTCAAAAAAAATAAAAAACTAACTTTAAGGGGAGTTCTATAATTTAAAATATTGATTATCATATTATTATACGTATCGTACGTCTTTAAATTAAGTTTAAAAAATGAGCAATTTAAGATATAAAAGTACAGGTAATAAATCATTATTTGACGAACAATTTTCTTCATAAAAACTAGAAAAAATCGGTAATCCATTAGCGATAGTTAGTAAAGTTATTGATTTTGAAATATTTAGAGATTTGTTAGAATCTAAATTACTCAACTTAAACAAAAAAAATAATGCAGGGGCAAAACCTTATGATTTAGTTTTGATGTTCAAAATCTTGATTTTACAACGATATTATGGTCTTGGCGACAAGCAAGTGGAGTATCAAATATTAGACAGAACAAGTTTTAAAAACTTTTTAGGTTTAGACACAGGCGATAAGATTCCAGACGAAAAAACTGTTTGGGCATTTAGAGAAAACTTAACCAAAACAGGACTTACGGAAGATTTGTTTCACGAATTTAAAAGTTTTTTAGAAACAAAAGCATTGATTTTAAATGAAGGGCAAATGATTGATGCCAGTTTTACGGTAGCTCCACGTCAACGCAATACAAGAGAAGAAAACAAAAAAATCAAAAACGGAGAGGGTGATGATTTATGGAATGATAAGCCTAACAAAAAGAAACACAAAGATATTGACGCCCGTTGGACAGGGAAGAATGGAGAAACTTTTTACGGTTATAAAAATCACGCTAAGGTTGATACCAAAAGTAAATTCATCAACAAATATTTAGTAACAGATGCCTCGGTACACGACTCTCAAGCCTTAGATGATTTATTAGAAGAAAAAAACAAAGACCAAAAATTACACGCAGATAGTGCCTACACAGGAGAAGAACAAGAAAAAAGTATTGCCAAATATGAAATAAAAAACAACGTACACGAAAAAGGGTATCGCAATAAGCCATTAACCCAAGAGCAAAAAGCTAACAACACCAAAAAATCAAAAATTAGAGCAAGAGTAGAGTACGTTTTTGGGTTTATGGAGCAAAGTATGAATGGTTTAGCACTAAAATCGTTAGGTATTATAAGAGCAACAGGAATTATAGGGTTAATCAACTTAACCTACAACTTGTTTAGGTATGAGCAGATTAAACGATTAAAAATAAATTACTGATGGATAGATAGATAGATAAAATTGCAGATTTTTGCATTAAAAACAACATTTTTTGCTAATATTGTAATATAATTTTTCTTTAAAAAATAAAAAAGGGTTCTTGTCTTTTTAAGAAAATTGAAAAAACTAATTTTTAGAACCCACCTATACTCAGACAGATGTTTAAAAAACTACTTTCTTCAATTTTACTACTTTTTATTAGTTTGACATTTTGTGCGCAGCAAAAATATACGATTATAAGCGGAAAAATTATTGACTCTTTGGGAATTGTAAAAAATGCAAATATCATCAATATCAATAATAATCAAGGGACTTTTTCGAATGATGAAGGGTTATTTCGGATTTTTGTGGCTATTGGAGATAGCATTCAAATTTCATCTATCCAACATGTATCGCAAAAAATAAAAGTTGAAAAACGAATTTTTGAAGAAAAAAATATTGAAATCAAATTAAAACTAAGCACTTTTATTCTTGATGAATTCGAACTGAAAAGACACAATTTATCTGGCAGGCTTGGAATTGACGTGAAACATGTTCCTAAAGACAAGAAAGATTCTCTATTAAGAGCGGTAATGGATTTCTCAAAAATAAAAATGAACACACCACAAGATGAAGATTATACTGACAAACGAGTGCGTCCTCAAATTGTAAATGTAGATCCAAATTCGAGATTTGTAGTTGGAGCAGGTGCAACTGTAAATATTTCTTTCAAATATTCAGAAAGATTGTGGGCTTTGCGCAAAGATTTGGCTTTTAAAAAGGGATTCCCGTATAAACTGATTTCCGAATTGGGTGACAAATTCTTTTTTGATGACTTGAAAATTCCGTTAGACAATTATTTTCATTTCTTAGAATATTGCAATCCTTTGGGAATTGAACAACTTCATAAAAAAGGAAAACTGCTTGAAGTGATAAAAATTTTAAAAGACGAAAGCATCTCGTACCTTAAAATCATAAAAAATGAGTAATTTGGCATGGGGGCATTCTGTTTATCGATTAACAACACATGAAAATTTATAAAACACTCCTACTCCTATTTATCATTCCGCTTTTTGCATTTTCCACACACAGATATTACCTGAGTTTAACTCAAATCAAATTCAAAGAAGAATCAAAATCTGTTCAAATCATTATCAACGTTTTTATGGATGATATTGAATTGGCATTGAACAAAGATTATAACATTGATTTGCAATTGACAACCAAAAAAGAGTTACCCAATAACGATGTGTATTTTGAAAAATATTTGAGAGATAAATTGAAATTCACCATTGATGGAACTCAAAAAAAATTCAATTATATAGGCAAAGAATATGAAAATGATTTGGTGTATTTTTACCTAGAAATTGAAAATATCAATCAAGTAAAAACGATTAAAATCAATAATAAAATATTGATCAAACATTTTCCAGAACAGCAAAATCTGATAAAATCAAACGTCGGAAAAAAAAATAAAAGTATCTTGCTGAACAATGAAGAAACTTCAGGAATTTTAGAACATTAATCAATCAAAATCATTACAAACATGAAAAAAATTGGATTTCTATTACTTTCTTTTGTTTTTATGCCGCAATTCAATGCGCAAACAAAACAAGGACATACCAATGAAAACAAATTCCGACAAATGTATGATTTGTTAGCAACGCCTAATGAACAACACAATGCTACAGGAGCTCCAGGAAAAGGCTATACACAACAAAAAGTAGATTATGTCATTGATGTTACTTTAGACGATGACAAAAAACAAATTACAGGTGCAGAAACGATTACGTATCATAACAATTCTCCTGATAAATTGGAATTTTTGTGGGTGCAATTAGACCAAAATATGCGTGCCAAAGATTCAAAAACTCCAGATATCAATACCAATAAAATTCCTGAAAAGTTAAGCAAAACTCGTTTTGAAAAAACTTTTGAGAATGAACCTTTTGATGGCGGTTTTAACATCATGAGTGTTACGAATGTAGATGGTTCTCCCCTTTCTTATACCATCAATCAAACCATGATGCGTATCAATTTGTTAAAACCATTGGCTTCTGGCGAAAAATTTAAGTTCAATATCAACTGGTGGTACAACATCAATAATCATAGAGAAGATGGAGGAAGATCAGGATATGAACATTTCCCAAAAGACGGAAATAACAACTATGTAATTGCGCAATTTTACCCAAGATTGTGTGTGTATAATAATGTGGAAGGATGGCAAAATGACCAATTTTGGGGACGAAGTGAATTTGCCTTAGAATTTGGAGATTTCACCGTAAACATCACAGTTCCTGAAGATCACATGTTGGGTGCTACAGGGGTTTTATTAAACGAAAAAGAAGTCTTGTCAAAAACGGAACTGAAAAGATTGGCAGAAGCTAAAAAAAGTTTTGACAATCCTGTCATCATTAGAACTCAAGAAGAAGCTATCAACTTTGAAAAATCGAAAGCTACAAAAACAAAAACATGGAAGTTTTTTGCTGAAAACGTTCGTGATTACGCTTTTGCAACTTCAAGAAAATTTATTTGGGATGGAATGGCTGTTGACATCAATGGAAAAACAGTGATGGCTTATTCCTTGTATTCAAAAGAAGCAAATCCGTTATATGGAGACCATTCTACAAGAGCAGTGGCTCAAACCTTAAAAACCTACTCTCAATATACTTTTGATTATCCTTATCACAAAGCCATTTCTGTGGACGGGCAAATGGGTATGGAATATCCACAAATTTGTTTCAATCCAGGAAGACCAAATCCTGATGGGACATATTCTGACAGAGTAAAATATACGATGATTAAAGTAACCATTCACGAAGTGGGTCACAACTTTTTTCCAATGATTGTCAATTCAGACGAAAGACAATGGACTTGGATGGATGAAGGATTGAATTCGTATTTAGAAATGTTGGCTGAATTAGCGTATGATAAAAATTTCCCAATGTCAAGAGGATTGCCGAAAAATATTGTTAATTATATGAGTGGAGATCAATCAAAAATTGCGCCCATCATGTCAAAAGGAGACAATGTGTATAGTTTTGGAAACAACGCGTATGGCAAACCTGCAACAGGACTTTGGATGTTGCGCGAAACTATTATGGGCAAAGAATTGTTTGATCATGCATTCAAAACCTATGCACAAAGATGGATGTTCAAACACCCAACGCCTGAGGATTTTTTCAGAACCATGGAAGACGCATCTGGAGTGGATTTAGATTGGTTTTGGAGAGGTTGGTTTTTCACAACAGATATTACTGATATCGGTATCAAAGGTGTGAAAAAATTTTATTCCTCAAAGGTCGATGAAGATTCTGTAGGATTTATTGAAGACACCTCTGAAGGATTGGGTTTTTCAACAAAACAATCAAAATATCATTATGAAATTACCTATGAAAAACCGGGAGGTTTGGTAATGCCAATTATTGTAGAATTTACCTTTAAAGATGGTAGTAAAGAACGAAAAACCTATCCAGCACAAATTTGGAGATATACAGATGATGAAGTAACCAAAGTGTTTTCTAGCTCAAAAGAAATAGAAAGTATTGTAGCGGACCCAGATTTAGAAACGGCTGATGTGGATACTTCTAACAATAGTTTTCCAAGGGAAAAAAGCGATAAATTCGATAAGTTTAAAAAAGAAATCAAAGGATAAATTTGTAATCCATTATATCTTAAAAAAAGTAATGTTCATTGACAGTATTTTTTTTTGGTAAAGGTTTGTTAAAATTTTAACATTTATCCAATGTATTTAAAGGGAATTACTATTTTAGTATTATAAATTCAAAATAAATCAAATCAATACAAATGAGAAGAATTTATTTCGTTCTTTTTTCGTTTTTCTTCATCACAACAGCTTTTGTTGCGCAAGAAAAAATCGAAAAAAAAGGAACTCAAAAAGGTCATACTGACGAAAATAAGTTTCGTCAAATGAAAGACTTGTTGGCAACTCCTAATGACCAACACACAGCTTCAGGAGGGCCTGGACATCAATATTCTCAACAAAAAGTAGATTATGTGATGAACATTCGTTTAGAAGAAAGCACCAATAAAATTTATGGTGAAGAAAAAATCACGTATCATAATAATTCTAAAGACCATTTAGAGTATTTGTGGGTTCAGTTAGATCAAAATATGAGAGCTGATGACTCAAAAACACCCTTAGCACAATCAAATGCTGCTTCAGCATTTTTAACTCCAGAAGATTTCAAGAAAAATTTCATGAAAGAAAGCAAAGGTTTTGGTTTCAATATTGAAAAAGTATCGAATGCTGAAGGCAAACCCTTATCATATTTGATCAATTGGACAATGATGCGCATCAATTTGCCGAAAAAATTAGCTCCAGGTGAAAAATTCAATTTCAGTATACAATGGAATTATAAAATAAACAACTCTGTAAAAGATGGAGGACGTTCTGGTTTTGAGGATTTTCCTGATGGAAACAACAATTATACGATTGCACAGTTTTTTCCAAGATTGTGTGTCTATAACAATGTTGAAGGATGGCAAAATATGCAATTTTGGGGACGAAGTGAATTTGCGTTAGAATTTGGAGATTATGATGTAAAAATTACAGTTCCTGCAGATCATATTTTGGAAGCAACTGGAGATTTACAAAATGAAAAAGATGTTTTAACTAAAGAACAACGCAGTCGTTTTGAACAAGCGAGAAAATCGTTCAAAGATCCTGTGATGATTGTAACACAAGCAGAGGCTGAAATTAGTGAAAAAAGTCGTGTAACAACCTCAAAAATATGGCATTTTAAAGCAAATATGGTTCGTGATTTTGCATTTGCATCTTCAAGAAAATATATTTGGGATGCAATGGCAGTTAGCATTAATGGAAAGACAGTGATGGCAACTTCATTATATCCAAAAGAAGGGAACCCTTTGTGGGAAAAACATTCAACAAGAGTTGTTGCAAATACTTTGGAAGAATATTCAAAACTTACTTTTGATTATCCGTATTCGAAAGCAGTTTCAGTTCATGCTGACAGACAAGGAATGGAATATCCAATGATTTGTTTCAATTATGGTCGTCCAAATCCTGATGGAACCTATTCTGACAGAGTGAGAGATGGAATGATTGGCGTAATTACGCACGAAGTTGGGCATAATTTCTTTCCAATGATTGTCAATTCAGACGAAAGACAATGGACTTGGATGGACGAAGGATTGAATTCTTTTGTAGAGATTTTGGCTGAATTAGATTACGATCCTAATTTCAATACTGGAAATTTACCAAAAGATATTGTAAGCTATATGGGAGGTGATCAAAGCAATATTTCACCAATCATGTCTCAAGGAGATTATGTAAAACAATTTGGTCCAAATGCTTACACAAAACCTGCAGCAGGCCTATATATGTTGCGTCAAACCATCATGGGACCTGAATTATTTGATTACGCATTTAGGACTTATGCACAAAGATGGATGTTCAAACACCCAACTCCAGAAGACTTTTTTAGAACCATGGAAGATGCTTCAGCAATGGATTTAGATTGGTTTTGGAGAGGTTGGTTTTATACTACTGATGTAACTGACATTGGTATCAAAGAAGTAAAACCCTTGTATTTGACTGATAAACCAAGTGAGCGAGTTCAAAAATTGAAAATACAATACAAAGACTATTTTGATAGTTTGGGAGAATTGGTTTTTATTACAGATATAAAAGAAGATGCAAATCCAAAAGCAATGACTAAATACGTGGATGGAAAAGAAGTACCTTCTTTTATTTATTCTGTTGAATTTGATAAACCAGGAGGTTTGGTAATGCCAATCATTGTTGAATTAACCTTTGCAGATGGCACGAAAGAAAAACAAACATTCCCTGCGCAAATTTGGATGAAAGATGACAATTCAGTGAAAAGAGTGTTTTCTTCATCACAAGAAATCATAAGCATTACTGTAGATCCAGATTTAGAAACGGCAGATGTAGACACTTCTAACAACAGTTGGCCTAAAAAAGAAACTGATAAGTTTGATCAGTTTAAAAACAAAATTAAAGAATAATTTATTCTTCATTTAAAACCTAAAAAGCCTCAAATTTGAAAATGCCCCAAAAAGTAAGTCACTATTTGGGGCATTTTTCATGGAAGGAAAAATATAGTATGACTATGCTTTTAAATCAGAATTTTCTGATACAAATTTCACAGATTTTTCCAAATTAGACCCCATTTAATTCGTGAATTCGTGACTTATTATTTAATTTGAATTTATATCAATCTTTTGAATTCCAGAAAGTACGTTGTTTATTCAGTTCTTCCTCTTCTTTGCTCAACTCTTCAATTTCCTTAACTGTTAACACTTTTAAAAATGAAGGATGCTGTTCAATAGCAAATTCTATTTTGGTAACGATATCAGCAATTTCTTCATTTTCATAATCAATTTCCAAAGGTTCTTTAATCACCATAGATTGCAATACATTCCGCTTTTTAATGCTCAGTCCTTTTTTGTCAAAAGAACGTCTAAAGCCATCAATTACAATCGGAACCACCACAGGTTTAAACGTTTTAATGATATGCGCAGTTCCTCTTCTAATAGGCTTAAAAGGTGTTGTTGTTCCTTGTGGAAACGTAATTACCCAACCATCATTTAGCGCCTTTCCTATATTTGAAATATCAGAATTTTTTACTTGTCTGTTCACGTCTTTTCCCTCACTTCTCCAAGTTCTATCAATAGAAACGGAACCAGCATATGCAAATATTTTCGGTAAAAGTCCAGTTCGCATTGTTTCGCCAGCTGCAACAAAATAAATATTTAATTTTGGATTCCAGATATACCCAATATTTTTTATTGAATCTTCTCTACCTTTTAAAGAAGCATTAAAAACATGAAACATGGCAGCAACATCTGCAAAATAGGTTTGATGATTAGAGATAAACAACACATTTTTATCAGGAAGATTTCGAATAATTTCAGAACCTACAATATACAAATCGTTAAATTTTCCATATCTACCATGAGAAATTATACCAAAAACTCTAATCAACCATTTTTTAAGAAATAAATAATGTCCAAAAGGATTCCTTTTAAATAAGGGCATTAAAAAGTGATTTTTAAAAATTAATAACTCACAAAAATACAAAACTATTTGAGAATTTAATACCTAAAGAGTTCTTTAATTTCAGATAACATCATGGCTGTTGCTCCCCAAATAATACAATCCTGAATTTTAAAGCAAGGAACCTCCGCTTTTTTCATATAGGAAGTATCTAAAATCACAGAAGTAATGTTTTTTTCATCCATCAAATCACTGAGTAAAATTTCTATTATTTTTGAAACTTCGTGGTTCAAAATGAAATTTGGTTTGCAATCCACAAATCCCAAAAAAGGAGTTGCTAAAAAATTACTTGGAGGAATATAAACATTTGTCAATTCTTTAAAAATATTTACAGAATCAGGAAAAATACCCACTTCTTCGAAAGTCTCGCGCAATGCAGTATGTTTTAGACTGAAATCTTCTTTATCAAATTTACCGCCAGGAAAACTAATTTGTCCTGAATGTATACCAATATAACTGGCTCTTTGTATCAATAAAATTGTAGTTTGTTCTTGCTCATTTGGATATAATAACGCTAAAACTGCAGCGCGTTTTGAATTGTTTGCGGCAATTTTTTGTTCATCATATTGCAAACGAAGTTTTGGAGCTAACAAAAATTGAGCTTCCAAACCACCCAAAGGAGCGTTTTTAATATCTACAATTCTTGAGGTAAAATCTGTAAAATTCATTCTGAATACTTACTTTTATCAAACGTATTATTTTTTGTGAAAAAGTAAACAAAACTATGAAAAAAAATATCTAAAATTACTATTAAGTATTGCTTTGGATTTGGCCAGAATAATACCAATGATTGATATTATTTAGGCAGCAATTTCAGGATCCATAATGATTAAAATGTATTCAAAAAAAAATGAAAAGTTCCTGCAATTATTAGTTTTATCGAAGAAATTATTCCTTTCACAAATGAAGTCCCAACATTTACAATTATGTTGATTTATTCATATTTATTTCAAAGTTCAAAAAATAAAAGTTTGAAGTTGAAGCTCAATATTTAATAATAATTTGTAATTATTTTTTAAATAAAAAACCCATTCCTAGTCTGACTAAAAACTTTTTTTCGAAAGCCCAAAAAAACTGAAATTGACCAAAAAACCATCCAAAAATGGGCAATGTCAATTGATAAATAGGGAAAATCAGTAATATTCTCAAAGGCCAATAAATCCAAGGAGAAAAACTATCAGAATTAATTCCTAAAAAATATATCACAGGATTTGCCACCCAAGCTGCAAATGAACCATTAATTGCAAAAACAATAAAAATAGCTACTACATCCCAATTACTTTCAATTCCCCAACGTTCTTTTAATTTCTCCATGAAAATTATACAGCTTTTTTTGCGGTTCTAAACATCAACCAAAGTCCTATTAAAATCAAAGGAATACTCAATATTTGACCGGTATTGAAAAGATTGAAAAAACCTTCTTCTCTCCCTTCCGCTTGTTCTTCTTTTAAGAATTCAATCAAGAATCGCATCAACCATAAAACGGTCATAAAAAGTCCGAAAAGAAAGCCTGTTTTTTGTTTGATATTGGTTTTCCAATACAAATACCACATCACAAAAAACAATGCTAAATAGCTAACTGCCTCATAAATTTGTGTTGGATGACGTGCAAAATCTTCGCCATTTGCTTTGAAAATCACCCCAAAATCAGAACCTGTTGCTTTTCCCACAATTTCCGAATTGAAAAAATTTCCCATACGAATGAATAATCCTGATAAAGCTACCATGATTGCCAATCTGTCTAAGATAAATAACCATGGTTTTTGAAGGTGCTTTTTAGCATAAAAATACATCGCTAAAATGATGGAAATTGCTGCTCCATGACTTGCAAAACCAGTAAAACCAGTAAATTTCCAAGAACCATTCACTTGTTTGAAAGGCAACACAATTTCCAACAAATGATCTTGATAATAATCCCAACTATAGAAAAATACATCTCCCAAACGCATTCCAATCAACATGGAAATAAAGGTGTACATGAACAAGTTATCTAACTTTTCAACTGGAATTTCGTCTTTGATAAAGATTTTCTTTATCAAATGCAGGCCTAATAAAAAAGCCGAAACAAACATCAAACTGTACCAACGAATGGTAAAAAAACCAAGATTGATGCCTAAAGATGGATCCCAAGTGATTGCTAAATAGTTCATGGTATTGTTGTTTTTACAAATACAAACTTAGTGAAGCTATTTGTATCTTCAAATAAGAAAGTGTGTTAATTCAATATTTGTGGATTTTCTTTTCAGGAACTGGGTCATAACCACTGCCTCCCCAAGGATGACAACTAAAAATTCGTTTGATGGCTAACCAACTTCCAGAAAACAATCCGTGTTTTTGCAGTGCTTCAATGGTGTAATGTGAACATGTTGGACTGTATCTACAAGTGGAGGGTGTCAAAGGCGAAATCGCTACTTGATAAAATCGAACTAAAAACA
>ERZ888423.1358-NODE-1358-length-21219-cov-11.138915_pt1 | contig 21219 bp, 20 predicted proteins | sample MGYA00520523_ERZ888423 | MGnify/ENA primary metagenome ERZ888423 (study PRJEB32303, sample SAMEA104408611) | aquatic metagenome | biome: Brackish water; feature: Pelagic; material: water | place: Baltic Sea | collected 2014-06-08T10:24:00 | depth 30,27 m ...
GCGTCTTGCGGATCGAGCCGGATGGCCTGATCGTAGTCCTGAATGGCCCGCCGGTATTCCATCAGGGCGTGATAAGCGTTGCCCCGGTTGTAGTAGGCTTTGGCGTCTTGCGGATCGAGCCGGATGGCCTGATCGTAGTCCTGAATGGCCCGCCGGTGGTCCTGCAGGGCGATATAAGCGTTGCCCCGGTTGTTGTAGGCGGCGGCGAGAACTGTACCGGACCTATGGCCGGAGCGGATGAACGCCGTACAAGCGCCTAAACGGAGGTCCAGGTCGGCGGATTGGTCGCAATCCTCAACGATCCCCGCCCAGGCGGGCGGCGCCGGCAGCATGGCGAGCAACGCCAGGACGGCGCACAGCCTGAGGATGCCCATCTGTCTCCTCCGCAAACAACCGTAATCATGCCGACCCGCCATCGGCGGCGCAACCCGGTTTGCGGCGCGCGGCATACATTCCGCGCATTCGGGGTATGCGGCTGGCTTTCGGCGGCGGCCCGGATGGACCTGCCTGCGGCTGATAAAAGGAGAATTTTCCACACCCAGAGCGAACCATGAAAATGGTCGGAGTGGCAGGATTTGAACCTGCGGCCCCTGCCTCCCGAAGACAGTGCTCTACCAGGCTGAGCTACACTCCGGGTGTGGAGCGCGGGGGTATAGCGGCATTCCGGCGGCGCTGCAAGCGCTCTATCGCCAAGCGTCGGCAGGCGCGCCCGAAATTCCGGAGGCCGGCCGCGGAATGCGGCTTTTCAGCCCTCGCGCGGGGTGGGCGCGTGGAAAATCTGGCCGGGATAGATCAGGTCGGCGTCGCGGATCTGGTCGCGGTTCGCCGCGTAGATGATCGAATACCGGATGCCGCTGCCATAGGTCCGGCGCGCGATTCGCCAGAGGCTGTTGCCGGGCTGCACGACGACCATCCGCCCGCGCGGGAAATCCTGGATCAGGCCGGCGGGCGCGAACGGGAGGACGACGCGCAGCACCCTGAGAGCGGACCCGCCCTGGCCCTGCCCCGCCTGTCCCGACTGGGCGCCGATGCGGCCGACGCCGCCCCTGGGGAGCGAGCCCGGCGGCGCCGACGCCTGCCAGGCGCCGTCGGCCCCAGCGGTCGCTTGCGCAACTTCCTTGCCGTCGACATCGACCGTTACTTCCGCGCCCGGCTGCGCTTCCCCCGCGATCGAGAGGCTGCCCTTCTCGTCATAATCGATGCTGCTGACGGACAGCGCATCGTCCCGGGTCTTGATCCGTTCCGATGACGGCGCGCCAGCGGCCGGCTTGTCGCCCGCGCCCGCTCCGCCCGAAGCCTTCTGCCCGGCGTCGGGCTTCGGCTGTTGCAGCACGCGGGCCGGGCGGCCGGCGTCATCGGCCTGGGCGACGACGAGCGCCGGCGCGCCGACGCCGTTACGGGAGACGACGACCGTCTCCTCGCTCGCGCGCACGGTTCCGTCGCTGTCGGTCGCTTCCAGCGTCAAGGCGCTGTCGCCTTCGGGCAGCGGCTTGTCGACGACGATCGCGAACGCGCCGGAGGGGTCGCTTGCGCCCTCGCCCAGGACCGCGCCCGCTTGATCCTTCACCTGCACCCGCGCGCCGGGGCGGGCGCTGCCGGCGATCACGGCGCCGCCGGCGGGATCGACCTGGGCGACATCGAAGCGCGGCCGGTCCCGATCCGGAGCGGCGGGGGCCTGGCCCGGAGATTGGGCGCTATCGCCGCCGATCGAATCCCGCTTGCCGGCCGCATCCCCGGCCGCTTGCGGGATTGGATCGACAGCGGCGAGCGGGCCGGCCGCGCCTGTTCCTGCCGGCCCAGAACCGCCCGGCGTCGATGGCGTCAGGCTTTCCGCGGCCGCGCGCGCGGCGTCCTTCTCCGTTCCGTCGGGCGCGCGCATTGCGTCCTTTTCCGCGGGCGCGACAGGGGCCAGGGCTGGGGTCGGCGCGGGGGCCGGGGTCACGGGCGCGGACGGCGCGCCGTCGATCGCCCTGGATGCGGCGTCGGCCGCATCCTTCGCGGCCTTGGCCGCTTCATCTGCGATGGCCCTGGCGCCGCCCTGGATCGCCTGACCGGCATCCCTGGCGGCTTGTCCGGCCTGCTCGGAAAGCGTGCCGGCGGCAGCCTTTGCCGCCTTCGCAGCCTGTTCGGCTTCAGTCGCCAGCCTCGCGGCCTCCCGCTCGGCCGCGGCGGCGGCGCCCTTCGCCGCCTGCTCGGCTTCAGCCGCCAGCCTTGCGGTTTCCCGCTCGGCTGCGGCCGCGGCGTCCCTGGCGGCTTTCTCGGCCGCGGCGGCGAGCCGGTCGGCTTGGGCCTGGGCGGCGTCGGCCGCAGCTTTCGCCGCGACTTCGGCTTGCGCCGCCAGCCGGTCGGCTTCCGCCTTGGCGGCCTTGGCGGCGGCGTCGGCGCGCTCTTCCAGGGTCGGCTCAGGCGCGGGGGTCGTGGCGGTCGGCGCCGGGGTCGGCGCGGGCGCCGGGCTGGTCACGACGGGCGTCGGCGCCTCCTTCTCGCCATACTGCGACCACAGGATTGCGCCGCCGCCAAGCAGAATGACGACAAGTCCGATCAACCAAGTCTTCGACACGCCCGCAGTCCTCCAGAATCAAGCAGGCCACATGAACTGCTTGTAACGTGGCTTTCATACTGTATCGAGGCTGATGCTGATATAGGCAGTCTCGCGCATTCCCTCGGTTTGCGCGATTTCGTTCGATGAGGAGAGCTTGATGGCCCGCGCCCATTCCATATGCATTTTCTGCGGATCGAGGGTCGGCGCCGATCCGAGCCACAAGGCGGCGGCCGACGCGGCCGGGCGGAAAATCGCCGAAAACGGCTGGCGGCTGATCTATGGCGGCGGCGGCGTCGGGCTGATGTGCGTCGCGGCCAATGCAGCCCTGGCGGCCGGCGGCGCCGTGATCGGCGTCATCCCCGGTTTCCTGAAGGCGGCCGAAGCTGGGCATGAAGGCCTGGACGACCTGATCGTCACCGACGGCATGCATGACCGCAAGCAGATCATGTTCAACCTGGCGAATGCATTCCTGATCCTGCCGGGCGGCATCGGCACGTTGGACGAGACCATGGAGATCCTGACCTGGCGGCAACTTGGCAGCCACGCGAAGCCCATCGTCCTGGTCAATCTCGGCGGCTACTGGGACCCATTGCTGGCGATGCTCGACCGGGCCGTCGAACAGGGATTCATGAGCGCCGGGACGGTCGGGCTGATGGAGGTCGTGGGATCGGTGGACGAAGCCATGGCGCTGATCGGACCGACATCGGCCCCGTGACGCGGTGCCATGACGCGCTTGCATCCCGGCGGTCGGCTTGCAAGACTTTCGCCAATATACGGGAAGGACGACGCCAATGAAGTTCGGCATTTTTTACGAGTTGCAGATCCCCAGGCCCTGGGAAGCGCATACGGAATGGAAGCTGTATCACAACGCGCTCGATCAGCTCGAACTCGCGGATAAGCTTGGCTACGACTATGCATGGGAAGTGGAGCATCACTTCCTGGAGGAATATTCCCACTCGCCCGCGCCGGAGGTGTTCCTGGGCGCCGCCAGCCAGCGCACCAAGAACATCCGCCTCGCCCACGGCATCATCCAGTTGACGACGAATTCGCCCGCCCGCGTGGCCGAGCGCGTTTCGACGCTGGACCTGCTGTCGAACGGCCGGGTCGAGTTCGGCATGGGCGAAAGCGCCAGCGCCACGGAACTGGAGCCCTTCGGCGTCGACTTCGACGACAAACGCGAAATCTGGGAAGAGGCTGTGAAGTGCGTCATCCCGATGTTCAGCGGGAAGCCCGTCAGCTTCGAGGGCAAGCACTTCAATTTCCCGGAACGGCTGGTGGTGCCGACGCCCTTGCAGAAGCCGCATCCGCCGCTCTGGGTCGCGTGCTCGCAATTGCCGACCATCGAGATGGCGGGCCGGCGCGGCATGGGGGCGCTCGGCTTCCAGTTCGTCAGCGCCGATGCGGCGCAGGCCTGGGTGCACGCCTACTATAATTCGATCACCAAGCGGCTGGACAAGCTGGCCGACTATCAGATCAACCCGAATATCGCGCTCGTCAGCTATTTCATGTGCGCCGAAACGGACGAGGAAGCCCGCCGCCGCGCCGAGGGGCTGACCTTCTTTCAGTTCGCGCTGAAGTTCTATGGCGCCAGCCCCGACCGCCGGCGTCCGCCCGCCGGCACGGTCAACCTCTGGGATGAGTTCACGGCCTGGAAGAACGCGAACCCGGAGATCGTCGAGAGGGCGCTCCGCGGCGGCCTCGTCGGGTCGCCGGACACGATCCGCGCCAAGCTCAGGAAGTTCGAAACCAGCAATGTCGACCAGATCATCCTGCTCAATCAGGCGGGCAAGAATACCCATGAGCATATCTGCGAAAGCCTGGAACTGTTCGCGAAGGAAGTGATGCCCGAGTTCCATGCCCGCGAGGGCATGCATCAGGACTGGAAGCGCAAGGTCATGGCGGGCGAAATCCAACTGGACGAGCTGGAGACCGAGCAGCACCAGGACCGCTACGGCAAGACGCTCGCCGATGTCGGCCCGACCAAGACCCAGGCCGCCGAATAGCGAGGCTCAGGCCGCGCGGCGCATGAGCCGCGCGGCCGAAACCGCGATGAGTACCGCCGCGCCGACGCCGGCCGCAAACGCAATCGCCTCGACGCCGCCCGCGCCCTGATTGGCTGCGATCACCGCCGCCAGCGCCCAGACAACCGGCGCCGCATAAAGCCAGCCGCCGGCCGCCCAGGCGACCCAGGCCGCGCCGACGGCAGCGAGAGCGATCATGCCGAGCGACAGGCCGAGCAAGCCCTCGGGCGGCATCTCCAGCCCATGGAAGCGCAAGGTCGAGGGCAAGCTGACGCACATGGCGGCCGCGATCCAGCCGGCATAAACGGTCAACGGCGCGCGCACGACGATGGTCTCCAGAATGCTCAAGGGCCGCGCGGCGTCCAGCACGTAGACGAGCCGGACGCCGATGCCGAACTGCGCCAGCAGGACCAGCCAGCTGATCCAGTCGAGCGAGCGGAGCGGCACATAGAGTTCCCAGCAAGCCGCAAGCGCGAAGAGCGCGAACGGCAGCCAGCCGAGCCGTTGAACCAGCGGCGACGCCAGCCCCCGCCAGGCCCCATAGATCGCAAAGGCCAGGCTGCCGAGGAAAATCGGCCCCCAGATCGAGAACGCCCAACCTGCCGGCACGATGGCCGTCCCAAGCTCGCCCGAGCGGATCGAAATATCATGGGGCCAGCCGAGCGCCTGCGGCGCGGCGCCAGCGAGAACCTGGGCGACGGCCGCGACGATCGTCAAGCCGCTGCGTACCTTGGCGACCGAAAAGGTCATCGCCCGTTCTCCCTGTTTCAGAACGTCATACGCAGCCCGACCGTCAGGGAAACCGCGTCGATCTGTTCGCCCTCATCCCGCGCCAGCCTTGCCGTTCGGCCGAGATTGCGTTCGTAATTCAGGCCAACATAGGGCGCGACCGCCCGGTCGACGATATCGTAGCTCAGCCTGAGGCCCGTCTCGACAGAGACAAAGCCCGCGCCGACGCCGATCGCCGTATCGTCGGAAGCCGCGACGTTCAACTCCAGCGTCGGCATCAGGATCAGGCGGTTGGTCAGGAGCAGTTCGTAGTCGACATCCAGCCGCCCCGAAACATCGCCTTTCTCGCTGAGGAAGAGATCGGCGTCGATCTCGAACCATTGCGGCGACAGCCCATGGGCGCCGAATACGGCGTACCAGCGATCCGGACCCGCCGGACGGTCATAGCGCACGCCCGCCTTCAGATCGAAGAAGTCGCTGGCCAGACGCGTGACGACAAGCTGGTGTTCCAGCGCCTCGAAGGCGTCAGCGTCGGGCGCATATTCGCCTTCGCTGACGAGGCGCAGCTTCCATTCGTCATTGCCGACATAGGCGTCGCCGCTCCAGACGATCAGGTCCGCCGCATCGTCCAGCGCCAGCCGATGCTCAAATTGCTCGATGCCGACGCCATAAGTAATGAAGTCGGTTTCCTGGGCCGAAGCTACGGACGCGACGGCGCATGCCGCCGCGCCCGCGAGCACGGCGGCAAGGCGTTTCCGGATATGCATGGCCTCACCCCTTGCCCTTGGGAGCGCTCGGCCCGCCTTCGACGATGACGCGCCGGAACATGCCGCTGGCCGCGTGATAGGCCAGATGGCAATGGAACGCCCACTCGCCCGCCGCATCGACTTCCGTCTCGGTATAGACCGTCGACCCCGGCGCGACGCTGACGACATGCTTCAAGGGATTCCACTGGCCTTTGCCCACATCGATGATCGTCCACATGCCGTGCAGGTGCATCGGGTGGGTCATCATGGTTTCGTTGACGAACTTGAACCGGACGCGCTCGCCGTACTTGAGGCGGAGCGGCTCCGCGTCGCCATACTTGATCCCGTTGATCGACCAGATGTAGCGCTCCATGTTGCCGGTCAGGCGGAGCTCGATTTCCCGCGTCGGCGGCCGTTCGGGATAGAGCGGATCGGCGGCGGTCAGGTCCCGATAAGACAGCATTTTGCCGCCATTCGCGGCCTCAGGCGCCAGACCGCTGCCCATCGCATAGAATTCGGGCGCGGGCGCTGTCGCGGCGCCGTGGCCCATAGCGGCATGGTCCATCGGCTTCGCCTCGCCGTGCCCCATCGCGGCGTGGTCCACAGGCTTCGCCTCGCCGTGCCCCATCGCGGCGTGGTCCACAGGCTTCGCCTCGCCGTGCCCCATCGCGGCGTGGTCCATGCCTTCATGGGCCATGCCCATGTCGGCCATGGTCAGCAGCGGCGGCGGCCGCATTTCGGGCACCGCTGCGGTCATGCCTTCCGAGGGCGCGAGCGTGCCCCGCGCGAAGGCCGAGCGGCCCATGGACTCCGCAAAGATCGTGTATGCCTTGTTCTCCGACGGCGTGACGATCACGTCATAGGTTTCGGCGACCGCAATCCGGAATTCATCGACTTCGACGGCTTCGACTTCATTGCCGTCGGCCTGGACCACCGTCATCTTGAGGCCGGGAATGCGCACGTCGAAATAGGCCATCGCCGAGGCGTTCACGAACCGCAGGCGCACCTTCTCGCCGGCCTTGAACAAGCCGGTCCAATTCTGCTCCGGGCCCTTGCCGTTGATTGCGGCGGTGAAACCCTGCACGTCCTCGATGTCAGTCGGCATCATCCGCATATCGCCCCAGGCGGCCCGATCGGCGAGCGTCGCCGAAAGGCCCTTCGCCTGGACGTCCTGGAAGAAGTCGGCGGCCGTGCGTTGCGTCCGGTTGTAGTAGTCCGGCATCGATTTCAGATTGCGCAGAATCCGATGCGGGCTGTGCGGGTGCGTGTCGCTCAGGATCAGGACATGCTCCCGGTCGGTCGCCATCCGCTCACCGTCTTTCGGCGTGATCACGATGGCGCCGAACGCGCCGTCCGGCTCCTGCAGGTTGGAGTGGCTGTGATACCAGTAGGTCCCGGACTGCACGACTGGAAACGAGTACGTAAACGTCTCGCCGGGCTTGATGCCGTCGAAGCTGATCGTCGGAACGCCATCCTGCTGGAAGGGCAGGATCAGCCCGTGCCAGTGGATCGAAGTATCGACAGCGAGGGCGTTCGTGACGTTCAAGGTCACCTGCTCGCCCTCGACAAACCGGAGCACCGGCCCTGGCGATCCGCCATTGAAGCCGATGCCATCACGTTTGAAAGCGCCGACGTCAATCGACACGGTTTCGACCGTGATGTCGTATGTCCCCGCGAAGCCCGGCGCGGCGCCGGCCGTGGCGGCAGCGACAAAAGCCGCGGCGGCCAGGAATTTTCCTGTCAACTTGCGCATTGTTTGTCTCCTCACCGGACTTTCACCTTGCCGACCATGCCGCTTTCGTAGTGGCCAGGCACGTTGCAGGCGAATTCGATTTCCCCGGAAATGCCGAACGTCCAGACGATCTCGCCGGACTGGCCCGGCTCCAGCAGGATCGAGTTGGGGTCGTCGTGTTGCATCGCGCCCATCTTGCTGTGGTCGATCCTGCTCGGCCCAAGCGCGCCGCTCTCCATCATCGCCAGCATTTCGCCCTGATGCGCCTTGTGCATTTCGGCCGTGCCGATGTTGAACTCATGAACGAATTCGCCCGAGTTCTTGACGATAAACCGCACGGTTTCGCCCTTCTGAACCGTGATCGATTTCGGCGCATAGGCATTGTCGGTCATGGCGATGCTGAGGGTTCGCCGGGCGTCGACCGGATCGCCCTTTGCGCCAACCTGGCCCATGCCGTCGCCGTGATGGGCGCCATGGCCATGGCCGGCGCCCGCAGCGAATGCGGAACCCGCGCCAAGCAGGGCGGATAGGGAAAGCACGCCGACAGTCGTCAGAAATTTCTGCATGATGGTCTCCGGAGCGGAATTTCGATGAATTTTCAGGGGGCCGCCAGCCGCCAGCGCCGAGGGCGCAGGCGGGACAGGCGGCGTCAGTCCGAACGGCGCGGCGCGACAGAAGGCGGCCGAAGCCGCCTTTGCCCGCCATCCCGGTCAGCCGCGAGGCGGTTTGAAAATTCCGAAGATCGGCTCGGAGATATCTGCCGCCGGGGCGGCGAACCGGGCGACCTGGGCGCCGTGCGCCTGGCTGAAAGCCGCCCGATCGCCAAGAATGGCGGGCGCCGCGCCGACGCAGCAACCATGGGCCGCCCGGGCATGCGCCGGGCCGCCATGGGCGCAATCGGATGAATTGGCGGGACTGCTCATCGCAGCATGGCCGTGCCTGCCTGCGGCATGGTCCTCGGCCATTGGCGCATCGACCGCGACATGCGGGCCAACATGGGCAGCGCCAGCCGTCACGGGCGCAAGCACGCCCGCCAAGACCATCAACGCCGCCAATGTGATCGCAATCAGGCGCTGCACGTCGCATCTCCAATTGCCGAATCCCGTCGTCCGGTCAGAGCCAGGCTGCTTTCCGGATGGGTCGACGAAGCGTATATTCCTTCCGCCCACTGGAAGGTCAAGGAGAAGCTGATGCAGATCGGCGATGTCGCCCGGCGGGCCGGCCTGCCGACGAAGACCGTGCGCTACTATGCCGACATCGGCCTGGTCGCGCCGACAGACCGCACGGAGTCCGGTTACCGAAGCTATGATGAGCCCGCCCTGAAAAGGTTGGTGTTCGTCAAGCGCGCCCGGGCGTTCGGCTTTACCGTGAACGAATGCCGGGAACTGCTTGGCCTCTATCACGACAAGAGCCGCTCCAGCGCGGACGTGAAGCGCATCGCGGCCCACAGGCTCGAGGAGATCGAGGCGAAACAGCGCGAACTCCAATCCCTGCACGACGCCCTCGCCCATCTGGTGGAGAACTGCCGCGGCGACGACCGGCCGGACTGCCCGATCATCGCCCATCTATCCTGAGGCGACCTGCTCTACGCGCGCTTGGCTGGGTCCAGGTAGTGCAGCTCGTCCCCGGTCCAGCCGACGCCGTTGGGGACAGTGTAATAAAACTCGATGGTCATTTCCGAGAAACGCCAGCCGCTTGGCGTGCGCCGGTATTTGTCGTCATAACGCCCGGAGACGAGATAGGAGACGCCGAAGCGGCCATACCGCGCTTCCAGATAGGAATGGCCGACGCCTGTGTCGCCATCGACGAAAATCCGGTGGCTGTGGATCATCTGCTTGATGAAGAACCGCTCGCGCTCGCCCATGCCGCGAAAGCCCTGGTCAATGGCCGCGCGCCCCCGATATTCAGCCAGATACCCCAGGCGGACGAAGGCGTCGTCGACGAACAGATCCCCGATCTCGTCATAGCGGCCGTCGTTGATGCAAGCATGATAGGCGTCCCGGAGGGCGCGGATGTCTTCCCGGTCCTCCAGCAATTGCAGGCGGCTTTCCAGGCGGGCGATCCGGTCCGCATCGGTCATGGCGGCAAACTCCATCAGGGGTTAGGCTTCGATTCTGACGATCATGGCAGTTGGAAGTCTGGCCGATGCGGCTCTGGTATCAAAGCGTCACGCGGGAAGGCTCGTTCCCGACCTACCGAGCGACCCTTGACCGCCTGTTGCAGGCGGCGGCGGGGCCGGACGTCACGATCGACGTTCACGGCATCCGCCGGCAGGGCGGCACCGGCGACCAATATCGCTATCTGGCCTTTCTGGAGACGGTCGAGATCCTGGAGAACGTCCACCGCGCTCAGGCCGAAGGCTATGACGCCTTCCTGATCGGCAATCTGTTCGATCCGGGCTTGCGCGAAGCCCGCGAGATCGCCGACATCCCGGTCCTCAGCCTCGGCGAAACCGTGCTCCAGACTGCCGAGACCATGGGCGAGCGCCTGGGCTTCGTTTCGATCAACAGGAAATTCGAACCGCGGCTTTGGGACGGTCTCACGCGCCGCCGCCTGACAGACAAGGTCGCAGGCATCGCATCCATGCAGGTGCCGAGCATGGCGGACCTTGAAGCGGCCGGCAGCGACGGCGCGGCTGTCCAGGCGCTGATGCAGCGGTTCATGGCGGCCGCCGAGGAAACCGTCGCGGCCGGGGCCGAAGTGGTTATCGCGGCCGGCGGCGTCGTCATGGCCATCGTTTCCGACCGGGGCGTCTTCCGAACGCCCTCCGGCGCGCCGATCCTGCACGGCGTCGCGGCCTTGGTCGAGCAAGCGAAGGCGGCAGTCAGGCTGCGCGGCCTGATGGGCGGGGTTTATACTTCGCCCGTGCTCACATATTCGAAGCCCGCAGCGGGCGCCGAAATCGCTGGATATCGCAAGGCATACGGACAACGGGTTTATCCCGGCGTCCAGGGGGAATGACGACCATGAGCGAGAGATTTGAGGGCAAGCGGGCGATCCTGACCGGGGGCGCCAAGGGCATCGGCCGGGCGACGGCGCTCAGGTTCCTGGCGGAGGGCGGCTTCCTCGCGGTCATCGACAAGGAGCCGGCCGACAGTTCGTTCGCCGAAGCGCTCCGCCAGGACGCCGCCGGCGCCGGCAATCGCCTTGTCTATCTCCAGGCGGAAGCGACGGCGGAAGCTGCGGTCGCGGACGCGGTCAAGGCCGCCGAAAGCCAGATCGGGCCAGCCGATATCCTGGTCAACAATGTCGGCTTCGGCGCCAATCCCCGTCCGATCGAGGATCTGGGCCTGGAAGAATGGCGGAGCTTCCTCGACATCAACCTGACAAGCGCCTTCCTGATGACCCGCGCCGTGCTGCCCGGCATGCGCGCCCGGAAATACGGCCGCATCGTCAATCTGGCGTCCATCGCCGGGCGCAGCATTTCTGAGATGTCCGCCCTGCACTATTCGACCGCGAAAGCCGCCGTCCTTGGCTTCACCCGGAAGCTGGCGTTCGAGGAAGGCCCGAACGGCGTCACGATCAACGCGGTCGCCCCAGGCACCGTCTTCACGGAGCGGGTCGAGACCCGCTACAAGGCCTTGCCCGCCGACGAGCAGGACCAGCGCATGCAGGAAATCCCGATGCGCCGCGCGGCCCGGCCGGAAGAGATCGCGGCCGCGATCCTGTTCCTGGCCTCCGACGACGCAAGCTACATCACCGGCGCCGCGCTCGACGTGAACGGCGGCCGGTTCATGAGTTGAAGGCAGAGGCGGAGACGATGCCCCGAACCCTGTTCGAGAAAATCTGGGACGCCCATACGATCGTCGACCGCGACGACGGGCAGACCCTGCTAGCGGTCGACTGGCATTTCTGCCACGAAGGCTCGTTTCACGGCTTCAACGCCCTGACGGAAGCCAAGCTGCCTGTGCGCCGGCCGGAGCGGACGCTTGGCATGGCCGACCATTATGTGCCGACAACGTCACGCGACCTGAACGCCATCGACAACCCGGAAATCCGTTCGGTCGTTGACCAGTTCTACGCGAATACCGAACGCTTCGGCGTGCGCATGCTGGGCATCGAGGACAAGGACCATGGCATCGTCCATGTCGTCGGGCCGGAGCAGGGCATCTCGCAGCCGGGCCTGATCATCGTATGCGGCGACAGCCACACGTCCACCCACGGCGCCATGGGCGCGATGGCGTTCGGGATCGGCGCGTCGGAAGTGGCGCATGTGTTCGCGACCCAGACCCTCTGGCAGGCGCGGCCCAAGGCGATGCGCGTCACGGTCGCCGGCGCGTTACAGGCCGGCGTCGCCGCCAAGGACGTGATCCTCGCGATCATCCGCCAGATCGGCGCTGGCGGCGCGCTTGGCCACGCAATCGAATATGACGGCAGCGTCATCCGCGGCCTCTCGATGGAAGGCCGGATGACCGTATGCAACATGTCGATCGAAGCCGGCGCCCGCGCGGGCATGATCGCGCCGGACAAGACGACATTCGACTATCTGAAAGGCCGGCCCGGCGCGCCCGACCCTGCCGATTGGCCAGCGGCCGAAGCATTCTGGCGGGGCCTCCAGAGCGACCCCGACGCAACCTTCGACACGACCGTTCGCCTGGACGGCGGACTGCTGGAGCCGATGGCGACCTGGGGGACCAGCCCCGAGGAAGGCGCCGCCGTTTCCGGCCGCGCGCCCGACCCCAGAGAAATCGACGACGCGGACCGACGCGCCCAGTTCCAGGGCTCGCTCGATTACATGGGCCTGAATGGCGGCGTCGCGATCGCCGATATTCCGATCGACCGGGCTTTCATCGGCTCCTGCACCAACGGCCGGATCGAGGACCTGCGCGCCGCGGCGGCGATCGCCAAGGGCCGGCAGGCCAAGGTTCCCGCCATCGTGGCGCCTGGCTCCATGCCGGTGAAGCGCCAAGCGGAAGCGGAGGGGCTGGATCGGATCTTCAACGATGCGGGCTTCGAGTGGCGGGAGTCCGGCTGCTCGATGTGCGTCGGCATCAACGGCGATCTGGCGGCGCCGGGCGAGCATGTCGCCTCGACCTCCAACCGCAATTTCAAGGGCCGGCAAGGCCAGGGCGCCCGTACCCACCTGATGAGCCCGGCATCGGCCGCCGCGGCCGCGCTGCAAGGCCGCATCGGCGACGTCCGGGACTTTGCGCCGCGCGCCCTCTGACCCCGATTGCGCCATGCTCCAGATCAAGCCGCGCCGGGGCGGAGACGCCTACAAGCAGCGCGATCGAGCCTGTTGACAATAGGGCATGGCGGCAGCCCGCAGATTGACGAATTGATATGGCGAAATTGAACGTTCAGAAGGCGCTGCTGAAAGCCCGGAGCCTCGCCCGATCCGGCCAGACGGACGCGGCGCGGCGTCTCTACCGCGATATCCTTGCCGCATATCCAAAGAACCGCCACGCCGAGACAGCGCTGCAGAACCTGGATGCCGCCGCGCCGTCCGGCGCGGCCGAGGAGGAAGACGCAGGCGCTGAAGTTCCGGCGGACGCGCTCGACCGCCTGCTCGCCTTGTATCGCGGCGGCAAGACCGAGGACGCTCTCAAGCGCGCCGCCGAATTGCTCGCCAAATATCCGCGGGCCTATCTCCTCTGGACGATCGACGGCGCGCTCAGCACGCGGGAGCGACGCTGGGCGGACGCCGCCCGGTCCTTCCAGCGCGTCGTGGAGCTCAAGCCGGACTACCCGGACGGCCACAATAACCTGGGCGCCGCCCTGGAGACGCTCGACCGCAAGCCGGAGGCATCGGCGGCCTACCGGCGCGCCATCGCCCTGAACCCGGACTATGTCGAGGCCCACAGGAATCTCGGGGCCGTGCTCAAGGACCTGGGCGAGATCGAGCCTGCCCTGGCGAGCTGGCGCCAAGCGCTTCGCCTGAAGCCCGACGACGCGGACGTGCACAACAGCGTCGCCATCGCCTTGCAGGGACTTGGCCGGATGGACGAGGCCATCGAAAGCTTCGAGCGCGCCATCGATTGCCGCCCCGAATTCGCGGTCGCCTATGCCAATCTCGGGTCGGCGCTCCGGCGCCAGGGTCGAACCGCGGCCGCGCGGAAAGCTTATGAAACAGCCGTGCAGCTCCGGCCGGAGGCGGCCGAACCGCACAATGTCCTGGGCATCGTTCTGCAGGAACAGGGCGACGCGCCAGCCGCGATCGAGCGGTTCCGCCGCGCCCTCGACCTCAAGCCCAATTATGCCGAGGCCCAAAACAATCTTGGCAACATGTACAAGGAACAGGGGCAGATCGAACAAGCGATCGCGTGCTTCCGGCGCGCCGTCGAGATCCGGCCGGACTATGCCAGCGCACAGGCGCAGATGCTGAACCAGATGCAGCATATCAGCGACTGGAGCGCTCAGCCGGAATTCGACGCAGCCGCGCGCGCGCTTGGCATTGAGGGCGACGCCGCTCCGCCCTTCATCATGCTCGCGATTGACGACAATGCGGAACGGCAGAAGCTGCGCGCCGAGAAATGGGCCCGGCAGATCGTGGGCGCGCGCTCGCCAGCGCCCCTGCCGCGTCGCGCCCGGCCGGAGAAATTGCGGATCGGCTATTTCTCCGCCGATTTCTACAATTTTGCGGGCATGTACCTGATGGCGGGCTTGCTGGAGTCCCACGACCGCGACGCCTTCGAGATCTTCGCCTTCTCCCACGGCGAGGCGAAGGACGACCATATGCGTCGCCGCATCATCGCCGGCGTCGACCGCTTCATCGACATCCGGGAGATGACCGACGCTGGCATCGTGGCTGCAGTCCGCGACCTTGAAATCGACATCGCCATCAACCGGAACGGCTACACCAAGGACAATCGATCCGGGATCTTCGTCGAGCGCCTGGCGCCGGTGCAGATCCACTATCTGGGCTATCCCGGCGCCATGGGCGGGGATTTCATGGACTATATGGTCGCCGATAGAACCGTTATTCCGCCGAGGCTGCGCCAGCACTATGCCGAGAAGCTGATCTACCTGCCCCACACATATCAGCCGAACGACGCGACGCGGCCGATCCCGGAAACCCGGACCGCGCGGGCCGAATTCGGCCTGCCCAACGATGCCTTCGTCTATTGCTGCTTCAATACCAACTACAAGATCACGGCGCATGACTTCGATCGCTGGATGCAGGCGCTCGCCCAAGTCGATGGCAGCGTGCTGTGGCTGCTACGTCCGCATCCCCTGGCCGAAACCAACCTCCGCCGGGAAGCGGCCAACCGCGGCATCGCGCCGGAGCGGATCGTCTTCGCCGAGAAGGTCCCGCATCACACGCATCTGGCACGGCAAAAGCATGCGGACCTGTTCGTCGACACGTTCATCTACAATGCCCATACGACGGCGAGCGACGCGCTATGGGCCGGCCTGCCGCTCGTCACCAGGGCAGGCGAGCAGTTCGCGGCGCGGGTCGCGGCGAGCTTGCTCACGGCGATCGGCCTGCCGGAGTTGATCACGACGACTGAGGTGGAGTATGAAGCGCTCATCGTGGCGCTCGCCCTCGACCGGGACCGGCTCGCCGCCATCCGGGCGAAGCTTGCGCGGAACCGCTTGACGACGCCGCTCTTCGACACGGCCGGGTATACGCGGGACTTCGAGCGCGGCCTGACCGCCGCCCATGACCGCTATCTCGCGGGCCTCCCGCCCGCCGACATTGATGTCGCCAGCCTTCCATGACAATCCGCCGCCTGGGGCGCCCATTGGCGTTCCCGGCGGAAGCCGCCAAGATCGGTCCATCAGCCCGCGCGGCAAGCCGCCCGATCTCGTCAAACATGGAACCAAAACATGGACTTTGCCTTTTCGCCAGAACACGTCGCCCTTCGGGAGACCATGCGCCGCCATATGGAGACGGAAGCCAAGCCGCATGTCCGGCATTCGGACGAGACTGAAACCTTTCCGAAGCACCTGTTCAAGCGCTGGGGCGAGCTTGGCATTCTAGGCGCGCGTTATCCCGAGGCGGACGGCGGCGTCGGCATGGACAAGGTATCCGACTGCATTATCCGCGAAGAAATCGGCCGCGTCAGCCAGGCCTATTGCGGCGCGTTTTCCGCCCATAGCCACCTTGGCGTCTGGCCGATCTGGAAAGCCGGCACGGCCGCCCAGAAATCGGCCTACTTCCAGCCCGCCATCGCCGGCGACAAGATCGCATGCTTCGGCTTGTCCGAGCCTGACGGCGGGTCAGACATCCGGGCGATGAAGACGCGCGCCGAAAAGGTCGACGGCGGCTGGAAGATCAGCGGCTCGAAACTTTACATCACCAACGCGCCGATCGCCGACTTCATGCTGCTGGCGGCGCGCACCAAGCCCGACCTCACCATCGACGCCGTCAGCTTGTTCATCGTCGATCTGCCGGCGAAGGGCGTCGCCATCGACGCCTTGAAGAAGGAAGGCTTGCGCGGCTCCGAAACCGGCCTCTTGCACATCGACGAGTTGTTCGTGCCCGACAGCCATCTCCTGGCCGAGCGCGAGGGCTCCTATTCCGTCATCCTCGAGAGCTTGAGCGAGAACCGGGTCGGCGTCGCGGCGTCTGTGCTGGGCGTGGCGCAGGGCGCGATGGCGGAAGCCCTGGCGTTCGCCAGGACGCGGATCGTGCGCGGCAAGCCGATCATCGAATATCAGGCGGTCGCCCATCGCCTGGCCGACATGGCGACGGAGATCGAGGCGGCGCGCTGGATGGTCTACTGGGGCGCCTGGCAGGTCGATGAAGGCACATTGACCGACGCCGCCGCATCGAAGGTCAAACTGGTCGCGAGCGAAGCGGCGATCCGGGTGACGGAAAACGCGATCCGCGTCATGGGCGGCGCTGGCATCATGCGCGACCACAGCGTCGGCATGCATCACCGGGATGCGCTGGTTTATGTGATCGGCGAAGGCACGAGCGACATTCAACGCAACATCATTGGCCGCGCCCTGAAGAAGGGCGACCTGGAAATCTGACCCCATGACCACCGCCGCCAGGGTCACAAACCTTTCGGAATGCGCGGAAATTCTGGCGCTGATCCAAGCCGCGTTCGCCTATATGGACGGCCGGATCGACCCGCCCTCCTCCATGCTGCGGCTGACGGAGGCCGAGGTCCGCGCCCAGGCGACCGCGGGCGAAATCTGGCGCATCCAGGAAGCCGCCGCCATCGTCGCCGCCGTCGTTCTGACCCCACGCCAGGATTGCCTCTATCTCGGCAAGCTGTCGGTCCGGGCGGACAAGCGCGGCTGCGGACATGCCCGCACGCTCGTCGAAACGGCGATGGCGCGGGCCAGGGCGCACGGGCTGCCGGCAGTCGAACTGCAGACCCGGATCGAGTTGACCGAGAACCACGCGACCTTCCGCGCGCTCGGCTTCCGCGAAACGGCCCGGACCGCGCACACGGGCTACGACCGCCCTACCAGCATCACCATGCGGCGGGATGTCGAATAGACTCGACCTATCTTATTGAGAGCGATCAACCCTCGAACGAACAGCCGAGCCGCTTCAAGCTGGCGTCGATCCAGGCGCGGTCATAGGCGCCTTTATCGATTTCCGCCATCGCCACGACTTCCGCCGCGTTCTTGGCCTCCGTCGCCTTCAGCACCGCCGCAGCCTCGTCCTGGGCGATACAGAGGACGCCGTCCCAATCGCCGATGATCAGATCGCCCGGCTGAATGACCATGCCGTCGATGGCGATGGCGTAGCCAATCTCGCCAGGGCCGTCCTTGTAGGGGCCGCGATGGGAGACTCCGGCGGCGAAGACCGGCAGGTTCCGCTCCTTGAAGGCGTCCACGTCGCGGACCGCGCCATCCAGCACGAAGCCGGCGACGCCGCGCTTCATCGCGTGGGACAGCATGATCTCCCCCATCAGGGCGTTGGTCAGGTCGCCGCCGCCGTCGCAGACGATCACGTCGCCGGGGTCCGCCATGTCGATCGCCTTGTGCAGCATCAGATTGTCGCCGGGCCGGGTCTTGACCGTCAGCGCCGGGCCGGAGAGCGGGCCGGAGGCATGCATCGGGCGGAGGCGCGGGCCGCCCGCCGTCATCCGGGACATGCTGTCGGACACATTGGCGACCGGCATGCCTTTGAACCTGGCCGCAATATCGGCGGAAACCTTGGACGTGTTCTGACGAATGCGAAAACCGATGGGCATCTGCTGCCTCCCCCTGATGACATTGCGGGCCAAGTCTGCCGCGCTTCGCCTTGAAAGGCCACCTTGCGAACCGCGCCCGGTTCAGGCGACGATGACGGACGCCGCCATGCCAGCAGGAGACCCCAGCCGATGATCGCCGAAGCCGCCGATTTCCGCGACCAGTGCGCCGCCCTCGCCGCGCTTCTGGCGCCGCTGCCGGACGCGGACTTCCGCCGTGAAACCCAGTTCAAGGCCTGGACCCTGAACGACATCATGGCGCATCTCTACATGGGCGACGTCAATGCGCGGATGACGCTGATCGATCCCGCCGGGTTCGCCGCCGCCCGCGCCGAGCGTCAGGCAGCGACGGCGGCGGGCGAGAGCCGGTTCGATTATCAGCGGCGCTGGTCGAAGGGGCTTGAAGGCCAGGCGCTGGTCAAGGCCTGGCGCGCCTCATCTGCCGCCACCGCCGACGCCTATGCCGCCGCCGACCCGAAGCAACGGGTCGCCTGGGTCGGCCCCGACATGAGCGCACGCTCCAGCATCACGGCGCGCCTGATGGAGACCTGGTCCCATTCCCAGGCGATCTACGATCTGCTGGGCCAGGTGCGGCAGGATACGGACAGCATCCGCGCGATCTGCCATCTGGGCGCGATCACCTATGGCTGGACCTACCAGAACCGCGGCGTCGAGCCGCCCGGCCCGCCGCCCCATATCCGCCTGACGGCCCCGTCCGGCGCGATCTGGGAATGGCATGCGGACCGGTCCGGCGCCGGCGAAACTGTCAGCGGCCCGGCGACCGCCTTCGCCCAGGTCGTGGCCCAAACGCGGAATATCGCGGATGTGGCGCTCGCGGTCGAAGGGCCGATTGCGCGCGATTGGATGGCGAAGGCCCAATGCTTCGCCGGTCCGCCGAACGACCCGCCGGCGCCCGGAACGCGCTTCACGCAGTAAGCGGCGGCCGCCGGTTCACGCGGGCGGGCGAACCCCATCTGCCGGGCAGTAGGCCGCCGCCCTGACCGGGCCGCTTTCCCCGACCTGCGCCAGGATCGCGCAGCCTTCGCCGGCGGCGGGCGGGTCCAGCACGAGGCCGTCGGCGCGCGCCGGCCCAAGCGCCGTAAGCCGCCGGACGATGTTGTGGCTGACGAGACGCTTGCCCTTGTTCTCGCCCCGCAGCACTTCCGTCACATGGGTTTTCAGGAAATCGACCCGCCAGAGCGTCACGCCGCCGCCGGAGGCCTGAACCGCAATGCGCCCGTCCGGCGCTGGTTCGACGGTCAGGGCGACAGTCTGCGGCAGCGCCTTCCGGGCGCGGCGGATAGCGTCTTCGACCCGGCTCCGGTCGGACCCGACCATCTCCCGCTCGCCAGCGACGATCATCTGCGGCGTGTAGGCGCGTGCCCGGCCGATGATGGCGCGGTTATAGGCATATTGCCGAAGCGTCGCCGCCTTGCTGGAGAACGGATCCTTCCACTTGCCCGCGCCGCCATAAACAAGATCGTCCCAGTAATCGACATGCCACTCGAGCGCCACGACCTCCGCCCGCCCGGCCAGTTCGCCGAGATAGGCTTCCGCCGGCGGGCAGGAATAGCAGCCCTGGGAGGTGAAGAGCTCGACGGCGACCGGCGGCGCCGGGTCGGCGACGGCGGCTCCAGGCAACACAAGGGCGGCGAACGCCGCGAGCACGCGAAGGGCTTTCATGGGACGCAGTCTAAGTCGATGCGGCGCCGCCCCCTACTCACAATGGCGCGAACGGCGCGTTACCGGGGCACGGGGGCTGCGCGTCCGCCTGAACGCGCAGCTCCCGCTCCCTGCCATCCCTGGCGCTACCGACTTTCCGTCATCAGACCCCGGATGATCGCCCAGCACATCAGCAACAGCACCACCGTGAACGGCAATCCGGTTGAGATGACCATGGCTTGCAGCGCGCTCAATCCGCCGCCGATCAAGAGGACGATGGCGACCGCGCCTTCGAAGGTGCACCAGAAGACCCGCTGGGGCACCGGGGCGTTCACCTTGCCGCCGGCGGTGATCGTGTCGATCACCAGGCTGCCGCTGTCAGACGAGGTCACGAAGAAAACGATGACCAGGACGATGCCGATGATCGAGGTCAGCGACGCAAGCGGCAAACCTTCCAGCATGGCGAACAGCGAAATCTCCGGGGAATAGCTGTCGATCACATTCGCCTTGACGGCGCTGTTCAGGGGATCGGTCAGCACCTGGTCGATAGCCGTGCCGCCGAAGACCGCCATCCACAGCACGCAGACCATCGACGGGATCAGCAGGACGCAGATGATGAACTCACGCACCGTGCGGCCCCGGCTGACCCGGGCGATGAACATGCCGACGAACGGGGACCAACTGATCCACCACGCCCAGTAGAACGCCGTCCAGCCCTGGCTGTAGCCTGTGTCTTCCCGGCCAATCGGGTTGCTGAGGCCGAGCAGATTGGTTGCATAAGCGCCGATGCCGGCGACGAAATCGCCGAGGATCGTGACCGTGGGTCCGACGAACAGCACAAACAGCAACAAGAGCGCCGCGAGGCCCATGTTCAATTCCGACAGGCGCTTCACGCCCCCGTCAAGCCCGCGCAGCACCGAAATCAACGCGATGGCGGTGATGCCGGCGATCAGGATCACCTGGACGCTGATGGAATTCGGAATGCCGAAGATATGGGCCAGCCCGGCGTTCGCCTGCTGCGCGCCGAAGCCCAGGGAGGTCGCGAGGCCGAACAGCGTCGCGAACACCGCCAGCGTATCGATGACATGGCCGGTCCAGCCCCAGACCCGCTCGCCGAAGATCGGGTAGAAGGCGGAGCGGATCGTCAGCGGCAGGCCCTTGTTGAAGGTAAACAGCGCCAGCGCCAACGCCACGACCGCGTAGATCGCCCAGGGATGCAGCCCCCAATGGAAGATCGTCGCGGCGAGGCCCATGGCGCGGGCGGCCTCGACATTCTCGGGGATGATCGTGCCGTCGGCCGCGATCGGCGACGGCACGCCCAGCGGCTCGGAGATGGCCATGTGATAGACCGGCTCCAGCACGCCGAAGAACATGAGGCCGATGCCCATCCCGGCGGCGAACAGCATCGCGAACCAGCCGACATAGCCGTAATCCGGCTTCGCATCCTTGCCCCCAAGCCGGACCCGGCCCCAGGGCGAGACAATCAGGAACAGGCAGAAAATCACGAAAATGTTGGCGGCGCCCAGGAAGAACCAGTCGAACGTCGTGGTCAGGAACGGTCTGAGCCATCCAAAAATCGCCGCCGCCTCGACCGGCAGGGCTAGTGCGAAAAAGACAAATGCCATGATCGACAGGCCTTATACCAATTTGCATTGATCAGAACCCGTGAGCCCATTGCCGACATCCGATG
>ERZ888423.1359-NODE-1359-length-21204-cov-6.964821_pt1 | contig 21204 bp, 14 predicted proteins | sample MGYA00520523_ERZ888423 | MGnify/ENA primary metagenome ERZ888423 (study PRJEB32303, sample SAMEA104408611) | aquatic metagenome | biome: Brackish water; feature: Pelagic; material: water | place: Baltic Sea | collected 2014-06-08T10:24:00 | depth 30,27 m ...
TCCCACCCATGCCGATGATGGGAATGTCCGGGAGCACCTCACGCACCTGCCACAGACATCGCACGGCAATGGGGCGGATGGCGGGCCCTGACAGTCCCCCGGTGACGCCCGCGAGCGCCGGCCGCATCGTGGTCACATCGATGACCATCCCCAGGGTGGTGTTGATGAGAGACAGGCCATCGGCGCCAGCTCGCTCACATGCCTGGGCAATCGTTGCGATGTCGGTGACATCCGGAGACAACTTGGCAAAGATGGGGATGGCCGGATCGGAGGCGCGGCGTACGCTCGCGATGACCCCCGCGGCCGAGTCGGCGCGACAGGCGAAGACCTGACCTCGATCAGAGACATTGGGGCAGGAGATATTGACCTCAATGGCATCAAATCCATCATGCTGGCGGAGCACGTGTGCGATGGCCTCGAACTCCTGTGTCGTGCCTCCCGCAATCGACACGATCACTCGGGCTCCGCGCTCTCGCAACCACGCCAGATCGTGCTCGAGAAACGCCTCAATGCCGGGGCCCTGCAACCCAATGGAATTCAGCATGCCGCTCGGCGTCTCGGCCATCCGAGGAGTGGCGCGTCCCGATCTCGGCTCCATCATGATGCTCTTGGTCACCACGGCGCCGATGGCGGTGATGTCAAAGAACTGATCGAGCTCTTTGCCGGCCGCAGCACATCCGGACGCGGTGAGGACCGGCCCGGGCAGGTCGATGCCTGCGAGCTGAGTCGTCATGTCGATCCGGGGTGTGGGGGTCGCCTCGTCATGAGGATGTCGGAGCACCGCGCGAGTCATCGAGGGATCCCTTCACTCGATGGCGCACCGAGGGTGTCGGGCGGCACGGTGCCGATGTCGGCCCAACGGACGCGATCACCCCGGAAGACAGGACCTTCGACACACGACCTCACCATGCGCGTGATGCCGTCGTCCCCAATGACCGGCAGCACGCAACTCATACATACGCCGATCCCACAGGCCATGGCTTCCTCCACGGCGCACTGGCTGAGGATGCCGGCCTGGGATGCCACGTCAGCGACGGCCGCCAGCATCCCCATGGGTCCGCAGGCATAGACGACATCGGTGTTGGCCCGCGCCATGATGTCGACCAGCGGATCGGTGACCCGGCCCGGCACACCCGCCGAGCCGTCCTCGGTCGTGATCGTCACCGTGGAGGCGATGCGCTTGGCATCCAGCACGCCAAAGAGCTTGTCCTCCGTGGACGCGCCCAGGACGACATCGACCCGACACCCTCGCTCCCGCAGATGCTCAGCGAGCATCACCAGGGGTGCTGCTCCATATCCGCCTCCCACGAGCGCGCAGGACACCGGATCGCGGGGCAGGGAAAAGGGCCGTCCCAGCGGAGCGACAATGTCGAGGGCGTCACCGCGTCGACGCTGGGTGAGCCAGTGGGTGCCCGGACCGGAATCAGCAATCACGAGATCGATGGTGCCGCCATAGATTCCCCGCGACTGCACTCCGTGAATCGAGAAGGCCCGGCGCAGGATGAGTCCGGATGAATCTAGGTCGCCGATCGCGATCGCGGCGAAGTGGCCGGGGCGCGTGATCTCCGGGACACCGGGTGCCGTGACGGTGAGCACGGTGTACAACCCCGCACGCCGCAGGGATACGACCTCACCGCGGACCTGGACCGGCATCACCCACCACCTTCGGCCTTGCGCAATTGATCAATGTCCACGGCGTACTCCTGGAGGGACCGTACGCCGATCGGGCGCCCCGCGGGTGAAGATGCCAGGAGCGACTCGATTCCCAGCACGGTGGCGGCCAGGCCCTGGATTGTCGTGATGCAGGGGATCCCCTTGAGGACGGCCGCGGTCCGAATCTCGTAGCCGTCTAGGCGTGGGCCGACACCGAAGGGCGTGTTGATGATGAGGTCAACGTCGCCGGCCATGATGGCGTCCACCGTAGTGGGTTCACCCTGGGAGCCCGTCCCCTCACGCTGCTTGCGCAGGTCGCCAACCTTCAGGCCATGGCGTCGCAGGACCTCGGCGGTCCCCTCCGTCGCAACGATGTCGAATCCCAGGTCCGACAGCCGCTTCAGCGGGAAGATCATGGCGCGCTTGTCACGGTCGGCCACCGAGACAAAGACCGTCCCGCTGGTGGGGAGACCACCGCTGTAGGCGGCCTCCTGCGACTTCGCAAATGCGGTGCCGAAATCACGGTCGATGCCCATAACCTCACCGGTTGAGCGCATCTCGGGCCCCAGGATGGTGTCAACACCGTGGAATCGGCCGAAGGGGAGCACGGCTTCCTTGACCGCGATCGGGCTGCCCGGCGGGAGGGTGCCGCCATCGCCGGAGATGGGCAGGAGACCCGAACGCCGCAGATCCGCAATCCGCTCACCCAGCATGACCCGCGCGGCGGCCTTTGCCAGGGGGACGGCGGTGGCCTTGGACACAAAGGGAATTGTGCGAGAGGCCCGAGGATTGGCCTCGAGGACATAGAGCATGCCCCCGGCCAGAGCGAACTGCACGTTGAGCAATCCCAGGACACCGATGCCTTCGGCTAGGGCTCGTGTGGATTCGCGGATGCGGTCGATCTCCCGCGGTCCTAAAGACACCGAGGGCAGGGCACACGCGGAGTCCCCGGAGTGGATGCCTGCCTCCTCGATGTGCTCCATGATGCCTCCGATGAAGAGATCCTCACCATCGAAGAGCGCGTCAACATCGATCTCCACCGCGTCGTCAAGGAAGCGATCCACGAGCACCGGATGCTCGGGGTTGATCTCCGCGGCCCGCGCGAGGTAGTCCCGCAGCATGTCGTCGTCGTAGACGATTTCCATCCCGCGCCCACCCAGGACGTAGGACGGGCGCACCAACACGGGATAGCCGATCTCCTGGGCAATCGTGCGGGCTTCGGCAAAGGAGAACGCCGTGCCGAAGCGCGGCGCCGGAAGGCCCGCCCGGGTGAGCAGGGCACCAAACTCCGCGCGATCCTCCGCTCGGTGGATGGCCTCGGGTGATGTCCCCACGATGGGCACACCGGCCTCATGCAGGCCCCGGGCAAGACCCAGGGGCGTCTGGCCACCGAGCTGGACAATGACGCCCACGAGGGTGCCACTGGCACGCTCCGCCTCGACCACCTCCAGGACATCCTCGAGCGTGAGGGGTTCGAAGTAGAGCCGGTCGGAGGTGTCGTAGTCGGTGGATACCGTCTCCGGATTGCAATTGACCATCACGGTCTCGTATCCGGCCTCGCGCAGTGTCAGCGACGCGTGCACACAGGAATAGTCGAACTCGATGCCCTGACCGATCCGATTCGGTCCTGAGCCAAGAATGATGACCTTGGGGGAATCGCTGGGCTCGACCTCGGTCTCCTCGTCGTACGACGAGTAGTGATACGGCGTTCGCGCGACAAATTCAGCCGCGCACGTGTCCACGGTCTTGAAAACGGGCCGGATGCCCATCGCATGTCGTCGTGCGCGCACATCCCCCTCGGATAGGTCGCGCAACCGCCCAATCTGCTGGTCGGAGAAGCCGTGCCGCTTGGCCTGACGCAGCAGGACATCATCGAGGTCGATGGCGTCACGCACCTCATCGGCCAGGTCATTGATGATCTCGATCTGCGCCAGGAACCACGGGTCGATACCCGTCGCCTCGTGAACATCCGCGATCGATGCCCCCGTCCACAGCGCCTGCTGCACTTCGCGCAACCTGCCGTCGTGCGGGACGCGTATGGACGCCATCAGCGCGGTGTGATCGACATCCGTCGGCCAGGCGAAGACGGCGTCGGCGCGCTCAAGGGAACGCAGAGCCTTTTGCAGTGCCTCGGTGAAGTTGCGCCCGATGGCCATCGCCTCCCCCACGGACTTCATCGTGGTGGTGAGGATCGGATCCGCCCCCGGGAACTTCTCGAAGGCGAATCGGGGGACCTTGACCACGATGTAGTCCAGGGATGGCTCAAAGGATGCCGGAGTCTCCCGCGTGATGTCATTGGGGATTTCGTCCAGCGTGTAGCCGATCGCCAGGCGAGCGGCGATTTTGGCGATCGGGAAGCCGGTGGCCTTTGATGCCAGCGCCGAGGAGCGGGAGACCCGCGGATTCATCTCAATGACGATGAGTCGACCGTCTCGCGGATCGACCGCGAATTGGATGTTGCACCCACCCGTGTCGACGCCCACGGCGCGAATGATGTCGATGGCGACATCACGCATGTGCTGGTACTCGCGGTCGGTCAACGTGATGGCCGGCGCCACGGTGATGGAGTCACCCGTGTGGACACCCATGGGATCGAGGTTTTCGATGGAGCAGACCACCACGACGTTGTCGTGACGGTCACGCATGAGCTCGAGCTCGTACTCCTTCCATCCGATGATGGATTCTTCGAGCAACACCTCACTGGTCGGGCTCGCCTGCAGGCCGGTGCCCGCGATCCGTCGCAGATCAGCCTCGCTGTACGCGATGCCGGATCCGGCACCCCCCATGGTGAATGAAGGGCGTACGACGACGGGGTAGCCGAGGTCACCGACAGCGCCGAGGCAGTCGTCAATGCTGTGGCACACGGCCGAGCGTGCACTCTCGGCTCCCACCTGCTCGACGATGGTGCGAAAGAGTTCGCGGTTTTCGCCCCGCTCGATGGCGTCCACATCGGCGCCGATGAGCTCGACGCCGTATCGCTCGAGGACGCCACTGCGGTGCAGGGCCATCGCCGCATTGAGCGCGGTCTGTCCACCCAGGGTCGCCAGGAGCGCGTCGGGACGCTCGCGGGCGATGATCTTTTCGACAAAGTCCGGAGTGATCGGTTCGACGTACGTGGCATCGGCAAACTCAGGGTCGGTCATGATGGTGGCGGGATTGGAGTTAACCAACACCACTCGAATGCCCTCGGCCTTGAGCACGCGGCAGGCCTGGGTGCCCGAGTAGTCAAACTCGCAGGCCTGCCCGATGACGATCGGTCCAGATCCAATGACGAGGACGGAGGAAATGTCATCGCGGCGTGGCATCGGGACCTCCCGGGGATGCCATGAGCGCGGCAAACTCATCAAAGAGCCCGGCAGCGTCGTGCGGACCCGCAGCAGCTTCAGGGTGGTACTGGACACTGAAGGCGGGGACATCCAGGCAGCGCAATCCTTCGACCACCTCGTCATTGAGGCAGATGTGACTGACCTCCGCGCGACCGTACGGCGTCTGCAGCGTCTGACCCGCGGGGGCATCCACCGCGAAGCCGTGATTGTGCGCGGTGATGGCGACCCTGCCCGTGGTGACATCCTTCACGGGCTGGTTGATTCCCCGGTGCCCGAAGCGCAACTTGTAGGTCCCAAATCCGAGGGCCCGGCCCAGCATCTGGTGCCCGAAGCAGATTCCGAACACCGGTCGTCGTGCATCCAGGGCCGCGCGCACAAGGCTCACGGCATGGTCAGCGACCGCCGGATCGCCCGGACCATTGGAGAAGAACACTCCGTCGCGACCTCGGTTGAGCATCTCCTCGGCACTCACGTCACCGGGCAGGACATGGACGGTTATGCCCCTCTCCGCCATGAGTTCCGGAGTCATCGACTTGATGCCGAGGTCCACCGCGGCGACGACGAATCGCTCATCACCCTGGGCTGACACGGTGTAGGCCTCAGCGGTGGAAACATCAGCGGTGAGGTCACACCCCGCCATGGACGGCGCCGCCTGGACCCGAGACATCAACTCCGACTCGTCATCCACCAGTGCGGCACCGCTGAAGATGCCCACTCGCATGGCACCGCGATCGCGCAGGTGTCGCGTCAGTGCCCGGGTATCGATATCGCGAATACCGACAACTCCCGCTTCCACCAGGTCATCCTCGAGCGTGCGCTCCGACCGCCAGTTGGAGGCCAGAGGTGAGGGATCACGCACGACATAACCCGCCACCCAAATCCGCCGCGACTCCATGTCCTCGTCGTTCATGCCCGTATTGCCCACATGGGGAGCCGTCATCACGACCACCTGGCCGCGGTAGGAGGGATCGGTCAGGGTCTCCTGGTAGCCGCTCATGCCCGTGGAGAACACGGCCTCACCCAGGGTCGATCCCAGCGAGCCGTAGGCGTATCCACGAAAGACGCGCCCATCCTCGAGGACGAGAACGGCGGGGTCGATGGAACGCGCCATCACGTCGTGCCCTCCTCTGCAGGTGTCTGCTGTCCGACGAGACCCTGCAGAACGGCGAGGAGACTCTCCTGGTCTTCGGCAGCATCGGCTCGGAAGCCGGTGTCCACCACCTTGTCACCTAGGTCCCAGGTGACGACCAGGACCCCGCCCCGCTCGTAGGCCTTGCCTGCGATGCCGCGGGCCGTGCCGACCGAGAAGAGGTTTTCTGCGGGCACGAAGAGATCGCGAGCTCCTTCTCGTCGCAGCAGAATCCCTTCGTAGCCCACCTCGCACGAGGCCCTGCTGCGAACACCCATCTCATGCACCACGATGCGATCGAGCCAGTCACCGTGAAAGGTGGACCCGAGGTACACACCGGGCACCGGGCCGAGATCCACCGATGTGAGCGCCGATGGGGCGGGGGCCGGTGCGCTCAGGTCGACCTGGCGGTCGGCGCGACGACGCCATCCGCGACGCATGCCCCACAGTGCAGCCAGGATCGCCACAAGAACTAACCCGACGAGCATCAGCCGCTCAGGCCACTGGGTGACGGGAGCCGACGTGGCTGCCACAAGCATCCCGACGCCCGGGGTCATGTGAGCACTCCGTCGATCACCGTGGGTCGACCCCGCAGGATCGTGTGCAGCACTCGACCGGGAAACTCCCGACCGGCAAAGGGCGTATTGGCACTGCGCGACGCTGACAGATCCGCATCGACTCGCCAGGTGCCTGCGGGGTCAACAACGACCAGCGTGGCGGGCTCCCCCACCTCAATGGGTCTGCCCTGATCTGCGATCCGAGCGATGCGCGCGGGTCGCACCGACATGCGGTCAGCGACCCCGTGCCAGTCCAGTCGCCCCTCGACGACCATGGTCTCCATCACCACGGAGAAGGCCGTCTCGAGTCCGAGCATTCCGAAGGCACCCGCAGCCCACTCGCAATCCTTGTCCTCACGAGCATGCGGTGCATGATCTGTCGCGACCGCATCGATCGTGCCATCGGCCAGGCCCGCACGCACCGCCTCGACGTCATCGGCCGTACGCAGCGGCGGATTGACCTTGTAGCGAGGGTCATAGGTGCGGGCGAGTTCTTCGGTGAGAATGAGGTGGTGGGGAGTCACCTCGGCGGTGACATCGATGCCACGGTCCTTGGCCCAACGGACAATATCGACCGACCCCCGGGTGGACAGGTGACAGATATGCACGCGAGAGCCCACGTGTTCGGCCAGCAGGACGTCTCGAGCAATGATGGATTCCTCGGCAACCGAGGGCCACCCCCGCAACCCCAGGACACCCGACAGGGCGCCCTCATTCATCTGGGCGCCCTCCGTCATGCGCGGATCCTGCGCGTGCTGGGCGATGACTCCGTCGAATGCCTTGATGTACTCCAGTGCGCGCCGCATGAGCTGCGGGTCGCTCACGCACACACCATCGTCGCTGAAGACGCGCACCCGGGCGGCGGAGTCGGCCATCGCACCCAACTCGGCCAGGTGCTCACCCGCGAGACCCATCGTGACGGCTCCGACGGGATGGACGTCACAGTGCCCCGCCTCCTGGCCTCGGCGCCACACCATCTCCACGACCCCGGCCGAATCCGCCACCGGCATGGTGTTGGCCATCGCGTGCACGGCGGTGAATCCCCCCAGGGCAGCCGCGGCCGTCCCGCTCGCGATCGTCTCGGCATCCTCGCGGCCGGGCTCGCGCAGATGAGTGTGGAGATCGACGAAGCCGGGGAGAACCACCCCGCCGCGCCCCTCGATGACGAGGTCCGCTTCAGATCCGCCACCCGCGGGGACAATTTCGCCGATGATGCCGTCTGTCACGACAATGTCAACAGGCGAACCCCCGTAGGGCCGAACATCGCGCAGCACGGTGCTCATGTCGCTACCTCCTCTACTGCCTCAGCGGCATTCGTGGCGTCTGCCGAACCCAGGAGGAGATAGAGCACGGCCATGCGCACGTGCACGCCATTGGTCACCTGCTCAACGATCACTGATCGAGGCCCGTCGGCGACCTCGGCACTGATCTCCATCCCTCGATTCATCGGCCCTGGATGCAGCACGATCCCTCGGCTGGACAGGAGTTCAGCACGTCGAGCATTCAAGCCATAGCGGCGCGCATACTCGTGCGTTGTCGGGAAGTATGCGGCATTCATACGCTCGGCCTGGACCCGAAGCATCATGACCGCATCGGCACCCGGGAGTGCCTCGTCAAGGTCATAGGACACCGAACACGGCCACGACTCGATACCCACCGGCAGGAGCGTCGGCGGGGCGACCACGGTCACGTCCGCGCCGAGTGTCCGCAGGAGCAGCACATTCGAACGTGCCACACGACTGTGGAGGACATCGCCCACGATCACAATGCGCTGGCCACCCAGGTCGCCCTCGCCATCGCAGAGGTGACTCCTCAGGGTGTAGGCATCGAGCAGTGCCTGCGTCGGATGCTCATGCGTGCCATCCCCCGCGTTGATGACGACCCCTTCGATCCAGCCGGAATGCGCCAGGCGATGGGGTGCTCCGCTCGCCCCGTGGCGCACGATCACGGCATCGGCGCCCATGGCCTCCAGGGTCAAAGCCGTGTCCTTCAGGCTCTCTCCCTTGGAGACGCTCGAGCCCTTGGCACTGAAGGTGATGACATCGGCTGAGAGCCTTTTGGCCGCGGCCTCGAAGGAAATACGCGTGCGGGTGGAGTCCTCAAAGAACAGGTTGACCACGGTGCGGCCCCGCAGGGTCGGCAGCTTCTTCACCGCACGGTCGGTCACGCGGGAGAGTTCAGCGGCGGTGTCCAGGATGGTGATGGCATCGTCACGGGATACGTCGCCCGCGCTCAACAAATGTCGCATCACCCCTCCACCACGACCTCGTCAACCCCGTCCATCTCGCGGAGTCTCACGCGCACAGCCTGATCGCGTGACGTCGGAATGTTCTTACCCACATAGTCGGCGCGCAGGGGCAATTCGCGGTGACCGCGATCCACCAGGACAGCAAGTTGCACCGCCCGTGGCCTCCCCATGTCACTGAGGGCATCCAGCGCTGCTCGGACCGTGCGGCCGGAGAAGAGGACGTCATCCACGAGGATGACCAGCCGACCATCGATGCCCTCCGCCGGAATATCCGTGACGTGCAGGGCGCGCGCACCCCGCGTGCGCAGATCATCGCGATACATCGTGATGTCCAGGGCTCCGGTGGGCACCGGCTGGCCCTCGATATCGGACATGCGCGCTCCGATACGACGGGCAAGCGGGACACCGCGTGTTTGGATGCCGAGCAGGATGACGTCGGCAGCTCCGTGCGCACGCTCAACGATCTCGTGGGAGATACGCCCGATGACGCGGGCAATGTCATCGGCGTTCAGCACCGGAGCCTGGTGTGGCGCATCGGCAGCCGTCATGTCTTCGACCTCCTTCCCCGCCTCACAGGACGGGTCGTTAAAGGATGTTGAGGCAGAGCCTAACGGGGTTGACCGGATCGGCTGTCGCCACCCCGCTCGATGGGACGCGAGTGACGCACGATGATGAGCGCACCGCCCACCGTGGAGCGATCAGCCGCCCGTTGCCCAGGTCAGTCCCGCTGAGAAGACAAAACCGGCCGCTCCGATGAGGCCGGCCCATTGCTTCACGCTCCGGACGGCGATGGGGATCATCTCATTGATGACGACCACCAGCAGTGCGCCCGCGGCGATGGATTGGATGAGGGCCTGGGTCGCGTCGGATGCCCCGTAGAGGACCGAGTAGCCCAGGGCGGCGAATACGGCTCCGATGACCACAATCACGGCAAATCTGAGCAGGATCTTTCCGAGCACCATGCCACCGGCCAGGAGAGCCGCAGCGATGCCGATGGCTTCGGGTATCGCCGCGATGAAGATCGAGCCCACCAGCGCAGCGGACACGCCGACGGTGGCGGTGTGCAGGGTGAGTCCGATGGCGACGGACTCCGGCACACCATCAATGACCATCCCGATGGTCATATTGCGAGCTTCCTGCTTCGTGGCTCCGTGGACCTCACCGTCATGGGTCGCTGGGGCGGGCGCCGCAGTCCCGGCACCCGGCTCGGTCCCTGCCTCGGCAGCGGCCATCTCAGCCTCGATGACCTCAGCGGGCTGCGTGTCGTGGCCCTTGCGCTCGAGGAGGGCGATGATGCCAAAGTAGATGAGACAGCCGATCCCGATGCCGATGGCGGTGGGGCCCGCCCCTGCCTCGTCGTAGGACACCGAGACGAGATCGATGGTGACCGCCGAGATGACCGCGCCCGCGCCAAAGGCCATGAGACCCCCGACGTACTTCGGCTTTTTCAGGTGGGGGAATTTCCAGACGAGGAGTGCGCCGACAAGGAGGGCCGACTGCGCGACGGCGCCGAAGAGTGCTGCTTCAAGCATGGCGGTGAAACTACACCCCGCCGCCCCGCCCTGCGCTGCCAATCAGGTGAACCCGCATGCCGTTGGTCGTGCCGGGAATCCCGGGGGGCACGCCGGCGACGATAACGACCCGCTCACCGTAGGTGACGCGACCAATATCCAGCAGGGCCTTGTCCACCTGCACCACCATGTCATCGGTGTGCATCACCGAGGGGACGAGGAACGTCTCCACCCCCCACACCAGGGCAAGTTGACTGCGCACCCGTGGATTGGGAGTGAATGCCAGGATGGGAGCGGGTGCACGCCAGCGGGCAATCAGCCGCGCGGACGAGCCAGTCTCGGTGAAGGGGATGAGGCTCGCCGCACTCACGGCACCCGCGACGTCCACCGCGGCCTTGGTCAGTGCCCGCGCGGTGGATCCGGGGGGATCCGGAGGCAGGATCGAGAGACGATCAAGTGCGTTGTCCTCGACGTGGGCGATGATGCGCGCCATCGTGGATACCGCCAGCGGTGGATGCTCACCGACGCTGGTCTCCCCCGACAGCATGAGTGCATCGGCTCCATCCAGCACCGCGTTGGCAACATCACTGGCCTCGGCCCGGGTGGGGCGCGTCGCCGTGATCATGGAGTCAAGCATCTGCGTCGCCACAATGACAGGCTTGGCCGCGATACGACACAGCTCGATGGAGCGCTTCTGCACCAGCGGCACCGCCTCGAGCGGGAGTTCGACACCGAGATCCCCGCGAGCCACCATGACACCGTCGAAGGCTGCGACGATCTCTTCGAGATTGTCAACGGCCTGTGGCTTCTCCACCTTCGCAAGCACCGGGACCCGCAAGCCCTCCTCATCCATGACACGGTGAACATCAGCGATGTCCGCAGCAGAACGCACGAAGGACAGGGCAACGAGGTCGGCTCCCGCGCGCAATCCCCAGCGCAGATCATCAACGTCTTTTTCCGACATTGCCGGGACACTCACCGCGACGCCCGGGAGATTGATGCCCTTATTGTCAGAGATGCGCCCCCCCTCGACCACCCGCGTCTCAATGCGCGGACCGACAACGGCGACGACCTCCAGGGCGACACGGCCATCGTCAATGAGGATGGCGTCCCCCGCGGCTACATCACCGGGGAGACCGGCGTACGTCGTGGAGGCACACGCGGAGTCCCCCGGGACCTCCTCCGTCGTAATGGTGAAGGCGTCACCGGCCCGGAGCAGGACGGGACCCGAAGCGAACCTCCCGAGACGGATCTTGGGTCCCTGCAGGTCAATGAGAATGCCGATCGCTCGACCGGACTCGTTGCTCGCTCTGCGCACGTAGTCATAGGCACGACTGTGATCCTCATATGACCCGTGGCTGAGATTGAGTCGAGCGACATCCATGCCAGCTTCGGCTAGTTCCAGGATCTGCTCATAGGAACTGGTCGCCGGTCCGAGCGTGGCAACGATCTTCGCGCGGCGCATGCAACTCCTTGGGACTGGGTAGTGCTACACCGTAAGGGGTCGCGTCGATGCGTCCACCGGCGAGGGCAGATTCGTCTCACCCATCAGGAAGTGATCCACCGACGCGGCGGCGGCACGACCCTCGGCAATCGCCCAGACGATGAGCGATTGACCACGTCCGGCATCCCCGGCGACGAAGACTCCCTCCAGCGAGGTGGTGTAGTCATCAGCGCGGGCGATGGAGCCGCGATCCGTCAGCGGCAGATCCACCCCCTCCACGAGTCCCTCGGCCTCGGGCCCGGTGAAGCCCAGGGCCAGGAAGACCAGGTCCGCGGGAAGGACCCGCGAACTCCCCTCGACCGGGGTGAATCGACCCTGCACCCACTCGACATCGACGAGCCGCAGTCCGGTGACCATGCCGTCCGCACCTTCAAACTCCTCCGTCGATACGGCAAACACCCGCTCACCACCCTCTTCGTGGGCGCTGGAGACCCGGTAGGTCATGGGGTACGTCGGCCACGGCTGCTCGTGTGGGCGATCAACAGGTGGAGTCGGCAGGATCTCCAACTGGGTCACGGATGCCGCCCCCTGGCGATGCGCCGTGCCCAGGCAGTCAGCGCCCGTGTCGCCGCCTCCGATGATGACGACGTGCTTGCCCGCGGCGTGGATGGGCGCTTGTTCCAGATCACCCTCCTGCACTCGGTTCGCGCCCGGAAGGTAGTCCATCGCCTGGTGGACCCCATCAAGATCGTGGCCGGGGATGGTCAATGCGCGCCATTGGGTGGCACCCACCGCGAGGACAATCGCGTCGTAGCGCTTGCGCAGGGCAGCCAGGGTGATGTCGACGCCGACCTCGACACCCGAACGGAACTTCACACCCTCCTGCGACATCTGACGCAGTCTGCGATCAAGATGATGTTTCTCCATCTTGAATTCGGGGATGCCATATCGGAGCAACCCGCCGATCCGATCGGACCGTTCGTACACCACGACCGTGTGACCAGCACGGGCGAGTTGCTGTGCCGCGGCGAGTCCCGCCGGACCCGAACCAATAATCGCCACGGCCTTGCCGGTCGTGCGATCCGGCGGCTGGGGTTCGACCCAGCCGGATTCCCAGGCGCGGTCGATGATCGAGACCTCCACCTGCTTGATGGTCACGGCATCAGCATTGATCCCGAGGACGCAGGCCGTCTCACACGGGGCCGGACACAGCCGCCCCGTGAACTCGGGGAAGTTGTTGGTCGCATGGAGGCGCTCTGCCGCCGCCCGCCAATCGCCGCGCCACACGAGGTGATTCCACTCGGGGATGAGATTGCCCAGCGGACAGCCGTTGTGGCAAAAGGGTATGCCGCAATCCATGCAGCGTCCCGCCTGGTCCTGGAGGCGCTCGCTGGGAAACTCCTCGTACACCTCCCGCCAATCTTGGATGCGGACATCCACCGGGCGGCGGGTGGGGAGCTCCTTCGGGGTGGTGAGGAATCCACGGGGGTTAGCCACGAGCAGCCTCCATCACAGCTTCGGCCGGGTCCCGGCCGTCCAACTCGGCACGACGCTGCGCCTCGAGCGCACGACGGTAGTCCCGGGGCATGATCAGGGTGAATCGATCCAGGTCACCCGACTCCAGGATCTGAGCCGCGATGTGCGATCCCGTCTCATCGCGATGGCGCTCCAGGAGATCGCGCACAACGTCGGCGTCGTCGGTCGTCAGCGGACCGCAGTCCACCATCTCGGGATTGACTCGGTCAGCGGCAAGATCAAGCACGTAGGCCACCCCTCCCGACATCCCTGCCGCCAGGTTGCGTCCGGTCGGGCCGAGGATGAGGACACGACCGCCCGTCATGTACTCACACGCGTGGTCGCCAACACCCTCCACCACGAGGGTGGCGCCGGAGTTGCGCACGGCGAATCGCTCACCCACCACCCCGCGGATAAAGACCTCACCGCGAGTGGCGCCGTAGCCGATGACGTTGCCGGCAATGATGTTGTCCTCGGCCGGGAAGGTGGCTGACCTGTCGGGGCGCACAACGATGCGACCTCCCGAGAGTCCCTTCGCGACGTAGTCGTTGCTGTCACCTTCCAGTCTCACAGTGATGCCACGGGGCAGGAAGGCACCGAAGGATTGGCCGGCTGATCCCACGAAGGTGAGATCAATGGTGCCGTCGGGAAGGCCCTCGCCGCCATAGCGTCGGCTGACCTCGGCACCCAGCATGGTGCCAACCGTGCGATTGACATTGCGGATGGGCAGACGTGCGCGGATGGGTTCACCCGACTCCAATGCGGGGGCACACAGGTCGATGAGTTCGCGATCCAATGCCCGGGCGAGCCCGTGATCCTGACGGGTCACGCACCGACGTGCCCCCACCCCCCGAGGCACGTGCAGGATGGGCGAGAGGTCCAGCCCGCGCGCCTTCCAGTGATCGATGGCGGGACGGACATCCAGCATTTCTACCTGGCCAATGGCCTCGTCCAGGGATCGGAAGCCCAGTGCTGCGAGGTGCTCGCGCACCTGCTCGGCGATGAACTCGAAGAACGTCACCACGAACTCGGGTGAGCCGTCAAAACGGGCCCGCAACTGCGGATTTTGGGTTGCCACTCCGACCGGGCACGTGTCGAGGTGGCACACGCGCATCATGATGCATCCCATGACAACCAGGGGTGCCGTCGCGAAGCCAAACTCCTCCGCTCCCAGCAGTGCAGCCACGATGACGTCACGGCCCGTCTTGAGTTGGCCGTCCGTCTGGACGACGACACGATCGCGAAGACCATTCAGCAGCAGCGTCTGCTGAGTTTCGGCAAGGCCCAACTCCCAGGGCGTGCCGGCATGCTTGAGGGACGTCAACGGCGATGCTCCCGTGCCACCGTCATGCCCGGAGATGAGAATGACATCCGCGTGCGCCTTGGCGACTCCGGCGGCCACGGTCCCCACGCCGGCCTCGGACACCAACTTGACGTGAATCCGGGCGCGATCATTGGCGTTTTTAAGATCGTGGATGAGCTGGGCCAGATCCTCAATGGAGTAGATGTCGTGGTGGGGTGGCGGGGAGATCAACGCGACCCCGGGAGTGGAGTAGCGGGTCTTCGCGATCCATGGGTACACCTTGTGTCCCGGCAACTGTCCACCCTCGCCAGGTTTGGCGCCCTGGGCCATCTTGATCTGAATGTCATCGCTATTGACGAGGTATTCGCTGGTGACGCCGAAACGGCCAGAGGCGACCTGCTTGATGGCCGACCGCTTCGAATCACCGTTGGGCATGGGGATGTATCTCTCGGCGTCCTCACCCCCCTCACCGGTATTTGACTTGGCACCCAGTCGGTTCATCGCGATGGCGAGCGTCTCATGCGCCTCGAGCGAGATGGAACCGTAGGACATGGCTCCGGTGGAAAAACGGCGCACGATGTCGGCAATGGGTTCGACTTCCTCAATGGGCACAGCCGGTCGCGCACCATCGCGGAACTCAAACAGTCCCCGCAGGGTCATGAGTCGGCGAGTCTGATCATCCACGCGATCGGTGTACTGGCGGAAGATGTCGTATCGCTTGTCCCGTGTCGCGTGCTGGAGTCGAAAGACCGTCTCGGGGTCGAAGAGGTGGGGTTCGCCCTCGCGGCGCCACTGGTATTCCCCGCCGACATCCAGGCGTCGATGGGCCGGCGAGATGCCGCTGGGCGGGTAGGCGACGTCATGTCGGGCGCGCACCTCAGCATGCAGGACGTCAAGGCCAACACCACCGAGCCGGGAGACGGTCCCGGTGAAGTAGCGCTCCACCAACAGGTGTGAAAGGCCCACCGCCTCGAAGATCTGCGCTCCCCGGTAGGAACCGACCGTGGACACCCCCATTTTGGACATGACCTTGAGCAGCCCCTTGCCCAGCGCCTTGACGAGGTTGCGCACAGCCTGCTCGGAAGGGATGCCCGTGATGACCTCGCGATGGACCAGATCCTCCACGGATTCCATCGCCAGGTAGGGATTGACCGCGGCCGCTCCATACCCGATGAGGAGGGCGCCGTGGTGCACCTCACGGACATCTCCCGCCTCCACAATCAGGGCAACCTGGGTGCGTGTCTTACGTCGTACCAAGTGATGATGAACAGCCGAGCACAGCAGGAGCGACGGGATCGGTGCAAGGTCTGTGGTGGAATCGCGATCCGACAGCACAATAAATCGCACCCCAGCATCCAGGAGGGCATCCACCTCCGCGAAGATCTCCTCCAGGCGCGCCTCGAGTGCCACCGCTCCCCCATCCACGTCGTACAAGCCCATGACCTTGGCGGCAGCAAACCCGGGGAGGTCTCCATCGGAGTTGATGTGGAGGATCTTGGCTAACTCATCGTTGTCGATGATCGGGAAGGGCAGCACCACCTGCCGGCAGTGCGCGGGAGTGGACTCAAGAAGATTGCCTTCGGGCCCAATGGCCGTGGACAAGGACGTGACGATCTCCTCGCGGATGGCGTCCAGCGGAGGATTCGTGACCTGGGCGAAAGCCTGCTGGAAGTAGTCGAACAGCAACCTCGGGCGGGCCGACAATGCTGCGACGGGGCTGTCCGACCCCATGGATCCAATGGGCTCCGCACCGCTGGTGGCCATCGGCTCCAGAATCAGCCGCAACTCCTCCTCGGTGTAGCCGAAGGTTTGCTGACGGCGCGCCACAGAGGCCGTGGTGTAGACGATGTGCTCCCGCTCCGGCAGGGTGTCCAGGTGCACGAGCCCCCCGTGCAGCCACTCGGCATAGGGAGCCTCGGCAGCCAGACCGGCCTTGATTTCAGCGTCCTCAACGATGCGACCCGCAGCGGTGTCCACGAGGAACATGTGACCGGGCTGGAGGCGGCCCTTGCGGACGATCGATGCCGGATCGAACTCCAGGACGCCAGCTTCGGATGCGAGGACGACGAGTCCGTCGTTGGTCACCCAGAATCGCCCCGGACGAAGCCCATTGCGGTCTAGCACAGCCCCGATGACCGTCCCGTCGGTGAAGGACACATTCGCGGGGCCGTCCCAGGCTTCCATCACCGTGGAGTGGAACTCATAGAAGGCCCGTCGCTGCGGATCCATGTCCACGGAGTTTTCCCACGCCTCGGGGATCATCATGAGCACAGCGTGCGGGAGGGAGCGTCCCCCCAGGTGCAGCAGCTCCAGCACCTCGTCAAAGGATGCGGAGTCACTGCCACCCGTCGTGCAGATCGGAAACAGCCGGGTGAGGTCTCCGGGGATGACATCCGATGCGAGCATCGCCTCTCGTGCACGCATCCAATTGCGATTGCCCTTGACCGTGTTGATCTCACCGTTGTGGGCAATGAGTCTGTAGGGATGCGCGAGTGGCCACGAGGGAAATGTGTTGGTGGAGAAACGCGAATGCACCAGGGCCAGGGCTGACTCGACATCGGGATCGGATAGGTCGGGATAGAACTCACCCAGTTGGTGCGTGGTGAGCATCCCCTTGTAGACCAGGGTGCGGCTGGACAGCGAGGAGAAGTACACCTCCGCCTCGGCCTCTGAGCGCTTGCGCAGGCAGAAGGCTCGACGCTCCAGGTCAAGTCCGGCGAGGGGCTCACCCGCGGCACGGACAAACAGTTGACGCATCCGAGGCAGGACACTGCGCGCCGTCTCACCGAGACCCTCGGGGCGCACAGGGACATCGCGCCACGCGATGATCTCCAACCCCTCCTCGTGGGCGATGGACTCGATACGGGTGCGCGCTGAGGTCTCGTCTTCGTCATGGTCGGGAAGGAAGGCCATGCCCACCGCGTACTCCCCCGCGGGCGGAAGTGCCGTCCCCACCACGCGGCGTAGGAATCGATCCGGGATCTGGATCAGCATGCCGGCACCGTCGCCGGAATCCGGCTCGGCGCCGGAGGCACCGCGATGATCGAGATTGTGCAGGGCCGTCATCGCCTGCTGGACGATGGTGTGGGAGGCGATGCCGGTCAGTGTGGCGACGAAGGCAACACCACAGGCGTCGTGCTCACCCGAGGGGTCATACAGGCCCTGGGCCGGGGGCAACGCCGAAAAAAGCATCCGTGCCGGGGGGACAATCATCGGACCACACCTCCACGTCGATCGCGCTCCGCCGATGCGGAGCCGAAGACGGGACGCCATTGGCCCGTGAGGGAACGTTAGCACCGGTCCGGCGGCTACGTGCCGGGACTCCCGGGCTCCGGGGCGGCTGAGGCCTCATCGCCGGGGACGATCTCCGTCACCCGTGGGGCATCCTTGGGTGCAGCGATGGACTCCCGCGCCTGCTCACGTTGCTCCTGTTCGACGTATCGCCGAGGTGGCAGCACGTCCTCGCGGCCGGGACGCATCCGAGCGGACACGATGAGGTAGACCAGCGCCCCAACTCCGACGAGGAGGGACGTCCACACGTTGAGACGGACGCCGAGGATCGTGTTAGCCGTGTCGATCCTCAAGTACTCGATCCACACCCGGCCCAGGCAGTAGAGCAGGACATACAGGGCAAAGACACGACCATGTCCCATGCGGAAGCGCTTATCCGCCCAGATCAGGATGAGCGCCACACCGACCATCCACAGGGATTCGTAGAGGAATGTCGGGTGGAAGGTCTCGAATTCGACGTACCCCTCGGGACGGAACTGCGGTGCAATCTCCAGCGCCCAGGGCAGCGTGGTCGGAGCACCGAAGAGTTCCTGGTTGAAGTAGTTGCCGAAGCGACCGATGGCCTGAGCGAGGGCGATTCCCGGTGCCACCGCATCAGCGATGGGTGGCAGTGCCACACCGAGTCGACGGGCACCGATCCAGGCACCGAGTGCTCCAAAGGCGACCGCCCCCCAAATGCCGAGACCTCCGTCCCAGATCCGAAGCGCCCCGATGAAGCCTGAGCCACCGGGGGCGAAGTACAACTGCCAGTCCGAGGCGACGTGGTAGATGCGGCCACCGATGATCCCGAAGGGAACAGCCCAGATGGCGATATCGCCGATGACTCCCGGGCTGCCACCCCGGGCCACATACCGGCGTGAGCCGACCACGATGGCGACAACAATGCCCACAATGATGAGCAGGGCGTACGCCCGCACGGGGATGGGCCCGAGAGCCCACGAACCCTGGCTCGGACTCGGTAGGGAAGCGAAGAGGTCCACGGTGATGTCAGCTCGGCGTTGTTATCAGCTCGGGGCTACTGCGCGCTGGCCGCTTCGGCGACGAGGCCCGCGAGGAGGGCCTGATCTGCGAGTTGAGCACCGTCAATGACCACGCCATTGAGATACCCGCGCGGCGTGCCCTCGACATTGGCGTCGTAGAAGGCCTGGGTTGAGTTGGCCGCCCAGCCGAGGTACCTGTTGCTGGTCAGGCAATCGTTGAACTGCTCCAGCGGCACACCGACAATGCCCGCCTCTTCGGCGAAACCGACGAATTGAGCCGGCGTCCAGCCTTCGCCCTCAGCCGTGGGCTGATTGGCGTAGACAATCTGCTGGTACTCCACGGTCTTGCCGGCATCGATCGCGCAGCCCCACGCATTGATGGCTGCCGCGGATGAGGTGTTGCCCAGGTTGTTGTCCAGGAAGGCGGTGGGTCGGTAGACCAGTCGCGCCGCGCCTTCGTCGGCGAGGCTCTTGATGCCCGCGCCATTGATCTGCTCGAGCGATCCACACGCGGGACACTGGAAGTCCTCCCAGATCTCCAACAGCGGAGCCGATGCGGGTGCTGCACCGATGGGCACACCCCAGGGCACCTCATCGTCGGCAGTAAAGACACCCGTCGGCACGGCAGCCGTGGGATCAGGAGCAGGCATGGGAGTGCCACCGGCATTTGTGTCACCCGACAGCCGAGGGACGACGACCGCGAGGCCGATGATGAGCACGACAACCACGACGACACCGATCGCTCCGATGATCCGCACTGTGCGTTCTCGGCGCTTCTCGCTTGCGACCTGCTCTGCTCGAGCCGCCGCAGCCTTGTCGCGCGTGCTTTTGGTCTCCCTGTCCTTGGCCATTGCCGTCCTCCGCTAGCGAACCGTGGTTCGGTTGAGATCAGTCCCCTACGGTACGGGGGTCATGTCCTGTGTGCGACGCCGCACCCCGGCCGCGAGTTCCCTCGCCAGTGCAGCGACGGCCTCCTCCGCCTCAGCCAGAGATCCAGCCTCCTGGACGAGCCTGATGAACGCCGAGCCGACGATGACGCCATCGGCGAATTCGGCAATCTCGCGCGCCTGGGCACCGGTCGACACCCCGAGCCCCACCGCGATGGGCAGGTCCGTGATCGTGCGTGTCCGCGCCACGAGGGTCCCCGCACGGTCCGACACCTCGGTCCTTACCCCGGTGACGCCCATCGTGGAGGCCGCGTAGACAAATCCGCTGCAGGCACCACTCACCACACGCAAGCGGTCATCCGTGCTGGAGGGGGCCACCAGGAAGATGCGATCGATGCCATGGGCGCGTGTCGCCGTGGTCCAGTCGGCAGCCTCCTCCGGCGTGAGATCCGGTGTGATGACACCGGATCCGCCAACGGCGGCGAGATCGCGCGCGAAGGCGTCCACTCCGTATCGCTCAACCGGATTCCAGTAGGACATGATCACCGTGGCCGCACCGGTCTGGGTGGCCTCGCCCGCCACCTCAATCACGCCCGCGGGCGTGATGCCGGAGAGCAGCGCCTGCTCCGCAGCAGCCTGGATGACAGGCCCGTCCATCAGCGGGTCGGAATAGGGCAATCCCACCTCGACAATGTCGACACCGCCCTCCACCATGGCGCGGATCAACCTCACACTGCCCTCGAGGGTGGGGAACCCGGCGGGGAGGTAGCCGATGAGAGCTGCCCGATCCTCGCTGCGGGCCCGCGCAAATGCCTGGTTCAGCGTGGTCATCGACCCTCGGCAGACTCATTGATCGGATCGAGTCCAAACCAACGCGCCGCCGTCGCCACATCCTTGTCACCGCGGCCCGAGAGGTTGACCAGGATCACAGACTCGGTACCCAGCTCATGACCGAGGCGCATTACCCCGGCGAGTGCGTGGGCCGTCTCGATCGCCGGGATGATTCCCTCGGTGCGGCACAGGTGCTCAAAAGCCGCCATCGCCTCAGCATCCGTCACCGGGGCGTACAGCGCTCGGCCGGTGTCGTGCAACCACGCATGCTCAGGTCCGACACCGGGATAGTCCAGGCCCGCACTGATGGAGTGGGATGGCACGGTCTGCCCCCAATCGTCCTGCATGACGTACGTGCGAGTTCCGTGCAGCACACCCGGTGAACCCCCCGCAAACCGAGCGGCGTGACGGCCGGACTCGACTCCATCGCCACCTGCTTCAAAGCCCCACAGGGCAACATCGGCATCGTCGAGGAAAGCCGCGAAAAACCCCATGGCGTTGGACCCGCCACCCACGCAGGCGGCGATGG
>ERZ888423.1360-NODE-1360-length-21196-cov-41.592782_pt1 | contig 21196 bp, 23 predicted proteins | sample MGYA00520523_ERZ888423 | MGnify/ENA primary metagenome ERZ888423 (study PRJEB32303, sample SAMEA104408611) | aquatic metagenome | biome: Brackish water; feature: Pelagic; material: water | place: Baltic Sea | collected 2014-06-08T10:24:00 | depth 30,27 m ...
CACACCGCAGCGACCCCACCTTAGTAAACTTAAGGGTCCTGAGGGGCGGTATTCGCCAACAGCCAGACCCGCAGCGATTCGAACCTCATCTCGCGCCTCTCGTAGAGGTCCACGACGAACGCCTCGGTGTCCGCGTCACCAGCGGTGATGACAAGGCCGTTGATCCTCAGGAACGTGAAAGTCGCAGCGAACGCGACGCGTTTGTTGCCGTCGATGAAGGCATGGTTCTGGGAGAGGCTTTCCCAGAGCGCTGCGGCCTCATCGATGAGCGAGGCGTAGTAACCCGTCTGGGGACGATAGAGCGCGGCCTCGAGAAGACCCGGGTCGCGGATGCCATGCGTGCCGCCCCAACGGTTGATGAGCTCACGGTGCAGCGCGAGCACATCATCGAGCGTCAGATAGTCCCTCGGCCGTGGGCCGGCTTGCGTGACCATCGATCGACCCTACTTCGACAGGCGATCGTAGAGACCCGGGAAGCGTTCGGTGCTTTCCTGGAACGCCCTCATGACATGCGGACGGGCGCGCAGGGGGGTTGCGGGTTGCGGTTCGGCCAGATGGCGCCGCAGCGCGTCCTCGACGATCGACTGGATCTTCCGGCCCTCGATGTCCGCACGCTCGCGGACGGCCTTGAGCAGTTCGGCATCGATCTGGGTCGCAAACTTTTCGCGGGTGACAGCCATTGACGGACAGTATCATGAAAAATCATGAAATATCTATAGGACGTACTCACTGATGGCTTAACAGTAACACTTCGTGTGATAGCATCAAGCATGGCTAAAAAGCACCGAAGCAAAGCTTTTGCAGCCCTCCATGAGACGATGGAGGCTCTGCACGGCATCGGGGCGATCGACAAGCGGACGATGCGTGAGTTCGACGATGCTTGCCTGACCCCGGCGAGCGTGTTGGCGCCGAGCGAGATCAAGGCGATCCGAGCGCGGGAACAGGTCTCGCAGCCGGTATTCGCCCGCTACCTCAACGTCTCGAAGAACCTGGTGTCCGACTGGGAGCGCGGCGTGAAAAAGCCGGGCGGCCCCGCGTTGCGGCTTCTGACCGTGATCCAGCGCAAGGGTCTGGCGGCGATCGCCTGACGCCACTCTCGTGCTTTTGCGCAAGCAGCGCGACTACCGTCCCGCGTGAGCGCGCAGCCAGTGGGCGAACGAGGATTCGTCCATGCGGGATTGCGCCAGCTCGATCATCCGCTGGCCGGCTTCCTCGGTGTCCCAGTCGAGCTCAAGGCCATGGGTGGTCAGGATCACATCCATGACCTGGAACGCGGTCCGTTTGTTGCCGTCGTTGAAGCGATGGCCCTGTGAGATCGCCGCCGCGTAAGCGGCTGCTAACGCGAACGCATCCTCGATGAGGCCGTAGGCGATCCGACGATCGACCCTTGCGAGCGCACCCTCGAGGGATTTGTCGCGAGCGAGAGCGGGGATCTCCGCCGTCGAGAGGAGGTCATCGTGCAGGGCGATCACGACCTCGGCGGAGACCGTCACCCAAGACGGAGCCCCGGTCATTTATCCCGGAGATAGTCGAGGACCGGTTTCACCTTGGCCGATCGGCCTCGAGCGATCGACATCGCCTCCGCCACCGACAGCGCTCGCGCCGGGCTCGCGGCGACCGCTTCCGCGGGGACGAAATAGCCGACCAGCGCCGAATTCCTCAGCACCGCGACGGGCTCTCCCCCCGACCGCTCGAGCACCTTATGGGGCTCTCGCATCTCGGTCATGGTGGCGATGTGTTTGGTGAGCAGTTTGGTCATCGGCGTAGTCTAGCAAATGCACACCGTAATGCATATCCCGATATGCATTTTCACATGGGATGCCCATGAAGAGCCTGCATCGGATGCTGTCGGTGGACGCGAATCGGCCTCATCTGCCGAGAAATGCCTGTAGGGCACCGTCGAACGCCGGCGGTACGATCCGCGGCGTCCCCACCTAACTATTGTTATCAGCAGATGATAAAGTACAAAGACGAGGACTCCGGCATCGTCACGCTTTTGACTCTATGGGGAGATCCTCGCTGACGCTGCACGAACCGTACGGCAAACGGATCCTCGGGTATGACAACGCGCACGCGGCCAAGCCACCACGGAGGCTCATGAAAGCTGTCGTCATCGGCATCCTGCCGCAGGATCGCATCCGCGCGCGCGCGCTTGCGATCGCGCGGGGCGAGCACAAGCCCAAGCCATCCGAACCCAAGGTCTGGTTCACCTCCATGCGTTCGTTGGCCGAGGTGCTCAGCGACGACAACCGCGCGCTGCTGCGGGTCATACGCGACGCGCAGCCGCAGTCGATCACGATGCTGGCCGATCTCACCGGTCGGTCACCGGGGAACCTCTCCCGGACGCTCAAGACCATGTCGAACTACGGCTTCGTGGAGATGAAGCGGGTCGCCCGTCAGGTCCGTCCGATCGCCAAAGCGACGGAGTTCAGGATCGTGGCGTAGGATCGAGATCGTCGTCCGCAAGTCCCCCGCGTCCCGCAGCCTGGGTCGCACCCGCGTCGTCTTCGCACCGTCCTCCGTCAGCGCATCGCCACCTTTTCGAGGAACGCCGACGGAGCGCGCGAGAACGCGCCGAAGTTCTCCGGGGTGATGATGACGCGCTTCGCGTCGGGCTGACGGGTCTTGAAAGCGTCCAACCCCTTCGATGACCGTCGGCGGCCGGACTTCACCTCGATGGCGTAGAGCGCGTCGCGGTGCTGCAGCACGAAATCGACCTCGGCGTCGCGCTCCCGCCAGTAGCGCAGTTCGCCGGGCAGCTGCAGCAACTCCGCGCCCACGGCGAGCTCGAAAGCCCGACCGCGCTGCTCGGCGTCCTGTGTCATCGCACCACCGCGCGCCAGCGTATACAACGCAGGACAGGCCGGCAGCATCTTCGGGCTCGACGCCCGCGACAGCCACGCCTTCGGCGAATGCTTCGGCAGGGCGTGCAGCAGGAACGCATCCGCGTAGAGGTCGATGTAGTGCTTGATCAGATCGGTGTTGCCGCGGTCCTGGAGCTGTCCGAGCAGCTTGGTGTAGCTGATCTCCTGCGCGGGATACGCGCAGAGGATCGCGAACGCCTGGCGGAAGAGCATGGGGTTGGCCACCTTGCGCTCGTGCAGGATGTCCTTCCCGATGACGGACTCGACGATCGAGTCCTTCATGTACGCGTACCACCGCTCGGGATCGCCCTCGAGGGATACCGCGCCGGGATAACCGCCGAACACGAGATGGCGCTCGAGGTCGTAGCCGAACGCCGTCTCAAGTTCAGCGAAGCTCCAGTGATGGATGCGCATGACCTCGAAACGTCCGGCCAGGCTCTCCGTCGCACCGCTGCGCAGGCGCAACGCGCTCGAACCGAGCAGCACGACCCGCAGGCGGCGCGGATCGGCGTCCCACAAGGCCTTCACGGTCTCGGGCCAGTTGGGGATCTTCTGCACCTCGTCGATGACAAGGAGCGCCCCTTCACCGAGCAGCGAGGCCTGCTGCCACTGCTGCAGCAGCCAGCTGCGATCGCTCACCCAGACATCATCGGCATTGGCGTAGTGGCTCGGGTGCCCGCACAGCGCCATGAGTTGCCGGACCCCGGTGGTCTTGCCGACCTGTCGAGGTCCGACCAGGATCTGGATGAACGGGGGCGGCTGTCGAAGCCGCTCCAGCAACTGGTTGACGAACGGGCGTTGGAACTTTTCGATAGACATGTCTAGTAAATTTACTAGATACGCCTATTGAACACAATGACGTCGGTCCAGCGACCGCGGTTCGCTCGCCCGGATGGGAGGCGAGCCACAAGAACCATCACCTAGGAAAAAAGTTGGCGGAGCGGACGGGACTCGAACCCGCGACCCCCGGCGTGACAGGCCGGTATTCTAACCAACTGAACTACCGCTCCAACCGTGGTGGGTGCTGAGGGGATCGAACCCCCGACCCTCGCCTTGTAAGGGCGACGCTCTACCGCTGAGCTAAGCACCCCTTGCAAGAAGGGCGCGAAGTTTAAGCGGTTTAGTGCGCCGCGGGAACCCCCTTGCCACCTCGGCGTCCGCCGCCGCGGGTCGCCTTGGCCGCAGGAGGGTCGGCGGGGGTGTCCGCCGCCGGCGGAACCGGCAGCGGCGCGGGCTGTGAAGCGAGCGCGATCTCGAGCACTTCGTCGATCCATTTGACGGGCTTGATATCGAGGTTGCCCTTGATGTTGTCGGGGATCTCGGCGAGGTCTTTCTGGTTGTCGATCGGGATCACGACGGTCGTGATGCCGCCGCGGTGTGCCGCGAGCAGCTTTTCCTTCAGGCCGCCGATCGGCAGCACTTCGCCGCGCAGGGTGATCTCGCCGGTCATCGCGACCTCGGATCTCACCGGGATCTTGGTGAGCGCCGAGACGAGCGCGGTGCACATGCCGATGCCCGCCGAGGGGCCATCCTTCGGGGTTGCGCCCTCGGGCACATGCAGGTGGATGTCGAGCTTCTGGTAGAAGTCGGGCTCGAGGCCGAGCCCCGCGGCGCGGCTGCGCACCACGGTCATGGCGGCCTGGATGGACTCCTGCATCACTTCGCCCAACTGGCCGGTGTGCTGCAGCTTGCCCTTGCCGGGGACGATCGCGGATTCGATGGTGAGCAGCTCGCCGCCGACCTCGGTCCAGGCGAGCCCGGTGACCTGGCCGATGCGGTTCTCTTCCTCGGCCTTGCCGTAGCGGAAGCGCTGCACGCCGAGGTATTTCTCGAGGTTGTCCCGCGTGACGGCGACGCTGGTCACGGCCTTCTTCTTGCCCTTGCCCATCAGCAGCGCGCGCACGGCCTTGCGGCAGATCTTGGCGACCTCGCGCTCGAGGTTGCGCACGCCCGCTTCGCGCGTGTAGTGGCGCACGATGTCGAGCAACACCTCGTCGCTCACGGTGAGCTCGCCCGTCTTCAGGCCGTTGTTCTCCATCTGCTTCGGCACGAGGTATTTCTTCGCGATGTTCATCTTCTCGTCTTCGGTGTACCCGGGCAGACGGATGACCTCCATGCGATCAAGGAGCGGCGCAGGGATGTTGAGGCTGTTCGCGGTGCACACGAACATCACCTGCGAGAGATCGAGATCGACCTCGAGGTAGTGGTCGTTGAAGGCGTTGTTCTGCTCCGGATCGAGCACTTCGAGCAGCGCCGAGGACGGATCGCCGCGGAAGTCCATCGACATCTTGTCGATCTCATCGAGCAGGTAGAGCGGGTTCGTGACCCCGGTCTTGGCGAGGTTCTGCACCACCTTGCCCGGCATCGAGCCGATGTAGGTGCGGCGATGGCCGCGGATCTCGGCTTCGTCGCGCACGCCGCCGAGCGACATGCGCACGAACTTGCGGTTCGTCGCGCGCGCGATGCTCTGGCCGAGCGAGGTCTTGCCGACGCCCGGGGGGCCGACGAGGCAGAGGATCGGGCCCTTGATCTTCTCGACGCGCTGCTGCACGGCGAGGTACTCGAGGATGCGCTCCTTGACCTTGTCGAGGCCGTAGTGGTCCTCGTCGAGCACTTTCTCGGCGCGCCGCAGGTCCTTCAGGACCTTGGTGCGCTTCTTCCAGGGCACCTTCACGAGCCAGTCGATGTAGTTGCGCACGACGGTGGCTTCGGCCGACATCGGCGACATCATCTTGAGCTTGTTGAGCTCCGCGACGGCTTTTTCTTTGGCCTCGGCCGGCATGCCGGCTTCTTCGATGCGGTTCTCGAGGTCCTGCACCTCGTTGATGCCGTCCTCCATCTCGCCGAGCTCTTTCTGGATGGCCTTCATCTGCTCGTTGAGGTAGTACTCGCGCTGCGATTTCTCCATCTGCGCCTTGACGCGACCGCGGATGCGCTTCTCGATCTGCAGCACATCCATCTCGCCCTCGATGGCGACGAGCACATGCTCGAGCCGGGCGCGGATGTCCATGATCTCGAGGACTTTCTGCTTGTCGGCGAGCTTGAGCGCCATGTGCGCGGCGACGGTGTCGGCGAGCCGACCGGCATCCTCGACACCGGCGAGCGCGGTGAGCACCTCGGGCGGCACTTTTTTGTTGATCTTGACGTACTGCTCGAACTGCGAGATCACCGAGCGCGACATCACCTCGAGCTCTTTCTCGTCGTACTTGTCGACTTCGACGGCGAGCGTGACCTCGGCGGTGTAGAACGGGCCGCCCTGCAGTGCGCCCGCGTGGCCGCGCTCGATGCCCTCGACCAATACTTTGACGGTGCCGTCCGGCAGCTTCAGCATCTGCAGGATGGTGGCGATGGTGCCGATGCCGTAGAGGTCGGCGGATTTCGGGTCGTCGATGTCCGCCTGGCGTTGCGCGACCAGCATGATGCGCTTGTCGGCCTTCATGGCCGCTTCGAGCGCAAGGATGGATTTCTCGCGGCCGACGAACAGCGGCAGCACCATGTGCGGATAGACGACCACATCCCGCAGCGGGAGGATCGGCAGGGACTCGGTTCGGATAGGCTCGCTCATGAGGTCATGGTGGGGGCGGCCGCCCCCCGATTCAAGTGCGGCCCGTCACACGGCCGGTCAGTCGCGGATCTGGATGAGCTTGCCGGAATCGGTCAGCAGGTAGAGGTGGCCCTCCGGCCCCTCGCGGATGTCACGCACGCGCTCGCGCAGGTCCGCGAACAGGCGCTCGCGGGCGACCTCGCGGTTGCCCTCAAGACGCACCCGCCAGACGGCGGTGCCGGCCAAGGCGCCGATGAAGGCATCGCCCTTCCACTGCGGAAAGCGACGACCGGAATAGAACACCAGCCCCGAGGGGGCGAACGAGGTCGGCACCCAGAAGCTCACAGGAGGCTCGTAGGCGGGCTCATGGACGCCCCCGCCGTAGCGGCAGGCCTCGCCCTTGGGGGCGCCGTAGGGGCAGCCGTAGCTCACCTTGGGCCAGCCGTAGTTGCGCCCGGCGACGATGCGGTTGAGTTCGTCGCCGCCCTGGGGGCCGTGTTCGTTCACCCAAAGCTCGCTGGTGCCGGGGCGCAGGGCCGCTCCCTGGGGGTTGCGGTGGCCGTAGGTCCAGATCTCGGGGCGGGTCTGGCTGATGCCCGGGTTGCCCTCCGGGACGCTGCCATCGCGGTTGAGACGGATGACCTTGCCGAGGGTGCCATCGAGGTCCTGGGCGGGGTCGAGTTTCTGGCGATCGCCGAGCGTCACGAACATGGTCTTGTCGGGGCGGAACACGATCCGGGCGCCGAAGTGGCCGGCGCCGGTGGTCTTCGGGGCCTGCCGGTAGATCACCTGGATGTCCTGCAGGGCGGTGCCGATCAAGCGGCCGCGCGCCAGGGCGGTGCCCGAGAGGGCCTCTTCGGCGCCGCTGCCCGCCTCGGTGTAGGTCCAGTAGATCCAGGGGTCGCGCGCAAAGTCGGGGTCGACCGCGACATCGAGCAGACCGCCCTGATTGCGGAACACGACCGGCGGCACCGCGAGCGTGGCGATCGTGCGCTCGCCCTGGGCGTCGAGCAGCAGGATCGACCCCGCCTTCTGGGTGACGAGCATGCGGCCATCCGGGAGGAAGGCGAGGCCCCAAGGGCTCTTCAGGCTGCTGTTGAGGACGACCGTGCGGGGGGTGACGGGCTTGGCGGCCGCGGGCTGGGCCACGGCGGTGCCCATCGACAGCAGCGCCACCCCGGCGAAGAGGAGCGTGATCAGGCGCATGGTGACTCCGATCCGGTCAGTTGGCGCCGCCCGAGGCCCGCTTCGCAGGTTCCTCGGTCGGCTCGGACTTGAACAGGATATAGGGCGGGTTCTTGCCCTCGATGACCAGCTCGTCGATGACGACCTTTTGCACGCCCTTGAGGGACGGCAGGTCGTACATCGTGTCGAGCAGCACCGATTCCATGATGGTGCGCAGGCCGCGCGCGCCGGTCTTGCGCTGCATCGCCTTGCGGGCGATGGCGCGCAGGGCCTCTTCGCGGAACTCGAGCTCCGCGCCTTCCATGTCGAAGAGCCGCTTGTACTGCTTGGTCAAGGCGTTCTTCGGGTCTTGGAGGATGGACATCAAGGCTTCTTCGTCGAGCTCCTCGAGGGTCGCCACCACCGGCAGGCGGCCGACGAACTCGGGGATGAGACCGAACTTGATGAGGTCCTCGGGTTCGACATCCCGGAAGAGGTCGGTGCCGTTCGGCCGCTCGTCCTTGGTGCGCACATCGGAGGTGAAGCCGATGCCGCCCTTCTGGGTGCGGTGCAGGATCACTTTCTCGAGGCCGGAGAACGCGCCGCCCACGATGAAGAGGATGTTGGAGGTGTCGACCTGCAGGAACTCCTGCTGCGGGTGCTTGCGCCCGCCCTGCGGCGGCACCGAGGCGACGGTGCCCTCGATCAGCTTCAGCAGCGCCTGCTGTACGCCCTCGCCCGAGACATCACGCGTGATGGAGGGGTTGTCGGACTTGCGCGAGATCTTGTCGATCTCGTCGATGTAGACGATGCCGGTCTGCGCCTTCTCGACATCGTAGTCGCACTTCTGCAGAAGCTTCTGGATGATGTTCTCGACATCCTCGCCGACATAGCCCGCCTCGGTGAGCGTCGTGGCATCGGCGATCGTGAAGGGGACATTGAGCAGGCGTGCCAGCGTCTCGGCGAGCAGGGTCTTGCCGGAGCCGGTCGGGCCGATGAGCAGGATGTTGCTCTTGGCGATCTCGACTTCGTCCTTGGCGCGGGTGCCGCTCGTGCTGCGGGCCTGCAGACGCTTGTAGTGGTTGTAGACGGCGACCGACAGGACCTTCTTGGCGCGTTCCTGGCCGATGACATAGTCATCGAGGACCTTGCGGATCTCGACCGGCTTCGGGAGCTTGTCGCGCTGGCGCTCGGCACGGGTCTCGAGTTCTTCGCGGATGATGTCGTTGCAGAGCTCGACGCATTCGTCGCAGACGAACACCGAGGGGCCCGCGATGAGTTTGCGGACCTCGTGCTGGCTCTTGCCGCAGAAGGAACAGTAGAGCAGCTTGCCGTCGTCGCTACGGCCGCGCGTGTCTTCAGTCATGCGCCGTTTATAGCCGCTTTTCGAGGGACTTGTCCACGAGGCCGTAGGCGATGGCCGCCTCGACGCCCATGAAGTTGTCGCGCTCGGTGTCCTGCTGGATCTTCTCGATGGGCTGGCCGGTGTGGTCGGCGAGGATCTTGTTCAGGCGCTCGCGGGTCAGCAGCATCTCGCGGGCCTGGATGCTGATGTCGGTCGCCTGGCCCTGGAAGCCGCCCCAGGGCTGGTGGATCATCGCCCGCGAGTTCGGCAGCATGTAGCGCTTGCCCTTGGTGCCGCCCGCCAGCAGCACAGCGCCCATGGAGGCGGCCATGCCGATGCAGATGGTGCTGAGGTCGGGCTTGATGAACTGCATGGTGTCGTAGATCGCCAGACCCGCGCTCACGGAGCCGCCCGGCGAGTTGATGTAGAGCGAGATGTCCTTGTCGGGGTTCTCGGACTCGAGGAACAGCAGCTGCGCGACGATGAGGTTCGCCATGTGGTCCTCGACCGGTCCCACGACGAAGATCACGCGTTCTTTGAGCAGGCGCGAGTAGATGTCGTAGGCGCGTTCGCCGCGGGCCGTCTGCTCGACGACCATCGGGACCAGGTTCAGGGCTTGCTCGTTCATCGTGTCACCCCTCGAGATTATTGCTGCGTCTTGCCGAAGCCGGTGAGGTCGGCGAAGGACGCCGGCTTGTCGGTCACCTTGGCCTTCGAGACGACCCATTCGATGAGCTGCTCCTCGAGGGCGGCGGATTCGATCTGGCGCATGGTGTCTGCGTTCTGCAGGTACTGCCGGCGCATCTCGTCGGACTGCGGATGATCGCCGACCAGTTCCGCGAGGCGCGCCTGCACGCGTTCACGGTCGACCTTCATGTCCTGTTCGCGCAGCAGTTCCCCGACCAAAAGGCCGAGCGCGACACGGCGGCGCGCCGGCGACTCGAGCGCCTCGACCGCCGGCAGCTGCTTCGGATCGCGGATGCCCATGCGACGCGCGAAGTCGAGCTGCATGCCCTGCACGGCCTCGGCGACCATGCTCTTCGGCACTTCGATGGGGTTGGCGTCGAAGAGCGCATCGAGCACCTGGGTGCGCAGACGGCCGCGGATGGCACCGGCCAGCTCGCGCTGCATGCTCTCGCGCACATCGCGGCGCAGTGCTTCGATGCCGCCCTCGGTGACGCCGAACGCTTCGCAGAAGGCGTCGTCGACGGTCGGCAGCTTCTCTTCGTCGACGGCCGTCACGGTGACCGCAAACACCGCGGTCTTGCCGGCGACCACCGGGCTGCCGTAGTCGGCGGGGAAGTTCACGGTGACGCTGCGGGACTCGCCCGCCGTCGCGCCGCGCGCGCCGTCCTCGAACTCGGCGAGCATCTGCCCCTTGCCGAGCACGAACTTGATGTCGGACCCCGTGCCGCCTTGGAAGGTCTCGCCCTCGATCCGCCCCTCGAAGTCGACGGTGACGCGGTCACCGTCAGCGGCGGCACGCTCCACGGCGATGAAATCCGGACGCTGGCGCCGCATGGATTCGATCATGGCGTCGATGTCGGCCTCGGAGACCTCGGCACTCGGCCGCTCGACCGCGAGGTCGGCGACCGGCTTGACGGTGAAATCGGGCAACACTTCGAGCACCGCCGTGAAGCGCAGCTCTGCGCCCGGCTCCGCCGAGACGCCTTCGATACGGGGGTCGGTCGCCGGACGCAGTTTTTCGCGGCTCACGGCCTCGGAATACGACTCGCGCAGCAGATCGCCGATGACCTCGGTCTGGACCTGCGAGGAGAACTGCTGCTTCACGACCGCGAACGGCGCCTTACCCGGGCGGAAGCCCTTCAGGCGCGCGGTGCGTGCGAGCTGCTTCAGGCGCATCTCGATCTCGCCGGCGACTCGCTCGGCGGGGACGGCCACTTCAAGGCGGCGCTCGAGGCCGGCAACGGTGCTCACTGAAACCTGCATGCTGTGTCCTGCGTCTATGCTGATCGGTGGAGGGTGGAGGATGGTGCGAAAGGAGAGACTCGAACTCTCAAGGGTTTCCCCGCTGGAACCTAAATCCAGTGCGTTTACCAGTTCCGCCACTTTCGCGCCGGGGCGGGAGGGTGGTGGGCCGTGTAGGGATCGAACCTACGACCAATTGATTAAGAGTCAACTGCTCTACCAGCTGAGCTAACGGCCCCTTCGACAAAATCCCGCATCAGACTTGCTTCTTCTTCGATCGAACCACGACCCCTCGAGGGGAAGTGGGGTGGACGATGGGGATCGAACCCACGACGGCCGGGACCACAACCCGGGGCTCTACCACTGAGCTACGTCCACCGCAGAAAGCCGCACTCGCCTCCCCCCGAGAAGGGGTTGGCGCGCCCGGCAGGACTCGAACCTGCGACCTACGGCTTAGAAGGCCGTTGCTCTATCCAGCTGAGCTACGGGCGCCCTGCTGGCCAAAGCCTATCGTACCTGCATCGCCTCTCAAACCTGACCCGGACTGGTCGGGGCAGAGGGATTCGAACCCCCGACCCTCTGCTCCCAAAGCAGATGCGCTACCAGACTGCGCCATGCCCCGCGCCGGAACCCAGACCCCGAAAGGCCGGCAAGGCCACTCGCGCGACCGTCGCGGGGGCGCGAATCATACGGAAACGGTGGGCGGAAGGTCAAACGACGCCTGAGGCGGGCCGGCGGCGCTCGCGGATCGCCTTGCGCAGGAACACCGCGAGCAGGCTGAGGAAACCGCCCGCGAGGGTCGCGACGATGGCGACCAAAGCGCGCTTCGGCGCATCGCGCCGCTTCGGCGGCGTCGCCGGATCGATGACCTTGAAGGCGAATTCCTCGTTGCCGCGCGCGAGCATGAGTTTCTGCATCTCGCCCTCGAGCACGCGGCCCATGGACTGTTGCAGCGAGACGACGCTGGTCGAGGCCATCTCTTTCTGCAGGAAATCGACGTTGCGCTGGGATTCCGCGAGCGCCTCCACGCGCAGGCGCTCATTCAGGCGCTTCACGAGCAGATTGGCCCAACTCGCCGCGGTCTCGGGGTCTTTCCAACGGATACCAAGCGTGACGAGGCCGGTCTTCTTGTCGTCACTGACGGAGCGCACTTTCTCGAACTCGCGCAGCGCATCGCGGATGTCGAGTGGCTTACCGTCGGTCGATTTCACATCTTTCAGCAGCACCGGCATCAGGTCCTGCTCGGTGATGAAGGCGCGTGCGAAGCCCTTCGAGCGCAGCACTGCGAGCGGTTCCTGGTCGCCGCCCCCGCCGATGTTCACGCCGGCGAGGCTCGCGAGGCCACCCAATTGCCCGAGCGCACCCGGCAAGGCTTTCTTGTCAGCCGGCGCGAGGACGACATCCGCCCGCCACCATTCCTGTGCCATGAGGGCATAAGCGATACCGCCCACCGCGAACAGACTGGTGATCGCGATGATGAGCCAGCGCCCGGACCAGACGGTGTCCCACAACGCCCAGAGATCGATCTCGTCGTCGTAGGCCTGCGGAAGGCTGTTTTGCGGTTCGTTCATTCTTCGGATGATACCAGAGACCCCGACCGCTCCCGTCGCCTGCAGGCATCGCGCGGGCGGGTCGGCGTGCGAGAATGCAACCCCATGGACACCCGAACCGCCCAGATCATCGACGGCAAGGCCATCGCTTCCACCGTGCGCGCGGGCATCCGCACCGGGGTCGCCGAACGGGTCGCACGCGGCAGCCGAGCGCCGGGGCTCGCGGTGGTGATGGTGGGCGACAATCCCGCCTCGCAGGTCTATGTGCGCAACAAGCGCGCCGCCTGCGCCGACTGCGGCATCCACTCCATCGCCATCGACCTGCCGCGCTCGACCACCGAGCCGGAACTTTTGGCGCACATCGACCGGCTGAACGCGGACCCGACCATCGACGGCATCCTCGTGCAGTTACCGCTGCCCGAGCACATCCGCCAGTCCGAGGTGGTCGAGCGCATCGACCCGCGCAAGGATGTCGACGGTTTCCACCCGTACAACATCGGCCGCCTTGCCGAGCGCAACCCGCTGATCCGCCCCTGCACGCCCTACGGCGTGGTGCGGATGCTCGAACACATCGGCGTGTCGGTGAAGGGCCGCTACTGCGTCGTCGTCGGCGCCTCGAACATCGTCGGCCGCCCGATGTCGCTGGAACTGCTTTTGATGGGCGCGACGACCACCGTCACCCACCGCTTCACGCCCGACCTCGAGCACCATGTGCGCGAGGCCGAGGTGTTGATCGCGGCCGCCGGCAAGCCCGGCCTCGTCAAGGGCGAGTGGATCCGCCCGGGCGCCGTGGTGGTGGATGTCGGCATCAACCGCTTGCCCGATGGCACGCTCTGCGGCGATGTGGAGTTCGAGCCCGCGGCGGTGCGCGCCTCCTGGATCACGCCGGTGCCGGGCGGCGTCGGCCCGATGACCGTCGCCATGCTCATGAAGAACACCTACGAGGCGGCGGTGCGGAGAACGGGGAGGTAGTCCCTTTCTGGCCTTAGCCACCAGATTTGCGACTGGACTTCTGCATTGGAAGTATTACCCTATCACCGTTAGTAATACATCCGGGGATACCGCCATGTCCACCACGCTGACCATCAAGGGCCAAGTCACCATCCCCAAGCATGTCAGGGACGCAGTCGGCCTGCAGCCGGGCCACCGCGTCGAATTCGCGGTCACCGACGACGGCCAGGTCATCATCCGCAAGGCGGGACCGGCGAAGCCTGTGCAGCCCGACCGGTTCGATCGCGCGACAGGGGCGGCGGACATCAGATGGCGTACCGACGAGTTGATGGCCCTGCTTCGCGGCTGAGGGGCATCGCGGACTCGGCGTCGGGGGACCCTGTGCTGCTGGTCGACTCCAATGTGATCCTGGATGTGCTCTGCGACGATCCGACCTGGGCGCACTGGTCGAGGGAACAGCTACGCGTGCAATCATTGGTGCATCCGCTGGCCATCAATGCGGTGATCTACTCCGAGATATCAATAGCGTTCGATTCCGTCTCCAAGTTGGAGCGCACGATCGACGATCTTGGCCTGCGGATGCTCGAGATCCCCCGTCCTGCCCTGTTCCTCGCCGGGAAAGCCTTCGTCCAGTACCGACGGCGTGGCGGCATAAAGCAATCCATCCTCGCAGACTTCTTCGTCGGCGCGCACGCTGCAGTCGTCGACCTGGCGGTGCTGACCCGGGACGGGCAGCGTTACCGCAGCTATTTCCCGACGGTCGAAGTTATATCGCCGGACCGGGCGAACTGACACGACATCTCGCATCAGCGTTATAATCACGACATGAAGCGCGTGACCTTCCACCTCGACGACGAAACTGACCGTGCGGCACGCGCCGCGGCGGCGGCGGCCGGCGTTTCCTACAGCCGTTGGCTGTACGAGCAGTTGGTGCCCACACTGAAGAAGCGTCTCGGCGAGGAGTGGCCGCCCGAAGTCCAACAGCTGATCGGCAGCGTGCCCGACTTTCCGCTGCGAGACCCCTCTTGCCAGTGATCAGCCGCTGATCGGGTAGTCACTGCCGCCGCCAGACGGTGACGCCGCCCGGCTTGTCCTCGAGCACGATGCCCGCCGCCGCGAGTTCGTCGCGGATCTCATCCGAACGCTTGAAGTCCTTGGCCTGACGCGCCGCGCGGCGCCCCGCGATGGCGGCCTCGATGCGCGCGTCGTCCCAAGCATCGGCACCGGCGACACCCGCTCCGCCCTCACCGGCTGCGGCCTGCAACCCGGTCGCACGGAACCAGTCCTCGGCGGGTAAGGCGAGCACGCCGAGCACCGCGCCCATCTCGCGCAGCGTGCGCGCGACGCTCGTGGCGCGTACGGCATCGCCTGCCGCGGTCGCACGGTTGATCTCGCTGGCGAGGCCCTGCAGCACCGCGAGCGCCTCGGGCGTGTTGAAGTCATCGTCCATCGCCGCGTGGAAAGCCTGCCAGGCGACGGAGTCCGCGCCCTGCCCCACCGGCATCACGGGCGCGGCCACGGGCGCTGCGTCGAGCCCGCGCAGCGCCGTATATAGCCGACCGAGCGCAGCATCGGCCTGCTCGATCTGCGCCAAAGAATAATTGATCGGGCCGCGGTACTGGCTGCCGATGAGGAAGTAGCGCAGCACCTCGGGGTGGCGGACCTTCCCCGAGTCGAGCACGGTACGGATGGTGAAGAAGTTGCCGAGCGACTTCGACATCTTCTCATCGTCGACATTGACGAAGCCGTTGTGCATCCAGAGGTGCGCGAAGTGCGCGCCGGTCGCCGCGCAGGACTGCGCGATCTCGTTCTCGTGATGCGGGAACTTGAGGTCCATGCCACCGGCGTGGATGTCGAACTCGTCGCCCAGGATATCCGCAGACATCACCGAGCACTCGATGTGCCAGCCCGGACGGCCGGGACCCCAAGGCGACTGCCACGACGGCTCGCCCGGCTTGGCACGCTTCCAGAGCACGAAGTCGAGCGGGTCGCGCTTGGCGGTATCGATCTCGATGCGCGAACCGGCGCGCAGGTCGGCGAGCTTCTTGCCGGAGAGTTTGCCGTAGCCCTCGAAACTCGACACCGAGTACATGACATCGCCGTCGTCGGCGACATAGGCATGACCGCGTTCGATGAGTCTTTGGGCAAGCGCGACCATGCCGGGGACATACTGCGTCGCCCGCGGCTCATGATCGGGGCGCAGGATGCCGAGGCGGTCGTAGTCCTCGTGCATGGCGGCGATGTAACGCTCGGTGAAGACCTCGATCGGCTCGCCGACTTCCGCAGCGCGGCGGATGATCTTGTCGTCGATGTCGGTGATGTTGCGCACGAACACGACGCGGTAGCCGCGGTGCGCAAGATGACGGCGCACGACATCGAAGGCGACCTTGGAGCGCGCATGGCCGATGTGGCAGAAGTCATAGACCGTGTCGCCGCAGAGGTACATGCGCACCTCGCCGGGGCGGATCGGGCGCAGGTCCTGCTTCTGGCCGGTGAGCGAGTCGTGGATGCGGATCATGCGAAGGCCGTCGGGTGCGAGGGCGGGATCAAGAAGCGCGCGATGATAACCGCTCGAGGCGCGCGATGGCGCGGGCGGGGGTCATCAGCGCGATCAACGGCGCAAGCTCGGGGCCGTGGCCTTGGCCGGTCAACGCCATGCGCAGCGGCTTGAAGAGCGCCGGACCCTTGCGGCCGGTGGCAGCCGCGATCGCAGCGGTGGCGGCCTTCCATGGAGCCGCCTGCCCGAGGGCGAGCTCGTCCGCACGGGCCCGTAGCGCATCGACCGCGGCGGCAAAGAATTCCGGCCCCGCTTCATCGAGCAGCGCCTGACCGACGGCATCGGGCGGGGGCAGATCGCCGAAGGCCACGGCGACCCAGTCAGCGGCTTCCGCCGGATACACGAGGTTCGGTTGCATCAACGCCGCGAAGGCCTGCGCGGTGGCCGGATCGAGCCCCGTCGGCAGGACGGGGCGCAACCACTCGAGCGCTTCGCCCGCCGGCATCGCGTGCACGGCGGCCTTCTGCCACGCCTCGAGCTGCACCGGATCGAAGCGCGCCGGGGAACGCACGAGGCGGGTCGTGTCGAACTCGCGCGCAAGGGTCGCGAGGTCGTGCAAGCCGTCGCTGCCGCCGGAATGGCCGAGACGGTAGAGGTGGTTGACCACCGCGAGCGGCAGCACCCCGCGCTCGCGCAGCTCGCGCAAGGTCTGCGCGCCCTGTCGCTTGGAGAGCGGTGAGCCCTCCGCACCCGTCAGCAGCGACAGGTGGCCATACTGCGGCGCAGTCAGGCCAAGCGCCTGCGCGATCATGATCTGGCGCGGGGTGTTCGAGAGATGGTCCTCGCCGCGCAACACCTGCGTGACGCCGCTCTCGGCGTCATCGAGCACATTGCAGAAGAAGAACGCTGCGCTGCCGTCGGCTCGGCTGACGATGAAATCACCGATATCGGCGCACTCGAAGCGCTGCTCCCCGTGCACGAGGTCGGTGAACTCGATGCGACCGTTGTCCGGCACCCGGAAGCGCAGCGCGGGCTTGCGGCCCGCGGCAAGGCGCGCCTCACGCTGTCCGGCGTCGAGGGCGCGACAGGTGCCGGCATAGCGCGGCGGTCGACCCGCAGCGAGTTGTGCGCGTCGGCTCGCCTCGATCTCGAGCGGCGAGCAGAAGCAGGGGTAGACGAGACCGGCGCGCTCGAGCTGGCCGAGCGCCAAGGTATAGGCCGTACCGCGGGCCGACTGCAGGACGACCGGCTCGTCCCAAAGAAGGCCGAGCCAGCGCAGATCCTCGTGGATGCGCGCGACGAACTCGGGTCGGCTGCGCTCGCGGTCGGTGTCTTCGATGCGCAGCAGGAACCGGCCACCGCTGCCGCGGGCCAGCAGCCAGTTGAAGAGCGCGGTACGCGCATTGCCGAGATGCAGTTCGCCGCTCGGGCTCGGTGCGAACCGGGTGGTGTGGGGGGCGACGGCGTGGGCGCCGACCTGTGGAAGCGCCATAGGGTTGCCGGGCAGCGCGGGACGGGGCGAAAAATTACCATACAATCGCCTGCGTGAAATACCTGTTCGTGTCCGACCTGCATCTCGAAGCGGACTCGCCGCGGTCGGTGGCCGCGTTCACGGCGCTGCTGCGCGGCGAGGCGCGATCGGCCGCAGCGCTCTATGTGCTCGGCGACCTGTTCGAGGCCTGGGTGGGCGATGACGATCCGGATCCGCTGCGCGATGCGGTCTGCCGCGAGATGGCGGCGCTCGCGGCGAGCGGGGTCCCGCTGTTCGTCATGCACGGCAACCGCGATTTCCTCTATGGCGCGGGCTTCGAGCGGCGCACGGGCGCGACGCTGCTGCCGGATCCCTGTGTCGCGACGCTATACGGCGAACGGGTGCTGCTGACGCACGGCGATCTGCTCTGCACCGGCGATCACGCCTACCAGGAACTGCGCAGCACGGTCCGCAGCGACGCCTTCCGGGAGCGGGCGCTCGCACTGCCGCTCGAGGCGCGGCAATTGCTCGCCGCTGCAGCGCGCGCCGGCAGCAAGGCGCACACCGCCACGCAACGCGCGGAGATCATGGATGTCGCACCCGAAGCCGTGGTCGCCGCCTTCCGCGCGACCGGCACCCGCACGATGATCCACGGCCACACGCACCGCCCCGCCGAGCACACGCACGAGGTCGATGGCGCACCGGCGCGGCGTCTCGTGCTCGATGCGTGGTACGAGCACGGCAGCGTGCTCATGCTCGATGGCTCAGGGTTCTCGCGGCGCGAGATCGCTTTCGCCTAGCGCGGGCGCGCCCGCCACGGGTTCACCAGAATGGAAACGGAACTCGGCGTCCGGCGAGGTCGCCGCCTCGGCCTCGACCCTTGCGAGTTCGGCGAGCCGCGGCGCGATCACGAGGCCCGCTGCCTGCGCATGCTTTTCGGCGAGCCGCAGGTACAGTTGGTGGTGACGGGCCTCGGACACCTCGAGCGCGCTGTAGAGCGAGGCGACCTGCGGCGGCAGACCCTGCCCCGCCGGCAGCGAGGCCAGCAGCCGGAACCGCTCGCAGGAGCGCGCCTCGATGAGCGCGAAGCTCAGCAACAGGTCGAGCTTGCGCTTGGGTTCGTGGTTGCTGACCGCGGTGCGCAAGCGCGAGGCATAACGGCCGGGCTTACGCCGCAGGTACGGTACGCCCTGCTGCTGCATCAACTTGTCGACCTGCTCGAAGTGGCGCAGCTCCTCGCGCGCGAGCCGCGAGAGACGGGCGGCGAGGTCACGGTCCTCGGGGTAGGCGAACATCAGCGCGAGCGCCGTCGAGGCGGCCTTCTTCTCGCAGTTGGCATGGTCGGCGAGCAGTTCCGGCCAACGCCGCACCGCCTCGGCCACCCATCCGGGCGGCGTCGGAGCGCACAACGGGGAGAGGTCCATCGCCCCGCGCGGTCAGACGCCGCGCACCACCTTGAGGCTGCCGGCCGTGCGGCGCTGCGCCTTGGCGCCGTCCGATCGCTGCTTCTGCAGTGAATCGAGATACTCGGGCGTGATGTCGCCGGTCACATATTCACCCGAGAAACAGGAGGTGTCGAACTCGTAGACCCGCGAATCGTCGTGGCGACACGCGTTGATGAGGTCCTCGAGGTCCTGGTAGATGAGCCAATCCGCACCGATCTCGGCCCGGATCTCCTCTTCGGTGCGACCCGCAGCGACCAGCTCGTCGGCCGCCGGCATGTCGATGCCGTAGACGTTCGGATAGCGCACCGGCGGTGCCGCCGAGGCGAAATACACCTTGCGCGCACCGGCTTCGCGGGCGATCTCGATGATCTGCGCGGAGGTCGTGCCGCGCACGATGCTGTCATCGACCAACAGCACGGTCTTGTTGCGGAACTCGAGATCGATCGCGTTGAGCTTGGAACGCACGGACTTCTTGCGCTGGTCCTGCCCCGGCATGATGAAGGTGCGGCCGATGTAGCGGTTCTTGATGAACCCCTCGCGGTATTTGATGCCGAGGTGCTGCGCGACCTGCAGCGCGGCGGTACGGCTGGTGTCGGGGATCGGGATGACGACATCGATGCCGTGGTTCGGACGCTCGCGGCGGATCTTCTCGGCGAGGCGATCGCCCATGCGCATGCGCGCGCGCTGCACCGAGACGTTGTCGATGATGCTGTCCGGGCGTGCGAAGTACACATACTCGAAGATGCAGGGTGCGTGGTGCGTGGTGGCGACGCACTGCTGGGCGTTCAACCGGCCATGCTCGTCGATGAAGACGGCCTCGCCCGGGGCGATGTCGCGGACGCTGCCGAAGCCGAGCATGTCGAGTGCGACCGATTCGGAGGCGAGCATGTATTCCGGACCCTTGGCCGTGTCGCGGCGACCGAGCACCAGCGGACGGATGCCGTGCGGGTCGCGGAACCCGAGGATGCCGTGACCGACCACCATCGCCACCACGGCATAGCCGCCGCGGCAGCGCCGGTAGAGCGCGGTGACCGCCGCGAACACATCGGCCGCGGTGATGCGCGGCGTGCCGACGCGCTGCAGCTCGGAGGCGAGCACGTTGAGCAGCACTTCGGAGTCCGAGCTGGTGTTGAGGTGGCGACGCTCCTCGCGCACCAGCACATCGGCGAGCTCGGCGGCGTTGGTGAGGTTGCCGTTGTGCCCGAGCACGAGCCCGTAGGGCGCATTCACATAGAACGGCTGCGCCTCGGAGGCGCTGTCGCAACCGGCGGTCGGATAGCGCACATGACCGATGCCGATATCACCCCGCAGCTCGAGCATGTCCTGCTGGCCGAAGACATCGCGCACCAACCCCTTCCCCTTGCGCATGCTGACGAGGCCGTCGACGACGGTGACGATGCCCGCGGCGTCCTGGCCGCGGTGCTGCAGCACCGTCAGTGCGTCATAGAGTCGTTGATTGACGGGGGAAGTGCCGACGATGGCTGCGATGCCGCACATGCGGTGTCACTCCTCCGGGAGGCGCTGAGGCCTCGCGGCTTCATCGAGCCGCTGCATCTGCTGCAGGAGGTCGCGCGTCATCTCTTCGGACTCCTTCACGGCACCGGGCATCTCGAAGCCGGGCATCTCGAACGGGCGCCCGTCCTTGATGAGCGACTGGAAATCGACCACGCCGTCAAGCAGCGTCGCCGCCTGCAGCGCGACCGACCCGAAGTGGGACTTCTTCCACCAATCCTGCTTGGCCATGCCGAACTGCAGACCGACGAAGGTCAGCGCGCCGATGATCACCAAGGCGCGCGCGGCGCCGAACAGCAGCCCGAGCATGCGGTTGATGGGACCCAGAAGGACCGTGCTGACCGCGCCGCTCATAAGACGCCCGATCAGCACCACCGCGATGTAGGCGATGAACCCCACGATGACGCTGGCGACGAACCAACGAAGCTGTGGTTGGTCGGTGAGGGAATAGACGAAGGGCTCGAACGCCTCTCCCAGCCTCACCGCCGCCCAGATGGCGGCGAACCCGGCGATGAGGCCGAACACCTCCCGCACCAAGCCTCTCGCCAGCCCACCGACCGCGAAGAACAGCAGGATCGCGATGAACGCATAGTCGAACGCCGTCACGTCAGAACTCCGGCTGGACCGGGGACGCCAAGTCTACCCCAAGCTCCGGAGCGGAAGCGACGCGGACCGTCAGGACCCGCCATCACGGTAGCGCCACGATGGCGCGATCGGGAGCCAACGATCGCAGCTGCGCCTCGAGCGCGACCGCGGCGGCGCGGTCGGCCACCGGCCCGACGCGGACCCGATGCAATCGGCGTGCGCCCGAGGTGGTCTCATTGATGATCACCTTGAAACCCCGTCTGGCGAGATCTTTCTGGGCGGTCTCGGCGCGCTCGCGGGTGGCGAACGTGCCGACCTGGACGTAGAACCGCGTCGCCG
>ERZ888423.1361-NODE-1361-length-21180-cov-9.521988_pt1 | contig 21180 bp, 14 predicted proteins | sample MGYA00520523_ERZ888423 | MGnify/ENA primary metagenome ERZ888423 (study PRJEB32303, sample SAMEA104408611) | aquatic metagenome | biome: Brackish water; feature: Pelagic; material: water | place: Baltic Sea | collected 2014-06-08T10:24:00 | depth 30,27 m ...
TCGTCGTCTTCGTCATCATCGTCGTCGTCTTCGTCATCATCGTCGTCGTCTTCGTCATCGTCGTCGTCGTCGTGATCGTCATCGTCAGCGAGGACGCCGGCCCGCACCAGATCAGTCGACACCTCCTGCACTGCATCGTCGGAGAGTTCCTCGGCGTCGGAAAGTTCCTCGGCGCCCTCCTCGGCGTCCTCATCGTTCTTCGCGGCCATCGCCCGGAACATCGGATGCTCGCCGGCCGCGTGCTGAGGCACCCGGGCCACCGAAGGCTCCTCGACGCGGGCCTTCTTTCCCCGCCGGTTGCGACGTCCACCCGCCTCGGACTTGGTCCGGCCGCCCGCCGCGGGAGCGTGCTCCACCGGGTCTGCGTGCATCACGATGCCGCGGCCGCTGCAGTGCTGGCAGGTCGTGGAGAAAGCCTCGATGAGACCCGTTCCCAGCCGCTTGCGGGTCAGCTGCACCAGGCCGAGCGAGGTCACCTCGGAGACCTGGTGGCGGGTGCGGTCGCGGGCCAGTGCCTCGGTCAGCCGGCGCAGCACCAGATCACGGTTGGACTCCAGCACCATGTCGATGAAGTCGATGACGATGATGCCACCGATATCGCGCAACCGCAGTTGGCGGACGATCTCCTCGGCCGCTTCAAGATTGTTCTTGGTGACGGTCTGCTCGAGGTTGCCGCCGGCACCGGTGAACTTGCCGGTGTTGACGTCCACGACGGTCATCGCCTCGGTCCGGTCGATTACCAGCGTGCCGCCCGAGGGCAACCACACCTTGCGGTCCAGCGCCTTGGTCAACTGCTCGTCGATACGGTGCACCGCGAACACGTCCGGTCCGTTTCCGCCCGGCGGATCGTACTTCGTCAGTTTCGAAACCAATTCTGGAGCAACGGAATTGACATACCCGTTGATGGTCTCCCAGGCATTGTCACCGGAAACGATCAGACCGGCGAAGTCCTCGTTGAACAGGTCGCGGATCACCTTGACCAGAACGTCGGGCTCCTCGTACAGAGCGACGGCGGCACCGGCCTTCTTCGCCTTGATCTCGTCGGCCTGCCCGAGGATGGCGGCCCAGCGTTCCTGGAGCCGGTCCACGTCGGTGCGGATGTCGGATTCCTTGACGCCCTCCGAGGCGGTTCGGATGATCACCCCGGCGTCGGCCGGAACCACCTCGCGCAGAATGTCCTTGAGACGTTGGCGTTCGGTGTCGGGAAGCTTGCGGCTGATACCGGTCGAGGAGGCTCCCGGGACGTACACGAGATAGCGTCCGGCCAGCGATACCTGAGTCGTGAGCCGGGCGCCCTTGTGGCCGACCGGGTCCTTGCTGACCTGGACCACGACGTAGTCACCGGGTTTGAGCGCCTGCTCGATCTTGCGGTTGGACCCGCCGAGCCCGGCTGCTTCCCAGTTCACCTCGCCGGCGTAGAGCACACCGTTGCGGCCGCGGCCGATGTCGACGAAGGCCGCCTCCATCGACGGCAGCACGTTCTGCACGATGCCGAGATAGATATTGCCGACAAGGGAGGCCGAACCGGCCGAGGTCACGAAATGCTCGACGACGATTCCGTCCTCGAGGACCGCGATCTGGGTGTAGAGCGCGCCCTCATGCGGCGGTTCGGTGCGGACCTTCTCGCGCACGACCATGACACGGTCGACGGCCTCGCGGCGCGCCAGGAATTCGGCTTCGGTCAGGATCGGCGGCCGGCGGCGGCCGGCGTCCCGGCCATCGCGGCGGCGCTGCCGCTTGGCTTCCAGTCGGGTGGAACCGCTGATGCCCTGGATCTCGTTGGACACCGACCGGGCAGCCTTCTCCCGCGGGGCCCGCTCGTGCACGACGGTGTTAGGGGGATCGTCGGGCGAGGGCGACTCCCCGTCGTCGGCACCGGATCCGGGCTTGCGGCGCCTGCGGCGGCGACGACGGCGGGTTCCGCCTTCAGCGGCCGCCGACTCGTCGTCGCCGGTTCCGGCTTCTTCGCCGTCCTCGGTCTCGCCGGTCTCGTCGGTCGCCTCGTCGTCCTCGCTGACCTTCGGGGCATCGGCCTCGTCGTCCGGGCCGCCCTGCTCGCCCCGCCCCCGACCCCGGCCCCGGCGGCCGCGGCGGCGCCGCCGATTGGCCGGCCGGTCGTCGGCATCGGTGTCCTCGACATCCCCGGTGTCCCCGGCGCCGTCATCGTCGGAGTCCTCGACATCGTCTTCCCCGGACGCCGACCCCGCCGCCTTGGGCGGCAGGACGACGGGTTGCGGTGCGACGAAGAGCGGCATGTAGGCCGGCACCTCGGTGACCAGCAGCGTCTCGGGGGTCTCCAGGATGAGCCGTGACTCCGGTTCGGTCTCGGTCTCAGTCTCAGCGGCCAGCACCTCACGGACCCGGATCGCGTCAGCCTGGTCGACGCTGGATTGCGCGCTGCGGGAGCGGCCGTCGAGTTCGGTCAGCGCGTCCAGAACGCGTTTGCTGGTGGTACCCAGAACCCGGGCCAGGGTGTGCACCCTCAGCCGCTCGGGCAGTGTCTCCTCGACTGCCGGTGGCTCTTGCCGGGGCAACGGGGTTTCGGGCAGTTCCTGGTTGACGTCATCGTCGGCCACGTAATCTCCTCGAGCCCCCGGGCGCGTCCTTCGGACGCGGCCACGCGAGGGCTTGCGCTGTACGCCCGGGTGGGTACCCGAGCGTGTCTATGGTCTCGCTCCGACAGGTTCGGAAGAACCCGGTCAGTGCCTGGGCTGAATGACGGCCGTTGACGGTCCGCGCCGCACCGAGGCCCGTTATGGCGGATTCGGTGGTCGCGCACGTCGTGTAAGTCTCATTCCCGGACGCCCGTTACCGGGCGCCAGGCTTCAGTATCCCACACCCGCCGAGCGGTACCGACCCGCCATCCGTAACGGGGTCAGTGGGTCGGGAACCACAGCGCGATCTCACGCGCGGCCGACTCCGGCGAATCAGACCCATGCACCAGGTTGAACTGGGTCTCGAGGCCGAAATCGCCCCGGATTGTGCCCGGGGTGGCCTTCTCGACCGGATCGGTGCCGCCGGCCAGCTGGCGCCACGCGGCGATGGCGCGCGGACCCTCGACGACCGCGGCGATCACCGGGCCGGAGGTGATGAACTCCACCAACGAGCCGAAGAACGGTTTGTCCTGGTGCTCCGCGTAGTGCGCGCGGGCCACCGCGTCCTCGACATGCTTGAGTTCCAGCGCGGCGATGGTCAAACCTTTGCGCTCGATCCTGCTGATGATCTCACCAATCACCCGCCGCTCGACACCGTCGGGCTTGATCAGTACGAGAGTCTGCTCGGTCACGCCGCAGAGCGTACCGGTCAGTCGGTCGGCGGGTGCTGGCCGGGTAACAGGCCCAACCGCTGGCGGCGAAGCATCTCGTTGCGCAGGTAGGCGATCACACCCCAGACCACGACGAACAACACCCCGATGAAACCGATGGCCGGGTAGATCAGGAAGCCGATCACCAATAGTCCCTGCACGCCGAGATTCGCCCAGATCGCCCACGGCCGGCCCTGCATACCGGCCAGCAGGCCGAGCACCACCGCAAAACCGATCAGGTAGGCCGTCGACCACGGCGTGAGACCGCCGCCCACCGTCGCGACCACCGGCAGGGCCAGCAACACCGTGATGATCTCCAGGATCAGGGTGCCGGCCATCACGCCGCGGAAACTCTTCCAGGGGTCCGGGGCCGACGGTGCAGGGGATGTCATTGCGGATCCTTGCCGAAGAGGGTTCGGGCCGCGCCCGCCGTCACCACCGACCCGGTGATGATGATGCCCGCTCCGGAGAACCCGTCTGCGTCGGCGGCGGCATCCTCGACGAGCGCCGTCGCGGTCTCGATGGCGTCCGGCAGGGTGTCGGCGCGCAGCACCCGCTCCGGACCGAACACCTCCTCGGCCCGCCACCCCAGCGCCTCGACATCCAGGGCCCGGGCCGACCCATTGTGGGTGACCACGATCTGGTCGAGCACCGGTTCGAGCGCGGCCAGGATGCCCGTCACGTCCTTGTCCGCCATGACGCTCAGCACGCCCACCAGGTATCGGAAGTCGAACTCCTCGGCCAATGCGGCTGCCAGCACTTCGGCGCCGGCCGGGTTGTGGGCGGCGTCGATGAACACGGTGGGTGCGCTGCGCATCCGCTCCAGCCGGCCCGGACTGCTGACGGCGGCGAACCCGGCCCGCACCGTGTCGAGGTCGAGTTGACGCTGCGCGCCGGCCCCGAAGAAGGCTTCGACGGCGGCCAGCGCCATCGCCGCGTTGTGAGCCTGGTGCTCGCCGTGTAGCGGCAGGAACACATTCGAGTACACACCGCCCAGCCCCTGCAGTTCGATCACCTGTCCCCCGATCGCGACCTGCCGGCTGCGCACCGCGAACTCGGATCCCTCACGGGCGACCATCGCGGCGACCCGCACCGAATGCGCCAACAGCACGTCCATCGCCTCCTGCGGCTGACGGCCGATGATCGCGACGGTCTCCACCGGAACCGGTTCTCCGCGCGGGCCGCGGATCACCCCCGCCTTCTCTGCGGCGATCTCGCCGACGGTGGCTCCCAGGTACTCGGCGTGGTCCATACCGATCGGGGTGATCACCGCGATGGTGGCGTCCACCACGTTGGTGGCGTCCCAGCTTCCCCCCATCCCGGCTTCGACCACCGCGACATCGACCGGCGCATCGGCGAAAGCCGCGAACGCCATCGCGGTGACGACCTCGAACTTGCTCATCACCGGGCCGACCACGCCCAACTCGCCGGACAGCGACTGGGCGTCGACCATCTGGACGAAGGGCTCGATCTCCCGGTAGGTCTCCACGTACCGGGCCGGGCTGATCGGCTGATTGTCGATGGCGATCCGCTCGGTCGCCGACTGCAGGTGCGGGCTGGTGGTACGTCCGGTGCGTTGGTTGAAAGCGGTCAACAACGCGTCGATCATCCGGGCCACCGACGTCTTGCCGTTGGTTCCGACGATATGGATGCTCGGGTAGCTGTTCTGCGGTGAACCGAGCAGGTCCATCAGCGCGTCGATACGAATTGTGCTGGGCTGCAGCTTGGTTTCCGGCCAGCGCTGGTCCAGGAGGTGCTCGACCTGGAGCAGCGCCGCAATCTCGTCGGGAGTCGGCTCGCTCATGTGAGCACGGCCAGCCGTGCGCCGATCCGGTCGACTTCCTCGCGGGCCAGCTTCTGCCGGCTGCGGATCTTGTCGACGACATCGGCGGGCGCCTTGGCCAGGAAGGCCTCGTTGCCGAGTTTGGCCGTGGTCTGGGCCAGATCCTTCTGGGCGGCGGCGAGGTCCTTCTCGAGCCGGCGCCGTTCGGCCGCGACATCCACGGTGCCGGAGGTGTCCAGGGCGACCTGAACGGTGCCGGCCGCCAGCCGTACCTCGACCTCGGCGGTGGGACGGAAGTCGGCACCGGGATCGGTCAGCCAGGCCAGCGCGGCCACCGCCGGGGCGTGCGCCGCCAACCCGGCCGGCTCGATACCCCCGAGGCGGGCCGGCACCTTCTGCCGGTCCGCCAGTCCCTGGTCGCTGCGGAAGCGGCGGACCTCGGTGACCAGCTTCTGCAGATCGGCGATCCGTTGCGCCGCAGCAGGATCCACCGTGACCCCGGAGGCGGTCGGCCAGTCAGCGACCACCAGCGACTCGGCCCCGGTCAGCGACTTCCACAGCACCTCGGTGACGAACGGCATCACCGGGTGCAGCAGCTTGAGCAGGGTGTCGAGCACGGCGGCGAGCACCGCGGTGGTGTGGGTGCGACCCGCCGCGATCTGGACTTTGGCCAGCTCCAAGTACCAGTCGCAGAACTCGTCCCACGCGAAGTGATAGAGCGCTTCGCAGGCCCGGCTGAACTCGTAACCGTCAAGAGCCGAATCGACGTCCGCGCGAACCTCCTCAGTCCGGCCCAGGATCCAGGTGTCGGCGTCGGTCAGCTCGCCAGCCGGCGGCAACGGGGCCGGGGCGGCGCCGTTGAGCATGGCGAACCGTGTCGCGTTGAAGAGCTTCGTCGCGAAATTGCGCGATGCGCGGGCGTGGTCCTCACCGATGGACAGGTCGCCGCCGGGACTCGCCCCGCGGGCCAGGGTGAACCGCAAGGCGTCCGCGCCGTACAACTCCACCCAGTCCAGCGGATCGATACCGTTGCCCCGCGATTTGCTCATCTTGCGGCCGTGTTCGTCGCGGATCAGACCATGTAGGAAGACGTTACGGAAAGGAACCTGCGGACCCGACTTTTTTTGGGTGCCACCGCAGGTGACCGCGTCGTCATCGGCGACGAAGGTTCCGAACATCACCATCCTTGCCACCCAGAAGAACAGGATGTCGTAGCCGGTGACGAGAACGCTTGTCGGATAGAACTTCTCCAGATCCGGGGTGCGGTCCGGCCAGCCCATGGTGGAGAACGGCCACAACGCCGAGGAGAACCAGGTGTCCAGGACGTCGGGATCCTGTTCCCAGCCCTCGGGCGGAGTCTCGTCCGGGCCGAGGCATACCTGCTGACCGTCGGGGCCGTGCCAGATCGGGATGCGGTGCCCCCACCACAGCTGGCGTGAGATGCACCAGTCGTGCATATCGTCGACCCAGTCGAACCAGCGCGGCTCCTGACTCTTGGGGTGAATGACGATGTCCCCGTTGCGAACCGCGTCACCGGCAGCCTTGGCCATCGAGGAGACCTTGACCCACCATTGCAGGCTCAACCTCGGCTCGATCGGCTCTCCGCTGCGCTCGGAATGCCCCACGCTGTGCAGGTAGGGGCGTTTCTCGGCGACGATGCGGCCCTGTTCGGCCAGTGCCTCGCGCACCTTGACCCTGGCCTCGAACCGGTCCATACCGTCGAATTGCGTTGCGGTTCCGGCGATCCGGCCACGGGTGTCCATGATCGAAAGCATTGGCAGGCTGTGCCGCATCCCGATCTCGAAGTCATTCGGATCATGGGCCGGGGTGACCTTGACAGCGCCGGTGCCGAATTCCGGATCGACGTGGGTGTCGGCCACGATGACGATCCCGCGATCCTGGAACGGATGGGGAAGGGAGCTGCCCACCAGGTGGCGGTAGCGCTCGTCATCGGGGTGCACGGCGATGGCGGTATCGCCGAGCATGGTCTCGATCCTGGTGGTCGCCACCACGATGTGCGGCTGCGCATCATCCATCGACCCATAGCGGAACGAGACCAGTTCGCCCTCGATCTCGGAGTATTTGACCTCCAGATCGGAGATCGCCGTCTGCAGTACCGGCGACCAGTTGACCAGTCGTTCGGCCCGGTAGATCAGGCCGGCGTCGTAGAGCCGCTTGAAGATGGTGCGGACGGCGCGGGAGAGCCCCTCGTCCATGGTGAAGCGGTCCCGGCTCCAGTCGACCCCGTCGCCGAGGCGGCGCATCTGGGCGCCGATGGTGCCGCCGGACTCGTGCTTCCAGTCCCATACCTTCTCGATGAACCGCTCGCGGCCGAGATGCTCCCGACTGCTCTCCTCGGCCGCCAGCCGCTTCTCCACCAGAGTCTGGGTGGCAATACCGGCGTGATCCATGCCGGGCAGCCACAGCACCTCGTAGCCCTGCATCCGCTTACGCCGGGTCAACGCGTCCATCAAAGTGTGGTCCAGCGCGTGCCCCATGTGCAGGCTGCCGGTGACGTTCGGCGGCGGCAGCACGATCGAGTACGGCGGCTTGGCACTGCCTGCGTCGGCGGTGAAATAGCCGGCGTCGACCCACCCCTGGTAGATCTCGGTCTCTACCGCGCCGGGATCCCAGGACTTGGGCAGGGTCTCGGCGCGGGTGTCCACGCGGGTCTCGTCAGAGGGCACTCCGCGATTCTAGGTGGGGCGCAGGTCGCCATCCGACCTGCGCCCCTCCTGGAAGCCGGTTACTTGCCGCCGCGCAGCAGGCCGCCGAGGATGTTGCCGATGGCACCACCCTGGCCGCCGCCCAGCACGCTGCCGAGAATGCTGCCCAGCGGGTTGTTCGCGGCGGCGCCGCCGCCACCACCGGCACCGCCGAGGATGCTGCCGAGGATGTCACCGATTCCGCCACCGGGAGCTGCCTGAGCCTGGGCACCGGCGCCGGCCGAGTTCTTCTGGGCGAACTGCTTGCCGACGTAAGCGAGCACGATCGGGGCCAGCATCGGCAGCAGCCGCTTGATCAGGTCGCCGCCGCCCGCTCCGGCCCCGGCCAGTGCAGAGGCGACCTGGTTGGTGTCATTGCCGCCGAACAGGCTGGCGACGATCTGGTTGCCCTGACCTTCGTCGAGCTGGTCGACGTTGACGCCCCCGGTGAGGAGATCGCTTTCACCCTCGGCGACGACGACGGACTCCAGCTCAGTGGAATCGATATCGTCGGCCTGAACGTTTTCCTGCAGGCTGCCGAGCAGGGTGGGCACCAGGGTCTGGATCGCCTGGGTCACCTCGCCCTGGTCTGCGCCGAGCTTGCTGGCGATATCCGCCACCGGGATCTGATTGAAGAGGTCGTCGAGACCGGCCATGTTGAGGTTCCACTTTCTTGAGTTGCCAGCGAACGACTCGACAGTAGATCAGCGCCGGCCGGTAGCGCCACGATTACGCTCTGAGCGTCAGTTCAGCCGGGCCGAATCCAGCGATATACCGGCGCCCGGGAACCGGGCCAGCAATGCGTCGCCCATCGCGGCCGCCGGGGTGAGCACACCGAAGAGTTCCGGCAGCTTGTCACGGTCCAGTGCCAGCGCCAGGCCGCACTCGCCCAGCATCACCGCCGTCGCCTTGTAGCCGGGATCGCCGCTCTGGGACATGGTGGCCACGTACCGGGCCCCGGTGCTGGTGGTGGTGTAGGTCTCGACCCGGTACCAGCCCTGCTCGCGGACCTGCTCGCTGGGACCCGTGCCCGGTTTGGGAGCCAACCGCTCGACCAGTCTGCGCGGCAGGAAGCGGAAGAAACGGCTGCCCAGTGCGGCGGTGGCGTTGGTGGCCGCGGTGGCCACCGCCGAAACGACCGGCGCGGTGATCGACGGCCCGACACTCATGTACTCGGCATAGCGGAACCGCCGGCCGTAGGCGTAGTCGAGCAGGGCATTGCTACGCCGGACGATCCGGGTGTTGTACATGGCCATGACGAATCCGGCGGCCCACACCCCGGCGAGTTCGGGGGCGATCTCGGTGCCGCGGCGCCACGGCAGATCGGGTTGGGCGCCGAGTTCAGGTTCGGCGCCGCGATCCTGGGCCAGGGTGTACGGGTCCTCGAGCAGCTTGCGGGTGTCCGGGTCGCCCGAGGATGCCCGGAACACCTCGATCATCGAGGCGATCGTGCCGCCGGAGACCCCTCCGGAGAACCCGCGCAGCACGAAGTTGGTGTCCAGCAGGTCACCGGCGTCGTCGTGGCGGGCACGGCGGAACAATTCGTAGACGGTCATGTCCGAGGGGATCGAATCGAATCCGCAGGCGTGCACGATTCGCGCCCCGGTGTCGACTGCCTGCTTGTGGTAGTCGTCGATGCTCTGCCGCACGAACATCGCCTCACCGGTCAGGTCCGCGTAATCGGTCCCGGCTGCCGCGCAGGCCGCCACCAGGGGCAGCCCGTACTTGCTGTAGGGGCCGACGGTGGTCACGACGACCCGGGTGCGGGCCGCCATATCGTCGAGGGTCGAGGGCCGGTCGGCGTCGACGGTGAGGATCGGCCAGGACTGCGCCGCCTCGCCCAGTGTTGCGCGGACCGCCTCCAACTTGGCCGATGAGCGCCCGGCCAACGCGATCCGGGCCGGCCCGCCCGCCCTGGCAAGGTATTCGGCGGTGAGCCTGCCGACGAATCCGGTGGCCCCGTACACAACGATGTCGAATTCGCGCCCTGTCATGGGGCCAACCTACGTGACGGCGCACCCGCCGATAGGTCAGCGGAGGCCGATCGCATTGGTCAGCGCTTTGCCCGGGTCGGTGAAGGCCAGGCAGACCTGACCCCAGTCGACCAGTCCGAGCGGTCCGCGGCCCACACCCTGGCACTGTCCGGTCGCCGGCGAGGCGGGGACGTCGGTGGTGACCGCGGTGGCGAAGACCGGGGTACCGGCCTTCTGGCCGCAGGTCGGCCAGGCGCCGATGCCCTGGGTCCGCAGGACGTTCTCGGCGACCCGGATCTGCTCCTCGCGGGAGGCCTGGTGCGGCATCCCGGAGCCGCCGTTGGACTTCCAGGTGGCCGGGGAGAACTGGAGTCCGCCGTAGTAGCCGTTGCCGGTGTTGATGGCCCAGTTCCCCCCCGACTCGCACTTGGCGATCGCGTCCCAGTTGACGCTGGTGTCGGCGGCTGCCGTCGCACTGCCCAGCGTGAGCGCCCCGAGGGCCAGTCCCAGCGCGAGGGCCGCCAGGGTGAGGATTCTGCGGATCGTCGTCACCGGTGTCCCTTTCCGACTGTGGCCCGCGAGTGCATGCGGTTGTGATGTGGATCGCACCGTCGGGCAGGGTTGTTACAGCCGGGTCAACCGATACCGGTCAGACTCGAGACCAGACACGAAAAAAGGTGGCGCCGGATTTCTCCGGCGCCACCTTCAGTTCAGACGATCGAGCGTCAGCCCAGACGGCCGCAGGTCGGCCACGCGCCGATGCCCTGGGTGCGCAGGACGTTCTCGGCGATCCGGATCTGCTCCGACCGCGAGGCGGTGTGCGGCATACCCGCGCCGCCGTTGGACGACCAGGTGCTCGGCGAGAACTGCAACCCGCCGAAGTATCCGTTTCCGGTGTTGATGGCCCAGTTGCCGCCCGACTCGCAGTGTGCGATCGCGTCCCAGTTGACACTGTCGGCGTTGGCGGTGCCGGCACCGAGGGCAATCGGGGCGACGGTCATCGCACCGGCGATCGCGGTCATGCCCAGCGTCTTGCGGAGGTTCTTCAAGATTCTTTCCTTTCGCCGAGCGTGTACCGAAGACCTGGAGGCGGTCCGCCTCACCAGCCCCGCGCACACGCAGGGTTCCTCAATGTGGAATTGTTTGGCCTATTCAGGCAACGGGTACGACGGTACGCAGCGCATTGCGCCACGTCACGTGAATGACACGCCAATATATTTCAGATAACAGACCAATCACAACGGCAGATATTCAGGATCTGCCGCAGGTCAGGGCGGCGTGTCCGGTCTTCACCCGTCGCTGACGCGGCCGTCACTTATGTGATGCAAATCACAGTGCATTTGTGAAGCGGCACACAGCGATGTAATTCACATTAGCCACACGAGGCGCTTGGTTAACACAAATAACAGGTTGATCTCGTCCGCCCTGAACCGTCCGCCAGCGCATCAGCGCAGGTCAGAATCGCAGTTGAGATTGGTGAGGGACCGGGTCGCCGGCATGACGACACGCCTGCTGGGCACGGCCGCGATGAGAGCACGCATGCTGCGCTGACCGTCGGCGACCAGGACGTCGATGCGATCGGCCAACGCCGTCCGGTACACACCGGCCAGGTAATGCTCCCGACCGTCCCACGGCAGCACGACGTCAATCCCGTGATCACCGTCAAGACGGTCGATGAGGTCGACTGATAGGTAGGGCATATCCACCGCGCAGACGAAGGCGTACTCCAGACCCTCGTCAGCCGCCGCTCGCAAACCCCGCCCGGTGGCGCGCAACGGACCGGCCCCCGGGACCTCGTCGCGCAGCACCCGGGCATCCAGTGCCGGCAGCACCTGCCCGGGGGCGGCGACGACGAACAACGGGGCGCACCGCCGGGCCAGCACCCCGAGGGTGTGCTCGACCATGCTGACAGCGGGCTGTCGCGGGTGCGGCATGGTGGCCTTGTCCCGACCCATCCGCCGCGACTGCCCCCCGGCCAGCACGATGGCGGCCAAGGGGGACCGCGACGACACCGGTCTCAGTCCACGGTCCAGGTGTCGCGACCGCGCAGAAGCGACTGCAGGGCGGCGCTGTCGTGCGGGTGGGCCGCGCGGGCGGCGGCAACCTGCCGACGCGCGGCGTCGTCGTAGGTCGGTCGGCTGACCTGCCGGAAGATCCCCATCACGGTGTGCTCGAGATTCTGATCGCTCAGCCGGGACAGGGCGAAGGCATAGGCCGGGCTATCCGCGCTCGCGTCGTGAACCACGATCTGGTCGGCGGCGACATCGGCGGTCTTGGCCACCTCCAGTCCGAAACCGGTCTGCACCACGGCGTACTCGCCGCCCGCGCCGAAGGTGATCGGCTCCCCGTGCGCCACCCGGATCACCCGTTCCTCGGCGCCGTCCTTGCGCAACACGTCGAACGACCCGTCGTTGAAGATCGGGCAGTCCTGCAGGATCTCCACCAGGGCCGCACCGCGGTGGGCGGCGGCCGCCCGCAACACCTCGGACAGACCCTTGCGGTCGGAGTCCAGCGCCCGGCCGACGAACGTCGCCTCCGCGCCCAGCGCCATCGACACCGGGTTGAACGGGTGATCCAGTGAGCCCATCGGCGTCGACTTGGTGACCTTTCCGACCTCCGAGGTCGGCGAGTACTGCCCTTTGGTCAGCCCGTAGATCCGGTTGTTGAACAGCAGGATGGTGATGTTCACATTGCGGCGCAGCGCATGGATCAGGTGGTTGCCGCCGATGGACAGCGCATCACCATCGCCGGTGACCACCCACACCGACAGATCCGGCCGGGCCAGTGCCAGACCGGTCGCGACGGTCGGCGCCCGGCCGTGGATGGAGTGGAATCCGTAGGTTTCCAGGTAGTACGGGAACCGGCTGGAGCAGCCGATGCCGCTCACGAAGGCGATGTTCTCCCGCCGCAAGCCCATCTCCGGAAGGAAATTGCGGATGGTGTTGAGGATGACGTAGTCACCGCAGCCCGGGCACCATCGCACCTCCTGGTCACTGGTGAAGTCCCGGGCCTTGAGCGGAACCGCGCTGGCCGGCACCCCGGCGTTCTTCGACTCGACCAGACCGAGGTCGGCTCCGATCAGATCCGTCACGCGCTGGCTCCCGCCCCGGTTTGGCCGTTCGCCCCGGCTCCCACGGTCGCCGCCGTGCGCCTGGCGAAGATCGTCTTGTCGCGTTCCACGTCGCCCAACGTGCCGTCCAGGGCCGCCGCGATGACCTCTTCCAGTTCATCCGCCCGAAACGCCATCCCGGCCACCTTGGTCACCGATTGCACATCCACCAGGTATTCGCCGCGCAGTAGCAGCGCGAGCTGGCCCAGGTTCATCTCCGGCAGCACCACCGTCGGGTACCGCCCCAGCACCTCTCCGAGATTGGCCGGCAGCGGGTTGAGGTGGCGCAACTGGGCGTGGGCGACCTTCACCCCCCGGCGGCGAGCCCGTCGGCAGGCCTCACCGATCGGGCCGAACGAACTGCCCCAGCCCAGCATCAGCAGTTCGGCGTCCCCGGTCGGGTCGTCGACCTCGAGGTCGGGAACCGCGATCCCGTCGATCTTGGCCTGCCGCAGCCGGACCATCTGATCGTGATTGACGCCGTGATAGGAGATGTCACCCGATCCGTTGGCCTTCTCCAACCCGCCGATGCGGTGCTCCAGGCCGGCGGTGCCCGGAACCGCAAGCTGGCGGGCCAGCGTCTCCGGATCACGGGCGTAGGGCGCGAATTCCTCGCCCGGTCGCGCGAAACCGGTGTCGATGGCCTCGAAAGTGCCGACGTCGGGGATGCGCCACGGTTCGGAGCCGTTGGCGATCGCACCGTCGGACAACACGATCACCGGGGTGCGGTAGGTCAGCGCGATCCTGGCGGCCTGCACCGCGATATCGAAGCAGTCCGACGGCGAGCAGGGGGCCAGCACCGCCACCGGGGACTCGCCGTTGCGGCCGAACATCGCCTGGAGCAGATCGGCCTGCTCGGTCTTGGTGGGCAGCCCGGTCGACGGGCCGCCGCGCTGGACGTCGACGACGAGCAACGGCAGTTCGGTCATCACCGCCAGACCGATGAACTCCGATTTCAACGCGACGCCGGGCCCCGACGTGCTGGTCACCCCGAGCGCACCGCCGTAGGAGGCGCCGAGGGCGGCGCCGATGCCGGCGATCTCGTCCTCGGCCTGGAAGGTCAGCACGTCGAAGTTCTTGTGTTTAGACAGCTCATGCAGGATGTCCGAAGCCGGGGTGATCGGATAGCTGCCCAGCAGCACCTGGATCCCGGCGAGGTGACCGGCGGCGATGATGCCGTAGGACAGTGCGGTGTTTCCGGTTATCTGCCGGTACTGCCCCGGCGCCAACGTGGCCGGTGCCACCTCGTAGGTGGTGGCGAACGCCTCGGTGGTCTCACCGTAATTCCAGCCGGCCCGCAGTGCCAGGATGTTCGCCTCGGCGATCTGCGGCTTACCGGCGAACTTCTCCCGGACGAACGCCTCACTCGGGGCGATCGGCCGGCCGTACATCCAGCACAGCAGTCCGAGGGCGAACATGTTCTTGGCGCGCTCGCCGTCCTTCTTCGATGCGCCGATCGGTTCCACCGCGCCCAGGGTCAGGCTGGTCATCGGGACGGCATGGACGACGTAGTCGGACAGTTCACCGGTGTCCAGTGGGCTGGCCGGATAGCCCACCTTGCCGAGGTTGCGCTTGGTGAACTCGTCGGAGTTGGCGATCACGGTGCCACCGCGGGGCAGGTCGTCGAGATTGGCCTTCAGCGCGGCCGGGTTCATCGCCACCAGCACATCCGGTCGGTCGCCCGCGGTGAGGATGTCATAGTCGGCGATCTGGATCTGGAACGACGAGACACCGGGCAGCGTGCCCTGCGGCGCCCGGATCTCAGCGGGGTAATTCGGTTGCGTCGCAAGGTCATTGCCGAACAACGCGGCTTCGGAGGTGAACCGGTCGCCGGTGAGCTGCATACCGTCGCCGGAGTCCCCGGCGAACCTGATGACGACCTTTTCGAGTTTGTGCCGGTGGTGCGCAACCCCGTTACCGCTCAGACCCACGTCGGGCGCCTTTCGTCGGATTGCGGCGGACTCGTGACGCTCGCGAAACCGATTATTGCACTCTCTTAGACACGCTCCGGATGGCGCGGCGACGGACACGCCGTTGCATCCCCAGGATAACCACAGGTCATCGGGGATAGCTAACCTTCGGTCCGCGAACACCGTGTGTCGTTGGCCACGGCAGGCGTCAGCGAATCTTAAGAAGTCACCCGAGGCTTCTCCAGATCGGATTCACGATCGGATTCAGAGGATGTAGAGCATCTCCTGATAGGTCGGCAGCGGCCACAGATCGTCGGCAATGATCCCCTCGAGGGTGTCGGCGGCGGCCCGGACCGCATCCATCGCCGGCAGCACCTCATCCCGGGCATGCAGGGCTTCGGCGAGGCTGCCCTCGACATGGGCCGCCAGGGCGGCTTTCAGGCCGGAGATCGCCGCGGTGAGCTCGGCGATCGGCTCGGACACCTGTGCCAGCAGCGACGTCTCGGCGGGGAACCCGGCGGCCTTCATGGTGGCCACGTTCTGGGCCAGTTCGGTCTGGTAGCGCAGGGCCGCCGGCAGGATCACCGTCGAGCCGATCTCACAGGCCAGCTTGGCCTCCACGGCGATGGTCATGGCGTACTGCTCCAGGCGGACCTCGTAGCGGCTGTGCAATTCGCGCGCGTTGAACACCCCGTACCGCTCGAACAGCTCGATCGACTCGGGCGTGATGAGCTCCGGGATGGCGTCGAGGGTGGTTTTCAGGTTGGGCAGACCGCGTTCGGCGGCCTCGATCTGCCAATTCTCCGAGTAGCCGTCGCCGTTGAACACCACCGCTCCATGTTCGGTGATGATGTCGGTGAGCAAGGTCTGCACCGCGGAGTCGAAGTCGACGCCCGCGGCGACCGCCTTCTCCAGAACGGTGGCCATATGGTCGAGGGAGTCGGCCATGATCGTGTTGAGAACGATCATCGGCACGTTGATGGTCTGCCCGGAGCCCGGTGCGCGGAACTCGAATCGGTTGCCGGTGAAGGCGAACGGGCTGGTGCGGTTGCGATCACCCGGGTCGGTGGGCAGGTGCGGCAGGGTGTCGACCCCGATGATCATGGTGCCCTTGCCCTTCGAGGAGGTGGCCGCACCCTTGGCGATCTGCTCGAAGACGTCGGCGAGTTGATCGCCGAGGAAGATCGAGATGATCGCCGGCGGTGCCTCATTGGCGCCGAGGCGGTGATCGTTGGTGGCCGAGGCCACCGACACCCGCAACAGCCCGGCGAACTTGTGCACGGCGCGGATGATCGCCGCGCAGAACACCAGGAACTGGGCGTTCTCGTGGGGTGTGTCGCCGGGCACCAGCAGGCTGCCGAACTGGGCGTTCCCCATCGAGAAGTTCACATGCTTACCGGATCCGTTCACCCCGGCGAACGGCTTCTCGTGGAACAGGCATTCCATCCCGTGCTTCTTGGCGATGGTCTTGAACACCGTCATCAGCAATTGCTGGTGGTCGGCGGCGATATTGGCCCGCTCGAACATCGGCGCGATCTCGAACTGGCCCGGGGCGACCTCGTTGTGCCGGGTCTTGGCCGGGATACCGAGCTTGAACAGTTCGCGCTCGGTATCCATCATGAAGCCGAGCACCCGCTCCGGGATGGACCCGAAGTAGTGGTCGTCGAATTCCTGGCCCTTGGGCGGCTTGGAACCGAACAGTGTGCGGCCGGCATTGATCAGGTCCGGCCGGGCCAGGAAGAAATGCCGGTCGATCAGGAAGTACTCCTGCTCGGGGCCGCAGAACGACACGATGCGGTCGAAATCGGAGTGCCCGAACAGCCTCAGGATGCGCTCGGCCTGGGCGCCCATCGCCTGCTGACTGCGCAACAGCGGCGTCTTGTAGTCCAGCGCCTCACCGGTCATCGAGACGAAGACCGTCGGGATGCACAGGGTGTTGCCGTTCGGGTTCTCCAGGATGTAGGCCGGGCTGGTGACGTCCCAGCCGGTGTACCCGCGCGCCTCGAAGGTGCTGCGCAGCCCACCGGAGGGGAAGCTGGACGCGTCCGGCTCACCCTGGATGAGCGTCTTGCCGGCGAATTCGGCCAGCGTCTGACCGTCGGAGACCGGTTCGAGAAAGCTGTCATGCTTCTCAGCGGTCAGACCGGTCATCGGGTAAAAGACGTGCGCGTAGTGGGTGGCGCCGCGGGACAGCGCCCAGTCCTTCATCACCGAGGCGACGGAATCGGCGACCGCCGAATCCAGTTTGGCGCCCTTTTCGATGGTGGCGACGACGGACTTGTACACCGACTTCGGCAACCGCAACCGCATCTCGGCCAGGGTGAAGACATTGGAGCCGAAGATCTCCCCGGGTGCCTCGGCAGGATCGAAGCTGATCGCCGGCGGCACGTACGCCTCGACGTTGTTGATCGCCTGCAAACGGACCGTGTTCCCGCTCAACTGAGTTCCTCTCGACCTACCGTCACGCCCCAGCCTGGACCGGCGGGCATATGTTCAGCCCAAGCTAGGAACCCTCGATGGCGAACGTGTTACGCCGGCGTCAAGAGCGGAATTCGCTGGTGACCGGATCGGTGAGATCGGTCACTGGCTAGATTGGGCGCATGCGCGCTGCCGGAGACGCCAACGGCGAGTACGACGAGCGGGCGGTGACGGTCGGCAGCCCGAAGAAGGCCGCCGCCGGGATACCGGCCGTCCTGGTCGCGCTGCGACGCAGCCTCGCCCAGATGGGTGTCCTGCGCACCGTGGCGACCCTGCGGCGGGTCAATCAGCGCGACGGGTTCGACTGTCCGGGATGCGCGTGGCCGGAGGAGTCGGGCGGGCGCAAGGCGGCGGAGTTCTGCGAGAACGGCGCCAAGGCGGTGGCCGAGGAGGCCACCCGGCGGGTTGTGGACCCGGAGTTCTTCGCCCGCCACCCGGTCGCCGATCTGGCGGCCCGCCCGGAGTACTGGCTGTCCCAGCAGGGCCGGTTGACCCACCCGATGGTGTTACGGCCCGGCGATACGCACTACCGGCCGATCGGCTGGGACGGCGCCTACGACGTGATCGCCGATCACCTCAACGGCCTCTCCGGCCCTGACGAGGCGGTGTTCTACACCTCCGGGCGCACCAGCAACGAAGCGGCATTCCTCTATCAGTTGCTGGTCCGCAGCTTCGGCACCAACAACCTGCCGGACTGCTCCAACATGTGTCACGAGTCCTCGGGCACCGCGCTGACCGACTCGATCGGGATCGGCAAGGGATCGGTGACCGTTTCCGATATCGCCAACGCCGATCTGATCGTGATCGCCGGACAGAACCCCGGCACCAATCATCCGCGGATGCTCTCGGTCCTGGCCGAGGCCAAGGCCAACGGCGCGAGGATCATCGCCGTCAACCCGCTGCCGGAGGCCGGCCTGATCCGGTTCGACGATCCGCAGACCGTGCGCGGCGTGCTCGGCGGCGGCGTGCCGTTGGCCGATGAATTCGTCCAGATCCGCCTCGGCGGGGATATGGCACTGTTCCGCGGGGTGGCCAGGTTGCTTCTCGAGGCCGACGATCGCGCCCCCGGCAGCGTGCTGGACCGCGACTTCATCGCCGGGCACTGTCACGGGTTCAACGAGTACGCCGCCGCCGCCCGCGGCGTCGACCTCGACACCGTGCTGGCGGCCACCGGAATCACCGCGCCGCAGTTGCACCGCGTCGCCGACATGCTCGCCGACTCCCGGCGCACCGTCGTGTGCTGGGCGATGGGCCTGACCCAGCACACCCACGCGGTGGCCACCATCGGCGAGATCACCAACATCCTGCTGCTCCGCGGCATGATCGGAAAGCCCGGGGCCGGGGTGTGTCCGGTGCGCGGACATTCCAACGTCCAGGGCGACCGCACCATGGGCATCTGGGAGAAGGTTCCGGACGCCTTCCTCGACGCTCTGGACAGCCGTTTCGGGATCCGCACTCCGCGCCGGCACGGCTTGGACACCGTCAACGCGATCCGCGCCATGCGGGACGGCCGGGCGTCGGTGTTCGTCGCCATGGGCGGCAACTTCGCCTCGGCCACCCCCGACACCGAGGTGACCGAGGCGGCGTTGCGCACCTGTGCGCTGACCGTGCAGGTGTCCACCAAGCTCAACCGCAGCCATCTCGTGCACGGCCGCACCGCGCTGATCCTGCCGACACTGGGCCGCACCGACCGCGATATCGTCGACGGCCGCAAGCAGGTGGTCTCCGTCGAGGACTCGATGTCGATGGTGCACCTGTCCCGCGGCAGCCTGCCGCCGCCCGGCGATGACGTCCGCAGCGAGATCGCGATCATCTGCGGGCTGGCCCGCCATCTGCTCGGTCCGGGGCACCCGGTGCCTTGGGAGCGTTTCGCCGCCGACTACGACCGGATCCGTGACGAGATCGCCGCGGTGGTCCCCGGCTGCGCTGACTACAACCGTCGGGTCCGCGCACCCGACGGCTTCTCCCTACCGCACCCGCCCCGGGACACCCGCCAATTCCCCACTGCCACCGGCAAGGCCAACTTCGCCACCAGCCCACTGCGTTGGGTGCCCGTCCCGCCCGGGCGCCTGGTCCTGCAGACGCTGCGCAGCCACGATCAGTTCAACACCACCATCTACGGTCTCGACGACCGTTACCGCGGCATCAGCGGGGGCCGACGGGTCGTCTTCGTCAACCCCGCCGATATCGCCGCCTTCGGACTAGCCGCCGGCGACCGGGTCGACCTGGTCTCCGAGTTCGGCGACGATTGCCGGGAGCGGCGCGCCGAGGACTTCCTGGTCGTGCCTTATTCCACCCCGGCCGGTAATGCCGCCGCCTACTACCCGGAGACCAACCCGCTGGTGCCACTCGATCACGTCGCCGACAGATCGAACACCCCGGTGTCGAAGGCGATCGTGATCCGCCTGGAGAAGGTCTGAACCCGTGGGCCGGGTGACGTCGCGGCGGAGGGTGACCCATCTCGTCGGCGGGTCGGCCGCCGAGCGGGTCGACACCCTGGTGGTCGAGGAGCCACTGGAGATCCGCGTCAACGGGTCGCCGGTGGCCGTCACAATGCGCACACCGGGCTCGGATGTCGAACTGGCACAGGGATTTCTGCTCACCGAAGGGGTGATCGCCGAGCGCGACGACGTGTCCACCGTGCAATATTGCCGGGGCGCCGAGACCGATGGGACCAACAGCTACAACGTGCTCGATGTGACGCTGCGCCCCGGCCTGCAGGTGCCGGAGTCCGTCGTCCGCAACTTCTACACCACGTCATCGTGCGGGATCTGCGGCAAGGCCTCCCTGGAGGCGGTCCGACTGGCCAGCCGGCACTCCCCCGGCGACGATCCCTCGACCGTCCCGGCCGCCACGCTGGCCGCGATGCCTGCCCTCCTGCGCTCGGCCCAGAAAGTGTTCGCCGCCACCGGGGGTCTGCACGGCGCCGCGCTGTTCGGCGTCGACGGAACCATGCTGGCGGTCCGCGAGGATGTGGGCCGGCATAACGCGGTGGACAAGGTCATCGGCTGGGCACTGGAGAACGAACGCATACCGCTGACCGGAACGGTACTGCTGGTCAGTGGCCGGGCATCCTTCGAGCTGACCCAGAAGGCGGTGATGGCGGGAATCCCGGTGCTGGCCGCCGTGTCAGCGCCGTCGTCGCTGGCGGTGGATCTGGCCGCTCAGTCCGGGCTGACCCTGATCGCCTTCCTGCGCGGCGACTCGATGAACGTCTACAGCCGCCCGGACCGAGTGCCCTGACCTTGGGCCGTCGACCCGGCGAGCAGACGGAAAAGGTCCCGACACGCCGCGGCTTCGGGACCGTTTCCGTCTGCTCGCGGGGAAAGGCGCTGGCCTAGGCGGTCTTGTCGCGACGCTCGGCGCGCGAGGCCTTGCGCGGCACGATCGTCGGCAGCACGTTGTCCTGGACGGTTTCCTTGGTCACCACGACCTTGGCGACATCGTCGCGGCTGGGGATGTCGTACATCACCGGCAGCAGGACTTCCTCCATGATGGCGCGCAGCCCGCGGGCCCCGGTGCCGCGGTGGATGGCCTGATCGGCGATGGCCTCCAGGGCGTCCTCCTCGAACTCCAGTTCCACCCCGTCCATCTCGAACAGCCGGGTGTACTGCTTGACCAGCGCGTTCTTCGGCGCGGACAGGATCTGCACCAGCGATTCCTTGTCCAGGTTGGTGACTGAGGCGACCACCGGCAGGCGGCCGATGAACTCCGGGATCAGCCCGAATTTGATTAGGTCTTCGGGCATGACCTCGGAGAAGTGGTCCTGGGTGTCGATCTCGGCCTTGGATTTCACCTCGGCCCCGAAGCCCAGGCCGCGCTTGCCGATCCGGTCGGAGACGATCTTCTCCAGACCGGCGAAGGCACCCGCCACGATGAACAGCACGTTGGTGGTGTCGATCTGGATGAACTCCTGGT
>ERZ888423.1362-NODE-1362-length-21179-cov-9.499621_pt1 | contig 21179 bp, 18 predicted proteins | sample MGYA00520523_ERZ888423 | MGnify/ENA primary metagenome ERZ888423 (study PRJEB32303, sample SAMEA104408611) | aquatic metagenome | biome: Brackish water; feature: Pelagic; material: water | place: Baltic Sea | collected 2014-06-08T10:24:00 | depth 30,27 m ...
GCCCGGGCCCACCACGGCTCGGTCTCCAAGGAACAGCGCGCCGCGGTCGAGGACGATCTGAAGTCGGGCCGACTCAAGGCCGTCGTCGCCACCTCCAGCCTGGAACTCGGCATCGACATGGGCGCGGTGGACCTGGTGATCCAGGTGGCGGCTCCGCCGTCGGTGGCCAGCGGGCTGCAGCGGGTCGGCCGGGCCGGCCATCAGGTCGGCGAGATCTCCCGCGGCGTGCTACTGCCCAAGCACCGCACCGACCTGATCGGCTGTGCGGTCGGCGTCCGGCGCATGCTCGACGGTGCGATCGAGACGATGAAGGTGCCGGCCAACCCGCTGGACGTGCTGGCCCAGCACACCGTGGCGGCCTGTGCGCTGGAACCGATCAGCGCCGAGGTGTGGTTCGACACCGTGCGGCGCAGCGCACCGTTCGCCACCCTGCCGCGCAACGCGTTCGAGGCGACGCTGGATCTGCTCAGCGGCAAGTACCCGTCCACCGAGTTCGCCGAGTTGCGGCCCCGGCTGGTCTACGACCGGGACACCGGCACCCTGACCGCCCGGCCCGGTGCACAACGACTGGCCGTCACCTCCGGCGGTGCGATCCCGGATCGCGGCCTGTTCACCGTGTATCTGGCCAGCGAGACCGAAAAGCCCTCCCGGGTGGGCGAACTCGACGAGGAGATGGTCTACGAGTCGCGGCCGGGAGATGTCATCTCACTGGGTGCGACCAGTTGGCGGATCACCGACATCACCCACGACCGGGTGCTGGTCATCCCGGCTCCGGGCCAACCCGCCCGGCTGCCGTTCTGGCGCGGCGACAATGCCGGCCGGCCCGCCGAACTCGGCGAGGCGATTGGCAGGTTCACCGGCGAGCTAGCCGGACTGGACCGAGCCGAGTTCGACACGCGCTGTGCCCGAGACGGTTTGGATGCGCATGCCCGCGACAACCTGTGGCGGCTGCTGGATGAGCAGCGCACCGCCACCACGGTCGTACCGAGTGACACCACGCTGGTGGTGGAGCGGTTCCGCGACGAACTCGGCGACTGGCGGGTGATCCTGCACTCCCCGTACGGACTGAAGGTGCACGGCCCTCTGGCGCTGGCGGTCAGCCGGCGGCTGTTGCAGCGCTACGGCATCGACGAGAAACCGACCGCCAGCGACGACGGGATCGTGGTGCGACTTCCCGATACCGATGACACCCCGCCCGGGGCGGATCTGTTCGTCTTCGACGCCGACGAGATCGAGCCGCTGGTGACCGATGAGGTGGGCGGTTCGGCGTTGTTCGCCGCGCGGTTCCGCGAATGCGCGGCCCGGGCGCTGCTGTTGCCGCGCCGCAATCCCGGCAAACGCTCACCGTTGTGGCACCAGCGCCAGCGTGCCGCCCAATTGCTCGACGTGGCACGCAAATACCCGGCTTTCCCGATCGTGCTGGAGACGGTCCGGGAATGCCTGCAGGATGTCTACGACGTGCCGATGCTGACCGACCTGATGACGCGGATCGCCCAGCGCCGGGTGCGACTGGTGGAGGTCGAAACACCCACCCCGTCACCGCTGGCCGCCTCGCTGCTGTTCGGCTACGTCGGGGCGTTCATGTACGAGGGCGACAGCCCGCTGGCCGAACGCCGGGCGGCGGCACTGTCGCTGGACACCGCGCTGCTGGCCGAACTGCTGGGCCGGGTGGAACTGCGCGAACTTCTCGACCCGGAGGTGGTGGCCGCGACGACGCGGCAACTGCAGCACCTCGCCGACGACCGCCGGGCCCGCGACGCCGAGGGGGTGGCCGACCTGCTGCGGCTGCTGGGCCCGCTGACCGAGGATGAAATCACCGCGCGGTGCACCGCTTCCGATGTTCGGCCGTGGCTCGACGGCCTGCTGGCCGGCAAACGGGCCCTGACCGTCTCCTACGGCGGCCGCACCTGGTGGGTGGCGGTCGAGGATATCGGCCGGCTGCGGGATGCGGTGGGTGTCGCCGTCCCGGTCGGGATCCCGGCCGGTTTCACCGACGAGGTGGCCGACCCACTGGGTGAGCTGCTGGGCCGCTACGCCCGCACCCGCGGGCCGTTCAGCACCGCGGAGGCCGCCGCCCGGTTCGGGCTGGGGCTTCGGGTGGCCGCGGACGTGCTGGGCCGGATGGCGACCGACGCCCGGCTGGTACGCGGGGATTTCACCGACCTCCCGGACGGCTCCGGTGAGCAGTGGTGCGACGCCGAGGTGCTTCGAATCCTGCGGCGGCGGTCGCTGGCCGCACTGCGGGCCCAGATCGAGCCGGTCGGCACCAGCGCCTACGCGCGGTTCCTGCCGGCCTGGCAGCAGGTCGGCGGCGCCGCCGGGATCGACGGGCTGGCCTCGGTGATCGAGCAACTGGCCGGCGCAGCGCTGCCGGCATCCGCGGTCGAGTCGCTGATCTTGGCGCCCCGGGTGCGCGGCTATCAGCCGGGGATGCTGGACGAGTTGCTGTCCTCCGGGGAGGTCATCTGGTCGGGCGCCGGGGCGATCTCCGCCCACGACGGCTGGGTGGTGTTCCACCATGCCGACACCGCGCCGCTGACGCTGGCCGCGCCGGCCGAGCTCGACCTGACCGACACGCATCGGATGATCCTGGAGGTGCTCGGCGAGCCCGGTGAGGACCGCGGGGCGCACTTCTTTCGACAGCTCGCCCCGACCGGTGAGCAGGCGGCAAAAACCGCACTGTGGGAACTGATCTGGGCCGGCTGGGTCACCGGCGACACCTTCGCCCCGGTCCGCTCCCTACTCACCGGCTCCCGGGCTGCGCCCGCCCACCGGCAACGCCGGGCACCCCGGCTCAGCCGCTATGCGCTGACCGCCCCGCAGACCCGGCAGGTCGACCCAACGGTGGCCGGACGCTGGTCGGCTCTGCCCGCGCGCGAGCCGGACTCCACCGTGCGGGCGCATTTCACCGCGGAGTTGCTGATGAACCGCTACGGGGTGCTGACCAAAGCCGCGGTGGCTTCCGAGGGCTTACCGGGCGGCTTCGCGATGCTCTACAAGGTTCTGACCGCATTCGAGGAAGCGGGCCGCTGCCAGCGCGGCTACTTCGTGGAATCACTCGGCGGCGCGCAGTTCGCGGTCGCCTCCACGGTGGACCGGCTGCGCGGCTACGGCGACGGTGTGGACCGCGAGCGGCCCGACTACCGCGCCGTGGTGCTCGCGGCGGCCGACCCGGCCAACCCGTACGGCTGCGCACTGCCGTGGCCGGCCGGCACGACGGGGCACCGACCTGGCCGCAAGGCTGGAGCGCTGGTGGTCCTGGTCGACGGCGAACTGGTCTGGTACCTCGAGCGCGGTGGCCGGTCCCTGCTCAGCTTCAGCGCCGACCCGGAGGCGTACCGGTCCGCCGCCGGCGCGCTGGCCGAACTGGTCGGCGCCGGCCGGTCCGGCGGGCTGCTGGTGGAGAGGGTCGACGGTGTCACCGTCCTGGAGGCCGGCCGCAGCGATGCCGCCGAGGCCCTCGCCGGGGCGGGCTTCGCCCGCACCCCGCGCGGACTTCGGCTGCGGTGATCCGATGCCGGAGGGGGACACGGTTTTTCGCACCGCCGCCACCCTGCGTTCGGCGCTGGTCGGCCGGACACTGACCGGCTGTGACATCCGGGTGCCCCGCTACGCCACCGTCGACCTGAGCGGGCACCGGGTCGACGAGGTGCTCAGCCGCGGCAAGCATCTGTTCATCCGGGTCGGGCCGGCCAGCATCCACTCACATCTGAAGATGGACGGCAGTTGGCGAATCGCGCCGCGCCGGATTGCCGCCCACAAGATCCGGGCCCTGCTGACCGCAGACGATGTCACCGCCGCCGGGATCGACCTGGGCGTGCTGGACGTCCTTGAGCGCGAACATGACCAGGATGTCGTCGCCCACCTCGGCCCGGACCTGCTCGGTGCGGATTGGGATCCGCGGCGGGCGGCGGAGAACCTGACTGCCGATCCGGACCGCGGACTGGCCGCGGCACTACTGGACCAGCGGGTGATGGCCGGCGTCGGCAATGTCTACAGCAACGAATTGTGCTTCCTGTTCGGCCGGCTGCCCACCAGCCCGGTGAGCGCCCTGGCCGATCCGCACCGTCTGGCCGTCCGAGCCCGGGACATGTTGTGGGCCAACCGGTTACGGCCGAACCGGACCACCACCGGCAACACCAGGCCCGGCCGGCAACTCTGGGTCTACGGCCGCAGCGGCCAGCCCTGCCGCCGCTGCGGCACCCCGATCACCCGCGCCGAGCAATCGGACCTGACCGGTGACCGGCTCAGCTACTGGTGTCCGTCGTGCCAGCGCTGAGAGTTCCATCGGTCTTGTGACCGATCTTCTCCATCGCCTCCGCAATTGAGGCGTCAAGGCTGTTGATCGTCGACTTGTCCAGCCGCAGTTCGCTGAACGTGCTGGCGTGGGTCAGGGTGTTCTCCAACGGAGCCCGGCCGTTCGGGTAGACCACCGCGACGATGACACCGGTACCGGCTTCCAGCGCCTCACCGATCTCGTGCCGAAGACCAGAGCGCATCTCATGTTCGGCGAAGGAGGCCACCACGCCGCCGGCAGCGGCGCCGACGAGCACCGCCAAGCCCAGTGGCGGGGCGAACAGCCCGAACAGCAGACCTAGTCCGGCACCCATCCCGGCGCCCAGTCGACCGTGCTTGTTCGACGCTTCCAGCACCTCCGGGTGCCCCTCGGCGTTCTTGGTCACCAAGGCGGCGGCGCGCAACTCCAGACTGTGTTTGCGGCCCCGCTCGACATCTTCGAAATCGCTCTTCGCGGCATCCAGATCGTCATACGCGGCAAGCACAATCAGTTCGTGGTCGTCTTTCATGGTGCGATCCTGGCTCAGCCGCGGGCGGTCCGGCTAGGGACCGAAGACCTTAAGTGCTCCCGCCGACCCGCTCGCGTAGAAACGGCACCACCTCGGCGGCGACGGCATCGGTCGCCTCCAGCCAGCACCAGTGCCCCACCCCGGGCAGGATCCGGATCGCAGCGCGCGGGAACACTTCACGCTGCCGGTGGGCCTGTTCGGCGGGGATGTAGGCATCGGCGTCGCCGAACACCACCAGGGCGTCGTGGTCGCGCTGACGCAGCCGGGCCGCCAGCTGATCGGAGTCCGCCGACCGGGTGGACCGGTACAGCCGCAGCACCGCGCGGCGGGTCTTGGCCGGCATCAGGTGCCCGACGATGGTGTGCACCCACTGCTGCGGCAGCCCCGGGTTCTCCCGGGCCAGCACCGTGGCCATCGTCCGCGGGTTCAACGCCCGCATGGACAGCTCGCCCAGGACCGGGGTGCGCCATATCCGGGCCATCCGGTGCCAGCGGTAACCCACCAGCACACCGGTGTTCAGGAAGGTCACGCTGGCGACGTTGCCGGGGTGGTCGGCCGCCCAGGCCGCCGCGAACGGGCCGCCGAAGTCATGGGCCACCAGATGAACCCGGTCGATTCCGAGTTGGCGGATCACCCCGTCCAGAAAGCGCGCGTAGCTGTAGACCGTGTAATCCCGATCGGGGCGCTCGTCGGCGGCGCCGAAACCCGGCAGGTCCGGTGCGATCACCCGGGCGAACCCGGCCACCCGGGTCATCAGCGGCATCCAGTCCGAACCCGAGTCCGGGTTGCCGTGCACGAACACCACCGCCTCGCCGGGCTGTCCGGTCCCGCCGACCAGCACGGAAGTGGTCAGGCCTTCGACGGTGATGCGGCGGGTCTCGATCATGCGCGCGAGCTTACGAAAGACCGATGTTGGCCGGTGATCGGGTCGGTGAACTCCAACCGCTGGGCCAGCAGCTGCAACGGTGCCGAGAAGTCGGCCGGGTCCACCTCGAGGATCCGCGGGTACAGCGGGTCGTTGTCGATCGCCAGCCCGAGTCCGGCCATGTGCAGGCGCAGTTGGTGGGTGCGGCCGGTCCGCGGGGTCAACCGGTACAGTCCCCCGCCCAGCGGCTCCACCAACGTTTCGGCGTTCGGTTCCCCCGGTTCGACGCAGGCCTGCAGCACCCCGCGCCGCTTGCCGATCCGGTTCGAAACAACCTGCGGCCCAACCAGACCCGGCGATGCCGAGGACCGGGCCAGGTAGGTTTTGGCAATCTCGCCGCGGGCGAACATCGTCTGATAGGCGCCCCGCACCTCGCGGCGGACGGTGAACAGCAGCACCCCGGCGGTCAGCCGGTCGAGGCGGTGGGCCGGGCTCAGTTCCGGGCAGCCGAGGTCGCGGCGAAGGCGCACCAGCGCGGTCTGGACGACATGTCGCCCGCGCGGCATGGTGGCCAGGAAATGCGGCTTGTCCGCCACCACGATGGCATCGTCGCGGTAGAGCACCGGCACCTCGAAGGGCACCTCGACCTCGTCGGGCAGATCGCGATAGTGATACACGCTCGCCCCCGCCGGAAGCTCGGAGTCCGCGCCGAGGACCGTTCCCCGGGCGTCGCGCACCTCGCCGGCGAGCACCTTGGCCCGGGCCTCCGGACCGAAGCGCCGGCCGAACTCGTCCGCGACGTTGCCGCCCTGCAGGCGCAGCCGCGCCGGCCCGATCACGTCACGGATCACCCCGGGATCAATTCAAGGGCACCGGTTCGAGGATCTCCGCCCGCGCCTCGGGCGCGGCGATCCGCAACGCGTCGGCAGCCTCGTCGTCGACCTGGCTCTGGGACAGCACCTCGGCCTCCACCCGGGCGATGTAGGTGGCCACCTCGCGGTCGATGTCGGCGGCGTCCCAGCCCAGGATCGGGGCGACGATCTCGGCGACCTCGCGGGCACAGTCCACTCCGCGGTGCGAGTACTCGATGGAGATCCGCATCCGCCGGGCCATGATGTCCTCGAGGTGCAGTGCGCCCTCGGCGGCCGCGGCATAGGCGGCCTCCACCCGCAGGTACACCGGCGCCTCGGCGATCGGTTCGAGCAGGTCCGGCTGGTCGGCCGCCAACGCCAGCACCTCGTCGATCAGCGATCCGTACCGGTCCAGCAGGTGGCGCACCCGATACGGGTGCAGGTTGTACTCCGCACCGACATGATCGGTCTGATTGATCAGGGCGAAGTAGCCGTCGGCACCCAGCAGCGGAACCTTCTCGGTGACCGACGGCGCGACCCGCGAGGGTACGAACTCGGCCGCCGCGTCGACCGCGTCGGCCCCCATCACCCGGTAGGTGGTGTACTTGCCGCCGGCGATGGCAACCAGGCCGGGCGTCGGGGAGGCCACCGCGTGCTCGCGGGACAGCTTCGAGGTCTCCTCGCTCTCGCCGGCCAGCAACGGGCGCAGCCCGGCGTAGACACCGTCGATATCGTCATGGGTCAGCGGGGTGGCCAGCACCGTGTTGACGTGATCGAGGATGTAGTCGATATCGGCCTTGGTGGCCGCCGGGTGGGCGAGGTCGAGGTTCCAGTCGGTGTCGGTGGTGCCGATGATCCAGTGCGTTCCCCACGGGATGATGAACAGCACCGACTTCTCGGTGCGCAGGATGATGGCGACCTCGCTGACGATGCGGTCGCGGGGCACCACGATGTGCACACCCTTGGACGCCCGGACCCGGAATCGGCCGCGCTGGCGCGAGAGCGCCTGGATCTCGTCGGTCCAGACCCCGGTGGCATTGATCACGACGTGGCCGCGCACGTCGGCCACCGCCCCGGTCTCGGAGTCGCGGACGGTCACCCCGACCACCCGGTCTCCCTCGGTGAGCAGCGAGACGACCTGGGTGGAAGTGCGCACCACCGCCCCGTAGTGCGCCGCGGTGCGGGCCACCATCATGGTGTGCCGGGCGTCGTCGACCACGGTGTCGTAGTAGCGGATACCGCCGATCAGCGAGCCCCGCTTGAGTCCGGGGGCCAGCCGCAGCGCACCGGACTTGGTCAGATGGCGCTGGGCCGGGACGGATTTCGCGCCGCCCAACTGGTCGTACAGGAAGATGCCGGCCGCGATATAGGGCCGCTCCCACACCCGCTTGGTGAGCGGGAACAGGAATGGCAGCGGCTTGACCAGGTGCGGGGCCAGCGTGGTCAGCGACAGTTCGCGCTCGTGCAACGCCTCGCGGACCAGGCCGAACTCCAGTTGTTCGAGGTAGCGCAGGCCGCCGTGGAACATCTTGGAGCTGCGACTGGAGGTGCCGGACGCGAAATCGCGGGCCTCCACCAGCGCCACCTTCAGACCGCGGGTGGCGGCGTCGAGTGCCGCGCCGGCGCCGACGACGCCACCGCCGATCACGACGACGTCGAACTGCTCACTGCCCAGCTGTTCCCAGGCCTCGGCGCGCTGGGAGGGTCCAAGGACCTGGTCGCTCATGCCCGACAGGCTAGTCCAGATCGTCGTGCGCCATGAGCCTTCGTGCCGCTTCGACCACCGAACCCGACAGCGAGGGATACACCGACAAGGTCTGGGCCAGGTCGGTCACCGAGATCCGGTTCTGCACCGCCAGCGCGATCGGCAGGATCAGCTCGGAGGCGATCGGGGCCACCACCACGCCGCCGATCACCACCCCGGTGGCCGGCCGGCAGAAGATCTTGACGAAGCCGCGGCGCAGCAGCGACATCTTCGCCCGGGCGTTGGTGGTCAGCGGCAGGGTCAGGGTCCGAGCCGGCACGGCGCCGCTGTCGATCGCGGTCTGCGGGACCCCGACCGCGGCGATCTCCGGCCGGGTGAAGGTGGCCGAGGCCACCGTGCGCAGCCGGATCGGCGCCACCCCCTCGCCGAGGGCGTGGTACATCGCGATCCGGCCCTGCATGGCCGCCACCGAGGCCAGTGGCATCAGCCCGGTGCAGTCACCGGCGGCGTAAATGCCCGACGCCGTGGTCCGCGACACCCGGTCCACCGGGATGAAACCGCCGGGACCGAGGTCGACGCCGACCCGGTCCAGGCCCAGGCCGGCGGTATTGGGCACCGAGCCGACGGTCATCAGGGCGTGGCTGCCGTCGACGGTGCGGCCGTCGGCCATCGTCACCCGCACCCCCTCCGGTGTGCGCAGCACCGATTCGGCGCGGGCGTTCTTCACCAGGGTCACGCCGCGTTCGGCGAACACCTCCTCCAGCACGGCGGCCGCGTCGCTGTCCTCATGCGGCAGGATCTGATCACGGCTGGCCACCACCGTGACGGTGACACCCAGCTCGGTGTAGGCGTTGCAGAACTCCGCCCCGGTCACGCCGGACCCGACGATGACCAAATGCGCGGGCAGGTCCGGCAGGTCGTAGAGCTGGCGCCAGTTGAGGATCCGCTCGCCGTCGGGCATCGCATTCGGCAGCACCCGGGGCCTGGCGCCGGTCGCGATCAGCACCACATCGGCTTTGACGACACCGGTCTTGCCGTCCGCGGTCGTCACCCGGACCCGATGGTGGGCCATACCGGGGACATCGTCGATCAGCTCCGCGCGCCCGGCCACCACGGTGACCCCCTGCCCCAGCAACTGGGCCCCGATATCGGCCGACTGCGACCGGGCCAGCGTTTTGACCCGGTTGTTGATCTGGGGCAGCGAGATCTTGGCGTCCTCGATGCCGATGTCGAAACCCAGACCAGAGGCCCGGCGCAACTCGGTGCGCACCCCGGTCGAGGCGATGAAGGTTTTGGACGGCACGCAGTCGAACAGCACGCACGCCCCGCCGATACCGTCTGCGTCCACCACGGTGACCTCGGCGATATCCCGGCCGCGGGCCGCGGCCACCAGCGCGGCCTCATACCCGGCCGGCCCGCCGCCGATGATGACGATCCGCTTGGGGGTGGGGGGAGTCACGGCTTCAAGTTAGCCTCTACGCTTCCACCGTGCCTCTCTACGCCGCCTACGGGTCGAATATGGACCCCGAGCAGATGCTGGAGCGAGCGCCGCACTCCCCGATGGCCGGTACCGGGTGGCTGTACGGATGGCGGCTGACCTTCGCCGGCGAGGACATCGGCTGGGAGGGTGCGTTGGCCACTCTGGTCGAAGATCCCGCCTCCCGGGTTTTCGTCGTGCTTTACGACGTGACCCAGGCCGATGAAGAGAACATGGACCGCTGGGAGGGCTCGGAACTGGGCCTGCACAGCAAGATCCGCTGCCGGATCGACCGTGAATCCTCCGATACCTCGATCGAGCCGGTACTGGCCTGGCTCTACGTGGTGGACGGCTGGGAGGGCGGGTTACCGTCGGCCCGCTATCTCGGCGTGATGGCCGACGCGGCGGAGGTGGCCGGTGCGCCGGCGGACTACGTCCACCACATCCGCACCCGGCCGGCCCGCAATATCGGGCCCGGCCCCGCCGAATAAAGCAGGGGCCCCGCCGAATAAAGCCGGAGCCCCGCTGAATAAAGCCGGAGCCTTACTCGAACGCCGCGGCCTGCTCGATGATATTGACCAGCACCCGGACTCCGATCGCCAGCGCCCGCTCATCGAGATCGAAGGTGGGCTGGTGCAGATCGAGTTGGTCGCCCTGTCCACTCCACACGCCGAGGCGGGCCATCGCGCCGGGCACCTCCTCCAGATACCAGGAGAAATCCTCGCCGCCGCCGGACTGCCGGGTGTCGGCGAGCGCATCGGGCCCGACCGCCTCGATGGCGTGCGTCATGATCTGGGTGCTGCGCTCCTCGTTGACCACCGGTGGCACACCGCGGCGGTACTGCAGCGAGTGTTCGATTCCGAGCGGGGCGAGCAGGCCCGAAACCGTCTCGTGCACAAGGCCTTCCATGTCCAGCCAGGCCTCACGGCTGGCGGTGCGCACGGTACCGGCCAGGGTGCCGATCTGCGGGATCGCATTGGCCGCCACCCCGGCGTTGGCGGCGCCCCAGACCATCACGGTGCCGTGTCGCGGGTCGATGCGCCGGGACAGCACACCGGGCAGGCCGGTGATCACCGTCCCCATCCCATAGACCAGATCCGAGGTCAGGTGCGGTCGCGAGGTGTGCCCGCCCGGCGAGTGCAGGGTGATCTCGACGGAGTCCGCGGCCGAGGTGATCGGGCCGGCGGTGATGGCCACTCGGCCGACCGCGAGCCGGGGATCGCAGTGCAGGGCGAAGATCCGCGACACCCCGGTCAGCGCGCCGGCCGCGATCGCATCCAGTGCGCCGCCGGGCATCAACTCCTCGGCCGGCTGGAAGATCAGCCGGACCCCCAACGGGAGTTCGGCCGCCGAGGCCAGCGCCGTCGCCGCACCCAGCAGGATCGCGGTGTGGGCGTCGTGGCCACAGGCATGCGCCACCCCGGGCACCACCGAGGCGTACGGGGCACCGGTTCGCTCGGCCATCGGCAGCGCATCCATATCGGCGCGCAATGCGATCCGCGGCGGGTAGTCGGGGCCGAAATCGCAGGTCAGGCCGGTACCGTTGGGCAGCACCTTGGGATTGAGTCCGGCGTCGACCAACCGGTCGGCGACGAACTGGGTGGTCGCGAACTCCTGCCGGCCCAGTTCCGGGTGCCGGTGAATGTGACGGCGCCACCCGACGAGGTCGTCGTAGTGGGCGGCCAGCCACGACTCCGCGGTGTCGGCCAGGGGCATCGGGCCAGTATCGCAGGCGCCGTTAGGCTGGCCTGCTGTGAGTCCAGACGCCACCCGCGCCGCCGAGGTGATCGCCGGGCGTACCGGGGCCGCCCGCCACGACGTGGCCGTGGTACTCGGGTCGGGCTGGGCACCCGCGGCCGCCGCCCTGGGCGTCCCGTCCACCGTGATCCCGATGGATGAACTACCGGGCTTCGCGGCGCCCAGCGCCGACGGCCACCGCGGACAGGTGCTGTCGCTGACAGCCGGCAGTCATCGGGTGCTGGTCTTCGTCGGCCGGATCCACGCCTACGAGGGGCACGACCTGAGCCGCGTGGTACACCCGGTCCGGACCGCCTGTGCGGCGGGCGCGGACGTCATCGTGTTGACCAACGCGGCCGGCGGCCTTCGCCCCGAGTACCGGGTGGGCCAGCCGGTGCTGATCAGCGACCACCTGAATCTCACCGCCCGCTCCCCGCTGGAAGGCCCGCAGTTCGTCGATCTGGTCGATGCGTACTCGCCGCGGCTGCGCGCCCTGGCCCGCGATGTCGACCCGGCGCTGGCCGAGGGCGTGTACGCGGCGCTGCCCGGACCGCACTACGAGACGCCGGCCGAGATCCGGATGCTGCGCACCCTCGGCGCGGACCTGGTCGGCATGTCCACCGTGCACGAGACCATCGCCGCCCGGGCCGCCGGCGCGGAGGTGCTGGGGGTGTCGCTGGTGACCAACCTGGCCGCCGGGATGACCGGCGAGCCGTTGCGCCACGACGAGGTGCTGGCCGCCGGCCGGGAGTCGGCCCGCGATCTGGGTGCGCTGCTCGCGGACCTGCTCGCCCGGATCTAGCGGGGCCCGAACTGCCGGTCACCGGCATCACCGAGGCCCGGAACGATATAGGCCACGCTGTTGAGCCCGTCGTCGATGGCCGCGGTGAACAGCCGCGCCTGCGGGGCCGCCTTCTCCAGTGCGGCCACTCCCTGCGGGGCGCACACGACGCACACCACCGTGATGTCGACGGCGCCACGCCCGACCAGCAATTCGATGGTGTGGACCATCGAACCGCCGGTGGCCAGCATCGGGTCCAGCACCATCACCGGCTGGGTGCGCAGGTCGTCCGGTAGCGACTCAAGGTACGGCGTGGGCTGGTGGGTGCTCTCGTCGCGGGCGACGCCGACGAATCCCACCCGGGCCTCCGGGATCAGCGCATGCGCCTGATCCACCATGCCCAGACCGGCCCGCAGCACCGGGACCAGCAGCGGCGGATTGGCCAGCCGGCTGCCGACGGTGTCGCACAACGGCGTGCGCACACTGATCCCCTCGCTCGCCGCGTCCCGGGTGGCCTCGTAGACCAACATGTGGGTCAGGTCGCGCAACGCAGCGCGGAAGGCCGCATTGTCGGTGCGTTCGTCACGCAGGGTGGTCAGCCTGGCAGCGGCCAGCGGGTGGTCGACGACACACACATCCATGGGGACAAACTGTAGGTCGTTAGGCTGTCCGGCATGGCGGCAGAGCTGGTACCGATTCGCATTGGGGTCACCGCGGGTGACCTTTACACCCTGTGGGCCCCCCGCTGGCGCGATGCCGGTGACGAGTGGGAGGCATTTCTCGGCAAGGACGACGACCTGTTCGCGTTCGAGTCGGTGGCCGATCTCACCGCGTTCGTGCGGACCAATACCGACAACGACCTGACCGACCACCCAGCCTGGGAGCGGTTGACCAAGGCCAACGCCCACCGGCTGCAGCCCGCCGAGAACCGCCAGGCCGACCTGATCGGCGTGCCGGAACTGCTGGCCGAGAAGCCCACCGAGACCTCGGTGGAGGCGCTGGCCAACACGCTGTCCGTGGTCTCCTCCATCGGGACGGTGTGCGAGCTGCCCGCAGTCACCCGTTTCTTCAACGGCAACCCCAACCTGGGTCAGGTGATGGGCGGCATCGACCAGTTCACCGGCCGGGCCGGCCGCAAGCGCTGGGAGGCCATCGGCCAAACCGTCGCGCGGAGCTGGGAGGGCGTCGTGGCGGCGATCGACGAGATCATCACGACGCCGGAGATCGACGCGGGTATCGCCGCGGAGGCCACCGCCGAACTCGACGAGCCGTTCGACGAAGCGCAGGACGAGGGTGCGATCGCGGCGTTGACCGAGGACGATATCGACGCGTCCATCGACGAGGCCGTCGACGAGGTTGTCGAGCCCAGACCCGTCGCAACGGTGGTACTCGGTGGCGACACGAAGTTTTGGGAGCACGTCGGCATCGACCCGGTCCGGGTGATGAACACCGGCGGCACCCTCTACACGCTGCGCTGCTATTTCGACGACAAACCGATCTTCCTGGGCCGCAACGGCCGGATCAGTGTGTTCGGGTCCGAACGCGCGCTGGCCCGCTATCTGGCCGACGAGCACGACCATGACCTGGCGGGCCTGAGCACCTACGAGGACATCAGCACCGCGGCCACCGACGGCTCCCTGCGGGTGGACGTCACCGAGGACAACGTCTACGTGCTCAGCGGCCTGGTCGACGATATCGCCGACGGGCCGGACGCCATCGACCGCGATCAGCTGGCCCTGGCCGTCGAGTTCATCCGCGATGTCGGCGACTACTCCGAGGATGACACCGTCGCTACCCTGCTGGCCGGGGACACCGCGATCGGCCGCCTGATCGGCCACGTGCTGGACCCGGAGTCGACCGCCAAGCCGTCCGGGTCCACCGCCCAGGCAGTCGCGGAGTGGGAAGAACTGGAGCGGTTCGTGGAGTCGCGACTGCGCCGCGAATAGCGTCCGGCTACCGGTCGAGCCTGCCGGCCCGGTCGGCCCAGACCACGAAGGCCACGCTGCCCAGCGGGACGATGCTGCCCACCAGCGCCAGCAGCCAGGTGCCGGCACCCCAGGAGTAGGCCCGGCCGGTCAGTGCGGCCGCGACCACGAACGCGATGAACACGATCCCGTGCGCCATACCGAATATCTGAACCCCGATCTCGGTGCGCGGGCTGCCGAGGTATTTGAAGTACATCCCGGTCAGTAGTCCGACCCACGTCACGGCTTCGGCAAGCGCCACCAGGCGGAACCGGCCCGCGGTGCTCCGGACGTCAAGTGCGGCAGTCATGGACACCATGGGAACCATTGTGCAGACAGCATCTGTGCAGACAGCATCTGTGCAGACCACATCGGTGGGGCCCGGGCTAGCCGACCAGCACCGCATACCGCGGTTTGATCACCTCGTCGATGATGGCCAGTCGCTCGTCGAAGTGGATGAAGGCCGATTTCATGGCGTTGATGGTGAACCATTCCAGGTCACTCCAGCCGTAACCGAAGGTCTCGACCAGCGCCAGCATCTCCCGGCTCATGGTGGTGTCGCTCATCAGCCGGTTATCGGTGTTGACCGTGACCCGGAACCGCAACCGGGCCAGCAGGTCGAACGGATGCTTTTCGATACTGGGCACCGCACCGGTCTGCACATTGGAGCTCGGGCACATCTCCAGCGGGATCCGCTTGTCGCGCACGATGCCCGCCAGCCGGCCCAGGCACGCGGTGCCGTCCGGTAGTTCCTCGATATCGTCGACGATCCGGACCCCGTGCCCCAACCGGTCGGCGCCGCAGAACGCGATGGCCTCGTGGATGGACGGCAGGCCGAACGCCTCGCCGGCGTGGATGGTGAACCGGGCATTGTTGGCGCGCATGTACTCGAAGGCGTCGAGATGGCGCGACGGCGGGTAGCCGGCCTCCGCGCCGGCGATATCGAAACCGACGACGCCCTTGTCGCGGAACGCAATCGCCAACTCGGCGATATCCCGTGACCGGGCGGCATGGCGCATGGCGGTCACCAGACAGCGCACCGTGATGGCACGGCCGGCGGCCGCGGCGGCCCGCTCACCGTCGGCGAACCCGGCCAGCACCGCCTCGAGCACCTCATCCATCGACAGCCCGCCGTCGATGTGCAACTCCGGGGCGAAGCGAACCTCGGCGTAGACCACGTTGTCGGCGGCCAGGTCCTCAACACATTCACAGGCGACCCGGTACAGCGCCGCGGCGGTCTGCATCACCGCGACGGTGTGCGCGAACGGTTCCAGGTAGCGGACCAGCGAGCCGCTGTGCGCCGCGGTGCGGAACCAGGTCGCCAGCGCGGTGTCGTCGGTGCTCGGCAGCCCGGTGTAGCCCACCTCGTCGGCGATGTCGATGACGGTGGCCGGCCGCAGCCCGCCGTCGAGGTGGTCATGCAGCAGCGCCTTGGGCGCCTGACCGATCGTCTCCAACGTCAGCGGCGTGCTCATCACAGCCCTTCCACTCCCCCATTGTGCCCAGGATCACCCGCCCACAGCTATGACGTAATCGCTGCGTCACTGACTTCGTACTGCAAACAGCGTTAGAGTCCACCCAAACTTCCGAATTGGGAGGCTGGCAATGAGCACGGCGATAAGCACAACGCAGGTGGCGCCCCGGCGACGGAGAACGTTCTACCGCGGTGACCCCGGCATGTGGTCCTGGGTTCTGCACCGCATCACCGGGGCCACGGTCTTTTTCTTCTTGTTCGTCCACGTGCTGGACACTGCACTCGTGCGGGTCAGCCCGCAGGCCTACAACGAGATCGTCGAGACCTACAAGACCCCGATCATCGGTCTGATGGAACTGGGCTTGGTGGCCTGTGTCCTGTTCCATGCGCTCAACGGCCTGCGGGTGATCGCCATCGACTTCTGGTGGCAGGGTCCCCGCCATCAGCGGCAGATGCTGTGGGCGGTCGCCGGGATCTGGCTGGTGGTGATGGTCCCGTCCACCGTGGTGATCGGGATGCACATGGCGGAGCGGTTCCTGTGAACCCGGCCCCGGTCGTCACCCGCGACCATGATCATCCGGCCGGCCTGGACAGTCCGCGCTCGCCGCGGCGCGGCGGGATGCCCAACTTCGAGAAGTACGCCTGGCTGTTCATGAGGTTCTCCGGTGTAGTGCTGGTGTTCCTGGTGATCGGCCACCTGTTCATCGGGCTGATGTGGGACGGCGGGGTGTACCGGATCGACTTCAACTATGTCGCCCAGCGCTGGGCCTCGCCGTTCTGGCAGATCTGGGATCTGTCCATGCTGTGGCTGGCCCAACTGCACGGCGGCAACGGAATCCGCACCATCATCGCCGACTACGCCCGTAAGGATTCCACCCGGTTCTGGCTCAACTCGCTTCTCGCCGTCTCGATGGTGCTGATCCTGGTGGTCGGCACCTACACACTTCTGACCTTCGATCCGAACATCTAGGGAGGGACGATGATCACCCAACACCGCTACGACGTCGTCATCGTCGGCGCCGGCGGAGCAGGCATGCGCGCGGCCGTCGAGGCCGGACCCAAAGTGCGCACCGCCGTGCTGACCAAGCTCTACCCGACCCGCAGCCACACCGGCGCGGCCCAGGGCGGGATGTGTGCCGCACTGGCCAACGTCGAAGAGGACAACTGGGAGTGGCACACCTTCGACACCGTCAAGGGCGGCGATTACCTCGCCGACCAGGACGCGGTCGAGATCATGTGCAAGGAAGCCATCGACGCGGTGCTCGACCTCGAGAAGATGGGCATGCCGTTCAACCGCACGCCGGAGGGGCGCATCGACCAACGCCGGTTCGGCGGCCACACCCGCGATCACGGTAAGGCTCCGGTCCGCCGCGCCTGCTACGCCGCCGACCGTACCGGCCACATGATCCTGCAGACGCTCTACCAAAACTGCGTCAAACACGACGTGGAGTTCTTCAACGAGTTCTATGCACTGGATCTGGTGCTGACCGAGACACCGCGCGGACCGGTGGCCACCGGCGTGGTCGCCTACGAACTGGCCACCGGGGACATCCACGTCTTCCACGCCAAGGCCATCGTGCTGGCCACCGGCGGTTCCGGGCGGATGTACAAGACCACGTCCAACGCCCACACCCTCACCGGCGACGGCCTGGGCATCGTGTTCCGTAAGGGACTTCCGTTGGAGGACATGGAGTTCCACCAGTTCCACCCGACCGGACTGGCCGGGCTGGGAATCCTGATCTCCGAGGCCGTTCGCGGCGAGGGCGGTCGACTGCTCAACGGTGAGGGTGAGCGCTTCATGGAGCGCTACGCACCAACGATCGTCGACCTCGCCCCGCGCGACATCGTCGCGCGCGCCATGGTCCAGGAGGTCCTCGAGGGCCGCGGCGCCGGACCGCACAAGGACTACGTCTACATCGACGTCCGCCACCTCGGTGCGGACGTGCTGGAGGCGAAACTGCCCGATATCACCGAGTTCGCCCGCACCTACCTGGGCGTCGACCCGGTCAAGGAACTGGTGCCGGTCTATCCCACCTGCCACTACGTCATGGGCGGTATCCCCACCACGGTGATCGGGCAGGTGTTGCGCGACAACACCAATGTCGTGCCCGGGCTGTACGCGGCCGGTGAATGCGCCTGCGTGTCGGTTCACGGCGCGAACCGGCTGGGCACCAACTCGCTGCTGGATATCAATGTCTTCGGTCGTCGGGCCGGTCTCGCCGCGGCCTACTACGCGCTCGGCAATCCGCGGACCGACCTGCCGGACGAACCGGCCGCCATGGTCGTCGACTGGGTGGCCAACATCCTCTCCGAGCACGGTAACGAGCGGGTCGCCGACATCCGCACCGAACTGCAGCAGTCGATGGACAACAACGCCGCGGTGTTCCGCACCGAGGAAACCCTCAAGCAGGCGCTCACCGATATCCACGGGCTCAAGGAGCGCTACTCCCGGATCACCGTGCACGACAAGGGCAAGCGGTACAACAGCGACCTGTTGGAGGCCATCGAGCTGGGCTTCCTGCTGGAGTTGGCCGAGGTCACCGTGGTCAGCGCACTGAACCGCAAGGAATCCCGCGGCGGCCACGCCCGGGAGGACTACCCCAACCGCGACGACACCAACTACATGCGTCACACGATGGCCTACAAAGAGGGCAGCGAGTTGTTGAGCGATGTCCGGCTGGACTACAAGCCGGTGGTGCAGACCCGCTACGAGCCGATGGAGCGCAAGTACTGATATGACGGAGAACTTGCCCCCCGTTCCGGACGGCGCGGTGATGGTGACGCTGAAGGTCGCCCGCTTCGACCCCGAGGACCCGGACCGCTACGCCGACTCCGGCGGCTGGCAGAGCTTCCGGGTGCCGTGCCTGCCGACCGACCGGCTGCTCAATCTGATGATGTACGCCAAGAGCTACCTGGACGGGACGCTGACCTTCCGCCGCTCCTGCGCGCACGGGGTGTGCGGTTCGGATGCCATGCGGATCAACGGCGTCAACCGGCTGGCGTGCAAGGTGCTGATGCGAGACCTGCTCCCGAAGGGCGACAAGCCGTTGACCGTCTCCATCGAGCCGATCCGCGGCCTGCCGGTGGAGAAGGATCTGGTGGTCGATATGGAGCCGTTCTTCGACGCCTTCCGGCGGGTGAAGCCGTACCTGATCACCAGCGGCAACCCGCCGACCAAGGAACGTATCCAGAGCCAGACCGACCGGGCCCGCTACGACGACACCACCAAGTGCATCCTGTGCGCCTGCTGCACCACCAGTTGTCCGGTGTTCTGGAACGAGGGCAGCTATTTCGGCCCGGCGGCGATCGTCAACGCCCACCGGTTCATCTTCGACAGCCGCGACGAGGGTGCCGCCGAACGACTGGAGATCCTCAACGAGGTCGACGGGGTCTGGCGCTGCCGGACCACGTTCAACTGCACAGACGCCTGCCCGCGCGGTATCGAGGTGACCAAGGCCATCCAGGAGGTCAAGCGCGCGCTGATCTTCGCGCGCTGACGTACCGTCCTACGCCATGAGCAAGGGCGAACTCACCTTCGACAACGGTGCGTCCGTCGAGAGCAAGGGCCTCAAGGGCGGTGCGCTGGGCCTGGTGTCCAGCATCGTCGTCGGGATGGCCTCCACCGCCCCGGCCTACTCGCTGGCCGCCAGCCTGGGCCTGATCGTGGCCAGCGGCGGGGCGCTGCTGGCCGGGGTGAAGGCGCCGGCGATCATCCTGCTGGCATTCATCCCGATGTGGATGATCGCGGTGGCCTACCAGGAACTCAACAAGGCCGAACCGGACTGCGGCACCACCTTCACCTGGGCATCGCGGGCGTTCGGGCCGCTGGTCGGCTGGATGGGCGGCTGGGGCATCATCGCCGCCGACGTCATCGTGATGGCCAACCTGGCCCAGATCGCGGGCTCCTATTCCTTCCACCTGTTCGGCGCGGCCGACCTGGCCAACAGCACCCTGTGGTCGACGGTGGCCGGGGTCATCTGGATCGTGGTGATGACCTATATCTGCTACCGCGGCATCGAGATCTCGGCCCGCCTGCAGTACGGCCTGCTCGGCATCGAACTCGTGGTCCTGCTGGCCTTCGCCGTGGTGGCCCTGGTCAAGGTGTACACCGGTAACGCCGAGCCGTACTCCATCACGCCGTCGCTGGACTGGTTCTGGCCGGCCGGGCTGGACTTCTCCACCGTGATCGCCCCGGCCGTGCTGACGGCGATCTTCATCTACTGGGGCTGGGACACCGCGGTCGCGTGCAACGAGGAGTCCGATGACCCCGGCCGTACCCCCGGACGAGCGGCGGTGATCTCCACCTTCCTGCTGCTGGCGACCTACGTTCTGGTATCGGTATCGACGATCGCGTTCGCCGGCGTGGGCACCGAAGGGGTGGGCCTGGGCAACCAGGAGAACGCCGATGACGTGTTCGCCGCGGTGGGCCACGACCTGTTCGGCGACAGCCTGCTGGGCAAGGTCGCCCTGATACTGCTGGCGGCGTCCATCCTGACCTCGGCGTCGGCATCGACCCAGACCACGATCCTGCCGACCGCACGCACCACGTTGTCGATGGGCGTCTACCGGGCACTGCCCGGTTCGTTCGCCAAGATCCACCGCACCTACCTGACGCCCACCACCTCGACGGTCGCGATGGGTGCGGTGTCGGTGCTGTTCTATCTGCTGTTCACCCTGGTCAGCCCGAACCTGCTGACCGCGCTGATCGGCTCGGTGGGCCTGATGATCGCGTTCTACTACGGCCTGACCGGCTTCGCCTGCGCGTGGTTCTACCGCCGGCATCTGACCGACTCGGTGCGGGATCTCCTGATGCGCGGGGTGGTGCCGCTGGCCGGCGGCGTGCTGCTGAGCGCGGTGTTCATCTACGGCCTGATCCAGTACGCCAAGCCGGACTGGCTCACCGACGACAACGGCGACAACGTCACGATCCTCGGCTACGGCGCGGTCGCCGTGGTGGGCATCGGCGCACTGGCCCTCGGCGTGCTGATGATGGTGCTGTGGTGGCTGGCATCACCGGACTTCTTCCACGGCCTGACGCTGTCCCGGCGATCCAGTGCCGACCTGGTGCTCGAACCCGCCACCGCGGTGGAACCGACCCTGGGCCTGCCGGATTCCGGCGACATGCCGACGGTAATCGCCCCGGATCTGTCCAACCTGCCGCCGGGTGAGACCGCACTGAACCCGGAGACCGGTGAGGAGTTCACCAAACACCGTTCCTGATTACTGAGCAGTAGTGAGTTCTGCTCGGTTGCGGCCCGAACGGTCTTGGCCGCGGGTGGTGCATGCTGTCCGGCGGACCGGCGCGCCTGTCGGGCGTGCCGGTGAACCGGAGCGGTTTGCTCCGCCCTGTGTTCTCGGTGTCCTCACAGGTCTAGCCGGTGGAGTGCCCGCGCTCATCCTCTGTTGGGTGCGGGGTCCTGCCGGCCGACGCCTGATCGGCTTGCCGAGTCCACGTCGACCGATGGCGGCCGCCGCGCCGTGATGGCGGGTGACCGGATCGGAAGTCTGTTGCTGCAATGG
>ERZ888423.1363-NODE-1363-length-21172-cov-8.710754_pt1 | contig 21172 bp, 19 predicted proteins | sample MGYA00520523_ERZ888423 | MGnify/ENA primary metagenome ERZ888423 (study PRJEB32303, sample SAMEA104408611) | aquatic metagenome | biome: Brackish water; feature: Pelagic; material: water | place: Baltic Sea | collected 2014-06-08T10:24:00 | depth 30,27 m ...
CGATTATCGCCCTGTTGAATCCGGAATTCTGGCGTCGCTAGCACCTCGACTATGCTCGATATTTTTGCACTGGAAACTCTGTGCGGGGCGCTACATACTTGCCCAGACGAGAATGGTCGGTCCGCGACCACAAGAATAGAAGGGTTAGGCAATGGCCTCAGATAAACAGAACCTTCAGGATGCGTTCCTGAACCATGTCCGTAAGGTGAAGGTTCCCGTTACAATCTTCCTGATTAACGGCGTGAAACTGCAAGGTGTGATCACCTGGTTTGATAGCTTTACGGTGCTGTTGCGCCGTGATGGCCAAAGCCAGCTTGTCTATAAAAGCGCGATTAGCACTATTATGCCGGCACAGCCGATCAGCCTTTATGACGGCGAAGAAGGCTAAGCATGTCCTTAGAGGATGAACGGTCCGTCATGCGGGCCTATGTCCTGCACCCCGAACTTAAGGTTGCCGGATCAAAACGCAACGCAGAACCGGCTTTGGCCGAGGCTGTGGCGCTTGGTGAAGCCCTGCCTGATTTGGAAATCGTAGGCGCTGAAATTGTCCGCCTGCCAAAAAGGCATCCCGGAAAGCTGTTTGGCAAAGGCAAGATTGCCGAGCTGAAACAGCGCATTCATGACGCTGAGGCAGGACTAGTATTGATCGACGGGCCCGTGTCGCCTGTGCAGCAACGCAACCTTGAAAAAGAGTGGGGCGTGAAACTGCTGGACCGCACCGGCCTGATCCTCGAGATTTTTAGTGACCGCGCCCGCACTAAAGAGGGCGTGTTGCAGGTCGAAATGGCGGCCCTGACCTATCAGCGGACCCGTCTTGTGCGCGCGTGGACCCACCTTGAACGCCAACGTGGCGGGCTTGGTTTTGTTGGTGGCCCCGGTGAAACCCAGATCGAGTCTGACAGGCGTGCGATTGATATGCAGTTGAATCGCCTGCGTGCCCAACTTGACAAGGTGAAAAAAACCCGCGCACTGCATCGTGCGGGCCGTGCCAAGGTGCCCTATCCGATTGTCGCGCTGGTCGGCTATACCAACGCAGGAAAATCGACGCTGTTCAACCGGCTGACTGGTGCGGATGTGTTCGCCAAGGACATGCTGTTTGCCACGCTGGACCCGACCATGCGCAAGGTTCTGCTGCCTTCGGGTGATGATATCATCATGTCTGATACAGTGGGTTTCATCAGTGAATTGCCAACCGAATTGGTCGTGTCATTTCGCGCGACGCTGGAAGAAGTGCTTGAGGCTGACCTGATCTTGCACGTCAAAGACGTGTCAGACGAGGAGCAGGTATTTTCCCGCATGCTCGTGGTGAACAAGATCCTGAAAGACATTGGGCTAGATCCTGAAACACCAGTGATCGAAGTCGGCAATAAACTTGATCTTCTCCCACCCGAGGATCAAGACCGTTATCGCGTTGAATGCAGCCGCAGACCTGATGAATTCGCTGTGTCATCCGTGACGGGTGAAGGGTTGGACGACTTGCTGGCTGCGATCACCGTGCTGATTGGTGATCCAAAAACGGTCGTAACCTTGACCATTGGCTACCAGAACGGTGCAATCCTGAGCTGGCTGCACGCCGAAGACGCCGTGACCGAGGAGATCGCAGCTGAAGACGGTTGGCATGTCACTGTCGACTGGACCAAAACGCAGGCCGCCGAATATCACAAACGCCGCGCGCAGGCGGGTAAAGGCTAGATCTACTGGTCGCTGATCGGCTCAAGTATGGTAATGCCTGCCGACGCCGCCCGCGCCAAAGCAGGGTCTAGCGACATCGGGATATATTCGCCGCGCCGCCACAAATTGCCCAGATCATCGTAATAGCGCGACAGCGGGTGGCCCGATTGTCCCGTCGCCGTGACAAAAACCGAGCTGTCGGGATCGGCGAAATCATAGACTCCGCGATAGCCTGCGGCGTGGACATTGCGGAACGGGAAAGGATCAACGCCCGATGTGCGGCCACGCTGTAGCGTGTTGTCGCCGCCGCTGGTCGATTGGCGGATGTTCACGAACCAGTTCAGCACCGCCGCGTCACCTAACACAGGATGGTCATGCGTCGCCTCGTGGGCGTCACCCCAGCGCAGGCTTTCCAGTGCCGTACCGTGGTTTTCACCAATCCAAAGCAGGGCATCATCAAGCGCCAAACGGGCGATATCCGTGCAGGTTTCAATGGGGGTCGATTGCAGGACATCACACCAGCGCGCGGCGCCATCGATGTCGCGATAGACCCGTTCGATAAAGATCGGGTCTACCTGGGTAAACTCGCGCGATAATCCGCCCATTTCATCGCGGATCAAACGATCCTGCAGGGCGCGCATCCATGCGGCATAGATCAGCGGTTCAGGCAGATGTTCATTCATCTCGCCGTTCCATTCGCTGAGCAGTTGCAAGGCAAGTTGGCGCAGGCGGGCGGGCGTGCCTTCGGGGGCGGCCTCTCCGGTGAACCACAGATCAGCGCCGATCAGTGGTAACAACGAGCGCGCCGTGTAGCTTACCGTATCAAGCTGCGCTTCGATAAAACTCTCGCGGGTATGCACTTCGCGGACTTGCATCAGGCGGCGCCAGCGATTGATGCGTTGGGTGTCACCCCACTCAAACGAGACATGCAGTGGAAAGGGACGATCGACGATCTTGTTGTTGGTATTACCCAGAATGCCGCCATCCGGATTAACGAATTCCGGATTAGCGGAATAGGGCAGCATGCCAAGCCACTGATTTTCGCGCACATAGCCATAAGTCGGCAAGCGGCCCTGACTTTGATGAGCCGGATCGCGGCGCGGCATCGCTCCGATCAGCTTCATGGCGATGCCGTTGCGATCAGCCATTGTCAGGACTTGCGCTGGGGCCACATAGTTTTCGGCGGCAGCAATCGCTTGGCGCACCGAATGGGCGCGCATCAGGCCCATCGCAGCACTCAGCGAGGTGTCTGTATCACTAAGGGCCGTCCAGCCCAACGTGGTCACATGGCCGGGTGGGAGGATCGTGCCAAGATCAAACTGATCGGGTGGGATTACAGGGCCGTTGCTTGTCCATTGCAACTTGATCGTTACGGCGGGGCCGTCACGCACCGTTATGATACTGTCGCGGGTTTCAAACGGGGCCCAGCCATCGGCGGTACGATACTGGTTGGCGTCCTGGGTGTTGACCTCTTCTATGAACACGTCCTGGTCATCCAAGTAGGCCGAGGTCAGCCCCCAGCCCAGATCAGCGCTGCGCCCAATAAGAACCACAGGCACGCCGGGGATTGTGCCGCCAATAACGCCGCCGCTGTCCAGCTCTAGCCGCGCCAGATACCAGATTGTCGGGGCGGTCAGTCCTAGATGGGGATCATTGGCAAGCAAGGTCGATCCGGTTGCGGACCGGCTGACACCCGCTGCCCAAGCGTTGGATGCACCGGCCAATCCGCGTGGGCGCACGGGTGACAGCAAATCAAACGGCATCCGCATGTTTTCAGCGTAGCGCGGCGCGCCTTCAATCAGGCTGGCGTAGCGGGGCAGGGCCGCAATCCCTTGACCGGGGGCTTGCGGCAGGATGTCGTCAACCCGTGCATCATCCAGAATAAGCGAGGTGCGCGCGCGCAGTACTTCTTCTTCGAGGTGGCCGGACAGTTGCAACGCCATCAATTTAATTACGGCGATGGAATCAGCGGGTCGCCATGGTGCTACGGCGTGGTTGAAAATCCACATCTCGGGGGCCCCGCGGCCCCGCGCGCCGCTATTCACCTCGGCCAGATAGGCATTTACACCTGCGGCGTAAGACTCAAGCCCTTGGGTGGTTGGGGCGTCTTGGGCCGTAACCGAGGCACGCGCACTGCTATAAAGATCAAGGCGGCGCAAAAGCGTGTCGATCCGCAACGTACGTTCACCAAAGAGCTCCGACAAGCGGCCCTGCGCTGTGCGGCGCAGCATCGTCATCTGCCACAGGCGATCCTGGGCGTGGGCATAGCCAAGCGCAAAAAACACATCTGCGTCTGTTTCGCCGAAAATATGTGGAACATTGGCATTATCGCGCACGATTTCGACTGGTGCCGAAATACCGATGACGTCAAACGTGCCTTCATAGTCGGGCAAGGAGCGTGACGCGAAATAATACGCCAGCGCAAGGACCGCGACCACAAGCACAACCAGCCCCGAAGCCAGTCGAAAAAGCCAGCGAAAAAGAAGCGCCATATCGTGGTTGTCCTTGCGGGGCAGTTGACGGGCGGGAGTGGTAAGGTAGATATCATGCTCTGATTTCAGAAACCACGCGAGAGGGCAAGACATGACGAAAATAGCATTTTTGGCGCTGGGCGTCATGGGATACCCAATGGCCGGACATCTTCAAGCGGCGGGTTACGACGTGACAGTCTATAACCGCACGCCCGCCAAGGCAGCGGCTTGGGTTGCGCAGCATGGCGGGGCGATGGCCTACACACCGGCACAAGCAGCGGTGGGGGCGGATTTTGTGATGGCCTGCGTCGGCAATGATGATGACCTGCGCAGCGTGTGCCTTGGTGATGACGGGGCCTTTGCGGGCATGGTTGCGGGCACAGTGTTTGTCGATCACACAACCGTTTCAGCGCAAGTCACACGGGACTTGCACGGCGCGGCTGCGGCTGCGCAGATCAGTTTTATCGACGCCCCTGTTTCGGGCGGGCAGGCGGGCGCTGAAAACGGTGCGTTGTCCGTTATGTGTGGCGGTGAGGCGGATGCTTATGCACGAGCCGCGCCAGTGATCGAAACTTATGCAAAGATTTGCAAGCGCTTGGGCAACAGTGGTGCTGGACAGTTGACAAAGATGTGCAACCAGATCGCAATTGCGGGCCTTGTGCAAGGCCTGTCCGAGGCGTTGCACTTTGCCCAAAAGGCAGGTCTGGACGGGGCCGATGTGGTCGAGGTGATTAGCCAAGGGGCCGCCGGAAGCTGGCAAATGGCGAACCGCTTTGAGACGATGCTTGCGGATAAATTTGATCACGGGTTCGCCGTGGATTGGATGCGCAAGGATCTTGGGATCGTGCTGGATGCGGGCGATGATATCGGCGCGAGCCTGCCTGTCACGGCGCTTGTGGACCAGTTTTACAAAGACGTGCAGCGCATGGGCGGCGGACGATGGGACACATCGAGCCTGATCAAACGTCTGCAAGTTATGGACTAGGTAAAACGCGCGCTGCGCGCCCATGATGTTTTAGGGCGCGCTGCCCCGTCCTTGCGGACTCCCCCGGAGTATATATCAACAGAAGAATTGGGGGTTATGCGTCTGGGATATCGAAGTTTTTTGGCGCGAGCATGAAGCCGGAAAACTGGAAACCCGGGCTGACTGTACACCCTACGAGGGTCCAGTCGCCTGTGGTTTGTGCCGCCTGCCAATGGCCTGTGGGCACGATGATTTGCGGGACTTCGCCAATTGCGAGGTCGGGGCCAAGGCGATGTGTGATTGCAGGCCCAGCGTCCGAGTCTGACATGCGCAGGATCAATGGCGCGCCTGCGTAGTAGTGCCAGATTTCAACCGCATCCACATGGTGCCAATGGCTTGCGCCGCCGCTCTTGAGCAGAAAGTAGATGCAGGTGCCAGTTGGGCGGCCGTCGTTTTCGGCCACCCATGTCTGGCGATAAAACCCGCCCTCCGGATGGGGGGCGAGGTTCAGGTGTGCGATGATCTGGTCGGCTGTCACTTGAGGATGCTGCGCCCAGCGTAGACGGCTGTTTCGCCAAGCATTTCTTCGATGCGAATTAGCTGGTTGTACTTTGCCAGACGGTCCGAGCGCGACAGCGAGCCGGTTTTGATCTGGCCGCAGTTGGTGGCCACGGCGAGGTCGGCAATTGTTGCGTCTTCGGTTTCGCCCGAGCGGTGCGACATCACGTTAGTGAACCCTGCGCGGTGGGCCATATCGACGGCTTGCAGCGTTTCGGTCAACGTGCCGATCTGGTTCACTTTGACCAGCATGGAATTGGCGCTGCCTTTGGCTATACCTTCGGCCAGGCGGGCGGGGTTGGTCACGAACAGATCGTCACCGACCAGCTGGATTTTGTCGCCGATCTTGTCAGTAAGCAGCTTCCAGCCGTCCCAATCGTCTTCGTCCATGCCGTCTTCGATTGAGATAATCGGATAATCGGCGGCCAGCTGTGCAAGATAGTCGGCGTTTTCGGCGGATGTGAGAGATTTTCCTTCGCCTTTCATCTCGTATTTGCCGTCTTTGTAGTATTCAGAGGCAGCGCAATCGAGCGCGAGGTAGATGTCGCTACCCGGCGTGTAGCCTGCTTTCTTGATCGACGTCATGATGAAATCAAGCGCGTCACGGGTGCTGGCAAGGTTGGGGGCAAAGCCGCCCTCGTCGCCGATGCCGGTGTTGTGGCCTGCGGCGCTTAGTTCTTTTTTCAGGGTGTGGAACACCTCGGCGCCCATGCGGATCGCGTCGCGGATGTTGTCGGCGGCCACCGGCATGATCATGAATTCCTGAATATCAATTGGATTATCAGCATGTTCGCCGCCGTTGATGATGTTCATCATCGGCACGGGCAACACGCGGGCGGATGTGCCACCGATGTAGCGGAACAATGGTTGTTCGCAATAGTCTGCGGCAGCCTTGGCCGCAGCCAGTGATACGCCAAGGATCGCGTTTGCGCCAAGGCGGGCCTTGTTGGGGGTGCCGTCAAGTTCGATCATCATCATATCTATGGCGACTTGTTCGGTGGCGTCAAAACCGACGATCGCTTCCGCAATTTCGCCGTTCACGGCGTCGACCGCGTCCAGCACGCCCTTACCCATATAGCGTGTTTTGTCGCCGTCACGTTTTTCGACAGCTTCATGCGCGCCGGTGGAGGCGCCAGACGGCACAGCGGCGCGGCCCATTGTGCCGTCTTCGAGTGTCACATCTACCTCGACAGTGGGATTGCCACGGCTATCAAGGATTTCGCGGGCGTAGACGTCGATAATGATGCTCATGACGAGATCCTTTGGGGTTTGTTAGCGCAAACAGCGTGCTATTCAAGATTCTATACCGCCTTGGCGGTCCTTAGGGAAGTGCGCCGCAGTCGGGATTCACGCCAAAGCGTAAAGATGCCCGACCCGACGATAATTGTGGCGCCGATCAGTGTCAGCGCATCAGGGCGTTCGCTAAATACCATCACACCGACGATTAGCGCAAACACAGGTCGCGAATATCGGAACGGTGCCACGACCGACATATCGCCCATCCGCGTGGCCATGACGATCATATAATAGGCGCCAAGCCCAACAACCAGCGCGCCCAACATGCGCCAAAGGTCAGTGTGGTCCGGCAGCAAGAGCGTATCGCCCGTGACACCAAGCCATAGCAGAATTGCCCCTGTCAGGATCGACACCACAAAGGCGTAGAACGTAATCTGGCGCGTGGTCACGGTTGTCGGAATGCGCCGTGTCGCAAGGTCACGCCCCGCGAGGCCAACCACACCGATCACGGCGAGCATTGATTTGATATCGAAAGCCTCCATGCCGGGGCGGATGATCAGGACAACGCCGAACAGGCCGACCAGAATGGCCAGCCAACGTCGCCAACCGACAGTTTCACCAAGAAACAGCGCGGCACCCAGCGTCACCACCAACGGGGTCGCTTGCAGGATCGCCGAGGCTGTCGAGATTGGCGTGAGGGCGATGGCACTAACAAACCCCAAGGTGCCGCCCACTTCGCAGATGTTGCGGATAATGAACGCGGGATGCAGCAGCGCGGGCGACCAAAGCCTGTCACCGTAGCGCAGTGCAATCGCGCCAAAAATCACCGTGCCGCCAAGACCAAGAAATACCACAACCTGACCCACCGGCAGCGCACCGGCGATCTGTTTGATAAACATATCCTCTATTGCAAAACCGGCCATGGCGATGACCATCAAGATACTGCCGCGCAGGTTATCCATTAATTCGATGCCGCCTTGGTAAATGTAAGGGTGAGACCGCAAGAGGGGCCGCTGGATGGTCAATCTGAAGAGAGGGGCGACGACCAAAAACCCCCCAAAGTGCTGGCGTTTACTTTCGCTTGATGGGCACGCCAAAGAGCTCCAGCCGGTGCCCCTTGAGTTCATAACCCAGCTTTGCGGCGATTTTTTCTTGTAGCGCCTCAATCTCGGGGTCGACGAATTCAATCACTTCGCCCGAATGCACGTCGATCAGGTGGTCGTGGTGCTCGCGGTTGGCGGTTTCATAGCGCGCGCGTCCGTCGCCAAATTCGTGCTTGTCCAGAATGCCGGATTCTTCGAACAGTTTGACTGTTCGGTACACAGTGGCCAGCGAAATACGCGGATCGGCAGCGCTGGCGCGGGCATAAAGCTCCTCGACATCGGGATGATCGTCCGCCGCTTCCAGCACGGTAGCAATCGTGCGGCGCTGGCCGGTCATGCGCAGGCCACTCGCCTCGCAGCGTGAAAGAATTGTGTCACTCATTGCGCTCGTCCCTTCGCCTTGACCTCGTTTAGCGAAGGACGAGCGCGGATGCCAGCGATAGGATGCCTAAAGCTAGCGTTTCCAGCGCAGCGCAGCCCAACCCGCCAGACAAATCACGCCCATCGCGATGCATAGTGCGGCAAATGCCCATGGCTGATCTGATCCGGGCATGCCTGCAAGGTTCACGCCAAACAGCCCCGTAATGACGCCCAGCGGCAGGAATATACCGGCAATCACCGACAGCACATAACTGTTGCGCCCCATGCGTGTGGTTTGCGCCATGTCGATGTGATCGGCAAGCGCTGTCAGACGTTCGCGGATTTCGTGCAGCTCTTCGTCGGTGCGGGTCGCGCGGTTAGCGCTGTCGCGCAGGGCGGTGCGCAAGCCGGCCGGAAACATTGCGTTTTCGAGGCGGGCAAGGTCATGCAGTGCCGCCGCTTGTGGCCCCATATGGCGGCGAAGTTTGATGACTTGGCGGCGCAGCGGGGCAAGCTCGGGCAGGGCAGGTTCTTCGTTTTCATAAACGGAGTCTTCCATTGCGTCGGCAAGATCATCCAGCGCGAGTGATGTGTTTTCGATCCGCGTCACCAGCCCCGTCACAAGGGCCGCGACAAATGCCCCAACCGAGGGCGGCGCGGCATTGGCCACAGCGGCTTGGCGCAGATCATCAATTGCAAAGATGCGGCGACGGCGCATGGAAACAATCAGGGTCGGCGTGATCCACAGGCGCAGCGATACCATATCTTCGGGCGCGTCACCGACGTTGAGGTTCACGCCCCGCAATGTCAGCAGCAAGCCTTCCTCATGGGGATCAGCGCGGGGGCGGGTCTCGGCGGCCAACAGGCCCGGGGCAGCCGCGGGCAGGGTGGCGCGGACCCAATCGGCCGATGTAGGATTGTTCAGGTCACGATGCACCCAGCGATAGCCGCGTGTGATAGCCCCTTCCAGCGTGTCCAGCGCGCGGGCCCGCCCGTCGGGCGCGATATCAAAGGCGCAGATCGGGGTCATCGTAGTTCGGGCGCGCGGCCCAGCCGTTCGGCAAGTTGCGCCACTGTCAGGCCTTGCACGATGATTGAAAAGATCACCACGATGTAGGTTGCGGTCAAGATCAACGGTTTCCATTCGCCTTCGGGCAACGACAGCGCAAGCGCGACCGAAATACCGCCCTTAAGGCCGCCCCATGTCATGATCGGGATTACGCCACGCGAAAAACTGCGAAACGGGCGCAGCATCAAGACTGGCACGGACACGGCGGCAAAGCGCGCAAACAACGCCAGTGCGATCGCGGCAAAACCAGCCGTTAGGTAAGATGTGTCGAATGCAACAGCGAAGACCTCAAAGCCGATCATCAAGAACAGCACCGCGTTCAGGATTTCATCAATCAATTTCCAAAACGCATCAACATAGCGGCGAGTTTCCTCGGACATGCCGTATTTCGTGCCTACATCGCCAATCAGCAGACCCGCGCAGACGGCCATGATTGGCGCGCTGACATGTAGATAAACCGCAAGTTCATAGCCACCAAAGGCAAGACCAAGAGTGATCAGCACCTCAAGCGAGTAATCATCAATCCGGCGCATCACGCGAAACGTTAGCCAGCCCAATGACAGGCCCAGCACAGCGCCACCCAGTGCTTCTTGGACAAACAACCGTCCGGCGTCGGCAAGGCCCGATCCGTGCGCATCGCCATGCGGAAAGGCGAGGCCAATAAGGATCAAGAATACCACATAGGCCACACCGTCGTTAAACAGGCTTTCGCCGGCGATCTTTGTTTCTAACGACTTGCGCAAATCCGCCTCGCGCAGGACACCCAAGACTGCGACCGGATCAGTTGGTGAAATCAACGCGCCAAAGACCAGTGCGATCATCAGCGGCATGCCGGTCAGCCAGCTAAATCCGACGCCGATAATTAACGTAGACAGCGCAATGCCCAGCGTGGCCATCAGCATGACCACGACCCATTCGCGCCGCAGATCGCTAAGCTTAACATGCAGCGCGCCTGCAAACAGCAACAGCCCCAACATACCTTCAAGCAGAGCATCGGAAAATTCGATCTCAAGCACTTGGGCGCGCAGGGCTTCTTCGACGGTCAAGGCCGGAAATATCCAGTCGGTAATAATAACGGCAAACGAGGCCAGAAGTGCGACCACAAGAATGCCAATCGCCGATGGGAGACGCAGGAAGAAATAGTTGATCGACCCGAATGCACCGGCCAGAACGATCAGCAGCGATGCTATTTGAAGAAATGTCATTACGGCCCCGAATTTGATCTTTGATAGGGGCTTAGCACGGCGCGGGCAGCCCTGCTAGCCTGCGCAGGGGTCCTGTGGGATCGGGCAAACGCAGCCATGTCCCGCCAAGTGGTCGCACCGTTGCACCAGACCCTATCTTGAAGCGCGCAAGCCCCGGCGCCGTGTCGGTGTCGACTAGCCCGAGGTCAAGGCACACATGGCCATCCTGGGCCAACTTCTCCATTGCTGCGGCCAGGATCAGATTGTGCGCGCCATTGGCGCACTCATCGAGGCTGCGCCAGCCGATGTGATAGGTGGCGACGGGGCCGTGACACAGAAACAACATGGCGGCGACCACAGTCGGGCCTACGTGTGCCGTCACCACACGTACCTGGCGGCGATTGGCCTCAGCAAAGGCCAGCGTCAGTTCAGTGGGCAAGGCGCGGTAACCCCGCGCCTTTTGCTGGGCGCGGTCTGCGTTCAGCAGCCAAGCATGCGCGGTGGCATCAAATGCGCGGTGGTGCAGCGTCAGTGAACCGCTCTGCGCGCGCAGCAAACGGTTGCGCCATTTGGGATGCATTCTCCCTTGAAAGTCACCGCGTAGATCCAGCTCGGCCACATGCGCGGGCGTGACAATCTGGCGAAACCCCGAACCTACGGACCGCCGCAGCGGCCCGTTCGCATTCACAATCCGCACCCCCTGACGGCCAAGCCGTTCAAGCGCACGCGCCTGCACTTCGGGCGGGGCATCATCAGCCCAGATCGGACCACGCGAGGCCATGCTGACCTGCCCAAACCATCCCAAGCGGCGCGTCATCAATTGGACATAACCGACACGGCGCGCACCATCTCGCAGCGTCAGACAACACACATCGCGGCCCATGCGGGCGAGGGCATCCGCGAACATCGGGTGTTGTTGCAGTGGCAGGATTGTATCAGGTGGCGGGCGGGCGGGCGTAATTATCATGGCCCATATTAAGACAGTTGAAACCTAAGACTGTCTTAATGGCTTACATGAAACCACGCAGCGCATCGGTTTACGGCCATATCCTTATCAGCCCGCGCCTGACACCGCTGGGGGCCGCATTGCTCGCGGTTTCGGCGGCGCTTCCCGCAGGCGGCGTGCTAGCGGTGATCGACTGGTTGTGGCTTTAGCCCAATTGCACCAGCGCGTGGCGTTTCTTACCTGCTGACAATTTCATCGGCGTGGCAAGTGCGGCGGCGCCTATCATCATGCCAGCGTCCGTTACCGGTTCGTCATTCAAACGCGCACCATTTTCAGAGATCAGGCGCTTGGCCTCCTTGCCGCTGCCCGCAAGGCCGGATTTCACGATCAATTGCACGATCGACATGCCATCACCAAGGTCGGCGGCAGTCAGAGTCAGAGTCGGCAGGTCATCGCCCACGCCGCCCCGCTCAAACACCTCGCGTGCAGTGGCTTCGGCGGTTTTCGCCGCATCGCCACCATGGAGCAAGGTCGTGACTTCATTGGCCAAAATGATCTTGGCGGCGTTAATTTCGGCACCTTCCAGGGCGCCCAACCGGTCGCATTCATCCAGCGGCAGTTCGGTGTAAAGCTTCAGGAACCGACCCACATCGGCATCGGTGGTATTGCGCCAGAACTGCCAGAATTCATAGGGCGCGACCATATCGGCATTCAGCCAAACAGCGCCGTCCTGGGACTTGCCCATCTTCTTGCCGTCACTGGTGGTCAGCAGCGGCGAGGTCAGCCCATAGATTTCGTGATCCAGCACGCGACGGGTCAGATCAATACCGTTCACGATATTGCCCCATTGATCGCTGCCACCCATCTGCAACACACAACCATAACGGCGGTTAAGCTCAAGAAAATCATAGGCTTGCAGGATCATGTAGTTGAATTCGAGGAAGCTAAGGCTTTGCTCGCGATCCAGCCGCGATTTCACGCTCTCAAACGCCAGCATCCGGTTAACGCTGAAATGGCGGCCAATGTCGCGCAGGAAATCAAGGTAGTTCAGCCCGTCCAGCCATTCGGCGTTGTTGAGCATCAGCGCCTTGTTGGGCGCATCGGTGTCGTAATCAATATAAGCGGCGAAAACCTTTTTGATGCCGTTGATATTGTCATCAATCTGGTCAGCCGTCAGCAAAGGGCGTTCATCGGCACGAAAGCTGGGGTCACCTACCTTGGTCGTGCCGCCACCCATCAGGGTGATCGGCTGGTGGCCGGTCTTTTGTAGCCAGCGCAGCATCATGATCTGGATCAGGCTGCCCACGTGCAGCGATTTCGCCGTTGCATCAAAGCCGATGTAGGCGGGCACAACACCGCGGCTCAATGCCTCGTCCAGCGCCTGATAATCAGTGCAGTCGGCGAGGAAGCCACGGTCCATCATGACGGCCATAAAATCGGATTTGGGGTGGTAGGTCATAACTTGCCTCTGCATCAGGTTCGGGGCATCTATAAGGGGCAGTTTAACCAAGGGAAAGTGCATGTTGAAATCTGGCACGGTGCGCGCCCTTGGGGCGATGTCGGGAACCTCGCTTGATGGGGTGGATGTGGCCGTGATCGACACGGACGGACATGCAGTGTTCGGCTTTGGGGAAACACAATATCGGCCATATTCCGATGATGAACGCGCGGTTTTGCACGGTGCACTCGGGCAGTGGCATGACGAGGTTGGTGGCGACGTCGTAGCGTTGATCGAAGACGTTCATGCGCAAGCGATGTCCGGATTCGAGGGCATCGAACTGGCCGGATTTCACGGCCAGACCTTGGCGCATGATCCGGGTGGTCGCGGCACGCATCAGGCGGGTGACGGGCAACGGCTGGCGGATCGGATTGGTGTGCCTGTCGTCTGGGATTTTCGCAGCGCCGATGTGCGCCTTGGCGGGCAGGGCGCGCCACTTGCGCCGTTCTATCATTTCGCGCTGGCCAAATGGGTCAAGGCAGACGCGCCGATTGCGTTTCTCAACCTTGGTGGGGTCGGGAACCTAACGTGGGTGGACCCAAGCAAGCCCGCGCCCGAAAGCGACGGCGCGCTGCTGGCCTTTGACACCGGTCCAGCAAACGCTCCAATAAATGATTTGATACAACAAAGGCTGGGGCAACCCTTTGATCGTGAGGGCAAATTGGCCGCACGGGGAACCGTGGTCACCGGCGCGCTCGAGCTGTTTTTGGATGATCCGTATTTCTATAAAATACCTCCCAAATCACTGGATCGTAACGCGTTTGATCAGATGTTCGACCTTGTGCTTGAGCTTGGTGACGCGGACGCTGCGGCGACGATGACAGCAATGGCCGCAAGTGCGGTCATGCGCGCGATGGAGCATTGCCCGACCCCCCCCAGCACCGTGCTCGTCTGTGGGGGCGGGCGCAAGAACCTAACGATGATGGCGATGCTGCATGCCGGGCTTGATTGCCCAGTGCGCGCGGTCGAGGACGTCGGGCTGGACGGTGATATGATTGAAGCACAGGCCTTTGCCTATCTGGCGGTGCGCGTGGCTAAGGGGTTGCCCACATCATGTGCCAGCACCACGGGTGTGCGCGCCGCCGTTGGGGGCGGAACCCTGAGCCGTCCAAAAGATTGAGCATCTTTGAAGAAAAAATAGGGGGCGTTAACCATCCAAGGTTAGCATCGGACCGCGGCGCAAGCTAGAGAGCCAATGGCCGTAACAAGAGAAGGCCCCCCTGATGCACCACAGTGACTGACGGGGGTCAGATCCGACGTTCTGATTTGATATGCTCCGGGGGGGCCGCCCGCAGGGCGGCGGCAGCGCCCCCTGCGCCGATTTATATCGGCAAATGGATGTTAAATCGGGCGCGGATCGCAGCATCAAGGTCCGGCGCAAAGCGCGCGGCACTTGTGGTCGCCAATATCTTTTCTTTGTGCGCCACCGCATTTTCAATCAGGTCCGGCTTGTCCTTTTCGGCCCATTCCTTTGGTGACATGCGATTTCCCAGTTTTGGATAAACGTTGTCTTTTTGCATCCGGCTGAGGGTTTGATCAGTGCCAAGGTAATGCCCAGGACCGCCCATGCAGACCGCGCGCATTTGATCCAGGGCGAGCGTTTCGTCATCGACTTCGATCCCGCGCACGCAGCGCAGGGCCTGGCCGATCAGGTCATCGCCGAGGATCAAGGATTCGTGACAAAACCCGAGCAGCGAGGCGTGCATCCCCGCGGCCTCGTAGACCATATTCAGCCCCGACAGTCCGGCCATGACGTTGGAACACATCTGCTCCCAGCCCGCCTGCATATCGGGCATTTTGCTGTCAGCGATCCCTGCCGCTGCCCCGCCGGGCAACCCGTAGAAACGGTGCATCTGCGCACAGCCTGCCGTCAGAAGCGCTTGTTCGCCCGACCCGCCCGTCATGGCCCCTGTGCGCAGGTCCAGCCCGAACGGCCATGTGCCAAAAATTGCCGGATGCCCCGGTGCCATGGCGTTCACATAGACGATCCCCGCAAGGCATTCGGCCACTGCCTGCACGATGGCGCCAGCGATGGTGGACGGCGCAGTGGCCCCGGACATGCCTGCCGACAACAACAGCACTGGCATGCCCGCACGAATGCACAATTCCATCACTTCGCAGGCTTCAGTGGCAAACCGCATCGGCGGAACCACAAAGCAGTTTGAATTGCTCATGAAGGGGCGTGCGCGCCATGCGTCCTCGCCGCCGGCAATCATGTGCAGCAGCTCGATGCACGGCGCCACGTGGGAGGGTTCAACAAACGACGTGCCGATGTGCTTTTTTGTGCCCGAAGTGGTCGCGTAGACCGTGTTGAGGTCCATTTCGAGGTTATCAAGAATATCGCGGGCCACCATTGGCCGCTGCAAGAAGTGGATATTATCAAGCGTGTCAACGATCCGCGCGGCGTCGTGCAAGTCTTGCACGGTGCTTTCGCGGTAGTTGCGCCCCAGCACGTCAACCATATGCACCGCCGCGCCCGCCGTGCCGTAATGCACCCTCGTGCCCGACAGATCGAGGTCATGGGCAGAATCGCGGGCGCAAAGTGTGAGGTCGCGCTTGGCAATTGCCAGCATGTCTTCAACCAAAGCGCGCGGAAAGCGGATGCGCCCGTCGTTGCCTTGCACGGCGCCAGCGCCTGTCAGGATTGCGACGCCAGATGGCGGGGCATCGGCCAGCCCGATTTCTTCAAGTGCTGTGAGTGCGGCCTCGTGGATGCGCGCCACATCGGCGTCGCTTAGCGGCGAATATTGACCGCCGGACATGCCTGCGTGGATGGGGCGCATATCGCCCGACAGGGGGGCGGCGCGGCTGGCGTGTCGCGCGGCGCGGCCACCTGTTCTGGCGGGGCGTGGGGTCGGATTCTTGGACGGGTAGGTGATATCGGTCATGGGGGCGCTCGTGCAAAAAAGGGGAAAAGGATTGCGATACTTTATCCTTTGGTTGGACGCCCCCGCGCCGCACGTCCGCGCCGCGCGCCAATTGTACGCTCGACAATGAAAATGCCGGATGACTGGTTAGGCTTCACGACGCACCTTTCACAAATTTCGCTCACCGTCGCTGCGCAATACACCCCCGTCTTGCCTGTTTCCGACCTCGCGTCGCTTTTGAGCTATCGTCGCAGCACGTCGCCCCAACCCGCCATCACAGGGTGCGGATTACCATTTGCCACTTGTGCCACCACCGCCGAATTTGTCACCGTCATCTGCTTTGGCGGTTTTTATGGGGATAACAGATGCTGTCGCGGTCACATGTCCGCAACTGGGACAGGTCATGCGGTTTCAGTCGCCCGAGCAAGCATGATGCGTTCGCGTTCAAGGCCCGGTTTGCCACACTGCGGGCAGGGCTCCTTGGTCAGTCGAGCCGCGCGCACCAGCCCCCAGCCAATAAGCCCAGCAATCACTGCAGCCAGCGGCGCAAGAATCGCCCAGATGCTTAACCCACCTTGGCTGTCAGCGGCGCCACTTGCATGGCCACCGGTGTGGAATGGCGCAACGATCCGATCATTGATCCCCTCGATGCCACTGGTCAGTCCCGCAGCGAAACTACCGTTGCGAAACACCGGCAGGATATCTTCGTTAATCACGCAGACCGCAGCGCGATCCCAGTCAGTGCCATAGGCACCGCCGAGCGTAATCGCGATCTCGCGGTCATCGCGAAACACTAACAGTAGGACGCCGGTATATTCGCCCTCGGCGCCGATGCCCCATTGGTCAAACAGCGCCTTGCCAAATGTGGTGATATCGATGTCTTGCGCGTAAAACCGAACCGATGACAGGGTCACAACTGTTATTTCAGCGCCGGTATCATCAAGGATCGAGGCGAGCGTTTGGGTCAGGTGCTCCTCGCTGGCATCGTCAATCATCCCGGCGAAATCATTCACCGGTGCTGTTGCGGGTGTGGAAAAGGTTTCGGCCGATACGCCCATCATTAGCCCGAAAAACAGGGTAAAAGCGGTCAAAAATCGTAGCAGTGCATTAATCCTTCGCAAGTAGTGCGTCTGCGATTCCCCCATCTATGTCATCTCCAAGAGCGCTAAATTCGCCGGCTCCAAACATTACTGTCGCAGCGTCATGAATAACCCGATGCATCGTGCGTGCCAGAGCCGAGCCAAGCGAGAGGCGCGCCACGCCGATCTTTGTAAAATCCGCGCGGTCGTAAGAGGCATAGTCCCCCGCCACAAGCGCATTTACCGGCTTGTCGGTTTGCGCCACGATCTGCGACAGACCAGCAAAGGATTTGGTCATAGGCGCGTAAAGACAATCTGCCCTGCGGCTGAAAACGCTTTCAGGAGGCCGATGGCCTCGTTGATATCATAGGTGTCGACCATGATCCCATCAGCGCGGGCCATCAAAACGAAATCGCAGGGCAGGGCGCGGGCAGCTTCGGTCGCGGCGCGGATTTTCCCGACAGCGAGATCAAGGTCGTAGACGGTTTGGGTGCCTTGCAGCAGGTCGTCTGCAATTCCCTGCAAGCCGACTTCAGCTGCCACGCGCACGGCTTCAGCTGTGCCATCGAGCGTGTCACGATCCACTTTGCCGTCAGGCGACCCAAGGGTAAAAGCATGCGCAGCGGACGACATGGCAATTGCCTGCGCCCCTAAACCCCGCCAGCATCTTGACCGATCCGAAATCCTAGGTATTCGCAAGGATGAACGCGGCACCATGTTGATGCATCCCGCGGAATGTGGCGCCTCGATCGACGTTTATGCCTTGTCGCTGGCAAGCTGGGCGGCAAAGGCCAACAGGCGTTTGATCGCATTGATATAGGCGTTGTCTTCGATCGTCATGGCGACACGGATATGGCCCGCGGCGGCCTGTCCAAAGCTTTCACCGGGCATCACGGCGATCTGTTCGCTATCAAGCAGCGCATTGGCAAACGCCTCGCCGGAAAGGCCCGTGGCACGCACATCCAGCATTGCATACATCGCGCCTTGGATCGGCGCGGCGCGCACCACGTTTTGCTGCGTTAGCAGGTCCTGCGTGATTAATCGGCGACGGCGGAACGGAGCCGCGACTTGTTCTTCAAGCGAGTGCCCCATGGACAGGGCATAGGTTGCCGCATCCTGAATAAATCCGGGCACGCCATAGGTCGTGTGGGTCGAAAGCGTGATCAGGTTGTCGATCACCTGTTCGGGGCCACAGACCCAGCCCACACGGCTGCCCGTCATAGCATGGCTTTTGGACATGGACCCGACCAGCAGCGTGCGGTCCGCCATATCAGGCAGGGCGCGAGGCGACAGATGCGCCCCCTCCCAGATTTGGCTGTCATATACCTCGTCCGAGATCAGCCAAAGGTCATTGTCGATGCAGGCCTTTGCGATGTCTTGCAGGGTCGGTTTTGAATAAACCGCACCCGTGGGATTGTTGGGCGTGTTGATCAGCAGGCTTTTGGCACCGCTGGCCTTGACCGCGGCTGCGATATCTGCGCCGCGTGGCTGAAAGCCCTTGGCGCTATCAGCAGGCACGGCAAGCGGTCGTGCGCCAACGGCGCGGATCGTGCCGGGGTAGGTCGCGTAATAGGGATCAATATAAAGCGCGGTATCGCCCTCATCGAGCACGGCGTGATGGCTGGCAAACAGGGCCGACTGCCCTCCCGGCGTGATGGTGATATTGTCTATCGACGTGGCCACGCCCGATTGCGCGGTTATACGCGCCGCCACGGCCTTGCGCAGCGCCGTCGTGCCAGGAATGGCGGCATATCCGGTATGCCCGCCTTTGGCAGCCGCGCTCATAGCGTCCAAAATATCTGTGCTTGTGCTGATATCATGTTCACCAATGGTCAATTCGGTAATCTGCGCGCCTGCCTCGATCATCGCGCGGGCGCGAAAGAAAAGGTCCCAGCCGTCAGAGCGGCCGCCAGTGATATTTGTCAGACGATGTGATAATTTCATAACCGCGAGGGAAGCCGTCTTGGCGCGCAAAAGTCAATCCGCGATTCACCTTTTTGGTCCTGCGCAGTGGATGCCCCCTGAGTATTTTTGAACAGAAGAAATGCAGGATTGAATTCTTCTGTTCGCATACACTCCCGCCGGAGGCATCCTCACTTTTCAGGTATCAAACCACGCGGGCTAAAGCGGAGCACTAACAGCAGCACAACCCCCATCGTCAGCAGGCGCATATGGGCGGCCGAAGCTTGCAGGTGATCCTTGAGCCAATAACCATCGCTCATGCCAGAAGTGACAAGGTCCATTAGGGCGCGTCCCGCTGGTTCCACCTGGATCCACAAGAACCAGATCAGGAAACCGCCCAAGACGGCGCCGAAATTATTGCCCGATCCGCCGACGATCACCATCACCCAGACAAGGAACGTAAAGCGCAGCGGCTGGTAGGTGCCCGGTGTCAGCTGTCCGTCAAGCGTGGTCATCATCGCGCCCGCGATACCGCAGATCGCCGAGCCGAGGATGAATATTTGCAAGTGGCGCGCGGTGACGTCTTTGCCCATCGCTTCGGCGGCGGTTTCATTGTCACGGATCGCGCGCATCATCCGGCCCCATGGGCTGTTGAGCGCCTTTTGCGCCAACCACAGCAGGATGATCAGCACAATTGCGAACAAGATTCCGTACAGAAATTTCACATAAAGCGTCGATGCCGTGGTCGGATCGAGCCCGAAGCTGGCCGCGCGTTCGATAAATCCGGCATCCTGTTGCAGATCGACCTCGTAGGGGACCGGGCGTGGGATGCCGATAACGTTTTTCACGCCGCGCGACAGCCAGTCCTCGTTCTTGAGCACCGCAATGATGATCTCTGCAATGCCCAGCGTGGCAATCGCCAAATAGTCGCTGCGCAAGCCAAGGGCGGTTTTGCCAATCACCCAAGCCGCACCGGCTGCGAACAATCCGCCCACGGGCCATGCGATAAGGACCGGCAGGTTCAACCCGCCAAGATAACCCGTCGAGGCCGGATCGACCGATTCGATCGCGCCGACCGCGCTGTCAAAAACAAACCGGAACAGGAAGAAACCGCCAACCAGCACGGCAAGTGTCGCCCAGTTGCGCGCACGGCCCTGCATCCGCTTCTGGGTCAAAATAGCCGCTGCAATGGTGCCCGCGCCAAGTGCCAGCCCCAGGAGCACACGCAAGCCGCCGCCCGACCATGCTTCACCAGTTGGGGGCATGGAAATGAGCACGGACGCCAATCCACCGAGGGCGACAAAGCCCATCACGCCGATGTTGAACAGACCCGCGAACCCCCATTGCAGGTTCACACCAAGTGCCATGATAGCACTGATCAACCCCATGTTCAGGATCAGCAGTGCCGAGTTCCAGCCTTGCACCAGCCCCGTGCCGACGATCAGCAGGCCGACGATAGAAAACAGGGCGATATTGCGAATGTTGACGGTCATACGGATTGTCCTTTGAAGAGGCCCGTGGGACGGAACAGCAGCACGATAATCAGGATCGCAAAGCTTACGGCGAACTTGTAATCGGTCGACATCAGCTGCACGAGGCTATCGGGCGCAAGACTTTCGGGCAGCCAATACCCCAGCACTTTTTTCCACGCGTAGGTGATCGTCACTTCGGAAAACGCAATCACGAAACCGCCCGCAATGGCCCCTAGCGGGTTGCCAAGCCCGCCAACGATGGCACTGGCGAAGATCGGCAACAAAAGCTGGAAATAGGTGAAGGGTTTGAATGACTTATCAAGACCATAAAGCACGCCAGCGATGGTCGCGAGACATGCGACGATCAGCCATGTGACCATGACGACCCGTTCGGGGTTGATACCCGAAAGCAGCGCCAAATCTTCGTTGTCGCTAAAGGCGCGCATGGACTTGCCGGTGCGGGTCTTGTTCAGGAACCAAAACAGCAGCGCGACAACAACAACTGCCGTTAGCACCGTCAGACCTTGCGAGGTTCTGATCGCCAGGCCCTCTTGCAGACCGGTCATTTCCTTGAATGCGCGCGCACTGATGATGAAGCGTTCGCCATCCAGAAAGCTGCGATCTTCGGTGCCTATTAGAAAGCGCACAATGCCGTTCATCACGAACATTACGCCCATCGACACGATCACAAGAATCACGGGCGCTGCTTTTTGTTGGCGGTAGAATTTGTAGATCAGCCGGTCCGTTCCCAGCAACAACAACGCTGTGCCAGCGATTCCAAAGGGTAAGGCC
>ERZ888423.1364-NODE-1364-length-21169-cov-9.779814_pt1 | contig 21169 bp, 21 predicted proteins | sample MGYA00520523_ERZ888423 | MGnify/ENA primary metagenome ERZ888423 (study PRJEB32303, sample SAMEA104408611) | aquatic metagenome | biome: Brackish water; feature: Pelagic; material: water | place: Baltic Sea | collected 2014-06-08T10:24:00 | depth 30,27 m ...
TCATCTCGACGGTCGACATTTCCGGAACCCTAGCCGGATTTCGGGGCGGTCCTAATCAGCGCCGTTCGATTTGCTTGAGGTATCGGATCTCCAAGCGGTCCGCCCATTCCTTCGGCCATACATCGCCGTAGATGGCGCCGAGGAACATCCCGGTGATCGCCCCGATCGTGTCGCTGTCCCCGCCGGTGACCGTTGCCCGGCGCAAAGCCTCCAACGGTGCACCGGGCAGCATGTCCACACACAGCAGTGCGCAGGCCAACGCATCTACCGCCAGCCAGCCCTGCCCGCCGAATTCCGGACTTGAAGGATCAGCTCCCCAAGGTTTCTTCTTGAACCCGTCCAGGCAGTCGGCAGCCCGAATCAGGGCCACTCGCAGTGTCGCCATACCTTCGCCGAGATGCTGTTCGGCAGCGTCGACCGAACCCGCTGAGGGATGCTCGGCCAGCCATCCGGCAGCACCGCCGACCAACCCTTCGTCCTGGGTGCACCTGATGGCGGCTTCCAGAGCGGATAACGGCTGATCTGCCGAGAGCGCTTCCCGCAGAACAGCTGTGGCGACCACTGCCGAAGCGATGGCGGCGAACCCGCCGTGGGTGGTCGCCGCCTGCCACGCCGCTGTCGGCTGCCACACCCCGTCCGGCAGCCAGGCGCACCCGGCCACCCGCATCACCGCGCCGCAAGCCTCGCCATCCGGGACGGTTGCTTCGTACCAGGGCAGCCCGTTGTCCAACCTGTTGATCGCCGTGATCGTCGTTTGCCCCCAGCCGCGGGCATCGGGGTCGTGAAACCAACGGATCCAGCCGTCGATGACAGCCTGCTGGATCTCATCCCGCCCTGTGCGACCGTCCAGCGCATCAACGAGGGACAAGGTCATCTGGGTGTCATCGGAGACGATCAGCTTGATCGGCGGTTCACACCGCTGCGCAGTCAACTGCGAGTAGCGGTAGTTTTCCAGGGGATAGCCGAAAGCATCGCCGTAGGCGAGCCCGAGGAGGACGCTTCGCATTCGGCTTTCCTTCTCCATACTTTCCTTTTTAGCGTGCCCGTCCGACACCTTGGGTCCTCCCGTACGGTCGTGGGGGTTCTCAACTCCAACGGAAAAGGGCGTGGGCGACGTGTGGCATCTGGACATCCCCAGCGAAAGCGAACTGCGGTTCCTTGCGACGATCAGTGCCTCGGCGGTGGTGTCCATCTATCTGCCAACCACGCCGATCAGCAAGGACGCCGCCGCCGACGCGATAGCACTGCGTAACCTCGTCGCCGAGGCCATGGCTGAGGTTCGCCAGAGGCCCGAGGTCCCTCGCGGCGATGATGAGTACATCGAGGAGCAGTTGCTCGATCTGGTCGACGACGAGGACTTCTGGGCGCATCAGTCGCACGGACTGGGCGTCATCACCACCGCCGACGGCCAGTGGACCTTCCGGCTACCGCACCGGCCGAGCGCGCAGGTGCACGTCGACGACAAGGCGCATCTGCTCCAGTTGATCTCCGCGACCGCCGCCCAGCACGCCCATGTGCTGTGCCTGTCTGAGGGCGCGGTCCGGTTGATCGACGTGGCCGCGGACCTGCCGCCCAAGGAGATACGGGTGGCCGATCTACCCACCGACGCCGCCAGCGCAGTCGGCAAGTCCTCGATCAACGACCGCTCCCCCTCCGGCCGGCTGGTGGGCTCGGAAGGCAAGCGGGTGCGAATCCGCCAGTACGCCAGGGCCGTTGACGATGCGCTGATGCCCCTGCTGCGTGGCGACGAACGGCCGCTGGTCCTGGTGGCCACCCAGCCCATCAACTCGATCTTCCGCCAGGTGTGCAGCGCGCCCACCCTGCTGGCCGCCGGCGTGGAGGCGAGCCCGGACAAATGGGGCCTGCCCGAGATCGCCGATGCGGTCGGGCCGGTGCTCGTCGCCCACCTCGCCGAATCCGACCGCGCCCTGGCCTCGTTGGTCGATGAGCGCCGCGGGCAGCGTCGGGCCACCACCGACCTGTCCGATATCGCCCGGGCAGCCACGATCAGCGCGGTGGCCACGCTGATTGTCGACCGCGACTACGACGAGCGCGGCACCGTCGGCGACGACGGCACGCTGACCCTGAACCCCGACGGAGCGGTACTGGCCGAGGAACTGGCCCGCCGAGTGGTGTCCCATGGCGGGCGGGTGCTCGCACTGCCGGCCGACCGGTTGCCCGGCGGCGCCCCGATCACCGCGGTCCTGCGTTACGCCCAATAGGGGCCCGGCGCCGGCCGTAGGCTCGGACTCATGACCACACCTGAACCGATCCCGTCGGCCGACGAGGCGATCGCGCGGCTGAGCATGCCCCTGCTCGACGCCATGATGACCCAGCGCGCGGTGCGCCGGGTGCTGCCCGACCCGGTCGACGACGCCGTCGTCCTGAAATGCATCGAACTCGCACTGCGGGCCCCCACCGGATCGAACGGCCAGAACTGGGAGTTCGTGGTCGTCAAGGATCAACACATCAAGGACCAGTTCGCCAAGCGCTACCGGCAGGCCTGGGTGCTCTACGGCGGCATCAGCAAGCGCGTCGCCAAGGGCGACGAGTCGATGGCCAAGATCCTGCGGGCCGTGCAGTGGCAGGTCGACCACTTCAGCGAGATCCCGGTCCTGGTGGTGCCCTGCCTGCGCGGTATGCGCGCGCCATACGTGCCGTCGCCGTTCGTCGGTGAATCGTCGTTCTTCGGCTCGATCTACCCGAGCGTGCAGAACCTGCTGCTGGCCGCCCGCGGAATGGGTCTCGGCGCATCGCTGATCACTCTGCCGCTGTGGAGTGTCACCTCAGCCCGCAAGATTCTGGGCCTGCCGTTGACAGTCACTCCGGTCTGCATGGTGCCGTTGGGCTGGCCGCGCGGCCGTTACGGCCCGACCACCCGTAAACCGGTCGAACAGGTCGCCCACCTGAACTCTTACGGCAACCGCGCCTGGGTCGACTGAGTCCTCAATCTTGTCGCCCACCCCCTTTATGATTCGAACATGCATTCGAATACGGTGGCCGAAGCGCTCACGCAGCTTGATTCGACGGTCCACGCTCTCGGGGCTCTGGACTGGGACTCCCTGACCGGCCGGGAGCGTCTAGCGGTCCTGGACCGCCTCGAGGTTGCCGGCCGCCGGCAGAAGGCGTCATCGCACGCGATCATCGGTTCGCTGAAGCGAAACGACAACGGGGAGATCGGCGCGATCCTGCCGAAGGTGATCGCCGACGTCTTGCGGATCAGTGTCGCTGAGTCTCGGCGCCGGCTGCGTGACGCCGAGCAACTCGCCCCGAGGACGTCCATCACCGGACAGCCGCTTCCGCCTCTACTGCCCGCCACGGCGAAGGCATGGGAGGCCGGCCTGCTCGACCCGGAGCACCTCCGGGTGATCCAGAAGTTCATCCGGGACCTGCCGGATCACCTGCCGCCCTCCGACGTCGGGGATGCCGAAGCATTCCTGGCTGAGAAGGCTGCCGAACTGCGCCCAGACCAGTTGGAGAAGGTGGCGGACCGCTTGCAGGTGCACCTGAACCCAGACGGCAAGTTCAGCGACGCCCACCGGGACCGTCAGCGCGGATTCTCCTGGTGCGGAGGCCAGCGGCCGGATGGAATGAGCGTCGGCCGACTGGTCGCGACTCCCCAGTTGCGGGCGGAGATCGAGGCCTGGATGGCGAAATTCGCCGCGCCGGGCATGTGCAATCCCGCCGACCAGAGTCCCACTGTCACAGCCGAACCCGCCAAGGATGTCATCGACCGGGACGGTCGCAGTCACGCTCAACGGCAACACGACGCACTCAGCGCCCTGGTGCGCAGCCAACTGGGCAACCCGAAACTCGGCACGCACAACGGGTTACCGGTGACGATCATCGTCAGCGCGACGCTCGAGCAGTTGCAGACCGGTGCGGGCGTCGCCGTGACGGGTGGTGGCACCCTGCTTCCGATGCGGGATCTGATCCGGATGGCTTCGCACTCCTGGCACTATCTCTGCGTCTACGACACGCACACGGAACGACCCCTGTACCTCGGACGGACCAAGCGAATCGCCTCGCCGGACCAGCGACTGGTATTGCACGACAAAGATCGCGGCTGTACTGCGCCGGGGTGCGATGTGCCGGGTTACCGGTCCGAGGTTCACCATGTCGATGAATGGGCCGATGGGGGGCAGACCAATATCGACAAGCTCACCTTTGCCTGCAAGCCGCACCACGGCTTGATCAAAGCGGGCGGTTGGCGGACCAGGAAGCTGAAGGACGGCTCGACCGAATGGCTTCCGCCGCCTCATCTTCCGCTGCGCGGCGGCACGAACGGTTACCACCACCCTGAGCGATTTCTCCCCAACAGCGGGAATTGATCCCAAAGTCCTAGCGCGGCTTGGATTTCCGCTTCTCCCGGACCCGGACATTGATCCGGATCGGCGATCCCTCGAAACCGAAGGTCTCGCGCAGGCGCCGTTCCAGAAAGCGTCGGTAGCCGGCCTCAAGGAACCCGGTGCTGAACAGCACGAAGGTCGGCGGCCGGGCGGTGGCCTGGGTGGCGAACAGGATTCGCGGCTGCTTGCCTCCGCGCACCGGCGGGGGTGTGGCGGCGATGATCTCCTTGAGCCAGGTGTTCAGTTGACCGGTCGAGATCCGCATATCCCAGGAGTGCAGCGCGGTCTCCATGGCGGGGACAAGTTTCTGCAACGCCCGACCTGTCTTGGCCGAGATGTTGACCCTCGGCGCCCACTGCAGCTGTGCCAATTGCAGATCGATCTCCCGGTCGAGCAGGAAGCGGCGGTCCTCATCGACCAGATCCCACTTGTTGAACGCCAGGACCAGCGCGCGGCCGGCTTCGATGACCATCGACAGCACCCGTTGGTCCTGCTCGGTGATCGGCTCCGATCCGTCGATCAACACCACCACCACCTCAGCGGCGTCGATGGCGCTGTGGGTGCGCACCGAGGCGTAGAACTCATGCCCGCTGGCCTGGCCGACTTTCCGACGCAGACCGGCGGTGTCGATGAAACGCCAGATCCTGCCGTCAAGTTCGATCAGCGAATCGACCGGATCGACGGTGGTTCCAGCCACATCGTGAACCACCGAACGCTGAGCACCGGCGAGTCGGTTCATCAGCGAACTCTTGCCGACGTTCGGCTTGCCCACCAGCGCGACCCGCCTGGGCCCCCCGCCTGAGGGGGCGGTCTCCGACACCGTGGGCAGGTCGGCGATCACATCGTCGAGAAGATCGGCGACGCCTCGGCCATGCGTCGCACTGATCGGATGCGGCTCCCCCAGGCCCAACGACCACAGCGCGGCCGCGTCCGCCTCGCCCTTCTCGTTGTCCACCTTGTTGGCTGCCAGGAACACCGGCTTGCCGGACCGCCGCAGAATTCTCGCGGCCGCCTCGTCGGCGGTGGTGGCCCCGACCACGGCATCGACCACCAGGATCACTGCATCGGCGGTCTGCATCGCCACCGAGGCCTGCTCGGCGACCAACTGCTGTAAACCCTTGGCATCGGGTTCCCAGCCGCCGGTGTCCTGAACGGTGAAGCGCCGGCCGCTCCACGACGCGTCATAGGACACCCGGTCCCGGGTGACGCCCGGCAGATCCTGAACGACCGCCTCCCGCCGGCCAAGAATCCGATTGACCAGGGTCGACTTACCGACGTTGGGACGGCCGACCACGGCCACCACCGGCGGCGGACCGCCCGCCTCATCGGAGTCCTCGGCCGGCTGCTCGCCGGTGATCTCCCAGTCGCTCTCGTCGGACCAGGTGCCGTCCTCGCTCATCGGACCGCCTTCGTTCGCTGTTCGACAAGACTCCGCAGATGGTCGATGACCTCCGCTTGAGTCATATCGCTGGTATCGACGATCAGTGCGTCCTCTGCGGGGCGCAACGGCGAGACCACCCGGGTGGAGTCCAGGTGGTCGCGTCGCCGCACATCGGCCAGCACCGTCTCGTAGTCATCCGGCAGACCGGCGGCCACGTTCTGGTCGTTACGCCTCCGGGCCCGCGTCTCGGCCGTAGCGGTCAGGAAGATCTTCACGTCGGCCGTCGGCAGCACCACGGTGCCGATATCGCGGCCCTCGACCACCACGCTGCCGGTCCCGCCGGCCAGCTCACGTTGCAGGCGCACCATATGTGTCCGCACCGCCGGTACGGCCGCAACCGCTGAGACCGCGCGGGTCACCTCGTCGCCACGGATAGCGGCCGACACATCCTCGCCGTCGAGGTAGACGTCTTCGGCCTCCGGGTCAAAGCCGACCGACATCGGCACATCGGCTGCCGCGGCGATGGAATCGGGATCGGCGAGATCCACCCCGCCGCGCAGCATCGCCAACGTCGCGATCCGGTACATGGCACCGGTATCGAGGTAGCGAGCGCCGAGAACCCGCGCCAAACCCCTTGATACCGATGACTTTCCGGTGCCGGCAGGACCGTCAACCGCAATGATCACGCTACTCATAAGCCCACCGCCTGGTACAACTCGCCGACCTCTTTGCGGGTCAACGCCCGAATGCTGCCCGGCCGCTGATCCCCCAGTGCCACCGCGCCGATCTCGGTACGGACCAGTGCCTGCACCGGAAACCCGACTGCGGCCAGCAATCGCCGGACGATCCGCTTGCGTCCCTCGTGCAGGGTCACCCGTACCAGCGTCTTGCCCGGAACGGCGTCCACGACGGCGAAGTCGTCGAGCCTGACCGGGCCGTCATCCAACTCAATCCCGGCCCGCAACGTCTTACCCAGCCCGCGGGGCACCGATCCGGCGACGGTGGCGAGATAGGTTTTCTGCACCTCGTAGGACGGGTGCATCAACCGGTGCGCCAGTTCACCGTCATTGGTCAGCAGCAGCAGGCCTTCGGTGTCGGCGTCAAGTCGGCCGACGTGGAACAGCTTCTTATTGCCTCGCACCCGGTGCTCGATCAGATCCCCGATGCACGGCCGACCGCGGTCATCGGACATCGTCGAATGCATGCCCAGAGGCTTGTTCACCGCCAGATACACCATGGAGTCGTCGAGAACGACCCGGGCGCCGTCGACCCGGATCTCGGCGGTGCCGGGGTCCACGCGGGTGCCCAGTTCGGTCACCACGCGGCCGTCCACCTCGACGCGCCCGTCGCTGATCATCCGCTCGGCGACCCGCCGGGAGGCGATACCGGCCTGCGACAGAACCTTTTGCAGGCGGACCCCTTCGGCGTCGCCCCCGGGCTCAGACATCGGTGTCGACGTCGATCGTCACGGGCTTGTCCGGCTGCGGGGAACCGGCGAGCTTGGCGAACCGAGGCTCGCTGTCGAGGGTTTCGCTGAGGTCGTCGATCACGTCGACATCGGGCAGCAGTGGCGCGATATCGGGCAGGTCGGTCAACGATGCCAGCCCGAGCCGTTCCAGGAACAACTCGGTGGTGGAGAAGGCCGTCGCGCCGCTATCCGGGTCGGCACCGGCCTCGGTGATCAGGCCGCGGGCCACCAACGTCCGCATCACCGCATCGACGTTGACGCCCCGTACGGCGCTCACTCTGGCCCGGGTCACCGGCTGACGGTAGGCCACCACCGCCAGCGTCTCCAACGCGGCGCGGGTCAACTTTGAGCGGGCCCCGTCGAGCAACAGCCGCTCGACATACGGTGCGAACCGGGCCCGGGTGTACATCCGCCAGCCGCCTCCGGTCTCGCGCAGGTCGATACCGCTCTCCCGGGCGGTCAGCTCCGCGGCCATCCGCTGCAGCGTCTCGGCGACGCGGTGCACGGGCTGCTCGGTTGCCGAGGCCAGCGACTCGGGGCTCACCGGGGAGTCGACCACCAGCAGCAGCGCCTCCAGCGCCCGGGCGAGTTCCCCGTCATCGAGGTCGTCGGCCGCGCCTGACGGGGGAACAGCCCTTTCCGCGTCCCCGTCGCCAACCATCTCGTCGGTCACGATCTCGTCGGTCACGATTGGACCTGCTCTTCCCACTCGGCCCTCACCAGCTCTTCGTTCACCATGCGGTTTCCGGTCCACGAAATCTGCAGCACACCAAGCGGTTCGGATTGCTCGAATGCTACCGCCCGGGCCCGGTACAGCTCGAGCAGCGCCAGGAACCGGCCGACGATCAGGATGGGTTCCGAACAGTCGGCCACCAACTCCGAGAAGGATGCCCACGCACCTACACCGCGGCGTTCCAGATCCGCCAGCAGCCGCTCGGCCTGCTCCGGCACCGACACCCGGGCCGCGTGCAGATGGTCGGTGCCCACCGTCGGGACCGGGCGCGGAGTGAATACCGCCGCGGCGATCTCGGCGAAACTCAGGGCGTCGACGCCGATCATCACCTCCGGCAGCAGCTCGGAGAACTGCTCCTCCAGGGCCACCGAGCGGGGATAGCTGCGCAGAGCCGCGGCCTCCAACTCGGCGAACATCTCGGCGACATGCTTGAAAGCCCGGTACTGCAACAGCCGGGCGAACAGCAGGTCACGCACCTCCAGCAGAGCCAGGTCCTCGGCGTCCTCGACCTCACCGGACGGCAGCAGCCGGGCGGCCTTGAGATCCAGCAGGGTGGCGGCGATCACCAGAAAAGTGGTGGTCTCGTCGAGTTCGAGTTGGGGGCCGATCTGGCGGGTGTAGGCGATGAACTCGTCGGTCACCTGGTGCAGCGCCACCTCGGTGACGTCGAGACGGTGGGCGAAGATCAGCTGTAACAACAGGTCAAACGGACCCTCGAAGTTGGTCAGCCGGACCCGGAAACCCTTCTCGGGGGCCTGCTCGGAGCCCGTATCGGGCAAGGGGTTGGTGCTCACTTGCCGAAGCGGTCGATGACCTCGCGGGCCAATGCGCGGTACGCCTGCGCGCCAGCGGATTTCGGCGCCCACGTGGTGATCGGTTCGCCGGCGACGCTGGTCTCCGGGAACCGGACGGTGCGGCTGATGACCGTGTCGAAGACCAGATCGCCGAACCGCTCGATCACCCGGGCCATCACCTCGCGGGCATTGACGGTGCGGCTGTCGTACCGGGTGACCAGGATGCCGCTGATGGTCAGCTTCGGGTTGAGTCGATCGCGGACCTTGTCGACTGTGTCGGTGAGCAGCGCCAGGCCGCGCAGCGAGAAGAATTCGCATTCGGTCGGGATGACCACCCCTTCTGAGCACGCCAGCGCATTGACCGTAAGCAACCCTAGCGACGGCTGGCAATCGATCAGGACATAGTCGTAGCGGTCGAGCACCGGGCGAAGCGCACGTCCGAGGGTCTGCTCCCGGCCGACCTCGTTGACCAACTGGATCTCGGCTGCGGACAGGTCGATATTGCTCGGCACCAGGTCCAGCCCGTCCACCCGGGTGTGGATCAGAACGTCGTCGATTCCGACCCGTGGCTCCACCATCAGGTTGTGCACGGTGCTGGCCAGTTCGTAGTGCGGCACGCCCAGGCCAGCCGACAGCGCACCCTGCGGATCCAGATCCACCAGCAGTACCCGGCGGCCGTACTCGGCCAGCGCAGCTCCGAGGTTGATGGTTGAAGTGGTTTTGCCCACCCCGCCCTTCTGGTTGCACATCGAGATCACCACAGCAGGTCCATGGCTGGTCAACGGGCCCGGTGTGGGGATCGCCCGTGGCGGGCGCCCAGTCAGGCCGACCTGGGCGTCGTCGTGCTCGTCGGTCACGCCTCAACTCCTAGAAGGGCCACCCGGATCAGGCGAATCGGCGGCGTGGCGAACATCGGCGCAAAGTCTATCCACCGCCTCGGCCTCGCTGTGCTCGCATGGTCGTTAACGGCCGTAGTCACGCCCGCGGGTGCGCCCCGGCCCACACCTCACGCAGCGCGTTGACGGTCACCAGAGTGTAGATCTGGGTGGTCGTCACCGAGGCGTGGCCCAGCAGCTCCTGGACCACGCGCACATCGGCGCCGCCGTCGAGCAGATGAGTCGCGAACGAGTGCCGCAACGTATGAGGCGACACCGCCGCGGTGATGCCGGCCCTTTCGGCGGTGTCCTGGAGGACCTGCCAGGCGCTCTGCCGGGACAGCCGTCCCCCGCGTGCGTTGAGGAATATCGCCGGGATCCCCCGCCCGCGGCGAGCCAGGTCGGGACGTCCCCGCACCAGGTAGGCGTCCAGGGCTGCGATGGCCGGTCGGCCCACCGGCACCAGGCGCTGTTTGCCGCCCTTGCCGCGCAGCAGCACCGAACGGGCCTCGGTGTCCACGTCGTCGACGTCGAGTCCGACGGCCTCGGAGATCCGGGCCCCGGTGGAGTACAACAGCTCCAGCAGCGCCCGGTTGCGCAGGGTCAGCGGACCGTCGGTGGGTGCCTCGCCGCCGGCGCCGTCGAGAAGCGCAAGCACGTCGTCCAGAGGCAGGCTCTTGGGCAGGCGGCGGCTGGGGGTCGGCGGTTTGACTGCGCGGGCGACATCGAGGTCGATGATGCCCTCGGCGGCGGCGAAGCGGTGCAGCCCGCGGACCGCGATCAGGGCCCGGGCCGCCGATACCGCTGACAGCGCCGCCACACCGCTCTCGGGATCGCCGCGACGCAACGACACCAGAAACTCGCTGACGTCGGTCTCGCAGACGTCGCGCAGATCGCCGACATCCCGCTGCGTCAGGTGCTCGACATAGCGTCGAAGGTCCCGCCGGTACGAGCTGAGGGTGTTGGCGGCCACCCCGCGTTCGATGGTGAGGTGGTCGAGATAGCCCTGCACCTGACCCTCCGCGGCCGAGCCGAGGGCAGCGGCGGAGCGCGTCATGTGCCCGTCCTGCGGGCCGCGAACGCCGTCGGACGGTCCGGCCACGGTGCATCGACGGGACGGGTCCGCTTACCGTCGACGATCACCGCGTGCGCGGCCAGCACCCCGGCCGCGGCGGTGGCGTTGACGATCCCACCCGTCAGCACCCGGTCGGCAGCATCCCGCAACCCGAGCCAGTGCACCGTCAGGTCGGCCTCCTCGTGCTCGCCCTCCGGGCGGCCGACGTGCCGCAGCCCGCGGGCGAGGTAGACGCGCACCGACTCGTCGCAGAACCCGGGCGAGGACGCCACGTCCACAAGCACCTGCCAGTCCTCGGCAACCAGGCCGGTCTCCTCGCGCAGCTCGCGGGCCGCCGCCTCGGCCGGATCCTCCCCTGGTTCGTCGAGCAGACCGGCGGGCAATTCCCAGAACCGGTGTCCCAGCGAGTGCCGGTATTGATAAACCATCGCCAACTGGTCCTCGTCGTCGACAGCGGCCACGGCGACCGCACCGTAGTGCTCGACGACCTCGCGGATGGCGGTGGCACCGCCGGGCATCCGCACCTCGTCGGTTCGCAGCGCGATGATCGCGCCGCGGTAGATGGTTTCGGTTGCGACGGTTTCGAAATGGTGGTCTGCCACCGGGCGGTCAGCCTCGGGCACGGTCAGCCAGGGCATGCACGGCATCGGGATGTTCCTGGCCGTTCGGGTGCTGTTCGGGAATCTCCACCGGTAACCGTTCGGCTGCCTTGTAGTCGATCGCCGCACCGACGAAAGCGATGAACAGCGGATGCGGCCGGGTCGGGCGGCTCTTGAGTTCGGGATGGGCCTGGGTGCCGACCAGGAACGGATGCACGTCGGCGGGATACTCGACGAACTCAACCAGGTGCCCGTCCGGAGACGTCCCGGAGAACCGCAGACCGCTTTCGGCGATGCGGTCCCGGTAGTCGTTGTTCACCTCGTAGCGGTGGCGGTGGCGTTCGGACACTTTGGTGGACTGATATGCCTGTGCCACAACGGATCCGGCCTCGAGTACCGCCGGATAGGCGCCCAGTCGCATGGTTCCGCCCAAATCGGCCTCGCCGGCAACGGCGTCCCGCTGGTCGGCCATCGTGGAGATCACCGGATCGGAGGTGGCCGGGTCGAACTCGGCCGAGTTCGCCTCGGCGAGCCCGACTGAGCGGGCCGCCTCGATCACGATGCACTGCAGTCCCAGGCATAGTCCGAACAGCGGTAGTCCGCGGTGGCGGGCGTAGCGGATGGCCCCGATCTTGCCCTCGATGCCGCGGATGCCGAACCCGCCCGGGATGAGCACTGCGTGCACATCATCGAGCACCGCGGCCGCACCGGCATCGGTTTCGCAGTCGTCGGAGGCCACCCAGCGCATCTCCACTCTGGCGCGGTGCGCGAACCCGCCGGCGCGCAGCGCCTCGGCCACCGACAGGTAGGCGTCGGAGAGGTCGATGTACTTGCCCACCAAAGCGATCCGGACGGTCTCCTGGGGGTCGTGCACCCGGCGCAGCAGATCGTCCCACGTGGTCCAGTCGACATCGCGGAACGGCAGGTTGAGCCTGCGCACTACGTAGGCGTCGAGTTCCTCGCGGTGCAGCACCTTGGGGATGTCGTAGATCGACGGTGCGTCCGGAGTGGAGATGACGCCGTCGAAGTCGACATCGCACATCAGGGCGATCTTCTCCTTCAGCGACTCGGGCACATCGCGGTCGCAGCGCAGGATCAGCGCGTCCGGCGTGATACCGATATTGCGTAGCGCGGCTACCGAGTGCTGGGTCGGCTTGGTCTTGAGTTCTCCGGACGGGGCAAGGTAAGGCACTAGCGAGACGTGCAGGAAGAAGCAGTTCTCCCGGCCGACCTCATGGCGGACTTGGCGGGCGGCTTCGAGGAAGGGCTGGGATTCGATATCGCCGACGGTGCCGCCGATCTCGGTGATCACCACATCCGGCCGCTTGCCGGCGGCATCGGGCAGTGCCATCGCCATGATCCGGCGTTTGATCTCGTCGGTGATGTGCGGGATCACCTGAACGGTGTCGCCGAGGTACTCGCCGCGGCGTTCCTTCGCGATGACGGTCGAATACACCTGGCCGGTGGTCACATTTGCCGACCCGGACAGGTTCCGGTCGAGAAACCGCTCGTAGTGGCCGACGTCGAGATCGGTCTCGGCGCCATCCTCGGTGACGAACACCTCCCCGTGCTGGAACGGATTCATGGTTCCCGGATCGACATTGAGGTAGGGGTCGAGTTTCTGCATAGTGACCTGCAGGCCGCGCGATATCAGCAACTGGCCGAGACTGCTGGCGGTCAGGCCCTTGCCGAGCGAGGAGACGACGCCACCGGTAACGAAGAGATGCTTGGTCGCGGCCTGGGGGTGCTTGCGCAATGCGGGCAAGAGCGACCTCCGTGACGACGGCGCAGGACTTTGTTTTTACCAGGCCGAACAGCTCTGAAAGGTCTGGTTGGGGCCTGCCGACCCACGGAAACTCACCCTAACACCGACCCCGGCCAGACAGTGCTGACACACCGTCGGGTGCTACTGGACGGTTACCGATGCCGCCCCCGCGCCGACCCCGTAATGCCCGGGCGGCGCTCCGGCGCTCATCGCCTGAAGGGCCAGCACGCTGGTGATCCGGCCGGACTCGGCGTCGATATCGTCGACTGTGCTCACCGCGCCCGCGATACCGGGATCGGAGCGGGCGAGCGCCACCGCCGAGACTCCGCCCGCCGAGCCGTCCCGGCCGGCCAGAACGGTGCCCGAGCCGTGCGGCGCTAGTCCGGCGGCAAAGCGGGCCACCGTCGCGCCCTGGTTGCCGGCATCCTCTGCCAGCACCCCGCCTGTGACGATGATGGCCATATCGGCGGCGCCGAGCCGGCCGTCATACGTCAGGAATCCGGTATCGCGCAGGGCGGCGAGAACAGTGTCTCGTGCATCATCGCCAACCGGGGCAATCGCGGGATCGCGGTTTATCAGCAGGGCGATGCCGAGCAGGTCGCCGGCCTGTGCGTCCTCGTCGACCAGAGCGGTGTTCAGCTGGGTTCCGGCCGGCACGATGGGCGAATTGACCACCGACCGCAACTTCTCCTCGGAGTTGGCGTCCACGAACTCCTGGGTGAGCCCGATCGTGCCGGTCACCGAACCACCGGCCTGCCTGATCAGCCGCGTCACGCCATCAACGTCAGCATCCTCGGCATCGGGTGTGCGGAACAGTGCCACGGATTTACCGGTCAGCGCCTCGCGAACAATGCGCTCTGCCATCCGGATATCGAAGTCGTTAGCCGCGGAGAGCCTTTCGGCGAGCATCCGGTTATCGTCATCCAGGACCTCGACCTGCTGCTGCAGATCGCCCTTATCGGCACGCAGAACCGATTCCATCGGGCCGGAAAGCATGCGGGCACCAAGGACGAATCCCACGGCAAGCGCCACGAACACCGCTGCCAGCGACAGCACGAAGCGCCGACGAGACTTCACGCTATGTCACCCAGCTCTGCACCCACAGGGTGATGCGGTGCCAGTAGGTGGAAATCCAGTCGATCACCACGGTGTCGGCCCGCGAGACCCACAGAGCGGCGACGACGGCGAACAGCACCGCCAGCACCAGCAGAGCGATCGCGCTACCCGAGATATGGCTGCGGTACAGCGTCGCAACGGCTTTCGCGTCGACCAGTTTTTCGCCCACCTTGAGCCGGGTCAGGAAGGTCGACGGATTACTCTGCGCGCGGGAGCGGTCGAAGAACTCCTCGATACTGGCCGACTCGCCAACCGTGACGATCAGCGAGGCACCGTGATGGTCCACCAGCAGCAGCGCCAAGTCGGTCGCCGACCCGGCCGCGGGGAACGTCATGGCCCCGATCCCTAGATCCTGAATCCGTTCCAGCCCCCCGGCGTGGCCGTCGGCGTCGGCCGGCAGTACCACCTGCGCGCCGCATTTGAGTGCCTCGGCGCTGATCTGATCGGGGTTGCCCACGATGAGAGCAGGACGGTAGCCGCCCTCGCGCAGGACGTCGGCACCGGTACCGACGCCGACCAGGACCGGCTGGTACTCCTTGATGAACGGCTTGAGCGCCTTGAGATCCTCGGCTGCGGCCGGACCGTCGGTGACGACAACGACATGGCGCCGATAGACGTCGACGTCGACGTCGGGAATGCCGATTCCATCGATCAGCAATGGACTCTCGCTGCGGATGAACTCGATGGTGTTGCCCGCGAAGGCCTCAAGATGCGCGACCAGACCCGTCTTGGCGTCATGCATGAGGTCGGCGATCTCCTCGTCGGTGCGCTCCACACCGTGCACCAGTCGTCGGTCACCGTGATAGACCCCGCCGTCATGCAGACGGATTTTGGAACCGTCTTTGATCTTCTTGAAGATCTCCGGGCCCGCATTGTCGATGAGAGTGATGTTGTTGGCCACCAGCACCTCGGGTCCCAGGTTCGGGTAGCGCCCCGAGATCGATGGGGATGCGTTGACCACCCCGATGACGCCGGCATCGACGAGAGCGTCGGCCGTCACCCGGTCGAGATCGAGAATGTCGAGGACTGCGATATCGCCCGGACCGACGCGACGCAGCAGGTGATCGATATCACGGTCCACCCGGGCGGTCCCGGTCACGCCCGGTCGTGCATTGGCATTACGCGAGAGAAGCGCAGACATCTTCATGGGCCCGATTGTGTCGGCGCGGCAGTTCATCCGACGGGAGGCGCGCCGTAACAGCAGCACCAGAAGTCAACTTTTTTCACATGCGCACCATGCCGGCCCTGCCAGCAGCGTTGTGTGCGCGACCGTCAGCGCGCGGCCTCCTCGGCCCGCGCGGCGGTGAGTAGTTCGCGCGCATGTGCGCGACCGGTGTCGGACTCCCCCAGGCCGGCGAGCATCCGGGCCAGTTCGGCCACCCGCTGCTCGTCGTCGAGTCGGCGCACCTCACTTGCCGGCCCGTTGCTGTCCACCACCAGGTGGGTGTCGGCGTAGGCGGCCACCTGGGGCAAGTGCGTGACGACGATGACCTGATGGCTGCGGGCCAGCCGGGCCAGCCGGCGGCCGATCTGAACGGCGGCCCGGCCGCCGACACCGGCATCGATCTCGTCGAAGACCATGGTGGTTCCCTCCGCGGAGGCGGACAGCACCACCTCGAGCGCGAGCATCACCCGGGACAACTCGCCGCCCGAGGCGCTCTTGTTGAGCGGAAGCACCGAGTTAGCGTCCTGGGTGCCGCGGTGCGCAGAGAACCCGAACTCGACCAGGTCGACGCCCTCGGCTCCGGCGTGGGCCAGGTCGCCGGACGGCAGCAGTACCGGAGCGCTGTCCTCATCGCCGGCGGCCACCGTGGCGACGGTGACGGTGAAGTCGGCGTCGGCCATTGCCAGGCCGGACAACTCCGCGGTGACGGCCTCGGCCAGACCGGTGGCCGCCGCGGTCCGCAGACCGGACAACTCGACCGCGGCGGCGGCGACCTGACCGGCAAGATCGCCGACCCGTCGGGACAATCCGGTTAGCGCCTCTTCGGAGACATCGAGGTGGGCCAGCCGCGCCCGGGATTCGGCGGCCCAGGCGAGCACCCCGTCGACGTCGGCAGCGTATTTGCGGGTCAGGCCGCGCAATTCGGACTGACGGGCGAGTCGGGTCTCCAGCGCCCCGGCATCGGTCGGCAGGCCGGCAAGGAACTCGCCGAGTTCACCGGCCACATCGCCGACCACACTCAGCACCGCGGTGAGTTGGCGCCCCAGCCCGACCAGTGCGTCGTCGTCGGTCGACTCCAGCATCGCGGCAGCGCGCGCCAGGGTGTCCGCGGCGGAACGGTTCTCGACATCAGGAGCCGCGTCGTCGGCCCCGTACAGCGCTGCGCGTGCCCCGGCCGCGGCCTCCCGTACGGCGTCGAGTTCGGAGAGTCGATGGATCTCCGCCACCAGCGCCTCGTCCTCACCCGGTGTGGGCTCCACCCGGTCGATCTCGGCGAGGGCGAATTTCAACCGGTCGGCCTCCTGCGCCATCTCGCGGGCCCGGTTGGTCCGGTCCACCAGATCACGCCGGGCAACCAGCCACTCATCCCGAAGTTTGCGATAGCGCTCCAGTGGCGCGGTTGCACCGGCAAACCGGTCCAGGGCGGCACGCTGCTCGTCGGGTCGCATCAGCCGCAGTTGGTCGTTCTGACCGTGCAGCGTCAACAGCCCGGTGGTGAAGGCCGTCAGCGTCCTGGCCGGAACGCTGCGCCCACCCAGATAGGCGCGCGAGGGGCCGTCGCGGCTCACCGAGCGCAACGCGATGACGCTGCCGTCGTCATCGCGGTCGGCGCCGGAGGATTCAAGGATCTCCTGCGCCCGGGCGGCGGTCGGCGCGTCGAGTTCGCCGGTGCTGAACCGGCCCTCCACCACCGCTCGGCCGGATCCGGATCGCACCCTGGTGGCATCCGCGCGCGCCCCACCGAGCAGATGCAATCCGGTCACCACCATGGTCTTGCCGGTGCCCGTCTCGCCGGTCAGCACCGTCAGCCCGCGGTCGAATTCGGCGGTGGCGGAGATGATCGCACCCAGCGACTCGATCCGGATCTCGTTGAGCATCTAGCGCTCTCGCCAACTGTTGACCGGAAGCTGGAACTTGCGCACCAGGCGGTCGGTGAAGGGTGCGCTGTCCAACCGAACCCATTTCAGCGGGGAATGGCACTTGGTTACCTGCAGCCGTCCACCGGCCGGCACCAGCGCCTCCCGGCGTCCGTCGCACAGGACCACGGCGTCCGGATTGTCGGAGTCGACGTCGATGGTGATCTCCGCATTGGGATTGGTCACCATCGGCCGGGCGAACAGGGCATGCGCATTGTTGGGAACCACGATGATGGCCTCGAGGTCCGGCCACACCACCGGACCGCCCGCGGAGAACGCATAGGCGGTGGAACCCGTCGGGCTCGATACCAACACCCCGTCGCACCCGAACGCCGACACCGGCCGGCCGTCGATGGTGACCATCACCCCCAGTACGCCCTGATGGGTGCCTTTCTCCAGGCTGGCCTCGTTAAGCGCCCAGCCCCGGGACAGCACCTCATCGCCGACACGGACAACCACATCGAGGGTCATCCGATGCTCGATGCGATAGTCCCGGGCGACGACATGCTCGAGGATCGAGTCGATGGCCTCGGCCTCGGCCTCTGCCAGAAATCCGATCCGACCGAGATTGACGCCGAGGACCGGTATCTCGGCATTGCGGGCGAGTTCGGCGGCACGCAGAAACGTGCCGTCCCCGCCCAGCACCAGGACCAGCTCACAGCCGTCGGCGGCATGCTCGTCGCCGTCGACCACCTCGATATCGGCGCCGGTGGCGTGCAACTCCGCGGGGTCGAGGTGCAGGTTGCCCCGGTCGACAGCCTCCCGGGACAGCAACCGAAGCCGAATACCGTTCTCGCCGAAGGATTTGCCCACCCTGCGGGCGGTTTCATTGGCTTCGTCGCGGCCCGGGTGCACGACCAGAAGGATCGTTCTGGCAGCGGTTTCCATGGTCACTGCGGTCCCTCCGCGACGGCACGGCGAACCGCATCCTGAAGTGTCTGACCGGCCAGGGCGGCATCGGTCCGGGCCCGGAGCCAGAGGAAATATTCGACGTTGCCGGACGGCCCTGGAAGTGGGCTTGCCGTCACCCCGACCGGTGGCCAGCCCAGGGTGGCGGCCCGAGCCGCGACGGCCAACATCGATTCGGCGCGCAGTTGCGGGTCGGACACCACGCCACCGGCGCCCACCTGGCTTCTGCCGACCTCGAACTGCGGTTTCACCATCGGAACGATATCGGCGTCAGGAGCCGCGCACCCGATGAGGGCGGGCAGCACGGTCGCCAGCGAGATGAACGACAGATCGGCAACGATCATGTCGACCTGGCCGCCGATCGCATCGGGTGTCAGATCGCGCACATTGGTCCGCTCGATGACCTGCACCCGGGCATCCGAGCGCAGCGACCAGGCGAGCTGTCCGTAGCCGACGTCGACGGCCACCACCTCGGCGGCACCACGGTCCAGCAGCACCTCGGTGAAACCGCCGGTCGACGCGCCGGCGTCCAGGCAACGGCGGCCCGCCACGTCGATGGCGAAGGTGTCCAGCGCCCCGATCAGCTTGTGCGCCCCGCGGGAGACCCAGGTTCTCTCGTCGGCGTTCTCCACGGTCAGCCGCGCGGTGACCGCGACGGCGGTCGCCGGTTTGGCCGCCGGCATACCGTCGATGGTCACGCGCCCGGCGACGATGAGTTCAGCCGCCTGCTGCCGTGAGCGGGCCAGCCCCCGCCGGACCAGCTCAGCGTCAACCCGGGCTCGCCGCGTCATGCGCAGCTCAGCCCTTCTCGACCGATTCCAGCGCGTCGACCAGGATCTGGTGCGCCTCCTCGAGGCGCTGGCCCATGGCGTCGATATCCATTGCCGCATCCATCACCGACGCGGCGGCGTCCCCGGACGCATCGTGGTCCGCCCCGGGTAGATCGGCGAGGATGGCATCGACCCGCGCGCGGATCGCTTGAGGATCGGTGGTCATATCGACGATCACGCTAGCGGATCGGAATCAGTAAGCAGTGACCAGCGCCGCAGAGCGGCCCGGGCGGTGTCATCGCCGGCTCGAACGGGCAGCGACCGCCCGTCATGCGCCCCGTCCCACACCGCCCGGGCGGTGGCACGCACGATCGACAGACCATCGGCTCCAGGGTCCAGGCCGGTCGCGGTGACGGTCACGCCGTCCGGGCCGCTGTCGGTTTTCCAGGCTGGATGTGCGGCGACGGTCAGGTTCCCGGCGTTGTCGAGTAGAGCCCGAAGGTCGGTGCCGATATAGGTGGGCCGGTGAACGGAATCGGCCCGGACGGCGTCACGGGCGGTGTTGACCCCGGTGAGCACCATCAGGCTCGGTAGTCCGGCCGCGTTGGCACCGGCAATATCGGTGTCAAGCCGGTCGCCCACCACCAGTGGCGCGCGATATCGGCCCCGCGCCAGCGCATCGTGCATGAGTCCGGGTGCCGGCTTGCCGGCGACCAGTGGCTCGACTCCGGTGGCGGTTCGCAGAGCGGCGACCATGGAGCCGTTGCCGGGCACCAGCCCACGCTCGGTCGGCAGAGTCGGGTCGAGATTGGCTGTCACCCACAACGCGCCTGCCCCGATGGCCAGCGCCGCCTCGGCGAGGTCGGGCCAGGCCATGGACATCGACAGACCCTGGACGACGGCGACAGGCTCATCGGCCGCCATTCGTACCGGCTGCAGCCCGGCTGCGCTGACCTCCGCCGCCAGCGCGTCGGTCCCGAGAACAAGAACCTTCGCGCCGGCCGGAAGTCGTTGTCCCAGAAGCCGGGCCGCGCCCTGGGCACTAGTCACCACATCGTCGGCCGACGCAGTGAAGCCGAGTTCCCGGAGGTGATCGGCAACCTCGTCGGCAGAGCGAGAGGCGTTGTTGGTGACGAACAGCACACGGCCGTCGACCGCCGCCAGCGTCTCCACCGCGCCGGCGGTCGGCGCATGCCCCCGGAACAGAGTGCCGTCCAGATCTAACAGCAGGCAGTCGTAAAGCCGGGCCAGCGAATCCATCTCAGGCGAGCTCATCGATCCGGTCTTCGGCATCGGTAACCCCGTCGACGTCGGCGGCCGCCGCGTGCATGAACCACTGGAGCGCGTCCGCCGGCCGATCCAGTGCCAGCAAGGTGTCGGCGTAGGCATAGAACAGCCGAGCCGCAGTCGAGCCGGTGCGGGACGGATCGAGTGTCGGCGAGGACAAGACGGCCAGAGCCTGGTCGAGGTGTCCGAGGTCGGCGCGGGCACCGGCTGCGACGATCCGCAGCTCGTCGGCATCGTCCCCGGTGAGCTCGGCTGCTTCGGGACTGCGGGCCAGGTCGATGGCGCGCTCCGGGCGGCCGACACCGCGTTCGCAATCGGCGATCAGCGGCAGCAGAGTGGATTTGGAGCCCATCCGGCGAGCGGCCCGGAATTCGGCAAGCGCCTGCGCCCAGTCTCCGCAGTGGTAGGCGGCGATGCCGACCGCCTCCCGGATCGCCGCGATCCGACCGGACCGGTTACGGGCGGCCTGGGCGTGTGCCAGCGCGGCCTCCGGATCCTCGTCGAGAAGTTCGCCGGCCGCGACGAGGTGCCTGGCCACGGTGTCGGCGGTGGACTTGTCGAGGGTGAACAACTCGGCCCTTATCTCCGGTGCGAGTTGTTTGGCCTCCACGGTCGCCGGGATGGCCGGACCGCTGGGCTGCCGGGCGTCCTCGGTGCCGGCAGACTGCTGCGGTTGTGTACGGCGTGCCCGATCCGGGCCTGAGCGACGCGGCGCCGATGCGTGCGGCCGGCCCTTGCCTGCCCGGCCGGGTTCGGTGGGACGGCGTACCGGCCGCCGGCCCTTTTCGCCATTTCTGTCCTCGGCCATCGGGTAAAGGATACGGGCAACGCCGTTGAATAGAAAATTCGACGGTATTTAAATCTTTGGCCCGGAAATGCGGAACACCCCCCGATTTCTCGGGGGGTGTTCCTTTAATGTGTGTTCGGCGGTGTCCTACTTTTCCACCCTTTTGGGTAGTATCATCGG
>ERZ888423.1366-NODE-1366-length-21164-cov-7.686105_pt1 | contig 21164 bp, 26 predicted proteins | sample MGYA00520523_ERZ888423 | MGnify/ENA primary metagenome ERZ888423 (study PRJEB32303, sample SAMEA104408611) | aquatic metagenome | biome: Brackish water; feature: Pelagic; material: water | place: Baltic Sea | collected 2014-06-08T10:24:00 | depth 30,27 m ...
CGAAGTTGATGAGAAACGAGGACAAAGCAGTGAAGCGCCGATCCGCAGTCATCGTCGATATGGACGGAACGCTGTGCGACGTCGGCGCTGTGATTCACCTCGGGGCCGAACCCGATGGGTCCAGTGCTTTTCGCCAAGCGTGTGCTCAATGTCCACCGAACAATGCCGTGGTCGACTGGTGCATTGATTACCACGGCCGGGGACACGAGATCCTGATAGTCACCGGTCGCGACGCCTGGGCCCACGAGCTGACCCATCAATGGCTTCTGGAACATCTTCCCGTGCCGGCCGGCGGTGTTTACATGCGCCGAAACGGGGACTACCGACCCAACACTGACGTCAAGCGAGAGATCCACAGCCGCCTTGCGCTGACCTACGACATACATGCGGCCATCGACGACGACCCGGAGATCCTAGGCCTGTGGCAGGAGATCGGAATTCCGGTGACGTTGGTCCTCGACTGGGGCGAAGTGTTCCCGTTGACAGGGGATTCGCAAGAGTGAAGTCAGTTGCACCCCAATCCGATTCCGCAGTGCAGCGCCGGTCTTCAAGGCCTTTCCGCGCAGCACCACCTCGCTCCACCGATATCGTGCGCGACGCTATCAGCGCAAGCGGTGGCCTCGGAGAGCCGTGGTGCCTCGACGGTGCGAACGCGGTACGGGTCGGCGACTTGTTGTTCGTGATCGAAGTGGACGACCTCGGCTGGATGGTGACGGCGTACGTGATCGACGGCGGGGAGGCCTCTCCGGTCGCGGTGCTGGCTGAGGAGAACACCCGCAACTTGGTGCGGGCGCTCACCGACTGGCTGCGGAACGTGGCAGGCCCGATGTCCTGGAAGCGCATCAAGCCGGGCCTGTACAGCTCCGGCGGATACCTCGTGGGCCAGCTTGACACCGGCGAATGGTTCGCGGAAGGGCCGGGCGTTGATCGGTGCTTCGACCACAAGTGCGACGCTCAAGCTGCGTGCGCGGCCGCACGCAGCTAGCTCCGTCGCCCAGACGACGGACCAGCCACCTAGACGGACCAGCCACCTAATGGTCGTCCGCTCTTGGCCATACCAATCGTAGCGCCCAACAGTGACGATCGAGTTTCTGTCGGTGGCTGATGTCAGGATGACCCGTAACAGGCAATGGACGTTCATCCCGGGCGCGTTGCACGGGACGCGGATTGCGAGGAGGGCACGGTGCTGGTTCGCAATGTCGTGTCTTTCGGCATCGTGTCGGTGATAGCCGCGGCGGGGTTGGCGCCTGACCCCACAGCATCGGCCCGTGCGGTCGGTGGCTGGGTTGCTGTGGCGCATTCGCCATCACGGGAGTCCCTGGATTGGAATACCAACATCGACCAGCAGGCCGCCGAGACGACGGCACTTCGACAGTGCGCTGCGCTGCAGAACGCCAATAACTGCCGCATTCTGGCGTCGGGCCCCAGTTGTGTTGCTGTCGCATGGGATATCGACCAGCCACTCAACCGACCGCACGGTGTCGCCGCAGACACTCCGGCCGCAGCGCTCAACGCCGCAATCTCCGTCGCGGGCCCGTTCGCCAATGACCCCAGCGTGCGCTGCAGCTACCTATCCCACGAACAGCCCCCGGGAATTCCGCAGCGCGGGATCCAACGTCAAATGGTTTGAAAGGCATCGAGATGAAACGATTCACAACCGCCGTTTGCCTGATTCTCGCAATCCTATCGGGCGTGTGGGCAGTACCGAACGCGTTGGCGGACAACGTATGCACCGGGGTCATGAACCAGAGCGGATGTAAACCGGCCCCATGGAATGGCCAACTCATGCCGACCTGGAACATTCCTGGGTATTACGGCGGCTGGACCAACGGTCCCGTCGCATGCGACCCCATCGCTGTGCAGTGCCGAGGATGGGCGCAACCATGAAGACCGGCGGAAATCGCGACCGGTGAACTACCCCGTGATCTGTGACGAGTTGGCGGCACACGATGTTCGACCCGTGAAAGTTCCTTTGACTGAATGCCTTGACTGAATGCCTTGACTGAATGCCTTGGCTGACGCCTCGCGCAATACCTTGAAGCGCGGTATCCGCTCTCACGGACCTCAAGGGCGCGGCGCGAAAGCAGTCGGTCCAGCTAGGCAGACAACAGGGTCGTTCTCACGCAGCCGCCGTCGCTTTGATGCCGCCGCCCTTCGAACTGATCGGCTTGCCGTGGGCGACTCGAGTCACGGTGCCGTCCCTGGCAGCAGCTTTTTCACGGGGCCGACATCAGGGGAGATTTGGTGTCAGACCCCACGTCTAGCCTGATCACCCATGGGTGGCAATCGGCGTAGATCGCTGCTGCGGCCCGTCGCGGGGGGAGGCGTGGCCTGCGGGGCTTCGTTGTGGTGTTCGCTGGGCAGGCGGTAGGCCCGTTTAATCAGAAAATCAGCTGCCTGGTGCAATGCTTGAAATCTGTGGATCAGCTGGGGAAGGGGCGCACTTCCCCGAGCGGCCGATCGAAGGTTCCGCGGAGGTGGCTGGCGAGCTGGCCACGTCAACAGGACAGGGAGGTTGTCGTGAAGCGCTTCGTCATCCTTAGCTACGGCGTCACGAGCTACCTGGTCTTCTTCGCGGCGTTCCTCTATGCGATCGGATTCGTGGGCGACTTCGTCGTGCCCCGCACGGTCGACAACGGAGTGGCGGCCCCGCTCGTCGAGGCTGTCGTGATCAATGTCGGGCTGCTGGCTCTGTTCGCCATCCAGCACAGTGTCATGGCCAGGCCCGCGTTCAAACGCTGGTTGACTCGGTTCGTCCCAACCGCCGTCGAGCGCAGTACCTAGTGTCCCGATTCTCCGACATCGGTGGGCAATGAGACAGGGGTTGCGGGATGGCCACACTCACCCGTCGGCCGCGCGCGCTATTTCCGTCCGGATCGGCGGTGTGAAGTGGCCCTGCCGGGGCCTTGATCCTGCGCCAGCGCAGCATCGAGGTCGACGATCTCGATCCGGGCTTGGGGAAACAGCTGGTGCAGATACTGCTCGGCCAGTACGGTCGCGTCCTCGGTCTCCAGACGCGACTCGTCGGTGACAGTGCCGTCCCAAAGCGTCCATAGACCGCGACGTCTAAACACGAACGGCGCCAATGTGTTCTCGATACAGTGCCGGCGGGCAAAACTGCGGGCCGCGCCGGTGACGAACGACCACGTTGGGCCAGCGAAGATGACCGTTCCGTGGCGTTTCCTCAGTTGCACAACGATTCGCGCGCCATAGCTGTCCGCTGCGGTTTCATAGGTCGCGTAGTCGACCGAGGCCACCTCGAACTGCATGCCGCGCGGCAGGACATGGGGGGTGTCTTCCAAGCTGTCGGAACGTCCGAGGTACATCCCGCGGCTGGTGACGACCTCAAGCATCATATGGCGGTCACTAGTGTTGCCCGGCGTTTCGTGAAGTTCATGTCAGGCCAGAGTGAATTGGTCGAAATCGACCGCGGCGCCAGGGCGCAGGCTGGCAGGCACATCTCATATCCGACGCACTACCCCAGTCGTCGTCGGCACAGGCACAGGCACAGGTCGCGGTAACACCGTTGCACTACAACGCAACTCGCACGCTCGGTCACGGCCGCTTGACTGGGTTGACGACGCGTTTCGCCGCTTCGACAGCGGCGGCACGGCGACGGGCGATAACGCTTTCGTCTGTGGTCGCCGCACCCGGATCGGGCCACTGCGCCCACCCTAAGCCGATCGCGAATAGCAGGACCAGCAGCTCCTGCGGTTCCCAGGCTTGATCGACATGGCCTTGCGCCCGCGCTCGTTCCAGGGCGGCGATTGCCCTCTCGGGTCCGCGCTCACCGTCGACTTTCGGTTCATCGAGCGGAAAACCTTCCAATTTCGCCCAGGTGATCATCCGTAGGTGCTCAGGACGCGCTTGGGCCAGATCGAAGACATCGCCGACGAACTCAGGTACCGCATCAGGGCGCAGCTCGACGGCCTGGAAGAACTCCGCGCCATCGGCAGCGACTACGTCTCGAAAGAGAGCCTGCTTGTCGCCGAAATGCGCGTACAGACGTTCTTTACTGGCGCTGGCGGCTCGGGCTATGCGGTCAATGCGCGCTCCGGCGAGGCCATGCTGGGCGAATTCCGCGCGGGCCGCGGCAAGGATTTCGTCTCGGAGCTCCGTCGTCGTTCTCACAGCATAATCATAGCCAGACAAACTCGTTCGTTTGTTACGATGGGCGACAGAACCGTACGAGAAGCTCAGAAAGCGAGAATCACATGGCCACAGCGGATGTACTCGACCAAACGATAGCCGCGATGCCAAGGGGTGGCCCCGACGCGTCCTGGCTGGATCAGCGATTCCAGACCGATGCACTGGAGTACCTCGATCGCGACGACGTGACCGATGAGGTCAAGCAGAAAGTCATCGCAATTCTCGACCGGCTGGGGACGCTGACCAACCACCACGAGAAGTTCGCCCGCACAGCGCTAGAAGTTGTTTCTGACATCCCCAGCCCGCGAATCCTGGAACTGGGTGCCGGCCACGGCAAACTCTCAGCGAGAATCCTTGAGCTACACGCGACGGCGACCGTCACGGCCAGCGATCTGGATCCGACCTCGGTGGCCAACATGGCCGCGGGGGTGCTTGGAACCCACCCGCGGGCGCGCACCCAAGTGATTGACGCCACCGCAATCGAGGCCGTCGACAACAGCTACGACCTGGTGGTTTTCGCCATGTCGTTTCACCACTTACCGCCGGCGGTCGCCTGTCGCGCCATCGCCGAGGCCACCCGGGTGGGCAAGCGCTTCCTGGTCATCGACGTCAGACGCCAGACACCACTGTCGGTCGCCCTGTCTCCGGCGCTGGTGATTCCAGCGCACCTGCTGTTTGTGCCGTGGTCCTCAGTATGGCCCGGCTTGCACGACAGCTTCATCAGCTTGTTGCGCGCCTACAGTCCGTCTGCGTTCGAGGCTCTCGGTCGTGCTGCCGATCCGGCGATGCAGATCGATATCCTGCCCCAGCCGACGCGGCTGGCCCCGCCGTCGATTACTGCCGTATTCTCCCGCCGGGAGGTAGCCGAGCATGACTGACGGAGCAGACCTCGCTCCGATCATGGAGCCAAGTGGGCGAGCCCAGACGCTAAGCCGGGTGCTCGACACAGTCACTGCCGGGATCCGTCCGGTTCTGGATCTTTCTCAGCCCTATGTCGATGGAGTGGAGAACTTACCCGCCGACGGACGATTCCTGTTGGTGGGCAATCATACTCAGGTCGGCGCCGAAGTCTTCATCATCTCCGATACGGTGCGACGGACTCTCGGTAGACGGGTTCGTCCGCTGGCGGACCGGAGTTTCGGGCGCATGCGTGGGCTGCCCGCCGACCTGCTAACGGCATTCGGTGCCGTGGTCGGGGCACCGGAGACTGCGCGCGAACTCATGCGCCACGACCAGACGATCCTCGTTTTTCCCGGCGGCGGCCGCGAAATCCCGAAGTACAAAGGCGAACAGTATGAGCTGCGCTGGCAGGGACGAGCAGGATTCGCGCGACTGTCGGTGGAGAACGGATATCCGATCGTGCCGGTTGGCCTGGTCGGCGGTGACGACGTCTACCAAAGTTGGACCAGCCGCGACAGTGCATACGCACGGTTCAGTGAAGCTTTATCCCGCAGATTCAATGGTCGTCCAGACATGGCCATGCCATTGCTGCGGGGAATCGGCCCGACCCTGATTCCTCGACCGCAACGGATGTATCTCCGATTCGGCGTACCGATCGATACGGCCAGACCGCCAGGCGTCCCAGAACAGACATGGGCCGACGCCGTCAAGCAGCGAACACAGTCGGCGCTGGAACAAATCCTCGCCGACCTCCTTCGGCTGCGAGACGCCGATCCCTACCGCGGACTCAACCCGCTGGCGTGGCGCGAGGCAACCAGACCCGAAGAGCCAAGCAGCGTCCGGCGGTAACCCAGGACCACGGGAGGCCCCTCGGTCGAAACCTTCTGCCACCCTTGAATTACGGAGGCGCGAGCGCCGACGATGGCCCGAAGGTACCCGGGGCTACAGCCCGCACTCCGGTGTTGCGCCGATGATTGGAATCGAGCCAATGTAGAGCAGCCCGGCCGAGTGATGGGAGACGATTGCCCGATGCTCAAGCAATACGTGTTTTCTCAGCCAGTGCGTAACCGCCGATGACCGGCATCGGAATCCGACCCCGCTGAGCTGCTCAACTACTAGGCTCAATACGTGCGAGTAGTGGGTCAACGATTCGATGAATGGTGGGGCGAGCCTATGCTCGGTGGCGTCCCCGCCGAAGCAGTCCCATGAGCATTTCCACCACGAAGCTAGCGATTATCGGCGGCGGTCCGATCGGAACGGCCGCCCTCGCCCACGCCCTCGAACGCAACCTCGAGGCGACTCTCTTCGAGGCTTCCCACGAAATCGGACACGCTGTCCGACAATGGGGGCACGTGAAGATGTTCAGCCCGGCGGCCTGGAACATCGACCGGGCCTGCACTCGACTGCTCCGGGAGAGCGGCTGGAGTCCGACGAACCTGCCGGTCTACATGACCGGTGGCCTACTTGTTTCGGACTATTTGGAGCCCCTGGCGAAACTTCCACAAATGGCCGATCGCATCCGCTTTGGCCACCGCGTGAATCGCGTCGAGAGGCCGGCTGACACAAGTTTTCTACTGCACTTCTCAGATGGGGAAAGCGAGACGAGCTTTGAGTGCAACTACGTAATCGACGCCAGCGGCACCTGGTTCAATCCCCGGCAACTCCGCCTGTTCGACGAGAACGTGAACCCGCTGCTTCACTATCACATTCCCGACCAAGCGGAGGCGCGGGACTACTGCGAAAAGACTGTCGCGGTGGTCGGGATGGGCGACTCAGCGTGCAATTCCATTTTCGAGCTCACTGCCCTGGGATGCGTGGACGTGGTCTGGTTGCAAAGCGGGGCAAGCGTAGACGAGATCCTCGATCGAAAGAAAGACACCGTCGGCGTTCTAAAGGAGCACGCTGAGAAGTTGAGCAGATTGATCCAGGAGGGCTCCCTGGACATCATCAACGAATTCAGCGTGGAGTCGGTCTGCTGCCGCTCGGATGATGGAGCACAGATCATTGTCCGGTCCGAAGCAGGAAACGAGGTCGTCGTCGATGAAGTCGTCGCCAACATCGGATTCCAACCCGATCTCGATCTCTACAACTCCATGGAGCTCGAGATCGACCCGCGGCTACGGTGCCCCATCGGAGTCGCCAAACGCCTCGCCGACTCCGGTGGAAGGAGCGCCCTCACCGTCGACGGCGCCAAACTGGCGGCTTATGCGATGGACTACGACGCGGCCGAGCTTCTGATCGACCCTGGTGGCCGGCTCTTCGTGGTCGGCATGAAGAGTTACGGCACTCACCCCGGATTCCTTCTTAAGAACGGATACCAACAGGTCGAGGCCGTCATCGACGCTCTCGATCGCGAACGCGAAGGGGCATGAGACCGGTGCTCGTTCTCGTCGTCGACGCGGATTTCGGTCACTTTGTGGCTAAGCAGCCATGCCCGGACTTCGGTAACCGCGCGGCGTTCGATCTCGCGCTCAAGGCCATTGTGTTGGGTTAGCAGTTCATCAAGCATCATCAGCAGGCTCCCTGGTGGGATCGGTGACTGGGCCGCACAGGCACACTCGGACAACACCGTTCCTCACCGAACAGTGAGCTGACTCACACGATGGTCACGTGCTCCGACTGCGGCACATCACCGTGCACTTGGCCGCCGGAGCCCGCACAATCAGGGTGTAACGCCAACTGATTCAGACAACATCAGGGTCTGAGCCCGGCGATCGAGGGCAGTTGCCTCAACACGCGCCCTCACGCGGCCCAACAGGTGCTGCGACGACACTTAAGAGGAAAGAGGAAAGATGAAGACGTATCAGACGGTGGTGGTGGGGACCGACGGCTCGCAGACCTCGTTGCGCGCCGTCGACCTCGCAGCAGAGATCGCCACCAGATCGGACGCCAAGCTCATCGTCGCGACCGGATACCGTCCGCAGGCAGACGACCTACGTGCAGCCGACATCCTCAAGGACGAAGGCTACAAAGTGTGTGGCGACGCCCCGATCTACGAGATCTTGCGCGAAGCCAACGAGCGCGCCAGGGCGGCCGGGGCCAAGGACATCGAAGAGCGGTCCATTCGCAAGAATCCCGCGACAGCACTGCTGAACCTGGCCGAGGAGGTCAACGCCGATCTGCTGGTGATCGGCAACGTGGGACTGGATAGGACGCTGGGTCGCTGGCTCTCACTTCCGGGCTCTGTGTCGCGGCGGTCCAAAACCGAGGTACTCGTCGTGGACACAACCGGCCAGCCCGGCGCGGCATCCAAAGAGCTCCAACCGGCCTAGAGCCGGCAGATTTCCCGACCGCTGTCAGCTCGAGAAGGCGACGAAGTAACGCGGCACGCTTCATCGCCGACTAGAGGAGCATGAACCTCACATACGCCCGCCCATCCCTGTCTATGCCCGGAATGAGCAGAATGAGTAAGGGTCTTCGCGGGCTTTCGCGTTCGGGCACGGCGGCTGGCCTTGCCTGTCTTGCGATTGTGGCTGCAGGACCGGCGAATGCCGACGATTTGAACACCACTACCTGCTCTGAACAGCAGATGATGTCGTCGCTACAGCAGAACGATCCCATGATCTGGGGGAGGATTAATAGCAATCCAAAGCTGGAGCAAGAGTTGCGGCTCGGGTTCGCTGCGCTCCTGGCCGCACCGCCGGGCCAGCGTCAGCAGCAAGTAAATTCGTTGGAGCAGACCCTCGGCCAACAGCAGTGGTCGGGTATCAGCGATGACATCATGAGCTCTTCTTACGGTCCGATAGGCAGAGCCGTCAACAACTGCCACAACTCCTGAACCACTGCGGTGTAGATTCTGTAGGTTCTCAGCCCGCGTGTCATATTCTCAGCGGCGTTGTCATGTGGTTGTCATGTTGTTGTCACCGCCACTGCCAGCACTCCACGAGCTGCGCTAGCGAGTACCCGGTGAATTCGCCATCTGTTCGCCACGAAAAGCCGATTTCCGACCTACGCCTCCAGCCCGCTTAGGCCCGCGTTGCCAAATGCCCCGGCCCGCCCGCTGTGGGCTCAGTGGTGGGCGTGCTCGCCACCGTTGGGGCGGCCGGGCTGGCCGGCGTAGGCAGCGGGGTTCGCGACGAAGGCGTCGTGGCAGTGCTGGGAGCAGAAGTGGAAAGTCTCCCCGGCGTGCTCGGCGGTCACCGCAGCCCCAGCGGGGTCGATGTCCATGCCACACACCGGATCGATGACCCGGGCTGCGTTCTGCGGTGTGTTGTCGGCGCCGGTCTCAATGCTGGGTTCAGAAGCTGCGGGAACCTTGCTGGTGTCGATAGCCGGCGGGCGCCAGTGGCGTAGGCGGCTGGCGTTGCCGACAACCGACAGGCTTGAGGCTGCCATCGCAGCAGCAGCGATCATCGGGCTGAGCTGGACGCCGATGATGGGGTAGAGCACGCCGGCGGCGATGGGGATACCGACGCCGTTGTAGATGAACGCCAGGAACAGGTTCTGGCGGATGTTGCCCATCGTGGCCCGGCTCAACGTGATCGCGGTGACCACTCCGTCGAGGGCACCCGAGATCAGGGTGATATCGGAGGATTCGATGGCCACGTCGGTGCCGGTTCCGATGGCGAAGCCGACGTCGGCTTGGGCCAGTGCAGGGGCGTCGTTGATACCGTCGCCGACCATGGCTACGATGCCGCCTTCGCCTTGGAGTCGGCGAACCTCGAGGGCTTTGTGTTCGGGCAGGACCTCGGCCAGGACCCGTTCGACTCCGACCTGGCGGGCGATCGCGGCCGCGGTGCGGGCGTTGTCGCCGGTGATCATCGCCACCCGGATGCCCAGTGCGCGCAGCGCGGCTATGGCGGCCGCGGACCCTTCCTTGACGGTGTCGGCTACCGCGACGACACCAGCGGGGGCGCCGTCGACGGCGACCAGCATCGGGGTTCGGCCCGCTTCGGCGAGTCGGTCCATCTGTACGGCCAGGGCGGCGGTGTCGATGTGGGCGTCGCCGAGCAGGCGCTGGTTTCCGATCAGGATTTCGCGGCCTTCCACGACGGCCGTGATGCCTTTGCCGGTGACGGAGTCGAACTCGGTGACCTCGGCGAGGTCGAGGCCGCGGTCTCGGGCACCGGTGACGATGGCCTGGGCCAAGGGGTGTTCGGAGGACTGTTCGGCTGAGGCGACCAGGCGCAACAACTCGTCCTCGCCGAGGGTGCCGGCGGTGAGGATGTCGGTGAGGGCGGGTTCGCCGCGGGTGATGGTGCCGGTCTTGTCCAACACGATGGTGTCGATCTTGTGGGCGGTCTCGAGGGCTTCGGCCGAACGGATCAAGATGCCGTGCTCGGCGCCTTTGCCGGTGGAGACCATGATCGACAGCGGTGTCGCCAACCCGAGGGCGCACGGGCAGGCGATGATCAACACCGCGACGGCCGCCACCAACGACAATGTGAGGGCGGGCTCGGGGCCGACGGTGAACCAGACGGTGAACGTGACAACCGCGATCGCCATCACCGCGGGCACGAAATAGGACGACACCAGGTCAGCGAGGCGCTGGATCGGGGCCTTGGAGCCCTGAGCCTGTTCGACCAGCGTGATGATCTGAGACAGCATGGTGTCCGCGCCGACGTTGGTGGCCTCGAATCGGAAGGCGCCGGTCTGGTTGATCGTGGCCCCGATGACCGTGGCGCCGGCTTCCTTGGTCACCGGGATGGACTCGCCGGTGACCATCGACTCATCCAGTGTTGAGCGGCCCTCGATGATCACTCCGTCGACGGGGACCTTCTCGCCGGGCCGGACCAGGACGACGTCGCCGGGCATGAGGTCTTCGACGGGGACCTCGACCTCAGCGCCGTCTCTGATGAGGGTGGCGGTCTTGGCCTGCAGGCCGATGAGTTTGCGGATCGCCTCTCCGGTGCCGGCTTTGGCCCGCACCTCCAGCAGCCGCCCCAGCAGGATCAGCGTGATGATGACCCCGACGGCTTCGTAGTAAACCTCACGCACCTGTTCGGGTACCGCCGAGGGAACCAGCGTCACGAGCAGGCTGTAACCGAAAGCAGCAATCGTGCCGATCGTGATCAGGCTGTTCATGTCAGCAGCGCGGTGCCGCAAGGTCAGCCAGCCGGTTCGGTGGATCGGCCAGCCGGAGTAGAACATCACCGGGGTGATCAGGGCCAGCTGGAACCACGGGTTCAACATGAACGCCGGCACCCAACTGGCCCCGAACAGGTCTTTGGCCATGACCGCAAACATCACCGGTGCGGCAAGGACCGCGCCCAACACCACTCGCCGGGACAGGTCCCTGATCTCAGCCTGGCGTTCGGCGGATTCGCTGTCCCCGGTGTCGGCCGATCCCGATGCCGTCCGGGGCACCAACCGGTAGCCGGCATTGCCCGCTGCCGCTTGGATGCCAGCTGCCGTGATCTGCGTGGGGTCGAAATCGACTGTGGCCCGTTCAGTTCCGAAGTTGACCTCGACTTTGTCCACTCCGGTCAGCTCCCCGAGGGCGGACTCGATGTTCACCACGCACGACGCGCACGACATGTTCGAGACGCGGAACTCGACGCGTTTGGTCACCACCGTCGCCTCGGTGGACGGGCCGACACCGACCGCGGCGGCAACCTCGCGGCCGCCGGCATCGGTTGTTGATGGGGGGCCATCGGAAGGTTCGACGATTAGGGTGCCGTGGATCATGTTCATCCCGCACGCGAAATCGAACTCGCCGATCTTGTCCGGGGTGAACTCCAGGGTCGCAGTACCGAACGCCGGCAGCGTCTTGGAGGCGCCGAAATCGGAGAACACGACCCGCGACGTGCAATCACCGGACTCCTGGCGGTCGAACCGCAACCGCAGCGGAACCCCTTCGGTCACCCGGATCACCGAAGGCGAGTAACCGCCCTTCACCGTCACATCGACCTCCTGAACCCCGCCCACCAATTGAGCCCGGCGAGCAGACTTGGGTCCGAAGAAGAACCACCATAGAAACCCCACGATCGCCGCGGCGGCGACGATCGCGATCACGTCGGAAATCTCCATCTCAATACCTCTATCCGGCAGCTGGGACCATCCGCCAGTGTATATACCCTATGGGGGTATAGAGTACCTGATGATCAGCGCCCGGGCGTCCGCCTACATGGTGGGACTTGCTATTCAGCGAGAGCGAGTGGCCGGGCGACACGTTGACATCGAAGGTCACGGAGGAGTGCGATGAAGCTCAACGGCGTTGAGCGGGCGTTGATGAACAATCCGATTAGGGCCGCGCACCAGCATCATCGTGAGGCCGCGTGGTTTCAACGGTTGGCTGGGGGCTCGTTGGCGAGCCAGCATGTGCTCGAGGTGGGGTGTGGACGTGGTGTTGGCGCAGAGGTGATCCTGGATCGACTTGGAGCGGCCGAAGTTACCGCCTTTGATCTGGACGAGTCGATGGTGGATTTGGCAAGTAAGCGCCTCCGTGGGCGTCCGGTGTCGTTGTCGGTGGGCGACATATGCGAAATCGCCGTGCCGGCGGCCGGGATCGACACCGTGGTGGACTTCGGGATCATCCATCACGTACCCGGCTGGCAGTTGGCTGTGGCCGAAATTGCGCGCGTACTTCGGCCCGGTGGCCTGTTGCTCTTCGAGGAGGTGCCACGACATTTTCTCGACAGCTGGGCTTTTCGGACCTTCACTGTGCATCCGAGGGAGAATCGCTTCGAGGCAGATGAATTTGGGGCCGAACTCGCTCGCAACGGATTACATGGGACAGGGCGAATCGAACGGCATCTTGGCGGCATGGTGTTCGTCGGCGCCGCGCGCAAGACCTGATTGCTGTGAGTGGCCCCGGTTACCGTCCTGTGTGGCCGTGCAGGACCGCGATGCGTTGCCGGTATTCCGCCTCGTCGATTTCGCCGCGGGCGAAGCGGTTGGCCAGCACCTGGTCGGGTGAGAGTGAACGCAGCGTCATCGGCGGGGCCGGGTTGTTGCCGGTGCTGGTGTTGCCGGAGATGAATCGGATCAGCGCGACGATGCCGACAATAATCAATACCCAAAACAGCAGCATGCCAATGCCCATGCCGGCGTATCCCCACCAGCCCATATCGTGGTCATACCAATACATCATGTGCGTTCCTCTCCTGCGCGTGATCTCATTGTGAGCTCCCAGGGAAGGCTTTTCCAGGGACTAACGCACTGTCTGTTGGGGACGTTCGGCATATTCGCGAGGCGCTGGCGCCGCTGGCCGGTGTGGCACCCAGAAACCGAGTCGGTTTTGTCGAAGCCGGACCGCTTATCTGCTGTTCACAATGGTTGGGCTGATCGGCGCATTCGCTGAGGGTTGTGTGAAGATTCGCTCAAGACAGTGCCGCACGTCTGGGCTGGGCGCGCCGACTCGGGCGCTGAACCGGCACGATGGGCGAATGGACTCGATCGCAGCTCCTCCCGTGACTGGCACCGGTTATCGGGCGCTCGTCGTTGATGATGAAATTCCGCTGGCCAAGGTGCTGGCGTCTTATCTGGAACGCGAACAGTTCGAGGTGAGTGTCTGCCACAACGGGACAGACGCAGTCGCTCTGGCGCGCGAGGTCGACCCCGACGTCGTGGTGTTGGACCTCGCGTTGCCCGGTATTGACGGGATCGAGGTATGCCGGCAGCTGCGCGTCTTCTCTGATGCGTATGTGGTGATGTTGACCGCCCGCGACACCGAAGTCGACACTGTAATTGGACTGTCGGTGGGTGCCGACGACTATGTCACCAAACCGTTCAGTCCGCGCGAGCTGGTCGCCCGCATCCGTGCGATGCTGCGTCGTCCTCGTACCGCCAATTCGCAGGTCGGCGTTTCTCGAGACATGGGCACGCCGCCGGCCCCGCCGCGGGTATTCGGATCGCTGTCGATCGACGTGGATGGCCGTGAAGTCTCCCTCGACGGAGAGCCCGTGGCTCTTACCCGCACCGAGTTCGACATCCTGGCCGCCCTGTCGGCGCGGCCTGGCGTGGTGTTCAATCGTCGTCAATTGTTGGAGTCGATCTGGGGTGAGCCGTGGGTGGGCAACGACCATCTGATCGACGTCCATATCGGCCATCTGCGCCGGAAACTGCGTGACGACCCGGCCGATCCCACGTTCGTGTTTACCGTGCGCGGTGTGGGTTACCGGATGGCGGTTGGCTTGTGAACGCGGGTAAGGCTGACGTAGCTGAGCGGGATAACTCGCGGCGGAGGAGTTTCGGTATCGGTGTCCGCCTACTCGTTGCGCAAGCCCTTGTTCTGGCCGCGGGCGGAACCACGACCTGGGTCGTGGCGACTTTCGTCGGCCCGCCGCTGTTTCGGGAGCATTTGCACATGGCCGGGGTCGCGCATGATTCCGACGAGCAGTTCCACGCTGAGCAGGCCTATCGCTATGCCACCGCGATTTCGGTATCGGTCGCTGTCGGTGTCGCCGCTTTGACGGCACTGGTGGTGACTGCGTACTTGAGCAGACGACTACAGCGATCGGTTTCCGAGGTGTCAGCTGCAGCAACCGCGTTGGCTGATGGCCACTATGGTATCCGGGTATCGCCACCGAATTTCGGTGAAGACTTCGCCAAACTCTCGCGGGCCTTCAACGAGATGGCCCAGCGTCTGGAGTCCGTCGAGACCACTCGGCGTCAACTGTTCGGTGATCTGGCCCACGAGATCCGCACACCGGTTTCGGTGCTGGAGGCCTACATGGAGGCTGTTGAGGATGGGGTGAAGACCCTGGATTCCGAAACCATCGCGATGTTGCGCGACCAGACCCGGCGCCTGGTGCTGTTCGCCGAAGACGTCGCCGCACTCGCCGAGGCCGAAGAATCCCGCGCCACGATTGCCCGAGAGTGGGTCGACCCCGCCATGGTGATCGCCAGAACAACCGATTCAGCCGCCGACCGATACGCGGCCAAGCACGTCTCCCTGAAAACGACTATGGGCAAGCTCCCGCTCGTCTGGGCTGACCCGCACCGGCTCGTCCAAGTGCTGGCGAACCTCCTCGACAACGCGTTACGGCATACCCCCGGGGGCGGCACGGTCCATGTCACTGCCGCCTCCGACAGTGAAGAGCTCACCATCACGATCGCCGACAGCGGAGAGGGAATCGACGCCGCCCACCTACCCCACGTGTTCGAGCGGTTCTACCGTGCCGACACCGCCCGCAACCGCGACCGAGGCGGTGCGGGCATCGGGTTGGCCATCGCCAAAGCACTCGCGGAGGCCCACGACGGCCGGATCACCGCGGCCAGTCGCGGACGCGGTAACGGCAGTGCGTTCACCGTGGCCCTGCCGATCCGTCCTGCGTCCGAAGCGGACGCCACCCGCTATGCCGCGGCAACAGAAGCAGCCAACTTCGTAGCGGGCGGTCCGGACTCACCCCAGTGAGGTCAGGGTCTGGTTCATGGTGTCGATTTCTTTTTGCTGGCTGGTGACGATGGTCTCTGCGAGGGTGATCGCCGCGGGGAATTCGCCGTTCTCGATTTCGTTCTGCGCCATGGTGATCGCGCCCTGATGGTGTTCGATCATCTGCGTCAAGAACAGCTTGCCCGCCTCAACACCTTGCGCATTGTTCAAGGCGTCCATGTCCGCTGGTGACATCATTCCCATCATCGGGGACATGCCATCCATTCCGGGCACCATTGAGCCGCTGGGGGACGGGCTTGAGCCGGGCGCTTCGCTCTCGCTCGGGGCGGGCGTCTCGCTGCCCATGCCCGGCATTTCCATACCTGGCGTCATCTCCATCCCCGGCATCCCCATGCCCGGGGTCATCGCCATTGTCGGCATCCCCCACTGGGTCAGCCAGTCCTGCATCTGCTGGATCTCGGGACCCTGCGCAGCCTTGATTTCGGTGGCCAGATCGCTTACACGCGGATCGATATCCGGTTTGGCCAAAATCATGTCGCTCATCTCGATCGCCTGCTGATGGTGCGGAATCATGTGGTGAGCGAACTTGACATCAGCCTGGTTGTGCGTGGCCGTCGCCGGCGTGTTCGGCGGCGTGGCATTCGACGGTGTCGTGCTCGATGACCCCGCCGCTTGCTCGGTGCCCGAGTTACTACATGCGCTACCCGTGAGGAGCGCGACTGCCGCAATTGCTCCCACCAACAGATGTCTTGTGCGATTCATCGCGGTCCTTTCGTGAGGCCATGCGACGGACACATGCGGCGCCCGTCGAGCCGTCCTCCAGACTTGCCGCCGCCGGTATGGCTGTCCCAGTCGTTGTGTGAAGATTCGATAAAGAACGGGTTCGCACCGAGCTCACGGGTACCGAGATGCCGGTCGGGATACGCTGGGGCGCAGAGTGATTATCGCGCTCGATGGGGATCTCGATGGGGATTCTGTCGCGACGCGGTCACAGGTCTGCGTCAAGTCTTCTCGGGTCCGGGTGTGGCGCGATCCGCTGCTACAGTCGGCGTCATTGTGAAGTCCCCTGGCACTATTCCCAGAACGCCGGTGCGCGCTGTGATCGCGCTGGCGGTGGTGTTCTGGCTGGCCGCCGCCGGCGGACTGTGGGATCAGTCGCGCGCCGATGTCGCTCCGGCCCACGCGCCGCACGCTTTGGGTTCTGATTGGTCCGCCGAATTCGGGGCGCTCGCCGATCATCAGCATCCGGTCGTCTCGCATCCCCATGCCCAGGATGGGTCGAATACTGCGGCGCCCGAAAGTGTCGGGGCGGCGGTGATGCGCAGGGCCAGTACCGGAGTGGCCGCGCTGGGGTTGTTTGTTGTCGCGCTGATGTTGGCGCCGCTGTGGTGTCAAATGCGGCGGGTTGCGGTGCGTGGCCCGCCGCGGGTTGACGTCCCTGTTTTTTCTGGTCGGGCAATTTTGACCCGATTGTGCATCGCGCGCCGCTGATCAGGTAGCGCCAGACCTGGGCTTTCTGCGCGGACTCTCCGCACGCCCGGTCGGTGATCGCTGCCCCTCATCAGCAGCCGCGCGGTTTCGTCGCGGCGTGAACAGAAACGACCGCAACCATGAATCATGTTCTTTCTCTGCGCACTGCTGGCCGAAACGTCTGCGTGCCACGTCGCCCCGGCCGCAACGAACGGCTGGGTTCTATGATCGGCCACACTCCGGTGCTGCGTATCGCAGCGCCATTCACTGCAGACGAGCGCGGTTTTTGGGCCAAGCTCGAGGGATTCAACCCCGGGGGGATGAAGGATCGCCCGGCGATGCACATGGTGGAACGCGCGCACGCCAGCGGTGCCCTGCGCCCGGGTGGGCGGATCGTCGAGTCAACCAGCGGAACACTGGGTTTGGGATTAGCGCTGGCCGGAACGGTGTACGGGCATCCGGTGACGTTGGTAACCGACCCGGGTCTGGAGCCGATCATGGCCCGGATGTTGGCGGCTTACGGGGCCGAGGTGGATGTTGTCAGGGACCCGCATCCCCGTGGGGGTTGGCAGCAAGCCCGCCGCGACCGGGTGCAGGAGATCCTGGCTGCCCAGGAAGACGCCTGGCATCCCGATCAGTACAACAACCCCGACAATGTTGACGGGTATCGGAGTTTGGCCCTGGAACTGGTCGATCAACTCGGCCGGGTGGATGTGTTGGTGTGTTCGGTGGGCACCGGTGGTCACTCGGCGGGGGTGGCGCGGGTGCTGCGGGAGTCCAACCCCGACCTGCAATTGATCGGTGTGGACACGATCGGGTCCACGATCTTCGGCCAACCCGCCGCTACCCGTTTGATGCGCGGCCTTGGATCCAGTATCTACCCGGGCAACGTGGACTACGACGCCTTCGACGAGGTGCACTGGGTCGCACCCGCTGAGGCGGTGTGGGCGTGCCGCACATTGGCAGGCACCCACTACGCCACCGGCGGGTGGAGTGTCGGCGCGGTAGCGCTGGTGGCCGGATGGGCCGCGCGACAGCATCCTGGAGATACCACGATCGCCGCGGTGTTCCCCGACGGCCCGCAACGCTATTTCGACACCGTTTACAACGACGACTACTGCCGCGCCCACGGGTTGCTCGGGACGCCAGCGCTGACCGGGCCGGCGGCCGTCGATGACCCGGCACACCACGTGGTCACCTCCTGGACACGGTGTCGCGGCGTGCCCGACCCGATCGCGTTGATGCGTTGATGGGCGCGATAGCCGGGTTCCGAAGTTTCGGCTGGCCAAGTCGTATGTTGATGATCAACCAGTTCGGCATCAATCTTGGGTTCTATATGTTGATGCCGTATCTGGCCGGTTATCTGGCGGGCCCGATGGGACTTGCGGCCGGGGCGGTCGGGTTGGTGCTGGGGGTGCGAATTTTCTCCCAGCGGGGCATGTTCATCATCGGTGGTTCGCTGGCTGACCGGCTGGGCTACAAGCCGCTCATCGTGGCCGGTTGCCTGCTGCGTACCGCAGGATTCGGCGGTTCGGGCCTACCTGGCCGCCGACTCGCCGCAGCGACGTGTCGAAGCATTCGCTGTGTTCAACGTCTTCTACCAGGCCGGCATCTTCGCGGGTCCGCTGGTGGGGCTGGCGTTGATGGCGATCGGCCTGCTATCCGCTGGCGCGCTACACCGACTAGACCCCACTGCACGCGTACGAGCTGATCTGCAACAAGGAGTGGTGAAAGCGCGGTAGTACAAACCGAGACTACGCAACAGCGACGGTGGATTGAAACATGTTGTGCGCAAACGGTTTCATCGGATCCCTCCGGAGGACGCCGGAATATGGTCCAAATGAGTTTCTAATTGCGTTGGATGATCAACAACATGGGCGATTCCGGTCCTGCGAGGATGCCCCGCGCATCCGCTTGTAATCCTGAAAACGGCTACCAACAAAAGCAGTTTTCACTGGACAAGTCACCGCCGTAGGACATACTCAGCAAGATGAGGCCAAACGTGGGTAGCGACGCAGTATTCACTCCTCAAGTACGGTTTGAGGCGGGCGCGCGATGAGCAGTTCGCCACTGCCGCAACCCAAGCGAAAAAAATGGATTTGGTTGGTAGCGGCCGCGACGGCCAGCGCGGTGATCGTGGTGGTGATCGCGGCTTCGACGCGCGGTTTCGGCCTAGTCAGTACAGACGAAGCGCCCTCAAAAGCGTCTATAGCAAGGGAACACTGCGAACCGGAAGTGTTCAGCCGACTGGCGTCACCGTCGACAGCGAAGTTGTCCCAGATCGAAACAGCAAGCAACCAACTGGATCCCGACAGCAAGGACCTGTTCTCACTACTTGAGGACCCACTACAGGGGGTCGATTACTCCCGCATCACGGTCTGGAACGTCTCCGGCATCGTGGAAGCACAAACCGAATCCGGGACCACGCTCCACGACCCATTCAGCTGCCGCGCCTACTTCATCGACGACACCCTGGCCCACACACTGGTCCTCTTCGACCACGACCACTAGCGCGATCGGTAACGATGCACCGACCCGGTCACCCAAGTGGCATCGATCGGCAGCTGTCCGACGATCGGGGGGAGGGGAATTGCGGGGCCGGCTCAGATGGAACCAGGTCGGATGAGGCCGGACCGGGCCGACCTTTGCCGACAACGTCGACGCCAACCCCATCGCGACCGTAAACCTCCCGAATCCAGTTGGGGTGCGGTCAAACAGGCGGACAGGAGCATACCGGGGCAGCACTCCGTCGGGCAGTTGGCCGCCCCCGGCCGCGTAACGACTCCGGAAACACCGGGGCTAGCCATTTTCCATGCAGGCGGGGGTTTGTTGTGACCTCGTGTTGTCAGACAGGTGGAGGCAGCGCGAAGCCGTTCACCCTGGGAATTGAAGCGTTTCGTGAGACAAACCCCGTGCAGCCGGCGGGAGAAAAACCGAATAGTCGCAGGTCAGAGCGGCGACCGTATGCAGCGGAAAGCAGGAGCCTGCATCACTGGTACACCAATAAGCGTTCGTCGTATTGAAGCTAAGCCCTGTCCGGCGGTGAACTTGCGTAATCCCACGACACGGTTGTGAGGGGTGTCATGCGGATGTAGGCGGCGCCCGGTCTAGTCGCGGTGGGCCATTCGGACTCCGGCACGCCTCGGGCCCGGGCGCCTTCCCTTGCGAGCTGAAGTGCTTCGCTTTGTTCGCGAACGATGCGGGCGTGACCCTGGAACATCACTCCCCGGATATCTGCCATCGTTGAGCCGTCTTCGAGCAGGATACTCACCTTCGGGTTGGTTTGGATGTTGGCAACTTTGCGCGTCCCATCCCGCACGCCCATGATGATGTCGCCGCCAAGACGAAAGTATCCAAGCGGTACGCTGTGCGGGAATCCGTCGTTGTCGATGGTGCTCAGCATCGCCCAGCTCGGGCGGCTATCGATATACGCCTGAATTTGTTCGGCGCTAAGTTTTCGCGGCATCAAAAGAGGTTAGCAAGACCGAGCTTGGTACCGGGCGTGGCGGTTCGGCGGCATCGCCGTTGGCGAGGCGGCGCCCCCATGCCCGTTGATGCTTTGTTGCACAGAGAATTTCGTCATTTCATAAACCGCTTAACATCCGCGGTGGGAAGCGCCGTGCCCCAGGTCGCGCCGGAGCGCCACGGTGGAGGCGTAGGGCGAAACGACCAGGCCCGCAGTGCATCTATACTCAGCGGCCGCAACGCCGCCGTCGATCTTCTCCAACAACATAACGTCCTGCTCGAGACCGTGAACAGCTACTGTAAGGCCGCACCCAACTACGGCCCTTAGACCAACAGCGGCACTATGACCAGCGACAACAGCGCCATAACAGCGACGACCGGCCACAGCACACCGGCCAGGACAGCGAACGCCACTCGAGTAAGAGGCCTTCCTTCGTTAAGCGGATCGGAAAACATGATGGCGCCGCCGATCACAGCCAATGTAATAACGAACGCGCCGCACAGGTACACACTGAGCACTTGGATCACCTCAATCTGGTCGCGGGCTACTTCACTCCATATTGCAGAGATTCGCTGTGCTCCACCCAACGGCGGCCTAAGACCAACCTGTGGAGTCGGTAACGAAACGTATACGGCCAGTCCACGTTTTGGATTGTGGTAACGAAACATGCAGGACCAGAATCTTTTTAGAGTTCAGTGTGGCGCACCCGAACGTACATTCCGCACGGCCCGGCGGCAGTCCGCTACCGCTGAGGCCCAGGAAAAGTGATCGGGGAGCGGCGAGGAAATGAGGCACTTCGTGAGGCAGAACAGCTTGACGTCGCTATGAGACGAACTGCGAATGTCTGGGTCGTGGAGGTAAATCTGGGTGGTCTCGAGGTTCTCGTGTCCATTTCTGGGGTAT
>ERZ888423.1367-NODE-1367-length-21153-cov-75.684852_pt1 | contig 21153 bp, 22 predicted proteins | sample MGYA00520523_ERZ888423 | MGnify/ENA primary metagenome ERZ888423 (study PRJEB32303, sample SAMEA104408611) | aquatic metagenome | biome: Brackish water; feature: Pelagic; material: water | place: Baltic Sea | collected 2014-06-08T10:24:00 | depth 30,27 m ...
CGCACCACCGCATCGGCGCCGGCATCGGCACCCATCACCTGGCGCGACTCCTGCAGGGAGCGGTCGATCAGGTTTTGGTAAGTGGGGATCTGGGCTGCAGCCAGGATCAGGGACGGGTTGGTGGTGGCATCGCGGGGCGTGAACTGCTTGATCGCGTCGATGTCACCGGTATCGGCCACCACCACAGTCATGGCGGCGAGTTGGTCGAGCAGGTTGGCCATTGGCTGGATGAGGGAGGCAGATGGCGAGGCATCGGCTCTGATCTCATCCACGCTAGCCAGCGCTTTCGGGTTAACCCAGTGGCGATGCCGTTCCTTGAGGGAACGGCCACAGGCGATCAGACGCGGGGTTTAGCGACTGCCTTCTGCAGCTCCTTGGGGCGGGAAGGGGGAATGCGCTCCAGCACCAGCAGGGCATCGATGATCTGGCGTGCCACCGGCGCGGCCACCGTGGAGCCGTAGGCATTGCCGCCCTTGGGCTCATCCACCACCACCAGCACCACGTAGCGGGGATCGTCGATGGGCAGGTGGCCCACAAAGCTGGTGATCAAGGCCCCCGGGATGTAGACACCCCGCTCTGCCTTCTGGGCGGTGCCGGTTTTGCCGCCGATTCGGTAGCCGGGTACCTTCATGCCCAGGCCCCTGCTGTTGTCGACCACCGATTCCATCCAAGCCATCACAGTCTTGGTGACGCTGGGATCGAGCACCTGAAGGCCACTGCCGCCAGGCGCGCTGGCTAGGGCATCGCCGGAGCGCAGGCCGCGGGTGATGTGCGGGCTAACCAAACGGCCGCCATTGGCCAGCATGGCGTGCAGTTGCAGCAACTTCAGCGGGGTGAGGGAAAAGCCCTGGCCAAAGGCAGCAACAGCCGGTTCGATCGCCTGGTCAGTGAATTGCTTGCGCGTCTTGAGTTCGCCTGCCACCGCCCCGGGCAGGTCGGTATCGGGGGTTTCGTCGATCCCCATCGTGCGCAGCCAGTACCAGAAGCGATCGCGCTTCACCTGGGCCATGGCCTTCACCATGCCGACGTTGCTCGACACCTGCAAAACGGTGGGGAAATCGATCAGGCCGTTAGCCCGTTTGTCGTGGTTGAAGATCGGCCAACCGCCGATACTGAGTTGGCCCGTATCGGCAATGTGACCGTTTGCCTCAATGGCTTTTTCCTGCAGGGCCACCGCCAGGTTGATCGGCTTAAAGGTGGAGCCAGGTTCGTAGAGGTCTTGCACAGACCATTCGCGGAACAGTCCCGGATTGAAGTTCCAGAATTTGTTGGGGTCATAGGTGGGTGTGGAAGCCAGCGCCAGCATTTCGCCATTGCGCACGTCCATCACCAGCGCGACGCCGCGCTTGGCATTCCACTTCTTCACCTGCTTGGAAAGGGCCTGCATCGCCACCTGTTGCAGACGGGCATCAAGGGTTAGCTGCAGGCGCAGGTCGTCGCCGTAGAGGGAGCCGGCCGTCAGGCCGGCGGGAAGGGGGGTGCCATCGGCGCCGCGGCGCATTTGCACGGTGGTCTCCTGGCGCTTGAGATCACTGTCGCGGCTCTGCTCCAGGCCAGCCTGGGGAACGCGCTCCAGGTTGAGGAAGCCCACCACGTTGGCAAACAGGGAACCCTGGGGATAAATCCGGTGCGGATAGGCCTCCAGGTCGAGCCCACTAATGCCCAGCTGCCGCACCCGTTCAGCGGTTTCAGGATCGAGGTCGGTGCGCAGCTTCACGCCGCTGGACCGGCCAGCCATGGTGTCGAGCAGGGCTGGCTTGGGCAGGGCCAACACTGCCGCAACCTTGCCGGCCACCTCATCGGCCGTGCGGATTTTCTGGGGGTCGTCGCCTGGAAAGTTGAAGTAGCGGGGGTGGGCCCAGAGCGTGAAGCGCTGCTCGTCGAGGGCAACTAGGCGGCCATTGCGATCGACGATCGTGCGTCGCTTGCCGATCGGCTTGGTGGTTTGGGTCTGGATGGCATGGGCCCTGGTTTGCAGGTTGGTGGCATCCACCACCTGGAGCCAAGCCAAACGACCAGCCAGGCCGATCAGACCGGCACAAAGCAAGCCATAAACAGCCAGCAGGCGTCCAGCGGGTACCGGTTGGATGGCCACGACCCGTTGCTGGGAGCTGCGAGGAGTCCTTATCGGACCGCGCTGACTGCTGCTCTTCATCGGAGAATCGCCATCAATAACCAGTCCGGATCTGGCGCAGGGGCAAGCTGACCAGGAGTGGCAAGCCGGTGGCACCCGAGGCAACGGTGGGTGCAGGCAGATAGATGAGTTTCTCGCTGCTGGTAGGCACCAGCGAGCCAGGACGTTTTACGGCGCCAAGATGGTGTTGTTCCAGCAGCGCTGCTGATTCCTGCAGCTTGTGCTCCAGCACCTGGGAAGACTCCAGCTGCTGGTAGCTAACACCCCATCGGTTTTGCCAGTGCAGGGTTAGGGCACTAAGGCCAAGCATGCAGATTCCCAACCCTGCCAGGGTGCCATCGGTCACCCGGTGCAGATTGGAGATCCAAGGCACGCGGCGCTCAAGTTTGCGGCCGGAGAGCGAACCCTGAATCAGCTTCAGGGTTTGTTTCGGCAGCTTGCGGCTGGAGTTTGTCATTGCAGTCACGCTGCGATCTGGAGCCTGCCGTGGCGAGATGGAGGCAAACAAAAGAACGCCAAGTGCACTGCGCGATTGAACCATCCTTGGTGCCAGCCAGCAAGGGCTGGCAGGCGCTCAGCCAGCAAGTAACAACAAATTGGCAAAGGTGAGGCCATTCCAGAGGCTGTGCATCAACACGCTGGGCCCAAGCCGTCCGCTCTGCAGCCGGAGCCAGCCCAGCCCTAGCCCCAGCACGAATAAAGGTGGCAGTTCCCCCAGGCTGAGGTGGGCGATGCCGAAAAACAGGGCACTAACCACCACGGCAGCCAGCCCGCCCCAGCGCTGGGCCAGCACAGGCAGCAGCACCCCACGAAACAGGGTTTCCTCAAACAGGGGGGCCAGCACTAGCGCTGTGAAGGCGAAACAAAGCAGGGCAAGGGGATTAGCGCTGTTGAGCACGAGCTCAAGCAGGGGATTGCTGCCCCCTGGATCGCCCACCAACCGTTCCAACACCCATCCGACTAAGGCCACCAGGGGCAGCACCAGCAATACCTGCACAAAAGCCCGGCGTAGCCCGCTGGCCAGGGGTCGCCAGTGCCACTGCAACCAGCCCCCCTGGGGCCTCGGAGCATGGGGGCGCAGCTGGCTCCACAAAAGGACCAGGGGCGCCGCCATCAGGCCGCTATAAAGCCCCAACACCAGCAATCCTTGCTGCAGGGCCGGCTGGCTGGCCAAAGGTTTGAGCAGCCCCTGTAGCAGTGGAGCCAGCAGCAAGGGCATCACCAGCTCCCCCAACACCACGAACCCGCCAGCGATCAGCAGGGTGACCTCCGCCAAGGTGAGGGGCGGGCCCACCAACGGGGCCTGCGGGGCTGCCTTGCCGCGCCAGCGCAGCCAAAGCTCACGCAACAGCAGGGCGGAACCCAGCAGCAGCAGCAGCACCGGCACCATCGTGGTTCCGAGCAGGCGCAGCACAGCTGCCTGCTGGGCGGGTCGATTTTCACAAGCCGCCAATGGGCCACCCAAGGCCTGGCAGATCAGTTGGCGGCTGAGGGGAGACAGGCCCCAACCCTTTAGCAGTGGCTCCAGGGTTGCGAGCTCAAGCTCGGCAGGATCCGCGCCGGATGCCGGTTCCATTAGGGCCCTCAGCAGGAGGCGCTGCTCAGGCGGCACTTGCTGGTTTAGTTCCCCCAACCGCTGGCGAGCCGCAGCCCCCTGGCCGGCCTGACGCTCCAGCAGGGCCAGCTGTAATTGTTGCTGCGCTGCTGGCGGCACGGGATCCTCGTCCACCTGTTTCTGCAAATCAAGGCGCAGGGCCTCAAGGGGCTGGGCCCCGGTGAGGGCTTGGCGCAGGCCAGCTGGCAGGGCAGGTGCTGCCAGGGCCGTCAGCTCCTGTTGCCGCAGTTCCAGGGAATTGCCCACAGAGGGCCGCTGCAGGCTGTCAACCAGGCCAAAGATCCAAAGCAGGCCACTGAGCACCAGGCTCAGCAGAGCAAGTCCATTGGTCCATCCAGAGCTTTGACGGGGTTGCGGGGGGGGACTGGCGTTCAAACGCAGGCCCTCCAGGGCGCACCAATGGGGGGATTCTGGCCCGCACCCCTCCCATACGATGGTTCCAGAGCAGCTTCGAGACCGTGCCCCTTCGGATTGTGTTGGTGCGTCATGGGTTGAGCAGCTTCAATGTGGAGCATCGAATCCAGGGCCGCGACGACCTGTCGAGCCTCACGGCAACTGGCCAGAGCCAGGCCTGTGCCACAGGGGCGGCCCTGCGGGATCTGACCTGGGCCGCTGCCTACTGCTCCCCCTTGCGGCGGGCCGCTGAAACCGCCCGACTGCTCCTGGCCGAGCAGGGCCAGGACCTGGTTGCCGAACAGGCGGAAGGGCTGCTGGAAATTGATCTGGCCCCCTGGAGCGGTCTGCTGCGAGAGGAGTTGCGGGAGCGCTATCCCGAGCAGGAGCAGCAGTGGCGCCAGGCCCCGGAGTTTCTTGAGCTGCAGCGCCCTGATGGCAGCGCTTACCTGCCTTTGCCAGAGCTGATGGCCCAGGCCCAGCAGTTCCGCCATTTGCTGTTTGATCGCCATGCCGCCGCGCTAGCCGACGATCAGGCCCCTCCCCAGACCGTGCTCGTGGTGGCCCATAACGCAATCTTGCGTTGCCTATTGCTTGCCCTGCTGGAGCTGCCCCTCAGCGGCTTCCGCCGGCTGCGGGTCGACAACTGTTCCATCTCTGTGCTCAATGTCAGCAAGGGCGGCGTCCAGGTGGAGTCGCTCAATGGGGTGGCCCACCTTGGTGAGCCCCTGCCCCCTAAAGCTTCAGGCGCCCGACTGCTGTTGGTGCGTCACGGCGAAACCGACTGGAACCGAGAGGGTCGCTTTCAGGGCCAGATCGACATTCCCCTCAATGCCAACGGCCGCTCCCAGGCCGAGGCCGCTGGCAGCTTTCTCGCCCCGGTGAGCATCGATCGCGCTTACACCAGCTGCATGGCCAGGCCGCGCCAGACGGCTGAGGCAATCCTCTCTAGCCATCCTGGTGTGCCCCTCACCAGCAGCACCGGCCTGGTGGAGATCGGCCACGGCCTCTGGGAGGGTTGCTTGGAGCAGGAGATCGCCGCAGGGTGGCCCCAGCTGCTGGCCGATTGGAAGCGGGCACCCCACACCGTGCAGATGCCTGAGGGGGAGACCCTCCAGGAGGTATGGGACCGCTCTTTAACCACCTGGGCTCGCATCGCTACCAGCCTCCGCGCCGATGAAACGGCCCTGGTGGTGGCCCACGACGCGGTCAACAAGACCATCCTGTGCGGGCTGCTGGGCCTGCAACCCGCCGACATCTGGGCGATCAAGCAGGGCAATGGCGGTGTAACGGTGATTGATTACCCGGAGGGTCCAGCTGGCCGTCCGGTGGTGGCCGCCATGAACCTCACCCAGCATCTTGGAGGCGTGTTGGATCGCACCGCCGCCGGTGCCCTCTGAGTATTGACGCGCCCCCTCTGGCTTCACCAGGTTCAGCTGCTCATCGGTCCGCACCAGCCGATCACTAGCGCAGATGCCCTGATCGATAGTGGTGGCGAGCTGCTCCTCTGGGGCGAAGGCGCCAGTCAACGCGCCCAGGCCCTCGGCCTCAGCCCCACCGACGCCCATTCCTGGCTGCTGGCCCCGGTGCTGGTTGACCCCCACAGCGTGCTGGAGCAACCTTGCGGCGGGCGGGCGGAAGACCTTGCCAGCCTTGCCGCCGCCGCTGCTGCTGGCGGCTACGGCACCGTGGCCCTGTTGCCCTGGGCCACGCCCTGGCGCGACCGACCGGAGCGGCTTGGTCTGGCTTGGGCTGAGCCGATGCAATTAATGCTTTGGGGCAGTTTCAGTTTGGATGGTGCCGACCAGGAGCTGGCCCCCCACGCCGATCAAATAGCTGCCGGTGCCATTGGCTTGGCCTGCGCTGATCTGCAGCCACCCCTGGCTTTGCTGGAGCGGGGCCTGCTGCTGGCGGAGATGGGCAACCGGCCCGTGCTGGTGGCCCCGCGGGATGCCAACCTCTGCGGCGCCGGCTTCGTGCGCGAGGGGGTGGAAGCGCTGCGGGCCGGCTGGCCCGCCGATCCGGAGCTCAGCGAGACCCTGCCGCTGCAAAGCCTGCTCAGCCTGGCCAAGGCACGTTTGGAAGTGGCGCTGCGACTGATGAATCTCTCCACAGCCGCTGGGGTGGATCTGTTGGCCCTTGCCCCCAGGCGGCCCTTGGCCAGCGTCAGCTGGTGGCACCTGCTAGCTGATAGCGGCAATCTCCACCCCACCGAGGAGGGCTGGCGTCTGCAGCCCAGTTTGGGAACTGCCGCTGATCGCCTGGGCTTGCTCGCTGGCCTAGAGCAGCGGCTGCTTACGGCCGTGGCCGTGCACCATCTGCCCCTTGATGCGGAAGAGCAGCTGCTCCCCCTCGATCAGCGGCGGGCTGGAGTGGCCGGCCATGGCGCCCGCCATGGGCTTGTGCTGCCGCTGTTGTGGCAAGAGCTGGTGCAGCGCCGTGGCTGGAGCGTGGAGCTGCTCTGGCAGGCCCTGAGCTGGGGAGGCTCCGAGTTGCTGGGGCTGCCCCCCGAGCAGTTGAGCCAGGGCACTCGCCGCTGGCTGTTGTTCGACCCCCAGCATCCCTGGCGCTGGGAGCGGGGTGAATCCTTGTCGATGGCAGCCAACCAGCCCCAGTGGGGCCAGGCCCTCTGCGGAGCTGTGCGAGCTACCGGCCTGCAGCCGGCTGCTCGCTGGAGCCTGTAACGCCTAGGGCACCGGTTTGGTTGAAGGGGTAAAAACGCCAGAAAGCCCGCCCGATGATTTCGCTCTGGGGCAGGAAGGCTCCCCCTGGCCAGAAGCGGCCATCCCAGCTGTTGGACCGGTTGTCACCCAGGGTGAGCACATGGCCTGCAGGAACGACGGCGTTCAGGGTTCGGCATGGCCCCATACCCTGACTATCTACGGGGCAATCGCCATTGACGTAGGGCTCCACCAGCCGCTCGCCATTGATGAACACGTGACCGCGCGGATCGACTACTACCCGCTCTCCTGGCAGGGCTACAACCCGCTTGATGTAGGCGTCGCAGGCGGGATTGGCTACCCCGGGCAAGCTGCCCAGAAGCGGCAGATTCACCAGCAAGCAGCGCAGGGGATTGGAGCTTGATCCAGCTGCCAACACCGGGTCAAAGTGGTGGGGTGAATGGAATACGACGATCTCGCCTCGACGGGGGGCGCGCTGGCGATAGCTCAGCTTTTCCACCAGCAGGCGATCCTGAAGCTGCAGCCCTGGCAGCATCGAACCCGAGGGGATGTAGCGAGCCTCCACCAAAAACTGGCGAATCCCCAGGGCTACCGCCAGGGTGACCAGGACGCTGCGCCAAAAGGCCCAGGGGCTCTCCTGGGGCGGCTGTTCATGGTGTGATGGGGAAGGGCTCAAAACCTCAGATCTCCTTTGTTCAGGTTTGCCGAACTGGACAAGGCAGATTAGGCACAACAACCAACCCGCCAAGGCCTATGGCGTCCCCTCGCTGGCAAGAGCGCACTCAGCCGTCATCGGCCGAGCCAGCGGGCCGTTGGGCCTTGGGCTGGGACCGCTTTGTGGCGGTGTGGGCCAGCATCAACCTGCTGTGGGTGGCCTTCGACATCACCTACGTGCCGCTGCGCACCTTCTGGCTGCAGCGCAACCTCTACCCAATCCCCTCGGTGCCCCTGGTGGTGCCCCTCACCGTTATCCCGGATGTCACCCCCCTGGTGGATCCGATCAAGGGGATAGAGCCCCACCGGGAAACCCAGGCCTACCTGGAGCAATTTCGCCAACTCGATGGGGCCCTGCTGGTTCTGCCGGCCGGCCAGGCCCCCCAGCCAAGCCAGGTGGCCCTGCTCAATCGTCAGGCCCAACTGACCGACCAGCTGATCGACGGCAATCCCTTCCTGGCCTCCGATGCCTCCGGAACGCTGGAGAAGATCAAAAATCGGCTGCGACAGCGGGCCGACCGCGATTCCGCCCGTCAGGCCTCCAGCCTGTTGCTTAGTCCGGCCTGGATACGTGCCAAGGGCTGGAGACAGGAACGGCTCTTCTGGAACGATCAGGTGCTGCCGCTGGTGGCCACCAACTACTGGCGCTCAATAGACGAAAACGGCCGCCCCACCGATCATTTCTGGCGAATTGACCTGCTGCTGTTCCAGAGCGTCTTCGCCCTGGACATCCTGCTGCGGCTGATCCGCTTAAGGCGCCGGCTACCTGGACTCAGCTGGGGTGATGCCCTGTTGCGCCGCTGGAGCGACTTACCCCTGCTACTGCCCTTCTGGCGCTGGTTGCGGCTGGTACCTGTTCTGGAGCGTCTTCAGACCTCCGGCCTGGTCAATTTCGAGCCGCTGCGGGCCGTGGTGAGCCGAGGGGTTGTGGCGCTGCTGGCGGTTGAGCTGTTTGAAGTGCTTTCGCTGCAGATCCTCGATGGCACCCAGGGGTTGATTCGTTCGCGGCGCTGGCCCCAGCGGTTTCGCGCCCTGCGCAGCCATCAGAGCGTGGCCAACAGCAGTGACGAGCGGGCGCTGGTGGAGCTGGTGCGGATCTGGGCGCCGCTGCTACTTAGCCGGGTGGCCCCGAAGCTCGCGCCGGAGCTGCAGGGTTTGCTGGGATACAGCCTGCGCCAAAGCCTCGACCGCACCGTGGTGCCTGCGCCGCTGCGCCAGTTGCAGCCGCTGCTGCAAGTAGAGACCGGCATCAGTCGCCAACTGGCGAGCGGCATGGTCGACAGCCTGCTTGAGCTCTCCCGCAGCACCGGCAACCAGCTTTCCCGCCGCGACGACGTGCAACTGGAGCTGTTGCAGCGCTTCATCGACCGCTTCTGGGAAGAATTGGCCGCCGCCCTTGAGAGCGGGCCGGCCCTGGAGCGCTCCCAGGAGCTGCTCTGCGCCTTGATCGATGGTGCCAAGGGCACTTACCTCAGTCAGATCAACCGAGCCGGCATCGAAGCTCTGATCCAGGAGCTCGACCAATTGATGACCGCCCCTGGCCCCGTTAGCCCAGAAGATCCAGCCACTCCGGCTCCTTGAAGCCGGTGAGGATGCGTCCGTTGGCGGCGATCAGCAGAGGGCGCTTAATCAATTTGCCGTCAGCGGCCAGTGCTGCTATCGCCGCCTGGTCGTCCATGGCTTGCACCGCGGCCGCTCCCAAGGCGCGATAGCTCTGTCCGCTCGTGTTGAACAAGCGCTTACGCCCCAGCTGGGCCAAGGCCTGCTCTAGTTCGTTAATGCTGGGTGGCTGCTCGGTGATGTCCAGCGTTTCGGCAGCGAGGTGCCGGGCCGTCAACCAGGCGATGGCCTTGCGGCAGGTACTGCAACTGGAGTAGCTATAAAGCTTCATCCGGGGCCAGCGTCGGAGAGGTAGGCGCCTATTTGATGCCGATTAGGGATTTAAGGGCGCCCACCAAGCTGTTTGAGCCTTGGCCAACAGCGTTGGTCGGTTTGGTGCGCACGGTGACATCGCCGTTGACGCTGGTGCGGCAGCTAAGACGGAAATTGGCTGGACGATCGGAAAGGTAGACCTCCTCGACATCACTGCGGGGGGAGAGGTTCTGTATGCCCTCCAGCACCTCCATTACGCATGTGCCGCACTGGCCGATACCACCGCAGTTGTTGACGTTATTGAGGCCTTTGTAAGGGTTTATGCCCGCATCCAGGGCAGCCTTGCGGAGATTGGCACCTTCGATGCAACCGACCGTCTGGCCTTCCTGTTCGAAACGGATGGTGGGCACGGTCGAGCTTGGTGAATGGTCAATGACCAACTTAGTTCACGCCCGCCCCCATGCCTAACATTTGACCCTTCGCGAGTGAGCTGTGTCAGCGCCTCTTGGTTACGACCTGCCTCTTGGCTACGACTTAATTGTGCAGCAGCTGATTCCTGGGTACGCCAGTCTGGCTCGTCTGGCGGTTTCCTTGCTTGCTGTCTCTCCCCGAGCTGGCAGCGCCGGAGCGGCCGTGCTCGTAGCGGGATGCGGCACCGGAGCAGAGCTGGTGGAGGCAAGGGCCCAGCGCCCAGACTGGCAGCTCACCGCAATCGATCCCTCAGCCGAAATGCTGGCTGCGGCCCAACAGCGTCTTGGTATCGAGTCGATCAGCTGGCGTCAAACCTCGGTTGAGGACCTCAACGCCGACGGCTGTTTCGCCGGGGCCCTGTCCGTGCTTGTGCTGCAGTCGTTGCCGGACGATGGCAGCAAGCTTGCATTTCTTACGGCCTTGGCTCGCAGCTTGGAACCTGGTGGCCAACTAGTGCTCGTTGATTTAATGGCGCCGGAGCGGTCACCTTTGCAGGGCCAAGTGGAGGCTGCCTGGATGGGCTTCCAACGGGCCAGTGGCCTGGACGCCGATCCGCACGACCTAGCACCACTTACCCAAGGCCTTCATCCCATCGGCGAAGCACGGTTAACGGCTCTCGTTAATGCGGCTGGCTTTGGAGATCCTGCCCGAATATTTCAGGCTCTCGGCTACGAGGGATTTCTGCTGCAGCGCCGCACCTGAACCATCGAAGCTCGGTGTTGGGTTGGGGAAGGACCGACCTGAGACCACCATGCCCAGTGGCACCACTGCCGTGGTGAGGGCAATCAGGCTTCCCAGCAGGCCAGAAAGAGCTTGCGGGCCTTGACTAAAAGGATCATCCCCCTCCTCGCCAAGCTCACTTTGGAATTCACTCGCTTCGGTCAGTTCGGCAGGGTTGTTTGGTTGGGAATCTCGGGGAACAGAGTCCATAACAGTAGGAAATGGCACATAAATGCACCACCTCCATTCAAAAAACCAAGTTATTAGCTTAATTCTGGCACTAGTGGTCTCGGTTTGGGGCTTGATTCGGTCCGGATTTACTAAACAAGTTGTGCTTGCCTTCAGGCGGCAGGGCGGGCGCCTTGGTCGTATTGATCACGCCGGGCACTCAAGTCTGCGGGGCGGCTATCAAGATGGTCTAGGTGCAGGCGGATGGATCTCAGCTCGTCGAGGATCGCTCCGAGCAATTGTTGGGTCGCCGTGGAGGGTGAGTTGAGTACCTCCACCGTCACCTCCTTGATCCGCAACACGTCGCGGGCGAAGCGGGCCACCTCGTTGGGGTGGAACATCAGCGGATCCTTTTGATCGCTGCGGTATTCCGGATTCAACTTGCGGGCGTTGAAAGGCGGATTGAGATTGCGGGGATCGGTATTTGTATAGCGGTATACAGATGCCCGAGAACGGTTGAGAGCCCTTTGGACCTCATCAATACCGATTAGGCCTTCAGCGATCTCGGCGGATCCCGGATCTGCAGTTTCGGCCTGGGCTACAAGCCCACCAGGTAGCCCGATTGCCCCCAATCCATTTGCAGAACTGGGTTGGGGTGGCATGAGACGGCTTTTGGACTAACGGGATCAGATCTAAAACATAGCAGGGGTTTTGAAGGCAAACAGCAGCGGTGGTCACCTCCTTACCGGCTCCTCTGGCTGGGTGTCGGTGATAGGTTCCGCCCTCATCGAAAGCTCCTGCCATGCGCGTCTCCCGCCTGATGCTGGTGACGCTCCGCGACGATCCGTCGGAGGCTGAGATTCCCTCTCACAAGCTGCTGCTGCGCGCCGGCTACATCCGCCGGGTTGCCTCGGGCATCTACGCCTATCTGCCCTTGATGTGGCGCGTACTCCAGAAGGTTTCCCGGGTGGTGCGTGAGGAGATGGACGGCACCGGAGCCCTCGAAACCCTGTTGCCCCAGCTGCAGCCTGCCGAGCTATGGCAGCGCAGCGGCCGTTGGGCTGGCTACACGGCAGGTGAGGGAATCATGTTCTCCCTGGAGGATCGACAGGGACGTGAACTGGGCCTAGGCCCTACCCATGAGGAGGTGATCACATATCTGGCCGCCGATCTTTTGCGTTCTTACAGGCAGTTGCCAGTCAATTTGTATCAGATACAGAACAAGTTCCGCGATGAAATTCGTCCCCGCTTCGGATTAATGCGTGGTCGCGAATTTATTATGAAAGATGCCTACTCATTCCATGCCAATGAGGAGTCGTTGCGGCAGACCTACGCCGCCATGGATGGCGCTTACAGACGCATCTTTGCCCGCTGCGGATTGAGAGCCGTTGCAGTGGAGGCCGACAGCGGGGCGATCGGTGGATCTGCCAGTCAGGAATTCATGGTTACGGCTGAGGCCGGTGAGGACCTGATCTTGGCTAGTGCCGATGGGGCCTACGCCGCCAATCAGGAGCGGGCCGTTTCGTTAGCAGCTGAGCCCATCGCCCTGCCTGGTGGACCACGCGCTGGCGGTCAGGGTGAACTTTTAGCCACACCTGGCCAAAGCACTATTAATGACCTCTGCGCCGGCCATGGCATTGAGCCCTGCCAAACCGTAAAAGTGTTGATGTTGTTGGCTCGCTTTGAAGATCAAAGCGCCCAGCCCCTGCTGGTGAGCCTGCGGGGTGATCAACAACTCAACGACGTGAAATTGGCCAATGCAGTTACGGCCCGCTGCTCAGCGGAGCATGGGGCCCTGCTGGACATCGCCCCAATCACTGCTGAGTCCGTGGCCAGCGAAGGGCTGCCACCCATGCCCTTTGGCTTTATAGGTCCCCAGCTCGCCGATGAGCGGCTCGCCGATGCCAGTCACTGGCTCAAGCGCTTCTTGCGACTGGTTGACAGCTCCGCCGCCGAGCTCAGCTCCTTTGTGTGCGGTGCCAACACCGCCGATACCCACCTCGTAGGTGCAACCTGGAGTGCCCTCTGCCCCTGCCCGGAGAGCCTTGATCTACGGGCCGCCCAACCTGGTGATCGCTGCCAACACGACCCTTCCCAACAATTGCAGGCCAGTCGGGGCATCGAGGTGGGACACATCTTTCAGTTGGGCCGCAAATACTCAGAAGCCCTAGAGGCCCGCTTCACCAATGAGAGCGGCACGGAAGAGGCCCTGTGGATGGGCTGTTACGGCATCGGTGTCTCGCGTTTGGCCCAGGCGGCAGTTGAGCAACATCACGATGGCAACGGCATCTGCTGGCCCGTATCGATTGCTCCCTTTGAAGTGATCGTGGTAGCGGCCAATTGGGCCGAATCCGAGCAGAGCAGTTTGGCCGAGCAGCTCTATCGGCGTCTGCAGGAAGCAGGTGTAGATGTATTGCTGGATGACCGCAGCGAGCGGGCTGGGGTGAAGTTTAAGGATGCCGATCTGATTGGTATTCCCTGGCGAGTAGTGGTGGGTCGCGGCGCGGCGGCTGGTTTGGTGGAGTTGGTGGAGCGCTCCACCAACAGCAAGCGCGATCTGCCGGCCATTGAGCTGCTTGAGACCCTGCTGCCCAGCTTGGCTAGCCAGCGTATGGGCCTGCTTGTCTGAACGGCTCTGGAGGTGGCTTCTAGGATCGCCGGATTCGCATTTCACCCATGGCTGCTGCGCTCCCCACCTTCCGCCAGCGGCTGAAGGAGCTTTTTTCGCGTTTGGCCCTAGCGCTGGTGCTCTGCCTCAGCCTGATGCTCACTGCCTGTAGCTCTGCAAATACAGGTCTTTCGGGTAATTACGTCGAGGACACGGTGGCGGTGGCCGACAGCCTGCTGAGCACCATCGCTTTAGGGGCCGACGATCCTGCCCGCGCTGAGGCAGAGATCGAAGCTCGCAGCCTTAGCAATGGCTACGTGGCCCGCTACCGCCCCCGCAGCTCGGTGAACGGCTTGGGCTCTTTCACCACCATGCTGACGGCCATCAACTCCATGGCTGGCCACTACACCAATTATCCCAATCGCCCTCTGCCGGAGGCGCTTAAGGAGCGGATCACCAAGGAACTTAAGAAGGCTGAAACCAACGCCACCCGCGGCGCCTGAGGCCCTGCTCATCGGCCGCCATCTTTGACGAACACCCCCCCGATCTGAGAAGCTCTCGCATTGTGCTCAGAAGCGGCTTCAGGCCGCTGTGTCCTTGGCCAACGTTGTCGTCATCGGTGCGCAGTGGGGTGACGAGGGGAAGGGCAAGATCACGGATCTTCTCAGCCGCTCAGCCGACGTTGTGGTGCGGTATCAGGGCGGGGTGAACGCCGGCCACACCATCGTCGTGGACGACAAGGTGCTGAAACTGCACCTGATCCCCTCCGGGATCCTTTACCCGGACACGATTTGCCTGATCGGCTCCGGCACGGTGGTCGATCCCAAGGTGATGCTGGGCGAGCTCGACATGCTTGCCACCTACAGCATCGACATAAGTGGACTGAAGCTCGCTTCTACTGCCCACGTGACCATGCCCTACCACCGCCTGCTGGATCAGGCGATGGAGCAGCGCCGCGGCGATCGCCGCATCGGCACCACTGGCCGAGGTATTGGTCCCACCTACGCAGACAAATCCGAGCGCAATGGCATCCGCATCCTGGACATCCTCGATGCGGATCGTCTGCGGGATCGCCTCGCCGGCCCCCTTGCCGAGAAGAACGAAATCCTGGTGAAGCTCTACAGCTTGGAGCCCCTGGATTTTGAACAAGTGGTGGCCGAATACGTCGACTACGGCAAGCGGCTAGCGCCCCATGTGGTCGATTGCACCCGCACCATTCACAGCGCGGCGCGGGCTCGCCAAAACATCCTGTTTGAGGGTGCCCAGGGCACCTTGCTGGATCTCGATCACGGCACCTATCCCTATGTGACCTCCTCTAATCCGGTGAGTGGCGGCGCCTGCATCGGAGCTGGGGTGGGCCCCACCTTGATCGATCGGGTGATCGGTGTAGCCAAGGCGTACACCACTCGGGTAGGAGAGGGCCCCTTCCCCACCGAACTCCAGGGCAGCCTCAACGACCACCTCTGTGATCGGGGCGGTGAGTTTGGCACCACCACGGGGCGCCGCCGCCGTTGCGGTTGGTTTGATGGGGTGATCGGCCGCTATGCGGTTGAGGTCAATGGCCTCGATTGTCTGGCCATCACCAAGCTCGATGTGCTCGATGAGCTCGATGAGATTCAGGTGTGTGTTGCCTACGAACTAGATGGTGAGCGAATCGAGTATTTCCCGAGTAGCTCGGAGGATTTCGCTCGCTGCCAGCCGATCTATGAAACCCTGCCTGGCTGGCAAACTTCCACTGCTGACTGCCGCAGACTTGAGGAATTACCAGCCACAGCGATGAGCTATCTGCGTTTCCTTGCCGACTTGATGGAAGTGCCGATTGCCATTGTTTCCTTAGGCGCAAACCGCGATCAGACGATCGTGGTAGAAGATCCCATTCATGGTCCCAAGCGGGCCCTGCTCAGCACCTAATGGACCTGATGAACAAGAACTACGACGTCGTCGGCATTGGCAACGCCATCGTTGACGTGCTGGTGCAGGCCGACGACGACCTGCTCGACAACTTCGAACTCACCAAGGGCACCATGGCCTTGGTGGACGCAGCCCAAGCCGAGCGCCTCTACGCCAGCGTTGGACCGGGCCTTGAAACCTCTGGCGGCTCCGCTGCCAACACCCTGGCTGGGGTTGCCCAACTGGGCGGCCGGGCGGGCTTTATCGGTCGGGTGCGCAACGATCAGCTGGGGGGGATCTTTAGCCACGACATCCGTTCGGTTGGAGCTCGCTTTGACACCCCTGCGGCCACGGAGGGGCCCTCCACGGCCCGTTGCCTGATCCTGGTGACTCCTGATGCCCAGCGCACCATGTGCACCTACCTGGGGGCTTCGGTGGGGCTGGATCCAGCCGACCTCGATCTTGAGATGGTTGGCCAAGCCAAGGTGCTTTACCTAGAGGGTTACCTCTGGGACAGCGACGAGGCCAAGGCGGCCTTCATCGCTGCGGCCGAGGTGGCCCGCGCCCATGGAGGCGAGGTGGCTTTGAGCCTGTCAGATGCTTTTTGCGTTGAGCGTCACCGCGAAAGCTTCCAGGAGCTGGTAGACGGCCACGTCGACATCCTGTTTGCCAACGAGATGGAGATCACGGCTCTCTACAAGGCCAATAGTTTTGAAGAGGCCGCCGACCAGGTGCGGGGCCGCTGCAAGTTGGCGGCTCTCACCCGCAGTGAGCTGGGATCGGTAGTTCTCAATGGCGCCGGCACCCACAGCGTTGCCCCCTTCCAGCTTGGCCCCCTGCTAGACACAACCGGGGCGGGTGATCTCTACGCCGCTGGCTTCCTGCATGCCTACACCCAGGGCCAGGACGCTGAGGCCTGCGGACGACTGGGCTCCCTTTGTGCCGGTCAGGTCGTGACCCAGCTGGGTCCGCGCCCCCAGGGTTCACTCAAGCAGCTCGTGGCCCAGCACCTGGGCTAAGGCTCACTACGGCAGCACCAAAGCCTCCAGCAAATCCGCCTGGTTTAGGGCTACCACGCCGGCCGGCTCAGCTGGCCGGCCGATCAGCAATAGCTGGCGCTCTGGGCTGGCACAGAGTTGCTGCCAGAGCTGTTCAGTAGCCCCGCCCGACTGGCGTGCCAGCACCGTGGTGATGCGCCAGCGGCGCAACAGAGCCCGCTCCACCTCGAGCCCGGAGCCTGGCCTGAGGCAAGCGACCTGATCGGCCGCCAAGCCAGCAGCCATGGCCTGCTGGAGGGAGCTGGGGCTTGGCAGCACCCGAGCAAAGTGCGTGGCGCCGGGGCTGCAGGCCATCGCCAGGCTCAATTGGCGGGCACCGATTGCCAGCAGCAGGCAGTGGCCCTGCAGAGAATGGCTGCGCAAATCCTCCAAACCAGGTAGGACTTTTGCCTCCCCAGGCAAGGGAGGGCGTAGCAGCCGTAGCAGCCGCTGGCCGCGCTGCTTGCACGTGGCGGCGAGCTGGCGACTCACCAAACAGGCAAAGGGATGGCTGGCATCCACCACTACCGCATAGGGTCTGCCTATGGCCTCGGCGGCTGCCAGTTCTGCTCCAACCCCCTGCTCTCCATCGATGGCCCCGACGCGCAGGGTTAGCTCCGGATGGGGGCGATAGGCCAGCGCCGCTGGTGCACCAACAAGGCTCACGGTGAGCTGCCAGCCGCGCTGCAGCAGCCGCTCCGCCAAAACGGGACCCTCGCCGGTGCCGCCGATCAGCCACAGCCGGGGCGAAGGCTGGTGCATGTCAGGTCGGTGCATCAGGATGGAATCCACCAATGATTGCCGGCGAGTGAATCACTGTCTGCTCGAGGTTGAGGTGCTGGAAGCGCCCCAGGTGCGATACACCCAAGACAATCAGACGCCGGTAGCGGAGATGGCGGTCCAGATAGATGGGCTGCGCCCCGATGATCCCCCGGGTCAATTGAAGGTGGTCGGCTGGGGCAATGTGGCCCAGGAGCTCCAGAACCGGGTGCAGGTTGGCCAGCGGCTGATGCTCGAGGGGAGGCTGCGCATGACCACGGTGACCCGACAGGACGGCGTTAAGGAAAAGCGCGCTGAATTCACCCTGGCCCGGCTGCACGGCATGGGTCCTGGCGCCACTAGCAGTCCAGCTGCCAATCCAGCTGCCGGCAGCGCCCCAGCACCAACTAGGAGCCAGCCCCGGGCAGCAGCCTCAGCTGCGCCGCCGGCTCCCAATGCGCCGGCACCCTCCCGGCCCCCCACCTGGAATACCTCTCCCTTAGTGCCGGATCTTCCCGACGACGACGACATCCCCTTTTGATTTGGGTCAAGCCCGTTTATGGAGAGGAGTCGGAACTGAAATCTGCTTCGCTCACTTGATCGAGCAGTTGGCCCAGCTCCCGCTCCAAAGCCGCCAGGTCTAGGCGCCATTGGGGCCAACGACCTGCATCAATCTGGCGCAGCAGCCAGAGCCGGTCGGCCTTGAGGCTGGTGATCAATTCGGCGGTGCTGGGTTCGCCTGGCCGATTGATGGGCGCATCCGCCATGGACATACAGGAAGATGGCTGTATGCAAGCACTTCTCTCACCCGGCAGCCTCGTGACCATCGCGGGGGCTGTGCTCACGGTGATCGGCACGATCGCCTACGCCACCGATATTCCCAATCTCAGCCTGCCCACGATCTTTTACGGCATTCCAATCCTGTTGGGTGGTTTGGCCTTGAAATCCTCTGAGCTGCCACCGCCTAAGCGACTCACTCCAGCCGCCCGCTTCAAGCAACTGCGTGATCTCCCAGAGAGCGAGCCCCTGCGCAAGCTGCTGGCCGATGTAGACCGCTGGCGCTACGGCCAAAAAGCCCATCTCGAGAGCTCCCTGGAGGTGCTCAAGCTCTGGAATGAGGACGCCCCACCCCAATTGCTAAGTGTTGAGGAGCTCGACTGCGATGGGCGCTACGGCTTGCGCCTGCGCTTTCGCTGCGAAGGGGTGCCCCTGGAGCGCTGGCAGGCCCGATCTGATCGGCTGGGCCGCTTCTTCGGCCCCGGTTTGAGTGCCGACATCAAGCCCGAGCGCCGCAATGAATTCAGCCTCGCTCTGGTGCCCGAGCCCAGCGCTAGCTAAGACCAATCCAGTTATCTGCCCCATCGAGAAGCGAAACCTTGATCAGCAGCCAGGACACCCTGAGGGTATCGGTCCTCAGTGAGGCCCTCCCTTACATCCAGCGCTTCGCGGGCCGCAGGGTGGTGGTCAAGTACGGCGGTGCGGCGATGGTGCAGGCGGAGCTGCGCGATGCCGTCTACCGCGATCTGGTGCTGCTGGCCTCCGTGGGCGTGCAACCGGTGGTGGTTCATGGCGGCGGCCCGGAAATCAACGACTGGCTTAATCGCCTTCAGATCGAGCCCGAATTCCGTAATGGTTTGCGGGTCACCACTCCTGAAACCATGGACGTGGTGGAGATGGTGCTGGTGGGCCGGGTCAACAAGCAAATCGTCAACGGCCTCAACCGGGTGGGTGGCCGGGCGGTGGGCCTCTGTGGCAGCGATGGCTCCCTAGTGCGGGCCCGCACCTACGCCAATGGAGCTAATGGGCTGGTAGGGGAGGTGGCGGAAGTAGATCCGGCAGTGCTCTTCCCTCTGCTTGATGCCGGCTACATCCCAGTGATCTCGAGCGTGGCGGCCGACTGGGAGGGGCAGGCCCACAACATCAACGCCGACACGGTGGCCGGCGAATTGGCCGCGGCGATCCAGGCCGAGAAGCTAATCCTGCTCACCGACACGGCAGGGATTTTGCAGAACCGCCACAACCCTGCCTCCTTAATTCGTCAGCTGACCCTGGCGGATGCACGCCAATTGATCGACGATGGCGTGGTGGAAGGCGGCATGACTCCTAAGACCGAGTGCTGCATCCGGGCCCTGGCCCAGGGGGTGGCGGCGGCCCACATCGTCGATGGCCGGGTGCCCCACGCCCTGCTGCTGGAAGTTTTTACCGATGCGGGCATCGGCACCATGGTGGTGGGGAGCCAACGCGCCCGCCATGGCTGATGACCAGCTGGCTGGAGCCCAGGCCGCCCTGGATCGCGGCGATTACGGCCAAGTTGTGCGCCTGTTGGAGCCCCTCGCCCAGGAACACCCTTCGGCAACCTCCACCGGTGCCGAGATCCAGTTGCTGCTCGCCACCGCTTGGATGGGCCTTGGTGACAACGCCCGGGCGATGGTGTGTTGCCGGCGGATCAAGCGCTGCCTGGATGTCAGTCTGCGGGCCCAGGCCATGGACCTGCTCAGCGTGCTGGAAGCTCCCGCGCTCGAGCGCCCTCGCGACTGGTCGATCACCCTGCCCGATCTCGGCTCGGCCGAGGGCATGGGCGGCCAGATGCAGCAACTCGCCCGCGGACGCCGATCCAATAAACCGCCCCCGCCCCCGCCGCCGCCGGTAGGGCCAACCAAGGCTCCAGTGGGGTTTGCGGTATTGGCGGTGTTGCTGCTTCTGCTCACGGTCCTGCTTGGGGGTTGCACCGAGGTGCGCAGCGAGTTGACATTCAAGGGGCCTGGCCGGCTGCAGATCGCCCATTACCTATCCAGCCCTGGCTCCCAGCCGGAACCCTGGGCCCGTCAGTTTGGCCGCACCCTGCAGAGCCAGGGGTTGCAACCGGCCGGAAAGCCCCAGCTAGCTGCTGGGGCCGGCGGCTTCCGCCAGCGACTGGAGAGCCCGGTGCTGGCAGCCCCTCAGGCCCTGGCTTTGCTGGCAGCCAACCTCCGCGCGGCCGCCGATCTGGCAGGTGTTGCGCTGCCGCAACCAGACTTCCAACTGCAGGAGCGCAATTGGCTGGTGGGTGTGCGCCAAACCCTTGTGCTGGCGGTTGATCTACGCGAGCTTGCCGCCTTGCCGGGTTTCAGCGCTGCCATCGATCTTGCTCCCATCGCCACCGCGGCCGTCCAGCTGGCCAGCCCAGAGCCAGCTGCAGCGATCCCCGGCCGCCGCGCCTTGCACTGGCCCCTGCGCTTCGGTGCCCTCAACAGCCTGCGACTCAGCTGCTGGCGCTGGAGTGGCCTCGGACTGGGGGGCGTGCTGATCGCCATGGCCCTGGCCCTGGTGCTGGCCCTGGAGCGGCTGCGGCGTCTGCTCGGCTTCGGCCTGCCGGAACTACCGGCTTGACAGCGGTGCTCAAAGGCTGAGGGGGTCGGGGTCGATCGCCAGACCCACCGCCGCAGGCAGCGCCTCCCGCAGCAGGCTTTCAGTCGGCAAGGGCAGGGGCTGACCGGCGGGACCATGCAGCAGCAGCTGCCAGCGACTCTTGCCCGCTACCCGGGCTACCGGGGCCGGGGCGGGACCGATCAACAGCCATCCGGCTGCCTCCACCTGGCTGCGGATTCTCTCGGCCAAGGCCGCAGCGGCGGTTGCCGTGCCGCTGGCACTGGGTCCGCTCAGTCGCAGCAGGCAGGCCCGGCTGAAGGGCACCAGGCCACCCTGGCGGCGCATCTGGCTCTCCTCGGCCAAAAACAGCTCGTAGCGCCCATCCACCAGGTGGCGAATCACCGGGTGGTCGGGGCTGTAGGTCTGCACCAGCACCTCGCCTGGTTTTTCGCCGCGGCCCGCCCGGCCCGCCAGCTGCAGCAGCAACTGCAGGCACTGCTCGGAGGAGCGCAGATCGGGGCGATGCAGGAGCCCGTCTGCCGCCAATACCGCCGCGAGGGTGACGCGGGGCAGGTCCATGCCCTTGGCCAGCATCTGGGTGCCTACCAATACGTCGGCTTCCCCTTGGGCGAAGCGGTCCAGCAGACGGCGGTGGCCGTCGCGGCCCCGGGTGGTGTCACGGTCAAAACGCAGCAGGCGCAACCCTTCCAGCTCGGTTGCCAGCTGCTCCATCACCCGCTGGG
>ERZ888423.1368-NODE-1368-length-21133-cov-8.784420_pt1 | contig 21133 bp, 20 predicted proteins | sample MGYA00520523_ERZ888423 | MGnify/ENA primary metagenome ERZ888423 (study PRJEB32303, sample SAMEA104408611) | aquatic metagenome | biome: Brackish water; feature: Pelagic; material: water | place: Baltic Sea | collected 2014-06-08T10:24:00 | depth 30,27 m ...
CCGGCGGCTGTAGGCCAGGAAGGACGCCATCTCGGCCTCGGCGGCCGGCCCGAGGACCGAGGCGATGGTGGCCAGCGTCTGCTGCGGGTGATGGGCCACGTCGATCACGCAGCCGTCGGCGTAGCGGTAGCGAAAGCCCGGGTCCAGCGCGCGTAGGCCGACCACGTCCTCCATACGCAGCCCAGCGCGGGCGAACAGTCCGGCGAAAACCTCCGGCAGGGTCAGCACGCTGGGGCCGGTGTCGACGGCCACCCCGTCCACCTCGACGGTGCCGGCCTTGCCACCCGGACGGGGGCCGGCCTCGATCACCCGGACCGGCAGACCGCGGGCCGCCAGGGCCAGGGCGGCGGCCAGTCCGCCGATACCGGCCCCGAGCACCAGGACCTCCTGGCCGCGCTCAGCCGGCATGGGATCTCCTGCGGCGCAGCGCCTGAACGATGCCGCCCGGCCGCACCAGCGCGGTGAAGCCGGGTAGCGGGTCCTCGGGATGGGTGCGGGCCCGGCGGCCGTCGGTGGCCGCCGTGGCGGCGACGTCGATGGCGGCCATTCCGTCCAGGATGGAAGCCTCGATGGCCGGAAGCAGCGCCTGCCCGCCGACCGCCACCCCCGGCATCGGCGGGGCGAACCGCACCAGCGCGGCCGGGCGGTCCCGTTCCAGGAAGACGTAGTCCAGGCTCGCCACGATGAGGTCGACCGGGCTGCGCGCGTGCATGATCCCCACCCCGCCCTTGAGGTCCAGTGGCCGCAGGTGTGCCGGTCGCTGGCGGCCCTGGGGAAAGATCCACACCCCCCGGCCGGGCCGATCCAGCAGGGCCGCCGAGTTCTCCAGGCAGGCCCGGCTGCTCTCAGGGCTGCTGCGGTCCAACGGCAGGGCGCCCACCCAGCCCAGGAACGGCAGGGTGCGTAGGTTCGCGGCGTCCATCACCGCCCAGCACCGCCCGCCCAGTGCCGCGTCGAGCACCACCAGCAGCAGGGTGTCCCACCAGGCGACATGGTTGGAGGCGAAGATGACCGGCCGGTCGGCCAACGCGGCGCGGGCCTGATCGAGTCCGGCCACCCACATGCCGTCCAGACCGCGGGCGACCCGGTGGCGGGCATAGGGCCGGGCCAGGCGCAGGAAGGCCGGGTGGCGGGTGTCCCCGGCCCGGGCCAGGGCCCGCCGGTCGGCGTCGGGGTCGGCGGGTCTGAGGTTCACGCCGCCTCCCGTTGGGAACGGGCGGGATAGGAGCGGCCGCGCCAGCGGATGTCGCCGCGGCGGCTGCACCGGAAACTGTCCAGCAGCACCCCCATCATCGCCAGCACGGCCGCCGGGTGCAGCAGCACGCTGAGCGGGCTGTGGCCGTAGCGCACCGCCATGATCACCCGCAGCGCCAGGTTGGCGCCCACCCCGACCGCCGCCGCCGCGGCCAGTCCCCAGGCGCCGAGCAGTGCGGCGACGGGCAGGGCGACGTAGGGCGCGACGAACAGCAGCAGGTGCAGCCCCAGGACGATCACCAGGGCCAGCGGGTGCCCGCCGATACCTTCGTAGAAGTTCTTGGCGAAGCCGCGCCACAGCGAGGCGCCGTCGGGGTACATCCGGCAGTCGGCCATCTGATCGCCGTCGGCGAAGACGACGCGCCCGCCGCCCTTCTTGACCGCGCGGCACAGCGCCATGTCGTCGACCAGCGCGGTCCGAACGCTGCTCCAGCCGCCCACCGCGTCGAGGGCCGAGCGGCGGACCATCAGCAGTTGGCCGTTGGCCGCCAGCACCCGGGGATCGCGGGTCCGGTGGATCAGCGGCATCGGCAGCCAGGCGACATAGGACAGGTGCAGCAGCGGGATCATCAGCCGTTCGACGAGGCTGCCGGTGTGCTGGCGGGGCACCGCGGTGACGACGGCGGCGTCGAGGCCGCCGGGTACCTGTTCGGCCGAGCCGAGCAGGGAGAGCATCCGCAGCACGCCGTCGGGGCGCAGCGTGACGTCGGCGTCGATGTTGAGCAGCACCTCCCCGCCGGCGGCGGCGCTGAGCCGGTGCAGGGCGTGCGGTTTGCCGACCCAGCCGGCGGGCAGGCCGTCGCCGCGCAGCACCTGCAGGCGGGGCAGGTCGGCCTGCAGCCGGGCCAGCACCTCGGCGGTGCCGTCGGTGGAGCCGTCGTCGTAGACGATGATCTCGGTGATCGGGCCGTGAGCGGCGTCGGCGGCGCGCAGACAGGCCTCAATATTGGCCACCTCGTCGCGGGCCGGGATCAGCACGCTGACACCGCCGGGGGCGGCCAGAGCGGCGCCCGGCAGCGCGCGACCGCGGGTCCAGAACACCGCGTTGACGCCCACCAGGGTCAGTGACAGCAGGCTGGGCAGGGCCAGCAGGGCGGCCGCGGATCGGGCCCACAACGGGGCGGATCCGTCGAACAGGGCGCCCAGCGACTCCTCGCCGGTCATACCCGCACGTGACCCGACCGGGCGAGCAATCTGGCCCAGCGGCCGTCGGTGTCACCGGAGAACAACGGCAGCCACATCGAGTTGGGGCCGGCGGCGCGGTGGACCCGCATCCGCACCAGGGGTCGCAGCAGGTCGGTGTCGACCCGATCCGGCACCAGGTTCTCCCCCAGGCCGTATCCCTGCTCCCCGCCGCAGCGGCCGCGCAGCAGGTAGCGGTGGTAGAACGGGCCGTTGTCGAGCAGGGCGTCGACCTCGACGTGCACCGGGCGGCCGTCCGGGTCGGTGAAGGTGACGGTGCTCGGCCAGGTCAGTCCCCACCGGCTGCGGCGCAGGTCGGTCTCCCGCAGTCCGGCGTCCTCATGGGCGCGGCAGGATCCGTCGGCGGCGATTTCGACGACCAGGTCGCGCGGAACCTGCCCGGGAGTCGACGGGATGAGCCGGTAGAAGATCAGGTCCCGTCCCGGTAGGGCGATGCGGCCCCACAGCCAACTCTGCACGCCGAGGTCGTGCAGCGGCCGGGTGGCGCTGTTGCGGTCGTGGTAGCCGCGGCCCTCCAGATGCAGGTCACCGCCGGGAGTGCGCAGTTCCAGGGCACCGCGGGCGGCGGCGATCATCGGTGCCCACACGTGGTCGCCGTCCGGATCGGTGGGCGCAGCCGACTCGGGCGGGTCGCGCCGCACCGGGCCGGACAGCCGCAACCGTCCGGTGGCCCGGCCGCCGGTGGGTAGGGCCAGATCGAGGTCGGCGGTCAGTTCCCGGGTCGGCGCCGCGCCGTTGACGGCCGGGGTGTCGGTCCAGGTGAACAGGCAGTCGCCCAGACGCCAGGACCGGCCGTCGGCGCCCCAGCCGCACTGGTCGGGATCCAACTCGGAGAGCAGGTAGAACCGCTCGCGGCCGTCCTCGTAGACGACGAGGTTGACGCTGGGCCGGTTGACCGGCAACTCCGGGCGACCGGCCCGCGACGCCTGGGCGTAGCCGGGCAGGAAGGGAAGTCCCCAGGACCAGATGAGGGTCGCCCCCCGGCCCCGGTTGTCGACGAGATCGACGTAGAACCAGGTGAACCCACCTGGGGCGTGCAGCACGGCCGGAGCCGGCGGGCGGTCGGCGGAGCTTAGCGTGATCAGGAGGCCTCCTGGAGCCGACGCGGGACGGGCCGGGAACGGCCAAATTCTATCCAGCGCCGTCGGCCGCCGGACGCACGGTCCGGGACAGTCACTCAGAGGCGGCTGATGATCCTGAGGTTGTGCCGGTTGGCGGCCGGGTCACCCCAGAACATGTCGTTGTCGAAGCTGCCCGCGCCGACCCTGCCGGCGCGGGTGGTGGTGAAGGCCGGGGCGGCGTGAGTACCGGCAGGATTCCTCGCGCAGTCGGCCCCGCCGCGCAGCAGATCTGGACCTTATGCACGCCAATCCACCCTTTAGTTCGACTCATCAGCTGACGAGCGACGATTGGCAAGTCTATGATTCTTAAAGCAAGCATAAGGAGGATCATGGCGGCACCGAGGCGACGCAGACGGACGGTCGAGGATCCTATGACTGAAGTCGCATGCATAGGCCGGAGCATCGCGGTGCGGCGCATTGAACTGGGCATCACCCAGCAGGCACTGGCCGACCTCGCGGGGACGTCCCGCTCCACCGTCCAAGCCCTCGAGCACGGCGCCGGGACGGTCAAGCTGTCCCTGTTCGTCGACATCGCCGAGGTCCTCGGCCTGCGGGTCACCGCCCGCGCCGCTACGGACCACGAGGCGTCGTGACCGATCTGCGGCAGGTCACCGAGGCCGACGTCTATCTGGGCGATCAGCTGGTCGGCACCCTGGTGCGGGAGCCCGACGATCAGGTCAGCTTCGACTACCTCGGCACCTGCGACCCGGCCGGAGGCGCGGTGCGCGACCGATCGGTGTCGTGGTCGCTGCTGCGCACCGGCCGTTTCCCGGTGCGGGCGACCGGTGGGGCCGTGCCGCCGTTCTTCGCCGGGCTGCTCCCCGAAGGGGTGCGCCTGGGAATCGTCACCACCTCGACGAAGACCTCTCCCGACGACCACCTCACCCTGCTGCTCGCCGTCGGCGCCGACACGATCGGCGACGTGCGCGTGGTGCCCACCGGCACCGCGCCACCGGGCCGGCTGCCGATGTTCGACCCCCGCCGCGACACCGACTTCAAAGCCGTCTACGCGACGATGGCCGGCTCGCTCGCCGCCGATCCCGTCGGGCTGTCCGGCGTCCAGCCGAAGGTCAGCGCCGCCATGTGGTCGGTGCCGGCTCGAACCAGCGCGGGCGCAGCGATCCTGAAACTGAACCCCGACCGGTACCCACGCCTGGTCGACAACGAGCATTTCTTCATGCGCATGGCGGCGGCCTGCGGCTTACGGGCGGCGAAAACCGAACTGCTGGAGGACAACTCCGGTACCCGCGCCCTGCTGGTGAGTCGTTTCGACCGCGACGACGGGCGGCGTATCGCCCAGGAGGACGCCTGCCAGGTGGCCCGCCTCTACCCCGCCTCCAAATACCGCCTCAAGATCGAGGACGCGATCACCACCCTCGCCGACGCCTGCGCCCGCGGCGGTGGATCCCGCACCGTCGCCAGCCTGGAGCTGCTCAAGACGGTCGTCTTCTCCTGGCTGATCGGCAACGGCGACCTGCACGCCAAGAATCTGTCGATCTACAAACCCGGTGGGATCTGGCAGCCGACGCCCGCCTACGACCTGCTCACCACCCAGCCCTACACCGGCTGGCAGGACCCGATGGCCCTTGATCTCTACGGCCGCGCCAACCGCTTGGACCGCGCTCATTTTCTGGCCGCCGCACAGCGTCTCGGGGTGCGGGAACGCGCGGCCGCCGCCATGATCGGCGCCCTGTGCGACGCCGCCCAGCCGTGGCTGGAGCGCTGCACCGAAATCGGCTTCGACGACCGTAAGACTCGGCTTCTCACCGCGCTGCTGCGCACCCGCTGGGACAGCCTGGCGGCCTGAGCCCGCGGCGCTAACCAGACGCGGACTTCGGAGTGGCGCAGAAGCTACTGCCGGCGCCGAGGGTGCCGACGCGAGTGTTGGCAACGGTGGGTTCGCCGGCAAGCGCCGGGTCAATCACTCAGACCCGGCTGATGATCCTGACGTTGTGCCGGTTGGCGGCCGGGTCGCGCCAGAACATGTCGTTGTCGAAACGGTGGAACAACTGCGGCGGCAGCACCGTCTGGCGCGCGATGAACTCCACCTTGCGGCGGATGGTGTGCAACCCCGGCGCGCCCAGGGCCAGATCGAACTCGTCGGCGTCGTACTCGACATTGTCGAAGTCGTGCTCGAACCACGGCTCCCCGATGAAGTCGTAGATCATCTTCAGCGCCCGGGTCGGATCGCTGACCAGGGCGTCGTACTCCACCAGGATCATCGCCGGCGCCTGCTCACCGAAGAACCCGTCCTTGAGCGCGTCCAGGGCGAAACCCACCAGGCCGTCGGAACTGGCCACCGCGCCGATCCGGGAGAACACCGTGCCGCCGGACTCGTACCCGAACATGCCCGAGGGCTCAAAAGCGTTGCGGCGCACCAGCCGCTCGATGGAGTCCATCACCCAGTTCACATCCCGCACACAGCAGATCACCCGGGCCGCCGGGAACAACTGGGTCAACCCGGGCAGCTTGGCACACCACATCCGGTTGGTGTCGAACACCACTTTGTCGGACTGAACCTTGGTGTAGTAACTGGTGAACAGCCCGGCCAGCAGGTCGCGGCGCTGCTCGGAGTCGATGAACACCGCCGTCTCGTTGCGCCGGCTCATCGACTTCTCCAGCGCCATGTACATCGACCCGACCGGGCTGGTCATCCCGGCGTGAAACCGCGGATTCTGCCGCAGGATCCCGGCCAGCAGCGTCGAGCCCGAGCGCGGCAGACCGGAAATGAAGTGGATGCCGTGCTGCATGAATGTCTCCTGTCCAATGGTCAGCCCGAAGCCTGCCGGGCAACGGCAGTGAACCTACCGCTGCCCGGCAGCCTTTCGCCCCCGGTCCTACGACGCTAGACGGTGCCGCCGTCACCGCCTGCGCCGCCGGGGGTCGGTCCGCCGGTCGCACCGACCCTCAGATGGGGATCACCGACACCGTGTTGCCGGAGTAGTTGGTGACGTAGAGGTAGTCACCGCTGGGGGTGACCGCGACCAACCCGGGCCCTGAGCCGGTCGGAATCGAACCCACCACGGTGTTGTCACTCGTCTGGATCACCGACAGCGTGTTGCTGAAGCAAGTTGGCGACGTAGACGCACGCTCCGTCGCGGGTGACCGCCAGCCCGCGGGGCCCGTTTCCGACAGCGATCGGACCCACCACGGTGTCGTCACTGGTTTGCTTGAGTCCCCTCCCCCTTGTGCAGTCTTCCTAAACCTGCAAACGGACTGCAACCCAGCACCACGACGGAATCCCCAAACTTTCAGGCGCAACCGGGGCGAGCGTTGGTTCTGGCACGAAGATCTTTGACGATTGCCCGTGCGGCGTGAATCGCGTCCACTGCGTTGCCCAATTGCGGCTTGTCTGGATGCGCGTCGCTAACCCTACGGAGTAAGTGCCAGGTCTGAAGAAGTCGCACGTCAGCGACAGCCAAGTCAAAGCTCAAGTCCACCAATACCTCCAACCACTTGATGGTTCAATGCAGACGATCGTAGAGGCGACAAGGCGCGAAGGCTAATAAATTTTTTCATAACTAACATTTTTTCTATCTAAGCCATCGTTGGCGACGTAGTCTGCTCCGATGGCAGTTCAATCCCGCGCAACCGCGACGCGTCAGAGAATCATCGATGCCGCCGTCGAACTCTTCACCGACCACGGGTTCGCCGAGACGGGCCTCAACGACATCACCGCCAGCGCCCGCATCACCACCGGTGCGTTCTACTACCACTTCAAATCCAAAGAGGCACTCGCCACCGCAATCATCGAGCAGGGCTGGCCAAAGGCCTGGCAGGTGTTCACCGCCTGCACCAACTCCCCCAATCCGGGCCTGGAGAACGTCATCGTGATGACGTTCTCCCTCAGCGACCTGATGAAGCGCGATAAATCGGTATGGATCGCCAATCACCTCAACGGGGCGCTAGGCCAACTGAGCGAGGAAGGCCGCCGCGGCTTCCGGCAGCGTGCCACTACCTTCGTCAGCGGTGTTGCCGACTCCATCCGCCGCAGCGACATCCGCGACGATGTGACTCCCGAAGCCGTGGGCAACATGGTGTGGGTCACCGTGCACAGATGCCACCTGCTCTCCGACGCGATGATGGATAACGTCTTCACCCGACTAGCCGAAAGCTGGCGTATGACACTGCCCGCCATGGTTGCCGAGGAATCACTCCCTTACTTCCAGCAGTTCCTCGCCCGCACTGCACAGCAGTTCCAGCCACCGGTCGTCGACGAGTTGACGGCCAAACGACACGCACTCCTCGACGTCAGCGGGGAACAGGTCGGCTGGCAGCTGAACCAGACAGGCTCGCAGGAGTCGCCGAACCCGGATCTGATCGTGAGCGCGGTAGCATCGGCAGGTGATGAGCGATCACGACGTCACCACCCCCGGCCGCCGCGTCGGCCGGCCGTCCCTGCAAGATCAACGGGAACGCGAGATCGTCTGGGCTTTCATCGAATTGGTCGCCGACAAGGGACTTGAGCACGTCTCTCTTGATGACGTGGCGGCAAGAGCCGGAGTTCAGCGGGCCGCGCTGCGCCACTTCGTCGGCAACCGTGAGGATCTCATCTCTGCCGCAATAGCCAAGATCACCCGTCGCGCCCTGGCCGACATCGACGCGAACCTCACCGTCGCCGAGGTGATCGCCATGCTGTTCGATCCGAGCCGGATGAAGAGCGCCGATGTCTACGATCGGGCCTGGACCGAACTGCTGCCCGAAGCAATGCGCTCACGGGATGCCCACGCTGTCGTCAAGGAGAGCTACGACCACCTGATCTCACTGATCTCGAACGCCCTGCGGCAGAGATACCCGCAGGCCAGTCGTTCCCAGATCGCCGACACCGCCTACGCGATCGCGTGCATGGCCGAGCAAAACTACACCTTCCAGCGCCTCGGCTACCCCCAGGCCCGAGTCAAAGGCCTCAAGGAATCTGCGTTCGCACTCGCCGACCGCCTGGATTAAACGTCCGCCAGAACGGCCAGGGCGTCACAGGGCGTCGACGGTTGGGCGTTCGACCGCCTTGGGCCAGGGCTGTGGGACCGGCCGCGGCCGGACATTCTGCGGCCACCAGAACCACCGTCCGAGCAGGGCGGCAATGGCCGGGGTCATGAAGGCCCGGATCACGAGCGTGTCGAACAGCAGGCCCATCCCGATGGTGGTGCCGACCTGGGCGAGCACCTTCAGATCGCTGATCGCGAACGACATCATGGTGAAGGCGAACACCAGACCCGCAGAGGTCACCACCGATCCGCTGCCGCCCATCGCACGGATGATGCCGGTGTTGATCCCGGCCGGGATCTCTTCCTTGAGTCGCGCCACCAGCAGCAGGTTGTAGTCCGCACCGACCGCCAAGAGGATGATGACCGCCATCGCGAGCACCATCCAGTGCAGTTCGATTCCGAGGATGTGCTGCCAGATGAGCACTGAGAGACCGAAGGATGCCCCCAGCGAGAGCAGCACCGTGCCGACGATGACCGCAGAGGCGACGACGCTGCGGGTGATGATCAGCATGATGGCGAAAATCAAAGCCAGCGCGGCGATTCCGGCGATCAGCAGATCGTAGGCGTTACCCTCGGAGAGGTCCTTGAACATCGACGCGGTTCCGCCGAGGTAGATGGTCGAACCCTCCAGTGGGGTGCCCTTGATGGCTTCCTTCGCCGCCATCTTGATCGCGTCGATGCGCTCGATACCCTCCGCGGACATCGGATCGCCCTCATGGGAGATGATGAAGCGGACCGCATGCCCGTTCGGTGAGATGAATTGCTCCATGCCCCTTTGGAAGTCGGCGTTCTCGAACACCTCCGGGGGTAGATAGAACGAGTCGTCATTGCGGGAGGCGTCGAAGGCCTCGCCCATCGCCGCAGAATCCTGCTGCATGGCCGCCATCTGGTCCTGCATCCCCTTCTGGGTGGAATGCATCCCCAGCACCATCGCCTTCATGCTCCTCATGGTGGCGATCATCTCGGGCATCATCGCCACCAACTGGGGCATCAGCGTGTCCAGGCGTTCCATCAGGGGCAGCAGGGTCTGGATGGCATCGGTCAGGGTGTCGACACCGTCGATGCTGTCGAACACCGATCGCAGCGCGAAACACACCGGGATGTCGTAGCAGTGCGGTTCCCAGTAGAAGTAGTTGCGGATCGGCCGGAAGAAGTCGTCGAAGTTGGCGATGCTGTCGCGCAGATCCTTCATGTCGCCCACCATGCCGCGCATCTGCACCACCATGCCGTGGGTGACGTCGGACATCTGCTGGGTGAGGTTCTGCATCCGCTGCATCTGATCGATGGTGGTCTGCATATCGTCGGCCTGCTCGAGCATCTTGGCCGTGAGGTCCTCGCTGTACTTCTGGGTCAGCTTCTGGGAGGTGCCCTGCATGCTGATCATGAACGGGATCGAGGTGTGCTCGATCGGCGTCCCTTCCGGTCGGGTGATGGCCTGCACCCGGGAAATCCCCTCCACCGCGAAGATGGCCTTGGCGATCTTGTTGATGACCAGGAAGTCGGCGGAGTTGCGCAGATCGTGGTCGCTCTCGACCATCAGCATCTCCGGATTCATCCGGGCCTGGGAGAAGTGCCGGTCGGCGGCCGCGTAACCCTCGTTGGCCGACGTGTTCGCCGGCAGGTAATTGCGGTCGTTGTAGTTAGTGCGGTAGCCCGGCAGCGTCAACAGGCCCACCAGGGCCAGGGCAACCGTGGCGATCAGGATGGGGCCGGGCCACCGGACGACGGCAGCGCCGATCTTGCGCCACCCGCGCACCCGCATGGCCCGCTTGGGCTCCAGCAGCCCGAACCGGCTGGCCGACACCATGATCGCGCTGCCCAGGGTGAGTGCGGTGATCACCACGACACTCATCCCGATCGCCAACGGGACACCCAGGGTCTGGAAGTACGGCAGCCTGGTGAAGCTCAGACAGAAGGTCGCCCCGGCGATGGTGAATCCGGACCCCAGAACCACGTGCGCGGTGCCCTGAAACATCGTGTAGTAGGCCGATTCCCGATCCTCGCCCGCCGAACGCGCCTCCTGATAGCGGCCGATGAGGAAGATCGCGTAATCGGTCGCCGCAGCGATCGCCAGCATCACCAGCAGGCTGGTCGCGAACGTCGAGAGCCCGATGATCTGGTGATAGCCCAGGAACGCCACCACCCCGCGGGCGGCGGCCAGCGACATCACCACCGAGGCCAACACCAACACCACCGTGACCACCGACCGGTAGAACCACAGCAGCATCGTGATGATGACCGCGAACGTCACCATCTCGGTCACCCGCAGGCTCTTGTCGCCGGTGGCCTGCTGATCGGCGACCATGGCGGCCGATCCAGTGACGAAGACTTTGACGCCGTCCGGCGGTGTCAGGCTGGCAATGATGTCCTTGACCGCGGCCACCGACTCATTGGCCAGCAACTCGCCCTGATTGCCGGCGAGTTTGATCTGGACGTAGGCGGCTTTGCCGTCGTTGCTCTGCGCGCCCGAGGCGGTCAGCGGATCGCCCCAGAAGTCCTGCACCGACTCCACGTGTTTGGTGTCGGCCTCGAGTTTGGCGAGCATCTCGTCGTAGAACTCGTGTGCGGCGTCACCGAGCGGCTGCTCGCCTTCCAGCACGATCATCGCCGAGCTGTCGGAATTGCCCTCTTCGAAGACCTCGCCGATGCGTTTGATGGCGATCATCGACGGCGCCGCATCGGGGCTCATCGACACCGCCTGCTCCTGGCCGACCACCTCCAGTTGGGGCACGGTGACGTTGAGGACGGCGATCAGCGCGATCCAGGCCAGGATGATCGGTACGGCGAAGATCCGGACCATCCTCGCCACGAAGGGCCGCTTGGGGCGCGGCGGTGGGGTGGCCTCGATCGGCGCGTCCAGGGTGGGCGCGCTCATGCGGACTTCAAGAAGCAGAAGGTCAACGGGTCCACGCCGGTTACCGTCCTCTCGTCCTTGACCTCATCGTCGACGATGATGCGGCAGGTGATCGAATCGCCATTGCCCTGCGCGATGATGTTGGGCGCCGCCGAGGGGGCGGTGGTCTCCAGGGTGAGCGACCAGGGCAGCGCGGCGGCGTCGATGCGCTGCGGCTTGGCGTCCAGATCCAGGTAGTTGATATTGGCCGAAATGCCCGAGCCGAAGATCTCGTAGCGCACCACCTTCGGATCGAACGAGTCCGGATCATCGGCGAAGACCTTCGGGGTCACCAGCACTCCCTCCGAGCCGAAGAAGCTGCGGATCCGGTGGACCGTGAATCCTGCGACGACGGCGACGACCACCAGCAGCAGCGGAATCCACAGCCGTTTGAGGACGCGGATCATCGAGTTCCGCTCGGGTCGAACCGGTCCAGGGCGTCGATCAGGACCGTTTCCATGAACGCGGACAGGGTGCGCATCTCCTCCAATCGGCGAGTGCGTTCCGGCGGTGAACCTCGCATGGCACGCAGTCCGGACTCTGCCATGGCGGCAAGATCGCCCATGGTGCGGATGCGCTGGCGCTCCCCCGCGGCGAAGGCGTTCGGGCGCGCCCGGTAGTAGGTGCGCCGGTCCCCGGCGACCCCCAACCGCTCGATATAGCCGAATTGAATCAGCTGGCGCGCATTGGTGCTGATGCCGCCACTGCTGGCGTGCAACGCCACCGCCAACTCCTCCGAGGACTGCCGCTCGGGCTCGCAGACCAGCAACCAACCCAGTAGCCGGCCGGAGAGCCGGGTCAGGCCGTTCGCCTCGAAATACCCACCCATCTGCTCGACGAAGTCCATGATCGAGGCATCGGGCCGCGGCGGGAGGCGGTCCACGTCACTGCTCACAAGTTTTACTCTAGTGTGAAACTTGCAGACGCTCGCGACCACCCACCCGACAGGAACCCCAGTGACCCGACAGTCCCGATTCGAAGGAACCATCGGCCGCACCGTGGCCGAATCGCAGCCGTGGTTCGACGAGCCACCGCATCCCGGGCCCGACGCCCCCAACGTGGTGGTGGTCCTGCTCGACGACACCGGTTTCGCGCAACTGGGCTGCTACGGCTCCGATATCGACACCCGGAACATCGACGCGCTGGCCGCCAACGGATTGCAGTTCACCAACTTCCACGTGACACCGCTGTGCTCTCCGACCCGGGCGGCGCTGCTGACCGGGCGGTCCCACCATGCGGCCGGTATGCGGACGGTGTCGAATTTCCGCACCGGTTTTCCTCATCAACTCGGTCATATCGCCAATGAGGCGTCCACCGTCGCCGAGGTGCTCCGCGAGCAGGGCTACACCACGTTCTGCGTCGGGAAGTGGCACCTCGCGCCGATGGAGCAGTGCTCGGCCGCCGGCCCGTTCGATCAGTGGCCGCTGGCCCGCGGATTCGACCGCTTCTACGGGTTCCTGGACGGTGAGACCGACCAGTTCCATCCCCAACTGGTCTGCGACAACCATCCCATCGAGGCGCCCGGACGGCCGGAGGACGGCTACCACCTGTCCGAAGACCTGGTGGACCAGGCGCTGAAGATGGTGTCGGACTCCCGCGGAGTCCGGCCCGATCGACCGTTCTTCCTCTACCTGCCCTTCGGCGCCACCCATGCCCCCCATCAGGCACCGGCGAGCTATCTGGCCAAGTACCGGGGCGCATTCGACGACGGATGGGACGTGGCCCGGCAACGGTGGTTCCAGCGACAGCTCGAGCGCGGGGTGATCCCGGCGGGAACCGAACTGGCACCGCGCAATCCGGGCGTCGACGCCTGGGATGCCCTCGGGGACAACCAGCGCCGGCTGGCCTGCCGGTTGCAGGAGGCCTTCGCCGCGTTCCTCGACCACACCGACGACCAGATCGGCAGGCTCGTCGACGGCCTGCGCGATATGGGACAGCTCGACAACACGATCCTGCTGGTACTCGCCGACAACGGCGCTTCCCAGGAGGGCGGGCCGTTCGGCGTCCTGCACGAGATGAAGTTCTTCAACGGGCTGCTCGACTCCCCCGATGACGTGGTGGACCGCCTTGACGACATCGGTGGCCCGCACAGCCACACCAACTATCCGTGGGGCTGGGCGCAGTGCGGGAACTCCCCGTTCAAGTGGTACAAGCAGAACACTCATGAAGGGGGCGTGCATGTGCCGATGATCGTGCACTATCCCGATCGGATCGCCGCCGATCAGCGGGGCACCAACCGTGATCAGTTCGTCTACGTCTCCGACGTGGTGCCGACGATCTACGACCTACTCGGGGTGACACCGCCGCAGACCTACCGCGGTATTGAGCAGCTGCCCGTGACGGGTCACTCCTTCGCCGGTGTCCTCGACGACCCGGGTGCCCCCGCGGCGAACACCGTCCAGTATTTCGAGATGATGGGCAGCCGCGCCATCGTCGCCGGCGAGTGGAAGGCCGTGTGTAAACATCTGCCGGGCAGCGATTTCCAGACCGAGCAGTGGGAGCTTTACCACCTGGCCACCGACTGGTCGGAGTGCAACGATCTGGCGAGCTTGCAGCCGGAGCGACTCGACGCGCTGATCGCCCTGTGGTGGACCGAAGCTGAGAAGAATGGTGTACTGCCGCTCGATGACCGCACCGTGGAACTCTTCGGGGCCCGGTTCCGGCCGAACTCCCCGCACCCGGTGGACCGGCACTACATCTACCGGCCGCCGATGTCGCCGTTGCCCGGGCAGGCCGCGGCCGCGATCGGCGGGACCGACTTCGATCTGACCGCGCGGATCTCCCGTGCCGCCGGACAGGAGGGCGTGCTGTTCGCGACCGGAACCGAGAACTCCGGCATCGCAGTCTTCGTACAGGACGACAGGTTCGTCGTCGACTACAACGCGTTCAACGAGCACAGCATCATCGAATCGAGCCTTCCGGTGCCCGCCGGGGACTGCACGCTGGTCGCGCGCCTGCGCCGCGGCTCCGGACGCGCCGGGTCGATCAGCCTCGAGGTCAACGGCGAGCCGGCCGGAACCGCCGAGTTGCCGCTGGTGATGATGATGATCTCCTCGGTCGGCGCCAGCGTCGGCTACAACCACGGATCGGCGGTGTCCACTCGCTACCAGGCGCCGTTCCCGTTCACGGGCACACTGCACAGCCTCGAGATCCAACTCCTCGACGACGATCCGGCCGCGCGGCAGGCACAGGCGGCAGCCGAGATGAGCCGGCAGTGACCGCGCAGCGGGACATCTTCCGGCTTCCGGCCACGGTGCTGTTCGCCCTGGGCATCCTGGACCTGATCCGCGGAATCATGCACACCTTCCTGCTGCGCTGGGCCGGCGTGAACGTTGCCGGCTTCGACCCGCTCACCACGCCGTCCGATCAGTTCTTCATGTTGGGGGCTTTCGGCATCTCCAACTTCCTGACCGGATTCCTCTATCTACTGATCAGCCGGCGGGCCCGGGAGTTGTCCCCCTACGTGCTGGCCATCATCCCGGCGACCTATCTGCTCGGCATGATCGGAATCGGTATCGCGGGCGTGCAAGGGCAATCAGCGTTCGACGGAAAATACTTCATGATGATCTACCTCGCCACGTGCGTGGCGACGGTCGCGGTGTTCCTGGTGCAACGAGCTAACCAACGACATCGACGGGCCGTGGAGCATCGCTGAGCCGACGGCCACCGCGGCTCCCCAGTGTCGCGGTCGATGCGTCCAAAAGCAGTTCCGGCCAAGCGATCCCCCATAGGCTCGTCGTCATGCAGTCACCCATTCGGGTCCTCGGCCTCGACCACATTGTGCTCACCACCGAACATGTCGATGACATGCTCGCGTTCTACACCACAGTGCTCGGCCTGGAGGGGGTTCGTGTCGACGAGTGGCGCCGCGGTGAGGTGCCGTTCCCATCGCTGCGGGTGGATGCCACCACCCTCATCGACCTGATGAGCGGTGAGCGCACGGGTATCAACCTGAATCACTTCTGCCTGGTGATCGAATCGGCGGATCTCGACGATCTGGCCGCCGGAGGTGTCGTGGACGTCGCCCGAGGTCCTGTGGACGGACTGTTCGGTGCTCAGGGCTTTGCGCGCAGCCTCTACATCAACGACCCCGACGGCAACCTCATAGAACTGCGGAGCTATTGAGAGTCGGCTTCCTGATGCTGTCACCATGAACTCGGATGACAGGAACTGGCGCACCCGAACCTTCATCTCGCTGTCTCACCGCAACTACCGCAACTTCTTCTTCAGCCAAGCGGTGTCGCTCACCGGTACCTGGATGCAGTCCGTGGCCATGGCCTGGCTCGTCCTTGAGCTGACCGGATCCCCGACCTGGCTCGGACTGACCATTGCCCTCCAAACACTCCCGATCCTGCTGCTCAGTCCCTACGGGGGACTGCTCGTCGACAGGATGGACAAGCGACACCTGCTGATCGGAACACAGATAGCCGCAGGAGCCCAGGCGCTGACCCTCGGCGCGTTGATGGTCATCGGCACTGCCACCCTGACGTGGGCGCTCGCCCTGTCCCTGGGTCTCGGGCTCATCAACGCCATCGAGAACCCGTGCCGTCAGGCATTCGTGCGCGAGATGGTGCCTGCCGAGATGGTCCGCAACGCCGTGAGCCTGAACTCGGTTCTGGTCAATGTGGCGCGCGCGGTGGGTCCGGCGATCGCCGGCGTCCTCATCGCCACGACAGGTCTGGCCGCCTGCTTCTTTGTCAATTCAGCCACCTTCCTCGTCGCGATAGTCGCCTTCGCCACGATGAAGCGGTCCGAGCTGACACCAACCGAGCCACTTGCGCGCGGGCCCGGCCAGCTGCGGGAGGGCTTGCGTTATGTGCGCGGCGACCCCCATCTACTTGTCCCACTGGTGATGATGGCCATGGTCGGGACCCTGACCTACGAGTTCCAGGTCAGCCTTCCCGCACTGGCCACCGGGACCTTCGGCGGAGGCCCTGCGGCTATCGGCGCGGTCACCGCGGCGATGGGCGCCGGCGCCGTTGTCGGCGGACTGGTCAGCGCTGGTCGCACCACCAGCGGAATCCGCACCATGGTGTTCGCCGCGATGGCATTCGGGGCAGCGGTACTCCTGGTCGCGGTCGCGCCCACACTCCACCTGGCGGCTGTTGCGCTGGTACCCGTCGGCGCGGCCAGCATCTGGTTCCTCTCGACGGCCAACTCCACGCTGCAGCTCACCGCAGCGCCTCAGATGCGCGGGCGGGTCATGGCGCTCTGGACGGTGGCGTTCCTCGGCACCACTCCGGTCGGTGGACCCATCATCGGCTTCATCGCCGAGAATGCCGGACCGCGCTGGGCTCTGTCCCTCGGCGCGCTCGCCGCCCTGTCAGCGGCCGGGCTTGGAGCGACGGCCCTGACCCGGCTCTCCCGGGTACGAACCACCCGGGAGAGTCAGATGTAAGACTTGTCAACATGGCGTCGACGTCCTACCACCACGGCAACCTCCGGCAGGCGTTGTTGGACCATGCCGTGGAACTGGCCCGCGCCGGCGGCCCGGACGCGGTTGTGCTGCGCGATGTTCAGCGCGCGGCCGGGGTGAGCAACTCCGCGGCCTACCGGCACTTCTCGGATCGTCAGGCCCTGCTGGGCGAGGTCCAGGTCTACGGGATGACACTGCTCGGTGAGACCATGCTGGAATCCCTTGCCGCACTGCCGAACCGTGGCCCGCGAGATCGGCGCGCACTGGCCCGGTTGCGCGCCACCGGCCAGTCCTATGTCGATTTCGCACTGACGGAACCGGGACTGTTCCGCACCGCCTTTGCCCCGGGCGGACCATTGCACACCGACAGCGAGGTGCCCGCCGAGCGGCATCCGTTCCGGATTCTCAGCGGCTGCATCGACGACCTGGTCGCCACCGGCGTCCTCTCGCCCGGTCGCCGGGCCGGAGTCGACGAGGCGGCCTGGGCCGCAGTGCATGGGCTGGCCACGCTCTACCTCGACGGCCCACTTGCCGCGGCCGACCCGCGCAGCAAGAAACTGATCACCGACCGCCTGCTGGCCATGATCCACCAGGGCATCGGCTAGCCACTCCCATGTTGACAGCGATAACTTCAGCTGTCATGCTCGCCAATGTTAATGCCGTCAACATAAGGTGTGTCGCCGATGACCGTTAGCCCACCGATCAGTTCCGACAGCCGCCGAGTGCTTGCCGGCCCGCGCCGGATCAGACCCGCAGCCGTGCTGGCCGTGGTGCTGGTCGCCTCGCTGGCCATCAACGTCGAGACCACGATCGTCAACGTCGCGCTTCCGACGCTGAATTCGGAACTGGGAGCCTCCACCCGCGGACTGCAGTGGATCGTCGACGCCTACAACCTCGCCTTCGCCGCCCTGGTGCTGGCCGGTGGCACCCTCGGCGACAAGTTCGGCCGCCGCGGCGCCCTGATCGCCGGGCTGATCCTGTTCGCCGTCAGCAGCGTGGGTGCGGCGCTGTGCACCACGACCGAATCGCTGATCGGCTGGCGGCTCGTCATGGGAGTCTCGGCGGCACTGATCTACCCCACCACGCTGGCGATCATCACCGACACCTTCCGCGATCCCAAACAACGCGCGATCGCCATCGGCCTGTGGGGAGCCGTCACCGGACTGGGCGTGGCCATCGGACCCATCCTGGGCGGCGCACTGCTGGAAGCGTTCTGGTGGGGCAGCCTGTTCCTGGCTCTGGTTCCGATCGCCCTGGCAGCGGCTGTGGCGGCACCCCTGGTGATCCCGGCCTCCGTCGCCGACCGGCAGTCCCGATTGGACCGGGGCGGACTGATCCTGTCGGTGGTCATGCTGGGTGCGCTGGTGTTCACCATCATCGAAGCCCCCGAATGGGGATGGTCGTCGGCCCCGACGCTGGCCGGCTTCGCCGTCGCACTGGCCGCAGCGGTCGGCTTCGCTCTGTGGGAACGCCGGGTGGCCGATCCGCTGATCGATATCACGCTGTTCACCAACCTGCGGTTCAGCGCAGCCAGCGGAGCGGTCACCGTGGCGTTCTTCGCTCTGTTCGGGTTCATCTTCCTCATCACCCAGTTCATGCAACTGCTGCAGGGATTCAGCCCGCTGGACACCGGGGTGCGGATCCTTCCCGTCGCCATCTCCATCGCCGTCGGTTCGGTGCTGGGGACCCGCCTTGCGGTCACCAGGATCGGCACCAAAGCCGTTGTCTTCGTGGGCCTTGCGATGATGTCCGCATCGTTCGCCTGGATCAGCGTGATCGACGTCGGCGTCGGTTACCCGGAGATGGCCGCCCAGATGGTGCTTCTCGGCGGCGGGCTGGGCCTGACGACCGCGCCGGCCACCGACTCGATCATGGGCGTGGTGCGACCCGAGCAGGCCGGTGTCGGCTCGGCGGTCAACGACGCCACCCGGCAGGTGGGCGGAACCCTGGGCGTGGCCGTGATCGGCAGTATCTTCTCCACGCTCTACATCCGTCAACTGGGCGAGAGCCAGGCGTTGCAGGCGCTGCCCGAGCCGGCCCGCGACATCGCCCAGGACGGTCTGGCCCAGGCCTTGACCGTCGCGGCCCAGTCACCGCCGCCGATGGCGGCGGCGGTCCGCGAGTCGGTCAACGAGGCTTTCCTGTCCGGGCTGAACGCCGGATGCCTGACCGCGGCAGCGATCTGCCTGGCCGGCGCGCTCTTCGTCCTGGCCGTCCTTCCCGCACACCCGATCGGAGAGAAGCGATGAGAGACCCCCAGCACTACGGTCCGTGGGCCCTGGTCACCGGCGCCAGTGACGGTATCGGCGAGGCGATGGCCCGCCGCGCGGCCGCCGACGGTCTCAACGTGGTAGTGGCCGCCCGCAGCGAGGACAAGCTGCGCGCCCTGGCCCAAAACATCGAGCGGGACAACAACGTTCAGACCCGGGTGGTTGCCGCCGACCTGAGCACCCCACAGGGGCTTGAGGCGCTGATCGCAGCCGTGGATACCGTCGATATCGGCCTGGCCGTGCTGGCGGCCGGCTTCGCCACCACGAAACCCTTCACCGCCTCGGCGGTCGGCGACGAACTGGACATGGTGGCGCTCAACGTCACCGCCGTCACCCAACTTTCCCATGTCCTGGCCCGGCGCATGACCGCCCGGGGACGCGGCGGGATCATCCTGTTCGGCTCCATCCTGGGCTGGCAGGGCGTCCCCGGTGAAGCCAACTATGCCGCCACCAAGGCCTACGTCCAGACCCTGGCCGAGGGACTGCACGGCGAACTGAGGCCACTCGGTGTCGATGTGCTGTGCGTCGCCCCGGGACCGGTGCACACCGGCTTCGCCGCCCGCGCCGGCCTGCGCATGAAATCCGCGACCACCCCGGCGGTCGTGACCGACGCCGCGTGGTCCGGTCTCGGCAGGCGGGTGACGGTGGTGCCGGGAGCGCGGGCGACGTTTCTCACCCTGTCCCTGTCACCGCTCCCCCGCCGGATGCGGTCGATGATCCTGCGCCGGGCGATGGCGTCGATGCGGCCCTGAGCACGATCAACCGGCATCCGGTGTGAAGCTGGCGTAAAGAGGCGTTGATTGCGGAGGACATTGAACCGGCCACGCCACACCTCATGCTTGGGCGGGACCGGCCGTCGCGCTGACGGGGTTATCCACCGGAGGACCGCAGCACGCAGCGAAAGCCGATGTGGCTCATGCCGGTATCGATCATCTGGGGCCGCCGCGCCGCCGGACGGTAACGCAGGCAGTAGGTGTCCGCACACAGAAACGAACCGCCCTTGATGACCTTGCGCGGAACCGCGAACTGAGGCTGCGCGGGGTCATAGCTGCCGGCCTCGCAACACGGGTCGCCCGCGCGGGTGTCGCCGTACCAGTCCGCGGTCCACTCCCAGACGTTGCCCGCCATGTCGAACAGGCCGTAGGAGTTGGGCGGATAACTCCCGACGGGGCTGGTGCGCCCGTAGCCGGGGTCGGGCCGCCAGGGAAATTCGCCGTGCCAGTAGTTGGCCCGCCGTTGGCCGGGCTGCTCCGGTTCGTCACCCCAGGTGTAGGTCGCCTGATCCAGTCCGCCGCGGGCGGCGGTCTCCCACTCCGCTTCGGTCGGCAATGCGAGTCCGGCCCAGGCCGCGTAGGCCTCGGCATCCTCGTACGCGACGTGGACGACGGGGTGCTCGGCGCGCTGGGAGATCGACGACAGCGGGCCGACCGGCCGGCGCCACGAGGCGCCGGGGGTCCAGGTCCACCATTGGCTGAGGTGGCGCAGGTCGACCGGTCCGCTGGTGCGGTGGAACACCATCGACCCCGGTTGGAGATTCTCCGCCGGGGCGTCGGGAAAGTCCGCAGGGTTCAGCGGGCGCTCGGCGACGGTGACGTATCCGGTGGCGTCGACGAATCGGGTGAAGTCGGCATTGGTCACCGGGTGGGCCTGGATCCGGAACCCTTCTACGACGACCTGTCGGACCGGCGCTTCCTCGGGGTAGTGCCGCTCGGATCCCAGCGCCGCCGCCTGCGCGGGGATCGCTACCAGGTCAGCCGTCACTGAGGGGATCCCCGGTCCGTCGGGAAGACGGTGGCCCACTCGTCGCGCATACTTGCCACCGCCCAGCCCGCCTCCGCGGCCAGATCGAGGGCGCGTTCAGCCCCTGCGGTATAACCGAATTCGCGGGTCTCGTCGTCGTGCAGCACCAGCATGCTCATCGACGGCCCCGGTGTGGCGTCGGTGAACTGCAGCATCTCGATATCGCCGTTGGAGTTGCCCGCCGCGAAGAT